>Ga0255756_1000106_pt1 | contig 90813 bp, 88 predicted proteins | sample 011ome_20_FD_179956 | JGI IMG/M metagenome (GOLD analysis project Ga0255756, IMG submission 179956) | Coastal salt marsh microbial communities from the Groves Creek Marsh, Skidaway Island, Georgia - 011509CT metaG (version 2) | ecosystem: Environmental > Aquatic > Marine > Intertidal zone > Salt... | reverse complement strand
CCAGATTTTAATCAACTTGCTTGGTTAGTCGTTATTGGATTCTTGGGATCTGCCACGCAGCTCACCCTTAGCCAAGCGTTCAAGGAGGGGGACCCAACCTTATTGATGCCTTTTGACTATGTTAAGTTAATTTGGGGAATTGTGTTCGGGTTTTGGCTCTTTGGCGAAGTCCCGGATATTTTCACTTGGATTGGCGGAACTATAATTTTTGCCTCAGGAGTGTTCATTGCTATGAGAGAAAAGAAAAGTAACGCGAAGCCCACACAAGCATCGACCTCAGTAGTATAACGGTGTCTCTTAAAAAACTGCACATCCTCGATAGATCCGACGTAATTCTGCCATTGGAGGTTGCGCGTTATGTAAACCTTGGTAGCAATGCGCACTCGGGACGGTAGCTCTCGTTCTGTGTTAAATCACGCCTAAATTAGCCGGGTGATTTGCCAGGACGGTATATTCGTAAAATTTTTTGCCCTGAAAACATCGTCATTTTTTCGCAGAAGCGCGTTGCAATGTGGATAAGAGTTTAGGGATAAAGAGTTCTAGGCTTCATCAAGCCGCTGGAATTACTTACTTATTTTAGGAAATGTGGCAGCCCGTAGGGGAATCGAACCCCTCTTTCCAGGTTGAAAACCTGGCGTCCTAACCGATAGACGAACGGGCCACGCGTAGTGTGGGCGGTTCTTAGGAAATGTGCGGCTGAGGCGCAAGAGGATTCTGTACTACTGCGCACTAATTTTTTATTTCTTAAATTGATCTAGGTCTAACTCAGCTTGCTTGGCCATCTGCCCACGCGGCATCTTCAAGGCGCAATTGTACTTTGCTGCGGCCCTGCCAATGGTTCAACTCGAGCCGCCCTGCGATGTGAATGTTGCGGCCTGATCGCTGTGCCTCTTGTAAAGCAGGACCAAGCGGGCCCTCCATAGCACCAAAAGCAATGCCTTCTATTTTAGCAGGACCGCCGTCGGTGGCGGTGAATTTTAAATGAGTTTCGCCCACCGGTTTTGAAAAGGTGATTTTCACATTTGGAAATGCAAAACGTGGGGCAGGGGCAGAGGCACCGAATGGTCCCGCTTGGTCCAACAGTTCTATTAATTCCGGTGTGGCTCCCGAGGTTAGGATGACAGCATCGACCCGTAAATCTTGATGCATGGTGAGACCTGAACCTTGGCGAGCTAGAAGATCTGACAAACGTGCCATCGCGGGTTCAAGCTGCGTGCGATCAAGACTTAAACCTGCAGCCATTTTGTGCCCGCCGCCTTTTTCAATCAGGCCCTCTGCCACTAACTTTTGTATGGCTGCGCCCAGGTCAATACCCGCAACTGAGCGACCAGATCCCTTGCCCGCATTCCCGTCAAAGCCGATGACAATGGCTGGACGGTTCGATGCTTCTTTTAGACGACTTGCAACAATGCCTACCACACCAGCGTGCCATCCATCGTTTGCAGCCCAGACAAGCGGTGCATCTAAACCGCGTGCTTCCGCTTGCGCAAAAGCTGCATTACGTACTGCAGCCTCGATTTCGCGGCGGTCTGTGTTGAGGCTTTCGAGCTTGGTTGCTATCGCTTGGGCCTTATGCGGCTCAGTCTCGCACAAAAGTTTTGTACCAAGATCGGCTTCTCCAATCCGTCCTCCCGCATTGATGCGTGGGCCGAGAACGAATCCTAAATGGTAGGCGCTTGGAGTACGATCAAGGCGAGCTACATCGCATAGCGCCACAATCCCGGGACGCACACGTCTTGCCATAACAGCTAATCCTTGACGAACAAATGCACGATTTACACCAATTAATGGCGCAACGTCAGCCACTGTAGCCAGGGCAACTAGATCTAGCATTGCCATTAGGTCAGGGCCGATTTTGTCATGAACTTTTCTTAGCTCACGGTTCATTTCCACTAATACTAAAAATACAACAGCAGCCGCACAAAGATGACCCCATTCTCCAGTTTCGTCTTGGCGGTTTGGGTTTACAACGGCAACACATTCGGGCACCTCAGCGCCACCCAAATGGTGATCGAGGACTACCACATCGCAGTCCGCTGCTGCGATTGGCTCATGTGATAAGGTCCCACAATCAACACAGATAATAAGATCATGTGCAGCGCCCAGCTCCTGCATTGCAGGAATGTTTGGGCCATAGCCTTCGTCAATTCTATCAGGCACATATATGGTCGCGTCGTGTCCCAGTTGACGCAGCCAGTCTATCAAAAGTGCGGCAGAGCTACCGCCATCAACATCGTAATCTGCAAAAATTGCGATCTTTTGGCGTGTTGTGGCGGCGGTCAAGATACGTGCTGCGGCCTTATTTATATCACGCAAATTGCGTGGGTCAGGCAGCAGGTCGCGAAGTGTAGGGTTCAAAAAACTTGTGGCCTTCTCAGGCAAAACTCCGCGCTGTGCCAAAAGCATGGCCACAGGTTGGGGAAGTTGTGCTTCGCGCGCGATTACGGTCGCGTGACGCTCCAATTCGGCTGCAGGAGCAATCCATCTTTTGCCCGTAAGCGACACCTCTACTTCAAGGCAGATATTAGAGGTCAGATGATCTGTCATAACAGACTTCGTGGGATGAGCTGCGTGTGTTTTGCAGTGTGGGTCATTTAGCGACCCGTAGGATGACGATAGCTCATACGGCGGATTGAGCCCGTTTTGGAACGCATTAAGACCGTTTCTGTTGTCAGCCAACCTGGTTCTCGTTTAATGCCGGAAAGGATTGATCCTGAGGTCACACCTGTGGCAGCGAAGATTACATCCTCTGTTACCATTTCATCGCGTGTATAGACACGTTCAAAATTAGTAATACCGGCTTTGGAAGCACGAGCACGTTCGTCTTCATTTCGGAACAGCAGTCGTCCCCACATTTGTCCGCCCATGCATTTCAAGGCTGCCGCAGCAAGAACCCCTTCGGGCGCGCCGCCTTGGCCCATATACATATCGATCCCTGTCAGATTGGCCTCTGCCGTATGGATCACCCCCGCGACATCACCATCCGTAATCAAACGGATTGAGGCGCCTGTGCCGCGAATTTCTGCAATCATTGCCTCATGGCGGGGGCGTTCGAGAACACAAACTGTAATGTCATTTGGGCTGCATCCGCGTGCTTTGGCCAAGGCCATGACACGTTCTGCAGGGGTCATATCCAGATTAAGGACGCCCTCAGGATAGCCCGGCCCAATGGCAAGCTTATCCATGTACGTGTCGGGGGCGTGCAACATGGAGCCACGCGGCCCCATCGCAATCACTGTCAGGGCGTTAGGCATATCCTTTGCGGTCAGGGTTGTCCCTTCTAGGGGATCAAGCGCGATATCAACCGCGGGGCCAGTTCCCGTGCCGACCTCTTCGCCGATATAGAGCATGGGGGCCTCGTCCCGTTCGCCCTCGCCGATGACAACCACACCTTGAATATCAAGCAGGTTCAACTGCTCGCGCATGGCGTTCACCGCCGCTTGGTCGGCGGCCTTTTCATCGCCGCGGCCAATAAGATCTGCCGAGGCAATCGCCGCCGCTTCAGAAACACGGGCCAAGCCCAAAGAGAGCATACGATCATTGAAATCGGATTCTTGCGACATGGGCGGTATGGCCTTTCTTTCAGACGTCTTCGATGCGCAGGGCGACAGGGGGGCTCATCAGCACACCCGTCTGCGGCAGGGCGGCAAGTGCCTCTTGCAACGCGGGCTGTGCGGCTTTGTGGGTCACAATCAAAACAGGCGCGGCCTCGTCTGGGTGATCATATTGGCGCATCCGATCAATAGAAATGCCATTATCGCCCAAAACCGTGGCAATTTTTGCCAAAGCGCCTGGTTTGTCGGTCAAGGTCATGCGGATATAGTAGCAGGCCGCCGAAGCCGCTGATGCAGGTGGGGCTGCCTTGAGGGTTTTTGCAGGTTGGCCAAAGGTCGCAACCCGTATGCTGCGCGCAATGTCGCAAATATCAGACAGCACCGCGCTGGCGGTTGGGCCTTCGCCTGCACCCGCGCCGCGCAGTACGATTTGACCAACATGGTCGCCTTCGACCACCACCATATTCGTTCCGCCCTCAAGCTGCCCCAAGGGGGAGGAGGCGGGAACAAGGCAAGGGCTCATGCGCTGCTCTAGGCCACGGCCCGTCATCCGCGCTACGCCCAAAAGTTTGATCTTGAACCCCAGATCAGCCGCGCGATTGATATCTTCGATGGTGACGGCGCCAATGCCCTCGAGGCTTATACCGCTAAAGTCGACTTTTGTTCCAAAAGCGACAGAGGACAAAAGCGCCAATTTATGTCCCGCATCAATGCCTCCGACATCAAGCTGTGGGTCAGCCTCTAAATAGCCAAGGCCATCAGCCTCGGCAAAAGCTTCCTCATAGGTGAGGCCTGCATTGCCCATCCGCGTGAGGATGTAATTGCAGGTTCCGTTCATCACACCCATTATCCGGGTGATTTGGTTTCCGGCCAACCCTTCGGTCAAAGATTTGATGATTGGGATGCCGCCCGCTACTGCAGCCTCAAAACGTAGGACAAGGTTATTATCCTCTGCCGCTTCAGCCAGTTCCTGTCCATGCAACGCCAAAAGCGCCTTATTAGCTGTGACAACATCCTTGCCTGCGGCAATTGCTGCTTCGGTCGACGTCTTTGCGGGGCCATCCGAGCCGCCCATCAATTCAACAAATACATCCACATCATCGCGCTTGGCCATCGCAACTGGATCGTCTTCCCATGCGTATTTCGCCAAATTCACGCCGCGATCTTTGTCACGGCTGCGTGCGCTTACGGCAGAAATCGTAACCTTGCGCCCTGTGCGGGCCTCGATCAGTGCGCCATTGTTCTGAATCATCTTGATGACACCTGTGCCAACCGTGCCAAGACCTGCGATTCCAAGACGCAAAGGGCGTTCCATGATGCCGGACCTCCAATAGCTGTGCGTATCGCGCACATCATCAAATTGAACTCCTGTTAGCTCCTTCCAAGGGAAGGTGCAACGCAGGCAGAACAACTATTCCTCAAGCATTAATTGATGGGCTCATTTGCCAAAGCCGCTGCGCGGCGGCGTAGGTCTTCCGCGCGGTCAGCCAATTCCCCAACGGTTGCTTCAGGGGTACTGAGTGTTTCGGCGCTGGCAGGACTACGCATCTCCTCAATCTCAAGCGCGCTAAGCGGCAAAAGTGTGGGATAGCTTGCATTACGCACCTCTTGGCGAGCGCTGTCCTGCGTGTTGCAGGCAGACAAAATGAAGGGCAACACAAAAAAAAGGGGCGTGACATATTGCATAGCTCTGCGATAGCGCGCCAATCGGCTTGGGTCTAGCTTTGTTTGCATGTTCGCGTCCCGCTAATTTGGCACATTGGCGTTTTTCGTGTTTAGAGTGACGCACGGAATAAGGAAGCGCCTCTCAACTGTTCTTAGGCTTGGTGCTGTTAAAAAAAGGATTTTGCGCCATGGAAGATACAGCCTCGCGACCAACTGCGATCCGCCAGAACCCCTATCGTGGGGCAGGTCTGCCTGATTTGCGTAGCTTTCCCAGTGAGGACGCAAGCTCTGTTCAAGCTCTCTTGGAACATTGTCCCGCTTACGCGCCCACGCCTCTTTTGGTGCGTGATGATTTGGCAAAAACTGCCGGCACAGCCGCGTTTTTCGTCAAAGATGAGCGCGAGCGTATGGGGCTTGGAAGCTTCAAAGCCTTGGGCGCGGCCTATGTCATCGCCCGCGCTGCGCGCGCAGCCATAGAAAATGGGGCCACTGACTACAGCACGGCCCTGACAGGCCGCGCGTTTATCGCCGCAAGTGCGGGCAATCATGGTCTGTCTGTTGCGGCAGGCGCGCGTGTTTTTGGCGCGCGTGCCATAATCTTTCTGTCGGACACTGTCCCTGAGGCTTTTGCCAATCGTCTGCGCGCGCAAGGGGCGGAACCGCGCCGTGCAGGGGCAACCTATGAGGAAAGCATGAAGGCCGCAGCGGCCGCAGCAGCAGTGGGGGAAGGCACGCTTTTGCCCGATAGCACATGGGCGGGTGAGATGACCCAAGGCTATCTCGTGATGGAGGGGTATTTGCAAATCGGGGCGGAAATGGCCGAAGCACTGGACAGCCCCCCAACCCATATTTTCTTGCAAGCAGGTGTGGGTGGCATGGCAGGGGCCTTGGCCGCCCACGCGCGCGCCACATGGGGTCAGGCCCCGCAGATTATCGTGGTTGAGCCTGACGCAGCCCCCGCCCTGCAAGATGCGATTACCGCGGGTCATGTGGTCGACAGTCACGGCCCTGTCTCAATCATGGGACGGCTTGACTGCAAAACCGCCTCGCTTGTGGCGCTTGCGGGACTGGCGCGCGATGCGGATCAGTTTTTGACGATCTCAGATGGTCAAGCAGCCTCGGGCGTAGCGCGCCTGACCGAAGCAGGGCTTGCCTCCACGCCATCGGGTGCCGCGGGCGTGATTGCTGCGGCCTATCTTGGCTATGACTTCCCTCCCGATGCGCGGGTTCTTTGTGTGTTGAGCGAAGGGCCAGAGGATGTCTGACCTGTTCCCGCCCTCTGAATATCACCGCCGTCATAGCGCGATTCAGGCCCGCCTACAGGCCGCAGGCCTAGATGCCATTTTGCTGACCCAAGCCGCGGATATTTTCTATGTTACGGGTTTTCTCACCCGTTTTTGGGAAAGCCCCGCCCGGCCTTGGTTTGTGGTAATCCCCGCCACAGGCACCCCAATCGCCGTGATCCCTGAGATTGGGGCCTATCTTATGGGGAAATCGGTGATCACCGATATCCGCACATGGCCCGCGCCGCGCCCCGAAGATGATGGGGTCAGCTTGTTGGCTGAGGCCTTATGTGACGTCACATCCAAAGACGGAAAGATCGGTGTGGCCATGGGGCTAGAGACGCAGCTGCGGATGCCTTTGGGGGATTTCTTTGCGCTGCAAACACGTCTCGCCCCCCGCAGTTTTGTGGATGCGACAGATATCATGCACCGCACCCGCGAGATAAAATCAGCGCTTGAGATTGAAAAACTGCGCGCCGCCTGCGCCATGGGCAATCGTGCCTTTGCCCGCGTTGATGAAATTGCCCGTGTTGGCACGCCCTTAGACGCGGTGTTTCGGGCCTTTCAAATCCTGCTGCTCGAGGAGGGGGCCGACTGGGTGTCCTATGTCGCAGGGGGCGCGGGCGAGGGGGGCTATGGTGATGTGATTTCACCTGCCGCGCCGACACCCCTGCACAGTGGCGATATTTTGATGCTTGATACAGGCGCCGTTAAAGACGGCTATTTTTGTGACTTTGATCGCAATTTTGCCATCGGCACCCCAAGCCCTGAGGCGGCCCGCGGGCATCAGATTTTACAAGATGCGATCCATGCGGTGATGGAGGGGATCGCGCCGAATATACGCGCCTCAGACCTGCACACGATGCTATGCCGCGAAATTACGGCGCGCGGCGGCACGCCTTGTGGTGGTCGCTTAGGGCACGGGTTGGGCGTGACGCTGACCGAATGGCCATCCCTTACACCGCACGATCAGACAATGCTGCCCGCAGGTATGGTTCTCACGCTTGAGCCATCTGTTGATCTAGGGCAGGGGCGGATACTGGTCGCCGAAGAAAATATTGTCCTGACAGAAAACGGGGCGGAGTTTTTAACAAACCCCGCCCCGCGTGACATTACAATTTTATAGGCGCTGTCAGATGCTTGGATAGATGGGGAAGCGCTGGCAGAGTGCCTTTACCTCTGCGGCAACTTTCGCCTCTACGGCGCCATTGCCGTCTTCACCATTCGCGGCCAAGCCATCGACCACTTCAACGATCCAATCCGCAACTTGGCGGAATTCAGTCTCGGTAAAGCCACGGGTTGTGGCCGCAGGTGTTCCCAAACGCACGCCCGAGGTGATCATCGGCTTTTCGGTGTCAAACGGGATGCCGTTTTTGTTACAGGTGATGTTGGCACGGCCAAGCGCCTTTTCAGTGGCGTTGCCTTTTACGCCTTTGGGGCGCAGGTCAACCAACATCAAATGCGTATCTGTGCCGCCTGTGACGATATCCAAGCCCCCCTTCATCAGCTGATCCGCCAGCGCCTTAGCATTGGCAATCACTTGGGTCTGGTAGGCCTTGAATTCAGGGCGCAGCGCCTCACCAAAGGCCACGGCCTTGGCGGCGATCACATGCATCAACGGCCCGCCTTGAATGCCGGGGAAGATGGCAGAATTGACCTTCTTGGCGATATCTTCGTCATTGGTCAGGATCATCCCGCCGCGTGGCCCGCGCAGGGTTTTATGCGTGGTGGTGGTTGCAACATGCGCATGCGGGAAAGGCGAGGGGTAATGACCCGATGCCACAAGCCCCGCGAAATGCGCCATGTCGACCAAAAGATAGGCCCCGACACTGTCAGCAATCTCGCGCATTTTTGCAAAATCAATGACACGCGGAATGGCCGAGCCGCCCGCGATCAGCATTTTGGGCTTATGTTCAGCCGCAAGTTCGGCAATCGCGTCATAGTCGATTTCCATGTCCTGCTTGCGCACGCCGTATTGAATGGCATTAAACCACTTGCCCGATTGGTTGGGCTTTGCGCCATGGGTCAGGTGGCCGCCTGCATCAAGGCTCATGCCCAAGATGGTATCGCCGGGCGTCAAAAGAGCTGTGAAAACCCCTTGGTTCGCCTGGCTGCCTGAATTGGGCTGCACATTGGCATGCGCACAGTCAAACAATTTGCAGGCCCGCTCAATCGCAAGGTTTTCTGCGATATCGACATAATCGCAGCCGCCATAATACCGCCGACCTGGATAACCTTCGGCATATTTATTGGTCATCACCGAGCCTTGCGCAGCCATCACAGCAGCCGAGACGATGTTCTCGGAGGCGATCAATTCGATCTCTTCGCTTTGACGACCGAATTCTTTGGTAATCGCGCCAAAGATTTCAGGGTCACGGGTGCTGAGGGCTTCGGTGAAAAATCCATCGTCACGGTGGGGCGCAGTCATAGTGAGGGCTCCTTACATCGGGGGCGCGTTTTGTTGGGTCACGCGCGGGCGCTGTCCATCGCATGGGGTTTAGGGCAGAACAGCCCCTTGGAAAAGGGCGAAAGCGGCAATTCGACAGAGAGTCGCGCCCTGCCGCCCTGCAAGGCGGGCAAATTTGCACTGTTTTGCGGGGTCTTGTGTTTCGGCATGGCAGGGAACAGGATGGCGTCACCCCTGTCTCGCAAAGGTCGCGCAGATGAGCAAAGATTTGAAAATAGCCTTTTTGGCCTCGCGGGCGCGGATGGCGCAGGCAGCCCTTGCGGAATTGAGCGCGGCTTATGGCCAATCAACGCCTCAGGAGGCCGATATCATCGTGGCGCTTGGCGGGGATGGCTTTATGCTGTCGACCTTGCACGAAACCCAACCTCTCAATCGTCCTGTCTATGGAATGAACCGTGGCACGGTCGGCTTTTTGATGAATGAATATTCTGCCGATGGTTTGATGGCCCGCCTCACTGCGGCGGAGGAGGCGCAGATCAACCCGTTGCGGATGAAGGCGCGGCGCGCGACAGGCGAAACAATCGAGGCTTTGGCGATCAATGAGGTCAGTTTGCTGCGCGCAGGCCCCCAAGCCGCCAAGCTGCGCATCCATGTTGATGGAAAGCTGCGCATGCAAGAACTGGTCTGCGATGGCGCGTTGTTATGCACGCCTGCAGGCTCGACCGCCTACAACTATTCCGCGCATGGCCCGATTTTGCCCATTGGTGCAGATGTTTTGGCGATGACCGCCGTGGCGGCCTTTCGTCCGCGCAGGTGGCGGGGGGCGCTGCTCAATAAATCATCCAACGTGATTTTCGAAGTGGTCGATCCTGACCACCGCCCTGTGATGGCAGATGCCGATAGCGCTTCGGTAAACAATGTCACCCATGTAGAGATATCCAGCGCGCAAGACGTGACCCATCGTATCCTGTTCGATCCAGGCCATGGTTTGGAAGAGCGGCTTTTGCGCGAGCAATTCGTGTAATCCAAACGGGATTTGCCCTTTCCTAGGCGATAGTTTAACGTTAAACTAATTGTGGAGGGCGGCCGTTTGCGGCTGTTTGGCGACCACAGCCGATTGGGAATAGATCATGACTGAAGACAGCAACGACAGTTTGCGCCAGCGCGCGCTTGCCTATCATGCAGGCCCAAAGCCAGGAAAATTAGAGGTGCGCGCGACCAAGCCTTTGGCGAATGGGCGCGACCTGTCCTTGGCCTATAGCCCCGGCGTTGCTGAAGCCTGCCTTGAAATCAAAGCAGACCCCGCCCATGCCGAAAGCTATACAGGACGCGGTAACCTTGTCGCCGTGGTGACCAATGGCACGGCTGTGCTAGGCCTTGGTAATATTGGCGCACTCGCCTCTAAGCCTGTGATGGAGGGGAAGGCCGTTCTTTTCAAGAAATTCGCCGGCATCGACTGTTTTGACATTGAATTGAACGAAAGCGACCCCGAGAAACTGGCGGATATTGTTTGCGCGCTTGAGCCAACCTTTGGCGCAATCAATCTTGAGGATATCAAAGCGCCAGATTGTTTTATCGTAGAAAAACTGTGCCGTGAGCGAATGAATATTCCCGTTTTCCACGACGACCAACATGGAACGGCGATTGTCGTGGGCGCGGCCGCAACCAATGCGCTGCGTCTCGCGGGGAAATCCTTTGCCGATATCAAGGTCGTGTCTACGGGCGGCGGTGCGGCGGGGATTGCCTGCCTCAATATGCTGCTGAAACTGGGCCTCAAGCGTGAGAATGTTTGGCTCTGCGATTTGGATGGTTTGGTGTATCGGGGCCGCGAGGAGGGAATGACCCCGCAAAAGGCCGAATATGCCCAAGGGGATAGTCCTGCTTCCTTGAGTGATGTGATCGAGGGGGCGGATTTGTTCCTTGGCCTGTCTGGCCCGGGTGTTTTAACGCGCGAGATGGTTGCGCGCATGGCGGATCGTCCTGTGGTCTTTGCCTTGGCGAACCCGAACCCAGAAATCACCCCCGATGATGTGCGCGCGGTAAAGCCTGACGCGATCATTGCCACGGGGCGGTCAGATTTTCCCAATCAGGTGAACAACGTCTTATGCTTTCCGTTCATCTTCCGCGGCGCCTTGGATGTCGGCGCAAGCGAAATCAATGACGCGATGCAAATTGCCTGTATTGAAGGCATCGCCGCCTTGGCGCGCGCTACCACCAGTGCCGAAGCGGCGGCGGCCTATAAGGGCGAGCAGCTGACCTTTGGCCCTGACTATCTGATCCCCAAGCCGTTTGACCCGCGGCTGATGGGTGTGGTGGCCAGTGCCGTGGCCGAGGCGGCTATGAGTTCGGGTGTGGCGAAGCGGCCCATTGATGACATCGCCGCCTATCGCGCCAAACTTAATCAGGCGGTGTTCCGCTCTGCGCTTATCATGCGCCCTGTCTTTGCTGCAGCGGCCACCACGACCCGCCGTATCGCTTTCGCAGAAGGCGAGGATGAGCGCGTTTTGCGTGCGGCCCAAGCCATGCTTGAGGAAACCACAGACACCCCCATTCTTATCGGTCGTCCCGATGTGATTGAAATGCGGGCCGAGCGGGCAGGCCTGACCATCCGCCCGCGGGTGGATTTCGAAATCGTAAACCCCGAAAATGACCCGCGCTATCGGGATTATTGGGGCAGCTATCACAGCGTTATGGAACGTCACGGGGTGACCCCCGATTTGGCCCGTGCGATTATGCGCACCAACACCACCGCCATCGGGGCGGTCATGGTGTATCGCGAAGAGGCAGACAGCTTAATCTGCGGCACCTTTGGCCAGTATTTGTGGCACTTGAAATATATCAGCCAGCTTTTGGCTCGTGACGGGTTACATCCCGTTGGGGCGCTGTCCTTGATGATTTTGGAAGATGGGCCGCTCTTTATTGCCGATACGCATATCCATGCGCAGCCTACACCAGACCAAATCGCTGAGACTGTGATTGCCACAGCCCGTCATGTGCGCCGTTTTGGCATCGCGCCAAAAATTGCGCTGTGTTCTGGCAGTCAATTCGGCAATCTCGACAGTGATAGTGGGCGGCGGATGCGCGCGGCGCTCGATATTCTGGACGCAATGGCGCTTGATTTCGCCTATGAGGGCGAGATGCATATCGACAGCGCGCTTGATCCCGAACTGCGCGCCCGAATTTTCCCCAATTCGCGCCTTGAGGGGCAGGCCAACGCGCTTGTCTTTGCCAATGCTGATGCCGCTGGGGCGGCACGGAACATCCTAAAGATGAAGGCGGGCGGGCTGGAAGTCGGGCCGATTCTTATGGGGATGGGCAATCGCGCGCATATCGTCACCCCCTCAATCACCGCGCGGGGGCTGTTGAATATCTCCGCCCTCGCAGGCACGCCTGTCGCCACCTATGGCTGACAGGCGCACTGCCGCGCCTTAGCCAAAGGTGATGCGCAACAGTGTGAGAAACATCAATGCGGTTGCCCCAAGCGCCGAGATGATCAGTGCGGGAAAACCCCAAATCAGAACGGCCGAGGCAACAGCCGAAACAACCATGATAATAAGGGCAAAACTGTTGTCTACTTCGCCCTCGACCACCTCGCGCGCGATGCGCCCGATGACGGGCAGGCGATAGGTGACATGGCGTGTGATTAGTGGCTTGTGTCTTCGTTTAAGGACATGGTCATGGGGGAGGCTCCTGTTCGATATTCGTCCATCTGACGTCCCCCCCGTTAAAACAAAGTGGCGCATGGTCGCAGTTTTCGCGCCTGCATCAAAGTCACCTTCTTGCGCAAGCTATGGTTGAAGGGATAGAAAATTGCGCAAGCAAAGGGAGGCCCGCATGAGCTATCAAAAGATTTATGAGTATGCCCGTTCCAACCCAGAAGGGTTTTGGATGGAGGCTGCTTCTGCCATTGATTGGGATGTTGAACCATCCCACGCGCTGTCTGATGAAAACGCGCCTCTTTATGAATGGTTTGCAGATGGTCAACTGAATGGTTGTTGGAACGCGGTCGATCGCCACGTTGCCGCAGGCCATGGGGATCGCACCGCTATCATCTATGACAGCCCCATCACCAGCACGGTTCAGAAAATTTCCTATGCAGAATTGCAAGAACGTGTCGCGCTTCTGGCGGGTGGCCTTCAGGCCAAAGGTGTGACCAAAGGGGATCGGGTCATTATCTATATGCCGATGGTGCCACAGGCCGTTGAGGCGATGCTTGCCTGCGCGCGCATTGGCGCGGTGCATTCAGTGGTCTTTGGCGGCTTTGCTGCGGCTGAATTGGCGGTGCGCATTGATGATGCGCAGCCCAAATGTATCATCGCCGCCTCCTGTGGCCTCGAGCCGGGCCGCGTGGTGCATTATAAACCACTTTTGGATGCGGCCATCGAGGCCGCCGCCCATAAGCCAGATTTCTGCGTGATCTTTCAGCGCGAGCAAGAAGTGGCAAGCTTGACCGATGGGCGCGATGTCGATTGGTATGGCTTCCAACACGGGGTTGCGCCTGCGCCTTGTGTGCCCGTAGAGGGCAACCACCCCGCCTATATTCTCTACACCTCTGGCACAACGGGCCAGCCAAAGGGCGTTGTGCGCCATACAGGCGGTCATCTGGTCGCGTTGAATTGGTCCATGCGCAATCTCTACGATATGAACCCCGGCGAGGTGTTTTGGGCCGCCTCTGATGTGGGTTGGGTCGTTGGGCATTCCTATATTTGTTACGCGCCTCTGACCTTTGGCTGCACCACAATCGTCTTTGAAGGCAAACCTATTGGCACGCCTGATGCAGGCACGTTCTGGCGCGTGATTGATGAGCATAAAGTTAAATGCCTGTTTACCGCCCCAACGGCCTTTCGCGCGATCAAGCGCGAAGACCCAGCAGGCAGCTTTATTGGAAAATATGACATCTCTAGCCTTGAATCGCTGTTCTTGGCGGGTGAGCGTGCCGACCCTGACACAATCCAATGGGCGCAGGCAAAACTTGGCGTGCCAGTGATTGACCATTGGTGGCAAACCGAAACGGGTTGGGCCATTTGTGGCAACCCATTGGGTATTGAAAAATTGCCTGTCAAAATCGGCAGCCCCTCGGTGCCAATGCCTGGGTATGATGTGCAAATTTTGGATGAGGGCGGGCATGAATTGCCTGCGGGCGAATTGGGCGCGATTGCGATTAAATTGCCCTTGCCGCCTGCAACATTGCCTACGTTGTGGAATGCCGAAGCCCGCTTCCGCAAATCCTATCTTGAGCATTTCAAAGGCTATTACGAGACGGGTGATGCGGGATATAAGGATGAAGACGGGTATCTTTATATCATGGCGCGCACGGATGACGTCATCAACGTGGCGGGTCACCGCTTGTCGACAGGTGGGATGGAGGAGGTTCTTGCTTCCCACCCAGATGTGGCTGAATGCGCGGTGATCGGTGTGGCAGATGATCTCAAAGGGCAAATGCCTCTGGGGTTTTTGTGTCTCAATAAAGGGGCGACCAAAGATACGGCAGATGTCGTGTCTGAATGCGTGAAACTTGTGCGTGACAAAATCGGCCCCGTTGCGGCGTTCAAACTGGCCGTTGTGGTGGATCGCCTGCCAAAAACCCGTTCGGGCAAGATTTTGCGTGGAACAATGGTGAAAATCGCCGATGGCGAAAGCTATAAAATGCCTGCAACAATTGATGATCCTGCGATTTTAGACGAGATTGCAGTGGCCTTGAAAACTTTGGGCTACCCCAAAGCCTGAGGTGGGTTTGACGAGACGGGATGAAGGGCGGGCCTTTGGGCCCGCTTTTTCTTTCGCCTTGCGTGCATCGGTTCGTCAGGACAGATTGAGGCAACGCAATTCAAGGAGCGCGGATCATGCCCCAGACAAAGACGCCAGACCCCGCATTGATGGCCGCCGCCGCAGAAATCCGTCCGCGCGCCTATGCCCCGTATTCGGGCTTTGCAGTCGGTGCTGCGCTGCGTGGGGCAGATGGGCAGATTTACCAAGGGGTGAATGTCGAAAACGCGGCCTATCCCCAAGGCACCTGTGCCGAGGCGGGCGCAATTTCAGCGATGATTGCCGCAGGCTGTCATGAGATCCTAGAGGTTGCGGTGATCGCAGATAGCCCCGTTCCTGTCGCCCCTTGTGGGGGGTGTCGCCAAAAATTGCGGGAATTCAGCAAAGATGAGGTGCTGATCACCATGGCCACAACGCGCGGCACAAGTCAGGCGATCCTGAGCATGGCGGACATTCTGCCTGGCGCCTTTGTGAAATCGGCGATGGAATAGGGCAGATCATGGCTGATCCGCGCAGCATCTTGGCAAAATTGCGAGAGGGGCAAACTCTGACCGAATTTGAGATGTTTGCCTTTGCCGAAGGGTTGGCGGATGGCACTGTCAGCGATGCGCAGGTGGGGGCCTTTGCGATGGCCGTATGTTTGCGCGGTCTCAGCCTTGAGAACCGCACCCATCTGACCCATGGGATGCTGGAAAGCGGCACGGTTTTGGGGTGGTCACTGGATGGCCCTGTGATCGACAAACATTCCACAGGCGGGGTGGGTGATTGTGTGTCGCTGATCCTTGCCCCTGCCTTAGCGGCGTGCGGGGCCTATGTGCCGATGATTTCAGGGCGCGGCTTGGGGCATACGGGCGGCACTTTGGACAAACTTTCGGCAATTTCGGGCTTGCAGATTGATGTCGCCATTGAGGATTTGCAACGCATTGTGGGGCAAGTGGGCTGTGCGATTGTCAGCGCCAATGCCGATATAGCCCCTGCGGATCGTAGGCTTTATGGGTTGCGTGATATCACCGCAACTGTGCCAAGTATTGATTTGATCACGGCGTCTATTTTGTCCAAGAAATTGGCAGAAGGGCTAGAGGCCTTGGTTTTAGACGTTAAATGCGGCACGGGTGCCTTTATGCAAACCCCGCAAGAGGCCGTGCAACTGGCCCAATCCTTAGTGGATACAGCGCAAAGTGCGGGCTGTAAAACCACGGCGCTTATCACCGATATGAACCAACCGCTTGCGTGCGCGGCGGGCAATGCTTTGGAAATGATGGAGGTGATGGAGGCGCTGTGCAGTCCAAAGCTCGACAGTGATCTGATCCGCGCAACCATCAGCCTTGGGGGTGAGGTTTTGGTGCAAGCGGGGCTTGCGGTTGATGCGGCGGCGGGTGAGATGGCACTGACAAACGCGCTGACCCAAGGTCACGCCGCCGAGGTTTTTGGCCGTATGGTCGCGGCGCAAGGGGGCGCCACAGATTTTGTGGCACGTTGGCGAGATCGCTTGCCTGCAGCGCCCTATGCGGTGGATATTTTCCCGCAAAAGACGGGCTATATCCGTGCAATTGACGCCCGCACCTTGGGCGAGGTTGTGGTGCATCTTGGCGGGGGGCGCCTGCAGGCAGAGGATCAGATCGACAAACGTGTGGGTCTTTCTGACATCCAGCGGATTGGTGATTTGGCTGACCCCACGACCCCGCTTTTGCGCCTTCATGCGCGCGACCCTGAGATTGCCAAACATATGGGGGCAATCGCGTTAGAGGCCTTCACCCTCTCCGAAGAAAGGCCGCCGTGCCCTGCCTTGATCCATGAAAGGATCGGCTGAATGGCGCGCGGATTTTTGGTGGTGATGGATTCTGTTGGTATCGGGGGCGCACCAGACGCAGACCGATATTTCAATGCGGGCCATCCCGATACAGGCGCGAATACCTTGGGCCATATCGCGCAGGCACAGCCGTTGAGAGTGCCGAATTTGGATCGTCTGGGTCTCGGGGCCGCTTTGCATCTGGCAAGCGGCATCTGCCCTGCACCCCTGACATCGGCCGCACCGAATGCCATTTGGGGTGTGGCCGAAGAATCCGCCAAAGGCAAAGACACGCCATCCGGCCATTGGGAATTGACGGGCTGCGCCTTGCCTTGGGATTGGCACTATTTTCCCACCACCATTCCCAGTTTCCCTGAGGCTTTGGTTGCGGCGGTTCAATCTATCGCAGGTGTTGGGGGGATTTTGGGCAATTGCCACGCCTCTGGCACTGAGATCATCGAACGCCTTGGGGCGCAACATCTGCAAACGGGGTATCCGATTTGCTACACCTCCGCCGATAGTGTCTTTCAGATTGCCGCGCATGAAGAGGTCTTTGGGCTAGAGCGTCTCTATGACCTCTGCGAAAGGATCGCCCCGCAGCTGCACGCGATGCGGGTAGGGCGGGTGATCGCGCGCCCCTTTACGGGTCGCCTAGGCGCGTTTGAGCGCACTGAAAACCGCCGCGATTACGCGATGATGCCGCCCCACCCAACCTTGTTGGATCACGCATCTGAGGCAGGGCGCGCGGTCATTGCCATTGGCAAAATCAGCGATATTTTCGCTCATCGTGGCATCACGGAAAGCCATAAGGGAGGTGATGCCCGCCTGATGGAACATCTGGCTCACGCGGTAGATTGCGCCCCCGATGGTGGCCTCACGGTGGCCAATTTCGTTGAGTTTGATGCCCGTTTTGGCCATCGCCGCGATGTGGCGGGTTATGCGGGTGCGCTGGAATGGTTTGACGCAGCGATTGCGCCAATTGTTGCCGCGCTGCGCCCGGGTGACATGCTGATTTTAACCGCGGACCATGGCAATGATCCCACATGGGTTGGCACGGATCACACCCGTGAACGTGTCCCATTTTTGGTGGCGGCCCCTGACTATGCGCCACAAGGGCTAGGCCTTCGGGCCTTTGCCGATATTGGTGCAAGTCTTGCCGCGCATTTGGGGCTTGGCCCCCTTCAGATTGGAAGCCCTGCCTTATGAGCCAGATTGACAGTCAAATCATCTATGCTGCCATGACCTTTGTCGCTGCCCTATTTGGGGTGCGTTTGGCCGCCCGGGTCTTGTCGCAGCGGGTGATCTCATGGCGCGCGGCCACCTTATTTGCCATAGTGGTCACCGCGCTTGGCTATTATTTCTAGGGGAACGGCGATGTCAGATATGGCCCGCGTCAAAAAGGTTGAATTGCACCTTCATCTTGAGGGGGCGGCACAGCCTGATTTTATTCGTCAGATCGCCTTCGAAAAAAAGGTGGATTTATCGGGCATTTTCACCGCGCAAGGCGGCTATGACATTCATGATTTTGTGCATTTTCTGCGCGTCTATGAGGCGGCAACATCGGTTCTCACCACGCCCGAAGATTATGCGCGTCTGACGCGGTCTGTGCTTGAGGCATCAGCAGGCCATGGGGTGGTTTATTGCGAAACCTTCTTGTCCCCTGATTTTTGTGGCGGAGGGGATATTGGTGCTTGGCGCGAGTATCTTTCTGCAGTGACCGAAGCCGCAGATGCCGCCGAGCGGGATTTTGGGATCACGATGCGGGGCGTGATTACGGCGGTTCGTCATTTCGGGCCAGATCAGGCGAAACGGGCCGCGCGCTGTGCTGCGGAAACGGCGGGGCGCATGATTTGCGGCTTTGGAATGGCGGGGGACGAGAAGATTGGCCATGTGCGCGATTTTTCGTGGAGCTTTGATTGTGCGGCCGAGGCAGGACTACCCTTCACCATTCATGCAGGCGAATGGGGGGGCGCGCAATCGGTGCGCGAGACGTTAGATGCCTATAATCCGCCCCGTATCGGGCATGGTGTCGAGGCGATCAGTGACCCTGACTTGGTTGCACGCCTTGCCGATACAGGTGTTGTTTTGGAATGCTGCCCTGTGTCGAATGTTTTTCTTGGGGTTTTCCCAAATTGGAAAAGTCACCCCCTTGCGCGTCTGCGCGAGGCTGGGGTCAAGGTAACCGTGTCAACCGATGATCCACCCTTTTTCCATACCGATATGAGCCGTGAATATGAGGCCTTGGAACAGCATTTTGGGTGGGGTGAGACGGAATTCACGGAAATAAACCAAACCGCGCTTGCGGCGGCCTTTTGTGATGAGGAAACCCGCGCGCGCGTTGCAAAACGGCTTGAAAGCTAGGGGGAAGACTATGACAGAATTCGATACACTGACCATCGTGACCCATCCGCTTGTGCAACATAAGCTGAGCTTGATGCGCGATAAAAACTGCGCCTCCCAAGATTTCGCGCGGCTTTTAACCGAAATTTCGATGCTGATGGCCTATGAGGTCACCCGCGATTTGGCGGTTACCACCACCGCCGTTGAAACCCCGCTTGAGGTGATGGATGCGCCGACACTTGCAGGGAAAAAACTGGCTTTGATTTCAATTTTGCGAGCGGGCAACGGAATGCTTGAAGGGATGCGCGCCGTGATCCCCGCTGCGCGGGTTGGATTTGTCGGGCTGTATCGCAATGAGGAAACGCTTGAGCCCGTGGATTACTATCTCAACCTGCCCTCGCACCTGTCCCAACGTCATGTCATCGCCCTAGATCCCATGCTGGCCACGGGCAATTCGGCGGCTGCGGCGGTGGATAAAATCAAATCGGAAGGGGCCGTTGATATCAGTCTGATGACATTGCTGGCCGCCCCTGAGGGTGTCAGGACATTCGCCGCCCGCCATCCTGATGTGCCAATTTTTACCGCGGCCTTGGATCGCGGTTTGAACGAAAAGGGGTATATCCTTCCGGGTCTAGGGGATGCGGGGGATCGGATATTTGCCACCAAATGAGGGGCGGATATCTATTTGTTATTTTATGTGCCTTTACTGTGTCTAAATATTGATGCATTTTGCCCCAATTCGGGGGCTTGAATGGTCAAAAAAGCAGTAAAATTTTGGGGCAGCATGGGATTTGCTGCAACGGTTCTATCCTCAATGGTTGCCGTTGCTGGGCAGGGGATCGCGCAAAACCTAAGGCCACCCGCGGAATTCCCCCCCAGTCATTCACCTCTGAACAATATGTCGACAGCACAGGCTGTGCGTTTATTCGCACGGGGCAGGGGGCTTCGACAGATTGGATTCCGCGTATCTCGCGGGATCGCAGGCAGATTTGCGGTTTGCCGCCCTCCCTGTCGCAAATGGCGGCTGCCCCTGTCGCACCTGCCCCGGTTGTGGGTGCAGCGCCCGTGCCACGGCCCGCATAGGCCCCCATGCGCCTGCGGGAACCCGTTGGTGTGGCACCCGCTGCAGCACCTGTCATGGCGATTGTTCCGCCCGTGCCAAGCCCGTCAAATAATTCCAATCGCTGCATTATTCGCGCCCGCGATTGCAGCGTGACCGAAATTCGTAGCCGCACGGCAATACGTTGTGGCCCGCAACCCATTCACCCTGCTGATGGGTTGGCCCGTTCCGAGCTTCGCGCGCCATTGACGGTTCCCGCCATGATTGCGGGTGCCGCGACAGGACGGATTGGGGCAACGGATCCAAGCGGGATTATCGTGCCCGAAGGGTATCGGCCTGCGTGGTCAGATGGGCGTCTCAATCCGATGAGGGGGCCGCGCTCGGCTGCGGGTGATGCGCAAATGGCGCAGATTTGGGATCAGGGCGTGCCAGCGCGTCTGCAAAATGACCGCAGGGGACGCTTGCGCTTTGGCCTGCAAAATTTTTTCGCGAGCCTATTTAGCGGTGGCAGACCACCCGTTGCCACAGCGGTGGCTGCACCCGGGCCTATCCCACAGGCCATTGCAACGCCTCAGGCCACGGAGGCGCCGTCAATTTTCGTCAACCGGTCGACACGCGCGCAACCCGCCGCACAGCCGCAGGGGCCCGTGACGCAATCAAGCCGCAATGCCCCCACCCGTAGAGGCAGCACTCGTCCCGCCCCGTAGCGGCCTAAGGGCCTCAGAGCCTGCAACGGTTCAGGCAACAGCCATGCCCGCAGTTTCCGTGACAGGGGCCTTGGTTCGCGCCGCCACCTATAGCACGCGGAACGAAGCCGCGCAGACCGCCGCGCAATTGGCCCAATTTGGCATGACCGCACGGCTTGGGCATATGAGTTCGGGATATGCGGTTCTGGTCGGCCCGTTCTCAAGTGATGCAGCAACGCAACGCGCGGCATTGGCCCTGCGTGCGGCAGGGTTCACCTCGGCCCGCGTTCAGTGATCTGTTCACTCAGTGCAAATCTCCTGTAGGGCAACCCATCTCGTATCTTCTAACAAGGGCGCATTTGGTGCTGTCCGAAGGGGGTCTGCCTCGATTAGGCTGAGGGTGTTTTCACCCGAAATATCGAGTGCGTAGGCGTAAGGCTGCGAGGAAATCTCGGCCTGAGCAAATTGCGATAAAAGCGCCTCATCGGCCACATCTGTTGGCGTTTCGGTCAGCAGACTGGCGGCGCGCGCAGCCAGATGCGTGTCGCTGATCTGGCCTGTGGTCAACAGTCGAAATGTCGCCCATAAACCCGCCTCTTGCAGCAGGGCTTGGGTTGGGTTGCTGTCCACCAAGCGGATATATTCCGACAATAAAAACCCTGCCAACACATCAGGGCTTTGGTAATCCTCGACCACGGATCGGTTCAGCACGATCAAATCACCGGGCAAATGTAGGCTTGCGGGCAGACCATCACGCAGAACCACAAGCCGCGGCACGGTCGGCGTGGCTATGAACACCCGCCGCGCAAGGGCTGCAAGCGCGGCTTGCCCTGCGGTTTGATTGCAGCTTGGCCCCGTCAGTTGGATCATCTCTGTGAGAATATCCTGACCTATTTCGCGCTTTTTTGCCTCGGGCAAAAGATGCACTGTCTGGCGCACCAAGGCATCAGGCAACCAAAACAGGCCCAAGCCCAGAACCACCGCGGCGGTTGTGGCCGCCAGAATACCGCGCAACCGCCCCGGATGGGGGCGATGGCGGTCAATCATACTGCGCAGCTTTTCGATTGCGGCGATCATGTCCTCATCCGCGATCTCGAGGCTTTCGTCACTGCCCTCCACAGGCACATAAAGGGCGGGCAGCTCGCCTGGATTGACGCGGATCACTGCGGCCAGCGACCAATGGGTGAGCGCTGTTTCTGAAAGGGTCGATATGATCAAAGAAGTGTTGCCCAAATTGATCAACACTTCGCGGCGTTGGCTGTCGCCAACATCGCGCCAAAGGCCTGTGGCCTCTAGTTTTTGATATTCCTCTAACGCAGTCACGCAATGCCCTCGCGCTTATGCATCGCGAAACCCGTCATCTTTGCCCAAGGTTGGCGCAGGCATTAGGTCATAGGGATGTGCCCAATTGGGTTGGTGGGCCAAGCGGGTCAGCCAAGCCGAAATCGCAGGATAATCGGCGCGCGTGAAATTGAAATTTTCAGGATAATAGAGATAGCCCGCGCAGGCGATATCCGCCGCTGAGACACTGTCGCAGGCAATCCAGTCGCGGGTGCTGAGCACCCCTTCAAGAATGGAAAGCGCGGCCTGCATCCGCCCCGTCAAATACCCAATAACGCCCGCATCTCGTTTGTCCTCGGGCGCGAAATTCATCAAGAACCGCAACGGCCCCGCAGTGCCCGAAACCTTTTGATTATCGAACAAAATCCACCGCAAGATTTCTTGACGGTCTGTGGCACTCGCCCCTGCAAGTTTGCCTGTTTCATCCATAACCCAAGTTTGGATCAACCCTGATTGGGTCAGGATTTTACCCCCTGCATCTAGCACGGGAACTTCGCCCATTGGGTTTATTGCGCGAAACTCTGCACCGCGTGCCTCGCCGTTGAAGAAATCAACAAAATGGGGCTGCCAAGGCACACCTGCCAAAGTCAGGCACAGCGCGGCTTTATAGGCATTTCCAGATTCCCCAAAACAATAGAGGGTGTTGGTCACGGCTCGGTTTCCTTATGTCACGTTATGACTGTGGGTATTGATCCGATTTTCGGTCTGCCAGCATTTGCGCCACCAAATCAATTTGACTTTGCAAATCACGAATGGCTTGGCCTAACTCGGTATATTGTGCCTGCATATCGTGCAATCTTTCACGCCCAACTTCTAGGCTTCTTTCCACTTGCGTCACTTGATTGTCGCCAAGTGCATAAAGGTCAAGCAATTGTCGCATCGCCTCTAGGCTAAAGCCAAACCGTTTGCCCTGTAAAATCAGTTTAAGACGCGCTTGATCGCTGCGGGAATAAAGCCGCTTTTGTCCCACACGCAAGGGGGCCAACAGCTCCTTGCTTTCGTAGAACCGCAGGCTGCGCGGCGTCACTTGAAACAGGGCGCACATCTCGCCGATGGTGCGAAAATCGGCCTCGCGCTGTGGGGCGTCTGATGGCATTTGCGGCATCCTCGGCTGATCCATGATTTGACCACAGCTTATCATAGAATTGGTATCGATGTAATTTGCGCATTGCCGCGGGCGCGCGCCGCGCGTTAGATGGTGCAGATCATTAACCCCAATTTGTTGGATTATGCCCGTGCCCTCCGACCAGTCGGATATCCTCCATGTCGCGCAAAGTTTCATCACGCAACTGCCCTATGCGGCGGCGTTGCAGATGAACATTGTTGCCCTTGGATCTGGGACTGCGGCGATGACGATGCGGGTTCTGCCCGATCTCCGTGATGCTGCGGGCGCGCTGCATGAAGGCGCACTCACGGCGCTGATGGACACCTGTGCAGGCACGGCAGTGGTGGCGCATGACAGCAAACCCCTTGCGACCGCGACCTTAGATCTGCGCCTTGATGTGATGGGCCAGTGTGCAAAAGGCACAGTTCTGGCCAAGGCGGAGTGTTACGCCATCAGGGGAAATGTGGCCTTTGTCACTGTGGCGGCCACTGATCAAGAGACAGGCGCGCTTTTGGCCAAAGCCAGCGGCAGTTTCACGGTCGAATATGGGCCAGAGGGCAAGGGTGTCTTGGAGATGGTCAACCCGCAAAAGAGGCAGGGCTGATGCAGCAGATTTTGAACCAGCTGCCCTATGCGCGGTTTTTGGGCCTAGAGGGCCAAGAGGGCGGGGTAATCAAATTGCCCTATCGTGGCGTTTTGATTGGCAATCCGATTTTGCCCGCGCTGCATGGCGGGGTTACGGCATCGGTGCTGCAGATCGCGGCGCAAACCCATGTTATAGATGCGCTCTCTATCCCGCTGACAAGCCCGCCAAAGTTGATTGATTTCACTGTGGATTATTTGCGCCGCGGCCTGCCCGAAGATGGGTTTGCCAAGGCGCAGCTGACCCGCGCGGGGCGCCGTTTTGCCTCGGTCTCGGTCACGATGTGGCAAGGTGATCCAGACACCTCCATTGCCGCGGCGCATGGCCATTTTGCCTTGGTGACAGCCCCATGACGGACCAGACCCCGCCCTTGACCCATGCGCGGGTGTTGCGCATCGCCGTGCCTGTGGTTTTGTCAAACATCACAGTGCCGCTTTTGGGTTTGGTCGACACGGGCGTTGTTGGCCAATTGGGTGATGCGGCTATGATTGGCGCGGTGGGCTTGGGTGCGATATCCATGACCACCGTGTTTTGGATTTTTGGATTTTTGCGCATGGGCACGGTCGGTTTGGCCGCGCAGGCGCACGGGGCAGGTGATCAGGCAGAAATCTCGGCGTTGCTGTCGCGCGTTTTGATGATTGGCGTGGTGGCAGGTGTGGTTTTGATCCTGCTGCAATCGGCAATTTTCGTGGCCATTTTTGCGATAGCCCCCGCAAGTGATGCGGTCGAGGCGTTGGCGCGCGATTACATGGCAATCCGCATTTGGTCTGCCCCCGCTGCAATCGCGATTTATGGCATTACGGGGTGGTTGATTGCCGCTGAACGCACAGGCGCCGTGTTCGTTTTACAGCTCTGGATGAACGGGTTGAACATCTTGCTGTCAGTGGGGTTTGTGTTGGGGTTGGGCTATGGTGTCGATGGTGTTGCCGCTGCCACGGCGATTGCGGAGTGGTCGGGCTTGGCGCTCGGGCTTTATCTGTGTCGGGCGGGATTTTCGCAGGCTGCATGGCGCGCTTGGCCGCGTGTTTTTGATCGCGGGCGGCTGTTGCATATGGCGCAGGTCAACACCGATATTTTGATCCGTTCCGTCTTTCTAATGGCAGGCTTTACCTCATTCATCTACATCGGCTCAGATTTTGGGGATACGACTCTCGCCTCTAATCAAATTCTCATGCAATTCATCCATATCACTGCCTATGGGTTGGACGGGTTTGCCTTTGCTGCTGAAAGTCTTGTTGGAAAATCCTTAGGGGCCAAAAACCGTGCTGCCTTGCGCCGCAGCGCCATTATGACGGGGCTTTGGTCGGGCGGCGTGGCGGTGGTGATGTCCGTAGCTTTTTGGACCTTCGGGGGGAATATGATTGATATTCTCACTACTGCGCCCGAAGTGCGGATTGAGGCGCGTGATTACCTGTTCTGGATGGTGCTTGCGCCGCTTGTTGGGTTTCAAGCTTGGATTTTGGACGGGATTTTCATTGGGGCAACTCGCACCCGTGACATGCGCAACATGATGGCTCTGTCGTTCGCAGGCTATGTGATGCTGTGCCTGACGCTGATCCCCGCCTATGGAAATCACGGGCTATGGGCCGCCTTGTTGGGGATGTTCATCCTGCGCGGTCTCAGCCTTGGGGTGCGCTATCCTGCGCTTGAGCGCAGCGCGGCCTAAAGCAGCGTGAGGATATTTTCAGGCGGGCGGCCAATCGCGGCGGTGGTTTCACTGATCAAAACAGGGCGTTCAATCAGGCGTGGATCATCGGCCATGGCGGCTAAGATTGCGGCCTCATCCGTCAAATCCACCCCCGTTTCACGGGCCTCTTTTGCGCGGATCAGATCGCGGGCAGGGCGGCCAAGTTTTGCGATCACTGCGGCCAGTTCGGTAGGGGTGGGCGCGGCGTCTAAATAGGCGCGCGTTTCAAATTCTATGCCCCGCTCTGTCAGCAATGCCAAAGCCTGACGGGATTTCGAGCAGCGTGGATTGTGCCAGAGGGTCAAAGCCATGCGTCAACTCCTGTGCCGATAGCAGATTTCAAACTGTCATGACCATCTTGCGCAAGAGCGGCGTCAAGACCTTGAAGGATATCGGCAACCAAACCCATACCGCCGTAAACAAGCCCTGTGTAAAGCTGCACCAAATGCGCGCCCGCCTTGATCTTGATATAGGCTTGATCCGCATTGGCCACGCCCCCCACACCAATCAAGGCAATCTTGCCGCCTGTTTGCTGTGACAGCCGTGCCAGAACTTGGGTGGATCGTTCGAACAAAGGTTGCCCTGACAGACCCCCTGTTTCTCGCCGATGGCGCCCGCGCAACCCCTCGCGTGAAATGGTGGTATTGGTGGCAATGATCCCCGAAAGCTGCATCTGCAGGGCGAGCTCTGCGATCGCGTCAATCTCGTCATCGGTCAGGTCAGGTGCAATTTTAACAAACAGTGGCACGGGACGGGCGAGATCAAAATTCGCATTTATTACCCCCTGCAATAAGCGCTCAAGCTGGTCTGCGGCCTGTAAGTCGCGCAGGTTCTCGGTGTTGGGCGAGGAGATGTTGATCGTGGCAAAATCAATCAGTCCCCCACAACGGGCCAAAACCAAGGCGTAATCAGCCGCGCGATCCATGCTGGTTTTATTGGCGCCCAAATTCAAACCCAAAGGAATGTGATGGGGGCGTTCGGCTAGACGTTTGGATGCAGCCTCCATGCCTTCATTGTTAAAGCCAAAGCGATTGATAACCGCGCGATCAGGCGGTAGGCGAAACACGCGGGGTTGCGGGTTTCCTGGTTGGGGCTGCGGTGTGATCGCTCCCACCTCGATAAATCCCAATCCCGTTTCCATTAAGGGGGCAATTGCGGTGGCATTTTTGTCAAAGCCCGCCGCAAGGCCAAGTGGGTTCGGGAAATTCATCCCTGCAACAGTTACTGCCAAACGTGGGGTGGTAATCGGCCCCGTTCTGGGGGCAAGCCCCATGTTCAGCGCGGTTAACGCAAGGCCATGCGCCCGTTCAGGAGAAATAAGGCGCAAGGCAGCGAGAGCAGCTTTATCAAACATCAACTGTCCTAATCTTTAATCAACCGTTTAAATTGGGCAGGATATGAACACCATTTTGTAACTTCAATTCGTGATGCCACAAAATCCCGCGCAAGGGCAGTTTTGAATACAAATGAGGGAAAAGGGCACCCCCGCGTGACACCTCCCAACGCAGCGCGTCGCCAAATATACTGGCTTCATAGGCTATTAGCACCAATCCGCTAACACCCGAAAAATGTTTGGACAAGGTTTCCTCAACCTGTGCCGCGGTGGAGAAATGGATATACCCATCGGCCTGATCAACGGGCGCACCCAATGTTTCTTTTTGTGCGCAAAGATCTCGCCATTCTAGGGTTTGAAGGATTTTAAATATTATCATTTCCAGTAAAGTTCGCCGGTTTAGAATGTTGCTATCGGGATACGGCCAAAGCTTAGATTGGTAAGTCTCTATCAGTTGTTTTCGTAAAACGAACTAGTTTTTACTTCGATAAGCTTCAAGCTTACTTGCTTCCAAACTCACTGTGTGACTTATTGAACAGCGAAGTAAGCTTGGGTTGAAGCCAATGAAGCCCTCAAAAAAGGTAGCCTTAATCGGATGTGGTGGAACGATTTCCACTCGCGCTTCTCACGCCTTTGATGTGTTAGATTACCCTGAAACTGGGCATAAGCTTACCGCAAATGAGATGGTTTCCGAATTACAACCACTCGTAGATTTTGCTGATTTAGAGGCAATCGCTTTTCGAGAAGTTGGATCAAGCAAGATTGGTCCAACAGATTGGTTGGAGCTAGCGCGCTTAGTACGAGATATATTTGATGAGAAACCTGAATTAACGGGGATAGTCATACTTCATGGAACGGCAACATTAGAAGAAACGGCTTTCTTTCTCGATCTCACAGTCGAATTAGATCGCCCTGTTGTCCTTGTAGGTGCCCAGCGACCGCTAGGAACCGTAGGTAGTGATGCATTGTCCAACGCTGTAGCGGCAATCCGAACGGCCACCGATGAGAAGTCACGTTCGATGGGGGTTTTGATTGTTTTTAACGATGAAATTCATAGTGCCCGTGATGTTGCCAAGGGCTCTACTTATCGCCTCAATGCGTTTTCTTCGGGAGCTTATGGGGCATTAGGCGTAGTAGATCCAGATGGGGTAAAGGTCAGACGAGCGCCGCTTCGTAGTGATGTCAAATTCTCTATTTCCCACCTTTCTGCTCTACCTCGGGTAGACGTGCTTTATGCTGTTGCTGGTGGTGATGAAACAATTGCACGTGCTTGTATAAAAGCTGGTGCCCGTGGTTTAGTTTCTGCGGGCTTTGCCCCAGGTATGACATCTCCACTAGAATGGAAAGAATTACTGAGGGCGGTTTCCAAAGGTATCCCGGTTGTACAATGTAGCCGAGTTGCTTCTGGTAGGATTGCACGAAGGTTACATTTGAAAGAATTCAATATTGTTTCTGGAGAAAACTTGTCAGCTCACAAGGCACGAATTTTGCTTATGTTGGGACTGACCGTTACTGAGGAGACTGAAGCGTTGCAAAACTATTTTGATCAGATGTGAAATGAAACTGCGTGCTCATAATCGCTATGACTATATTCCCTTGCCAGATCGTCAGGATTACACCTGGCCGGAAGGGAAGAGATTAGCTTTCTGTTTATGCAATAACTTGGAAGTATTTTCTTATCGAGACGGTATCGGATCTGATAGTGCGGTTTTAAACGCTCCTCAGACACACCGTAATTACGCATGGCGTGACTATGGAAATAGAGTTGGTCAATGGTATCTCTTTGACTTGCTCGACGATTTTTCAATTCCTGCATCGCATAATTCAAATTCCGCGCTTTTCAGGCGTCACCCGCAACTGCTGGATAGGATAAAACTAAGGGGTGATGAAATAGTTGCTCATGGCCGTTCCAATGGTGAACGACAAGACGTCTTGGATGAACCAAATGAACGTGAATTGATACAGGAAGCCACCGAAGAGCTCATTGAACTGATTGGTTACCAACCAAAAGGGTGGATGGGCCCGTATTTCGCACAAAGCGAAGTAACATTAGATTTGCTGCAAGAGGCTGGATATTGCTTCAATTTGGATTGGCCGGCAGATGATCAGCCATTTTGGATGCGGACACGTAATGGTCGTATTATGTCTGTGCCTTACTCAATTGAGTTAAATGACTCGCCTGCGATGGTCTTTCGGCAAGAGAGTGCGATGTCGTTTGAAAGGATGATCAAAGACCAATTTGATGAAATGATGTACCTATCCCAAAAACGGCCTCTTGTTTTCACATTAATTACTCACCCATTTGTCTTTGGTCATCCGTATAGGCTCAGAGCATTACGCCGCGCTTTGACGCATATAATGGAGCGCCGAGACGAGCTTTGGATTACAACTGTTGGAGGCGTTTACGATTATTGCGCTAGTCTCGAAAAGGGTATTGTGCCCGGAAGTTGAGACACTTGCTCTAATCGTGTCAAAAAGTGCGGCTGCTGGAAAAAGGCAAATGTATCTCTCGCTATTCAGATCACGGACTGGTTGACCCCGTTTTACGTTGCTCATCACGCACTAACGCGGCAAAGCGGTAAATGCCGTGCACCATTTTTGTATATGGCGTAAGTAAAAAAAACGTAAGGACTGCACCTAGGTGGGCCGCCAAAGTCAGCGGCATCAAGGTGGTCTGGCCAAGGATATACAAAACGAGGCCGCTGGCGGCTACAAACCCCAATAGTGCAATAAACCCGAATTCCCCACTGCGCGCCGAAATTGAGCCCAAATTGGGATCAGCTTTAAGTTTGAGGCGGAATATCCAAATAGCACCCCATGTCAGCATCAGGCCGCCAGGCACGCCCAAAAGTTTGGGCAATGAGAAAAAACCGTGTGGCGCTGGAAGGTCAAAGATGTAGTGGAGAATGGTTCCTGAGGAAGTGCTCGCAAAGCACAGTACGAAACCGTACAAAACCAATTGATGAGAAACGCGCCTCGCTTGAGTGAAGCGGTCTTCGTCTTCAAAATTGCAGCCCCCGCCATGCCCACCAGCCAGGTTATGCATAGCAGCAGCAGCGCCAAGTGCATTATAAATATGGATAAGTTTAATGCGCGTTCCGTCTACAGCCAGCCAATACTGACGCAAACTTACTGTGAGACTGGCAAGTGGCAATACGAAGGTAGGTGCAAATATTAAAACCATTAGGTCGTGAGACATGAACGCGTAAAATCCTTCTCCGTTGCCTCGCCCAAGCCATTGGGTCACAATGAAAAAAGCGGTGAAACAAAGACTGGTTACAAGAGCGATTGCCATCCCATTTTTTTGAAAATGGGTTGCGACAAAACGCGGATAGGCAAAAGCCTCCCAGCTGTCGTGCCTGACCTCTGCTAGAGCTGCTGGTAGGTTTAGGTCAAACTCATGCGGAGCCGTGTACTGGCACGCGTAGTAACAGCCACGGCAATTGTGACAGAGATTTGCCAATTGTATGATGTCTCCATCAGAAAACTCTCGATTGCTATGGAGCGAAGGGAAAACTGAGCAGTAGCCTTCACAGTAGCGACATGCATTGCAAATCTCAGCCTGCCGGCGCGCTTCTTCCTTCATATCAGTTAGCATACTTTGCAGCCTCTTTCCCGGAGATACGTCCGAAAACGGTACCGATAGTCATTCCAAACCCTGCTAAATATCCTTGGCCTAGAATCGATCCGGCCATTGTTTCACCCGCAGCCCAAAGGTTGCTTACCGGGCGATTGCCAACGCTACATTGCGCGTTCTCGTCGACCTTCAAGCCCAGGTATGTGAATGTGACCCCGGTGCGTAGCGAGTAACCATAAAAAGGTGCTTCTATAATGGGCCGTGCCCAGTTGGTTTTTGGTGGTTTAAGGCCAGATGTGCTTACTCCATCCAGCTCTGTAGGACGAAAGCCGCTAGTATCACCACAGCTTGCATTGAATTTGTCTACCGTAACTCGTAGCTTTTGAGCGGGCAGGTCCATTTTTATTGCTAAATCTTCAATCGTGTCCGCTTTGATCGGTGGGAAGACGGACGGCATGAACAGTTCAAGTGACTTTGCATCGATGATCGCATAGCCTATTTGATCAGGCTGAGCGGCGATCAACCGACCCCAGATAGCATAACGTTTGGGCCAGACGTCTTCGCCTTCATCGTAGAACCGTTCAGCATCCTTATTGACGACAATCGAGAACGGTACGCAATCAAGCCGTGTGACGATACCACCATCGTATTTCGGCGAACGTCCATCTATTGCTACGGCGTGGCATTGTGTCGGGTCGCCCACTTGCTCTAGCCCCTGGCGGAGCAAGTCGTCTAGAACTACACCACGATTGTAGGGCGTGCCTCGGATTAGAAAATTCTTTGCAGCCGGACCCCAGGCACGTGCAAGCCAATCGGTGTCTGCTTGAAATCCGCCTGATGCTACCACAACAGCTTTTGGTGATATTCGATAAGATTGCTCGTGCTGAATGTAGTCGAGAAAGATGACTTCGCCGTCATCTATTTCAAGATGGGTAACACTCGCATCGTATTTGACATCTACTCCCAAATTTTCAGCCGTACGGTAATACGCATTGATAAGAGCTTTCCCGCCACCTAGAAAGAAGGCGTTTGTCCGGGCAAGGGACAACGTGCCGGATAGAGATGGCTGAAATCTTACGCCGTGTCTCTCCATCCACGGCATACATTCCTCGGATTGGCGAATGACCATTCGGGCAAGGCCTTGATCGGTTTTGCCGTTTGTAACTTTCATTAGATCGTTAAAATATTCATCTTCACTGTAGCTTTCGATTAAAGGCCCCAACGGCTCGGAATGCATACATCGAAAATTACGCGTGTGACGAGAGTTCCCCCCGCGGTAAGCCTTTGGCGCAGCCTCTAGGACTAGAACCCTTGCGCCAGCCTCAGCGGCGCTAATCGCAGAACACAGTGCTGCATTTCCACCTCCAATCACGACAATCTCGTAGGACTCTGACGCTCTAATAATCTTCAATTTACACCTTTTGGAAAATTAAGGATTTGAAAACGGCTTGTCGGATCTATCCTCAAACCGGGTAGAAAGGGACAAGCAATCAAAGTGCACTTATACCGAACTTCAGTATCGATAATTGTTGTTTTTCTATTTAGTACCATTCAATGGCCATACTTAGACGCAGTTTCAAGCATAGCATGTATGACTTCCGGCTTCGGTTTCGGAGATTTTGGGTACGCAGTTCTACTATGTGATAGGTTTAGTCCGAACAAAGCCTCAGCCATAGCATATGTAAGCGGACCTGGGTTTATAACTGGGACAGGTAGCGCTTCAGCCAAATGCATGTGGGCTTGGTGCATGGTGGTTGAGCCCAAGACTATAACATCAGCTCCGTCGGTTTCGATGCATTGTAGTGCAAGTTCTGTGAGAGCTGGGAAGATGTCAGATTCTTTTCCGGTTAGTAGGCTTTGGTTATTTGGCGTCATATTTAATGATCTGATTGACGCGCAGGCATGGGCTATACCAAGCTCGTCGAGCGTCTTCGTGTAGAGGTGCTTCCAGTGCGGCCAAAGTGCAATAATTGAGAAACGTTTTCCCAGCATCATTGCCATTAGAAGCGATGCTCGTCCGGGGCCAATAACTGGTATAGTCAATTCAGACCTCAGGGCCGCCACCCCACTGTCACTCATCGTGTCAATGCATACTGCGTCAAATCCCCGTTTTTCTGCTTCTAGACCAGCCTCTAAAACTCCTATCTCAGCGAGTGCCATATCTGAGGCGCTTACGTAATTCTGTGGCGCTACTTTAACGGATTCAAACGTAAAAGATATGTCTGGGCCTAACGTTACAGCATTCAGCTGTTCTTCTCTCTGGCTGCGATTTTCTGGCGTCATAGGGAATGGAACAATTACAAGAACAGACTTCATTTTGGCACTCCAAACGCAGTGATCTTATTGTGATTTTTTTAATTTTAAGTAACATTAAATCCAAATTTTTGAAAGGCTATACCTATGAAGCATTTGCTGAATTTTGCAGAGTTTCTTGCACAGGCTTCAGTTCCAGATGATGTTTTAAATAAAACGGCATTGATCCTTTGTGACAGTATTGGCGCCATAGTCGGGGGAGCGGAGGAGTTAGAAGTTCGTTCGTTAACGGAAAAGTTTTCGTCCCGATCTCATGGCCCTGCCATAATTATCGGTTCAAAAAGTTTAACTGACATAAAAGTTGCTGCTTTTTTGAATGGCACTGCTGGTACGACCCTTGAAATGGATGAGGGTAATCAATTTTGCAAAGGCCACCCCGCAATGCATGTCATTCCAGCGGCACTAGCGGAGGCTTCGGTTCAAAAAGTATCTGGAAAAAAGCTGCTTACAGCGATTACGCTGGGGTATGAGGCTGCAGCGCGAGTTGGAATTGCAACGTCTTTACGGCCTTCGATGCATCCGCATGGCACTTGGGGTGCAATTGGGGCAGCAGTAGCGGTGATGCATCTAAGAGATGCCAACGAAACACAAATTTATGAAGTTATGAATATTGCGGCAAACCTTGGCCTTACAACCTCGCGAAAAACAATGTTGGAAGGTGGGACAGTTCGAAACGTTTTTGCGGGTATTTCAAACAAGATGGGTTTGATTGCCGCAGATCTAGTACAAGTGGGATATTCAGGTGATCGCAACGGGGTAGGGCATGTGTTTGGATCTGTCGCCTCTGATAGTTTTGATGACAGTGCACTTTCAGATCAACTTGGAGAACGTTGGGAAGTGATGAGAAACTATTTCAAAATGCACTCTTGTTGCCGTTATAATCATGCGGCGTTGGATGTCATTGAAGCTTTGCAGGTCAAGCATCCCAGCATGTCGACTTCTGAGATCAAAAAAGTAGAAGTATTCACCTATGGATTGGCAGTAGAGCTAAATGATCCTGCACCGCGAAATGTTTTAGCGGCCAAGTTTTCTGTTCCATTTGCGGTAGCCACCACGCTCATTAATGGATCAAGCGGAGTAGATAGCTTCACCATCGATAAAGTCGGTGATGAGTTGATCACAAGTTTGGCGTCCAAAGTAAGAGTTTTTGAAGATAAAGTTATGAGTGCACAGCTACCCAATAAACGACCCGCGAAGGTAAAAGTTTACCTGAAGGATGAACGCATTTTGGAGGCCAGTACTGAAACCAATCGCGGCGATTGGGCGGACCCCTATAGCATTGAGGATATCAAATCTAAGTATCATTCGCTTACCAAGCGTTCCTGGAGCCTTGAGCAGTCTGATGACGTTTGGAATGCAATAATGCGGCTTGAGAAAGTGGAAGATTTGTCAGAGCTTTTTGATGCTCTGTAGAGTTACTCCATATTGATCGGCATCTTATTAATCTGATGAATATTTCTTTTCCGCTGCGTCGTATTCAAACTTTGCAACCAATCTCTGACGTTCTGCAAAATCAGAAAGGCTATCGATAACCTCGCTTACATCGCCTGTTTCTTTAAGTGACTTGAGAACATTACTCATCGCACGCATTGCCGCTTGCAAAGGAGTATTTGCGTAAAGGACTATCGAGTAGCCTAGGTCAAAGAGATCTTTTTGGTTTATGAGAGGTGTTTTGCCACCCACGACCATATTGGCTACCTGAGGTGCAGATAGTCGTTTCGTGATCTCTTTCAGTTCTTCCAACGTCTGCGGAGCCTCAACAAAAGTCATATCAGCTCCAGCCTCAAGGAACGCTTCTGCGCGATCTAGCGCACTATTAAGTCCCTCGATAGACCTCGCATCGGTGCGAGCAATCACCATAGTGTTTGGATCATTTCTGACGTCGCAAACCGCTTTGATTTTATTCACCGCTTCGCTGAGTGGTATGATGGATTTCCCTTCAAAGTGCCCACATTTTTTGGGAAAAACCTGATCTTCCAATTGTACTGCGAAAGCTCCAGCACGTTCGATGACGCGCATGGTGCGTTGCGCGTTCAAAGCATTTCCGAACCCAGTATCGATATCGACAATTAATGGCTTATCGGTAATCTCAGAAATCGCTGAAGTTGTGTAAGCAAGCTCTGTGAGGGTTACCAGTCCTATGTCGGGCGCTCCGAGATAAGTATTAGCAATACCAGCGCCTGTAACATAAATAGCTTCGAACCCAGTGTCTTCAATTATCCTTGCGGTCAGAGCGTTTCCAGCACCTGGCACGATGAGAGCACTACGTGACATGCATAGTTCACGAAATTCTCTGCGTCGCTGTTCCAAAGTTTTCTGATCTCTAAGATTACTCACCTAGTTTCTCCTTGAACCATTGTGCTGTAAGCTACGCACGGATTGTTGTGCCGCCTTTTATGAGTGCCATAATTTATAGATTGATATTTAATTCTCGTGAGTCATGCTTCGTGTTGTAAACCTTCGAAAGGAGTGAAGATTTGGCTGAACTTGTACTTACTGGTGGGAATGTCTGGCTCGACCAAAAAGGAATGGTTGCGGCTGATATTGCAATCTCCAAAGGCAAAATTAGTGCGATCTTAGCACCCGGAACTGGGACTGGGGAAGAAGTTATCGACGTAACCGGCACGACGATTTTGCCAGGCGCGATCGACGCACACATTCATCTCGGGCATGGTAGTGATATTTCCCGTCCGAGGATGCCTAGCGATGCAATGACTGAAACCGCTGCAGCCGCGTGTGGCGGGGTCACATGTTTTATCCCATATATAATGAGCTCAGAACCATATACTCCGGTTTTTGACGAACTTAAATCTGTCACTGAAGCTGGAGCTAGAATTGACTTTGGATTTCATTTTGTCATTGCCACTGAGGCACAGCTTTCAGAAGTTCCATTTCTTTGCAGTAAAGGCTCACCCACCGCTAAACTATTTATGAATATCCGTGGTGACGAAGGCGCCCGCTTGGGTTTGCCAGGCACAGATGACGGATTTATGTATCGGCTTTTAGAAACTCTTGCTGCCGAGAACGGCATGTTGTGCCCCCATCCAGAAAATATAGAGGTTGCGTGGGTTTTAAGAGACCGTGTGATGAGTAGAGAAGGTCTTGATAACGATAATTTGGCAGCTTGGAATGCCACACGACCTCCATTTGTAGAGGCGGAGGCATTATCGCGCGCTTCCTATTTTGGGAAAATTACGGGTTCAAAAGTGCACGGTGTGCATACATCGTCTGCAGCCGCTCTTGAGGCTGCAGTCATGCAGCGAAATGCAGGCTCCGATGTGTCAATTGAAACATGCATACAATACCTGCTTCATGATGTTGATAGTGATATCGGTGCCCTTGGTAAGGTCAATCCGCCCCTTAGAATGGCGAGTGACCGGGAGGCGCTTTGGGCGGGTATTGTTAATGGCCAGATTGATACTATTGCGACCGATCATATTCACCGCCCAATAGATTCTAAACAGGGTGGCATATGGAAGGCGCAACCAGGATTTCCTGGCCTTGATACTTTTATACCGGCTTTGTTGACGGCGGCAAAGGAGCGTTCAATTTCGATTGATAAAATCTTGCCACTTATTAGCCGAAACCCAGCACGCAGGATGGGTCTTAAGAATAAAGGTCGTATTGAAGTGGGTGCTGATGCGGATTTCGCGATTGTAGATATGAACGCTCGTTGGAAAGTTAGTAACGGCTCTTTAGCCTCTGATGCTGGCTATTCCACTTTAGAAGGGCAAACAATGACTGTAAAAGTTATACATACATTATCTCGTGGAGTGTTCGTACTTAGAGATGGTGACTTGACTGACCATAGCGTGGGGAAGGGGCGCTATGTTTCTCGTATGCTAGCTGCCTGATCACACGTTACTTAGGCCGAGCTCGTACGGCATAAAGGCGTCCATTTAGGGCATCATCGTTCAAAAGAAGTGTTGCATCTCCAGTTGGATATTGGCCTATACCGATTTCCTCTTCGATTTCGAAACGGCTTGATATCCAACTTTTTAGTTCGCAGGCCTCAATTGGAGTGAACGGCCCTTGGTTTGGAATTTGAGCTTTAGACTCTTTATCGCGCCATAGTTTACCATATTGGGACGCCATATTTCGGCTACTTACAACCAAATGACCGTCTTTTTTAAGTACACGGGCCACTTCATCTAATAATCTTTCGGGATCCGGCAAATGCTCAAGGATTTGCGGAATGACTACTAAGTCTATGGTATGATTTTTATGTAAAAGACGTCCGTGGGGCATTAGTTCAAATGAGATGTTATCAAGCGCTATCCCCTCTTGAAGCAAGCGCTCTCGAATGAACGTCAAGTTGTGAGTGGAAAGTTCCGCTACTGAAAGGTTGCATTTATTCCCTAAGACTTTGCAAAGCGCTGTTGTTGATGTTCCTCCCCAAGGCATGATTTCAAGCGCCTGACCACCACGAATGGTTGGCAGCAGACTGTGTTCGACACTCTGCGCGTCACCTTGTCTGTTTGAAACATACACATTCGCCAAGGGAGATTTTGCCCAAACTGAGTACCCTCTAAAATCTGCAATTTGGGCGAATGACCAATTTCTAGGATTCCATTCAGCGAACGGGTTAACGTTGTTAGTAATCTTGAAATATGGATAGTCGTCGGCAGGTATGACCGGGTAAGTCGCGTTTAACGGACGGTCAAAGTGTTCCCATGAAAAAACCTCATTCACGGGGCGACGTGGTGCTTTGACAACTGGTGCGCTACTCTTAGCTTTTCCGATTGCCAGTGCACCTTGAATTTCAAAACTTTTTGGCACTTTGAGGAAACTTCGCAATTCATTGTGATCGCCAATCCCTGCGTTCCATATGCATTGATAGCCGCGCAAATGTGCTGACAGCATCATATGGTAGCAAGCGCCTGCGACTGACTGAACGATAGAAAAATTTCCATGAGTCCAGCCTTTCTGGAAGCACAGGTATATTAACGCGCTGCAATATTCGAAATGGTGATTTCCACCAGAAATTTCCCTCGCGTGTTTCTTTCGCTCTGCGTCTGCTACAACAATGAAATGCCAATTTTGTTGATTGCAAGAAGATGGTGCTTGAAGGCCGTCTGCAATAATTTCCTCTAGTTCCGTTGGAGTAATCGAAGAGCCATCAAAGTCGCGACATGAGTATCGCTCAGCTAGTCTTTGTAAAATCTCTGTAAAATGCGGATGTTTGTGATTTTTGTCTCGTGTTTCGTTGGGATCACTTAATGTCAATTTTAGCTCCCAGTTTACTGCAGTTTGCGAGGGTTTTCGTCCCGGCAAATATCTGTCGGCGACAAATTCTATAGGTTAACGAAGTCAACATTTCAGCATGCTAGAGATGTTCTTGATAGACTTAAACTGAGTAATTTCTAGAAGAGAGCTCCAAAGATCATTGCGAGTGCTCTCATCTAATTTGCGTGCCGCATTTTCTAAGAATTTTTGTCTTATCAAATTAGCCTCGACTGGTCTGCTCGCGGTTCCCATGACATCACGTATGGTGATGTCCGCCACACTTGCGTCTTTCCTCTTAACTCTAACATACGCAGGAAAAACATTGGGGAAACCTGAGTTTTTCATTGGTGTCCACTCAATTTTTTTTGCTAATTCAATCACTGGCTTGGAAGGCTTTTTCTCAAATGAATGAACGTCAATTTTTCCTGTTATAAGTAGTAACGCTATACAATATGGCAGAGCCCATTTTGCATCATAGCCGGATAAGGGGTTCTGTTTTCTGTCCCATGGCTGACAGATTAAAGGGGCTTGCGCGTTTGCCACTTTTAGATCGATCTTATCCACGTCACGCGCAGTCAAGCCATCCTGCATTAGCTGTTCGATCGCCTCCAAAAAGGGGTGAATATAGTGACAACAGGGATATAGTTTAAAGGCAGCATTTTGACTGTGCCAAACTTTGCCCAGATCTTCCAATTGATCCAACAAAGTTCCTGAAGTTCCAGCAAATGATTTCATAACCCCTAGGGGGTTTTCAAGAATTCCAGGCGGGCCCGTCATGCCCGATTTACTCAGCTGTACAGCTTTTATTCCAATATGGGCGGCCCAACCTGGGTTCAAAGCCTTGACGCTTGAACCATTTTCTAAAAACGCAAGAAGGCCTGATGCCTGTGACCCAGCGATTCCGATAGCATTTTCAGTTACTTCTTGGGTTAAGCCATGCAGTCGACAAGTTATCGCTGCAGTTGCGATCGGACCCGCAATAGATGTCACCTGGAAACCATTTTTTTGGAACATGCCAGGGGCAGCTAGGCCAATTCGTATCATTATTTCGTATGCTAAAATATACCCTATTAGCATTTCAGCTCCGCTGCAATTTGCCTCCTCTGCAGCGGCTAAAGCTGATGGTGCGGCAACCGCGCTTCCGTGAATTACCGAGCTTGTATGAGTGTCATCATACTCAAGAGAATGGATTAACATCCCATTTAGCAATGCGGCGTCTGCTGGTGACGCGCTATGGCCACCGATACATGTTGCTGTTCCCCCTTTGTCTATCGAGCCATACCATCTGTTTTGCATGGTTCCTGCGGAAGCCGCTAATCCTACACCAATGGCGTCTGCAAAATGTAATTTAGCCGACTCGATGACGTGCGTTGGAATGTCATTTTCTTTCACGGTGGTTGTGAAATTTGTGATTAAACGAGCTGCAGGCATCATTGAATATTGATTTCATGCATTGCGCGTAAACCAGCGTTGCGACCCAGTACCAGCGCTGTGATTAACCCGTTTCCAGAAGCATAACCCATAGCTCCCGTGGCCCCGCTTATCCCTGCCGCGGCGCCTCCACCAGCGAACAGGTTTTTGATAATACTTCCGTCTCTACGCATTACACGTGCATGGTTGTCGACCTTCAAGCCACCTTGAGTATGAAATAGTCCAGGCTTCACCTGGACGATGGCATAAGGTGCTTGTAGAGGTGCCATTTCAAACTTTTTACGACCATACAAATCATTTTCACTGCCTGTTGCCGCGTTGTTGTAAGCTCTAATGGTTTTTTCGAGTGGCTTGGTCGGTAGGTTGGCTTTTTCGGCTAAACCTTCGAGAGAGTCCGACCATTTGACCGCCCCCATATTCGACATTTCAGCATATTCCTCTTCAGCCAAGGCAATTGCGTGTATTCGCTTGTCGTATATTGCCCAAGCAAATTCGCCTTGTTTACGCACTTGTGCCGCGAATCCTGAGTAGCCATCGTCCTCGTTTCCAAACCGCTGACCGTCGTTGCCAACCAAAACCCCACCCTTTTCGATTGTGGTCCAGCTCAGCAATTGGCCTTGCGGGTAGGCGACGGCGGCATATCCTTGGTAGGCTGCCATGTTGCCAAGATCTGCCCCAAGAGATTGACCCCATTCAATAGCATCACCAGTGCTACCGGGTGCCCCAAAATACTCTACGTTAGCAATTTCCGGACAAAATCGTTGGACCAGATCACGGTTTGCAGCGAAACCATTCGTCGCTAGTAGGATCTTTTCAGAAAAAATATCCACTCCCGCAACCACGGCTCCAATCACGTCTCCATCTTTATTTGTCAGAAGCTGCTCTGCCGCATTACCTACCGCTAGGGGAATACCACGTTCTTCCACAAATTTAAGCAAGTCATCTACCAAGTCTTGCCCGCGCCGCGACTTTGGTGCGTGCAATCTTTCGACTGAGTGTCCAATATGGCGATAGTCGGTGATTAGCTCCATTCGAGCGCCCAAATCATCAATTAGCCATTCGCATAAGCGGCCGCATTCATGTGCTATCAGTGACGTAATATTGTTTGCATCATGATCCCCCGCGACTGCTGTGAGATCAGATATCATCTGTTCAGGACTGTCTTTTATTCCCGCGGCAACCTGAAAACGTGATCCAGCTCCTGGGATTGAACCCGTAGATAATGATGAGTTGCCCCCCGGTGTCGCGCGCTTTTCAATAATAGCTACGTTTCCGCCCGCGTCATGAGCAGATATGGCTGCTGCAAGCCCACATGCACCCGCACCGATGACTAAAAGATCCAGATGGTCACTCATCTTGTGTCATCCACGCGACATTTTCTTTCCAACCCTCGGCAAGGACTTCTGGTTCTAATTCCAGTATCTTTTCTAGATATGCGAACATATTAGGGTATGGATCAGAGACGATATCTTTTATTTTTTGACGGATTTCGTCCGGAGTGAATGGAAGATCTGGACCGCCGCGAGCGCTCATCACTTCGTGTGTCAACGTCCGCCCGTCTTTCAATGTCCAAGTTACTCGTGTGGGGCGATCGTTGGGCCATTCGGGAATTGGCTCGTAAGGTGACGTAGAGACCCTATGCCTTAATGAAACTACACTGGGCTCCGATAAGACTTCTGCCGAAAATGCTGCAAATCCTCCCTCGCGTTTTACAGCGGATGCCGCGGCGATATGTTGGATAGAGAACTTCCCGGCAATAGTCGTGGTAGGATCTGGATTATCCATAACACGAGCTTTTTCATGCGTCTCAAGATGAATGGCTTGTATTTCTGATGGATCCGCTTGCTCAGCCAATTTAAGGTTAGCTTCAATCGTTGCGTGGCCATATTGGCAGCATGCAAAAACTTTATGGTATCCGTCAGATATGGCCCAACTTTGGCCTAACTCTGAACATAATTCATCTGCATTAGGCTTGGCGCCAAATGCGTCAGCATAAACATCGTGTAGTGCCGTTGGCAAACCAACTATGCCGTGACTGGCCCAGTCTACTGAACGCAAAGCGGTTTGCGCTGCTATCCCCGGCCAGATGTTTCGGCACAGAGAGCCTAAGATTGGATGTGTGTATGGGCCAGGAACAACCATGGTTGCTGCACTAGATATAGCTCCAACGGTTATGCTCTGTTCAGTGCGGCGGAGGGCACAAACTGCTGCCGCCGCTCCCACTGCGGCGAGTGAGCCATGTGGATGCAATACCAGATTAGGAAACGTAAAAGCCCGGGCTACACGGGCAACAGTTTCATAGCCAAGAACAAGAGCTCTGAGTAGGTCTTCAGTCGTGTGGTTTTCAGCTTCTGCTTCGGCCAGCAAAGCAGGCAAACAGTAAATGCCTGCATGGCATATGACGCGTCGATATCCTTCATCGAGCTCGGCCCAGTCTGACGCACATCCGTTTGCGAGAGCAGCAGAATAGCGATCTAGTTTTTGGCCTTTTCCGTTGAAAAGCGTTGCTTCTGGTTTTCCTGCACTTACAGCAACGCCTTCTTGAAGAGATCGAAGTTCAGGTTCGTCGCGTGCTGCAACCATCGCCCCAATATCGTCAGAAAGAACCAATGAGGCTCGCTTTTGAACTGGAACCGGGATATCTTTCCATTCTGTTGTTGATGTGAAAGCTACTAATTTCTCTAAAGCACTCGCTACAGATTTCGCATGCATTTCACACCTCTGTTTTAATGAGACTGATTATTTCGGATGAAGTGTGAACGTCCGCATATTTAGCATTCATGTCCCACAGGTTTACTGCATGCGAAGTTGGTGACCGGTCATAAACAGCATCGTCAGGTACTAATACTTTAAAATTGTACGCGAAAGCATCAGTTACAGAACTCCTTATACATCCGCTCGTGGTGCAACCTGTCACAACAAGAGTATCCACATTAAGGTCGATTAAGTGGCTAACCAAAGGCGTGCCGAAGAATGCGCTTGGATGTTTTTTTGGTAATAGTATGTCGCCCGAAATTGGTGCAATTTCTTCAACAAATTCGTAGCCTTTTGCGTCAATTCCCATGATTGATGGAATTTTCTCGGCTAGTCGCCCTCCATCAGTAGCTAGATTTTTTGGCGCAACGTGAGGATACAAAATTGGAAACCCCCTATCTCGAAAAAGTGATACCAGCCGTTTGATATTCTCAACAGCGTTCCATCCTACATCCCCGCAGGATGTTGGATACTCCTTAATAGCCTGCCAATAGGGCTTTGGCGTCGTTCCAATTGTGCGGTACTGAACATCGATAATCAGCAGGGCAGGGCGTTTTCCTATACTTCCTTGACCCCCGAAGCCTGCTTCTTTGTAACGCTTTTTTTCATCGTCAGTGATTACTTGGTCCCAGGCTGCCATTGCACGCACTCCAGATCATTATAAAAGGACTTGAGGCGAAGTTGACGGAACCGATTACATCATGTCAAGTCACACAGTTGCAGATAATATCTCGCTTGAAGAAAAAATTAAAAACTGAACGATCCAAGGCGATCACGTTCAAGCAATGGAAGTTCTTGATATGAACAATGAGCAACAGATTAATTTGGTGTTAAGATATTTTTCTGCGGTTGATAGAGAGGATATTGATACTCTTCTGGGAACGCTGACCAGTGATTGCTTATTTACGGTCGAAACGCACGGAGTGCGATTGCGAGGACACGAAGCAATAGAAGCCATGTTCCGCAGGTTATGGAATAGCCATGCTGCGGTTTTACACCATGAGTTTGAGTTCGTTTCAGATGCGGAGACAAACCGCATTGTTGCGCGCTTTCAAGTGGATAATACCGAACACGATGGAAGCCACACATTGAAGTCAAACTGTAACTTTTTTGAGGTGCGGGACGATAGGTTCTGTGCTGTTGCCGTGTATATGACAGGTGAAAATACGTTGGAGTCTTCTCAATGACTTCAGGTGATTTGACTAAACTTTCTCAAGCTTATTTTTATGCTTTAGACCATAAAAATTTGGTTAGTTTAGGTAACCTTTTAACCGATCAATGCGCCTTGATAATTGAAACACACAATTTGCGTTATAGTGGCAAGGCTGAAATATTAGAGCTGTTCAGAAGTCGCTGGGAAAATTCAAAAATAAGTGCAGTACATCATGATTTTAAACACATTGTTGATGTCCCCGCTAAGTGCATCGTAACAACTTTCAAGGTCACTTACTCTGGACCTGAAGCCCCGCCTGTTAAGTCAAACGCTAATATTTTTCATATCCAAAACCGCTTGATATCAACAATTCAAATTTACATGGCTGGTGCGAACACAGTTCAATCGTGAGCTCAAGTATGTGATAGTAGTTCCATTACTTCCTCAGTACTACGCACTTTGCCAAACAAACGTTGAAAGTTGCGCATCGTATTGTGGTGGAGATCTTCATGTGTCGTCGCGCAAGCATCTTCTACGATGGTAACATCGTAGCCTCGATCTGCAGCTTCCCTCGCAGTCGTTTCGACGCACATATTGGTCGAAACGCCAGTTACAAACAGAGCGTTGCACCCAAGCGTTCTTAGAAGATGATCTATCCCTGTAGATGCAAATGCACCAATAGTCGTTTTTCTCACGATGTGATCATTTGGGCCGGGTTTTAGTTCATCTATAATTTCGTGAGATCGCGACCCTATGAAATTTTTCATGTCTAGAAATAATTCACGCATGTGAACAGGAGCATCTCTGCAATCGGGCATCGCTGCGCCGATTGTGATATAGATAATATGGCCGCTGGCTTTCCGAATGGCGTCCATTAGGCGTAAATTGTTTGGAATTACCAATTCATGAATGCGTTGAAAGCGCCAATCTGTAATTGTTAAACCTTCGCTTTTCATGCGCTGCGCTAGTGGTCCATCTCGATGCCCAGTCGCATATTGCATATCTACAATAAGTAACGCCGACTTAGTTGGTTCAATAGGGCGCACATTGTTGTAGGCTTGAATATAATCGGCAGTTTCAAGAACATCAGTCATGTCTGATCTCCAATTTTTTCTATTGTAACGGGAAATAGCTGCTCTAATGCGCTCCAGTCATCTAATTCTAAGAGGTGGTATATTGAAAAAGTAAAAGCCTCACCTGCATCCAATTCAGGTGGAGTAATCGGAAATGCCAGATTGCCTCCAGTGGCCGACCTTCCGGGAAAACCGAAATGCAACAACTGTTGTCTGAAAGTTGCCAAAACTAACTTAGCTTTTTCAGAATTTTCAGCGATACATTCACAGAGCAGAAAAATTTCTCGCGGTAAATTAACCGGAGGTTCAGGCCACTCTGTTACTCCGTCAATGCCGTAGTGCCGTATGTTTAAACTCCACTCGCTGAATGGAATGAGTTCCCTGACAACCTCTTCAACTTTATTTATGATATTTTTACTCTGCTTTATGAAATTGATGTCTGCATTTCCTGCGAGCATGACTGCCCGACTTCCCAGTTTTCGGGCGCCTTCTATTTTTATCCAGGGCTTGTCAGCGGCTTGCCAAGTTGCTCCTGATATTTTCACGCGCCTTTCGTCGATGGCTTCATATTTTGCATGTTTTAGGCATGCACGGCCGTCGGGTTCATGGATAAAGTAGGGATCAGACTGTTCGTAAAGTGCATGGGCGGCTACGGATGTCGGAGTTGCGTGCATGGCCTCATTCATACTCTCGACCGTAAAACTGTCGCCGTCGAAAGTGGCGAGCATTGCATCACGCCCACCAGGTTCACAGCACAATGATGTACACTCAAGAATTTTCGCCATATGCACAGCGACGCCGGTGGGGAAGCCTAACATCTTTGGTATAACTGCAAACGGAGCGGTGTCGCATGCTCTTCCAGCTATAATCACGTCTGCTCCCAACTTTAATGCGCGTTCGAACGGCCCCATACCTGCTTGGCCAACAATTACTTCTGTTTGTTTGAGTGTATTTTCATCCAAGTCAATTGGACCAATGGGCTTAAGTTTTTGATTTACCAGTGAGTGTTCGACTAGGTCATGTGAGATGACGGAGCGGATGATGCCGAGTTTAAAATGGAGTTTGTCTTCGACGGCAATTTCTTTCAAAATTTTAAGAACTACGTCTAGATGAACGTCCGCTCCTGCTGTCCCTGCACTTCCTATTAGTAAGGGAACACCCAGCTGTTGCGCGCCATGAAGAACCAACCGCATATCGGAGCGTACTAAAACTTCCGGAGCTGCGATTTTGTCGGTTGCCAAATACGTTGGTCCTGGATCAACAGATCCCATATCTGCCGCTATAACATGCGGTTTAGATTTGATTCCGCGCTCAAAGCTCTTCTTGGGAATTCCAAAGCCAAGTTGCCCTGAAGCAGATAATATCCTTAATGGACCTGGGTTTTGTTCCCGCAATTTAAGCAGCCGTTCAAGCGCGCTCATACTAAAATCCCCAACAGTGGTCCATGCTGTTGACTGCCGTACACATCACGGTCACCTGGCGAACCGGCTATAATCTTACGCCTAAGAACTATCTTTATGGCTAAAGCAGTTTGATATGGAATGATTTCCAAGTCAGCGATTTCACAGCCATACCTCTGGCAAACAAAATTTGGCGTTAGTGATGAGAGGCCCAGAACAAATTCTTCATCAGTATTGAACAAAATATCTATTGTTAGCAGTGTGGGGCCTGCGTTTTTTGAACGGATAATTTTAGCGAAATCTGCCAAACTCCTTTTCATCTCCACCCCCACAAATGTCTCAAATGATTTGATACTTCACCCGCAGTAGCTTTCCATATCCCGTCTATGTTCGTTAAGTTTTGTAGCGCCATTTTAAGATATCTAATCCTATGTGGCTGTCCTATCACCCAGGGGTGCAGAGATAGAACGAAGGAACGGCCGCCTTCTTTTGCGAGGCTGATTGCAGCTTCATTAACCAAATCAGGATACCTGTCGTTTGGCACTTTACGTAGCCATAGCGCCGTAACGTCATCCCATTCCATTTGGTTCGGGATAGATAGAATAGGAGGTTTCGTAGTCATCGGATATGGTTGATCATCATTCGGCCAATCAAGGATGTATTGATATCCCGCGTCGCTTAATAAATGCGGAGTCCTATCGCTTTCACCGCTGTCTGGGCCCAACCAGCCGATCGGTTTTATGCCTAAAACTCTTTCAAATGTGTCAGTGGTACGATTTATTGCCGCGCGTTCTTCTTCCTCATTCATCGCTGAAGACAGCATTCGTGTCTGTGCTTCACCGTGTGCCACAAATTCATATCCTCGGCCTCGGAATTCGTTAACAAGTTCAGGGTAACGCAATAGCGCCAATGAATTTGCAGCTACTGAAACTCTCATTTTGAAAGCATCAAGTAATTTAAGAATTCGGAAAACGCCTACTCTGTTGCCATATTCTCTTTGAGTAAATGGTCTATATTCTGGGAAGTAGAAGCCATATTCGCCCGTGAATCTATTGTCTCTTATCGCTTGTTCAGGTGGCTGCAACTCCCAATATTCCAAGTGTAGAAGGACTGTGACCGCAAGTTTTTTGTTGTGTGGCCAGTCAAGAGGCGGCCTATCTGTGATTGGTGAAAACTCGTAAATATCATGATCCATTCCTCTACGGGGTTTTGTCATGATGCTTCTCTAGCTTTGTGCCATGCGATGTGATCAGCGCAATTTCCTAGGTACCAATCAGCAATTTCATCACCAGTGGCGATCCAAACTTTGTCATGTTCTTTGATGTACTCTAACAACCGTGCGAGATGTCCTATTCGATGTGGTTGGCCCATCATGTAAGGATGCAAAGCAAGGCATAAAACTTGCCCACCTTCGTCGTACAAAGTATCGAACGCGTCTTTGGCAAATGTATAATAATCCAACGCCTCAAATTGCTGGCGATGTAAGATTGAGTCATTGTAATCCATTGAATATGGAATTGTGATCAAAGAACCGGTTCGGACCCTTAGGGGGAGAGGCTGATCATCATGGTGCCAATCGCAGTAGTAGGTTATTTTGGCTTCAGCGATCAGATCAGGCGTATTAAGCGTGTAAGATGCCGCTGGTGAGAACCAGCCGCGTAGTTTTTTTCCGGTGAGTTCACCGTATAAAGTGACGGCCTCCTCAATTTCCGCTCTTTCCTCATGTTCTGACATGTCCCAATGGTACCTAGTATTATACATCCCATGGCACATGATCGACCAGTTTCGTGCTTCCATAGCCTTAAAAATTTCAGGATAATGGACCCAATTTGCCATTGATAATGAGACTGTTGCGCGTATTTCCAAACGGTCAAAAAGGTCAAACATGCGCCAAATTCCGACCCGATTTCCGTAGTCTCTTGTGCCATACCCAATTATGTCGGGGTGCTTCATTCGTGGCCATGGATCTCGCTTTTTGGATGGTCGCGGCAAGAATTCATAGTGCTCAACATTTGGCACTACCCATATGGCTATTTTTGCATCATTCGGCCATTTAAGTTGCGGCCTTTCTGATATTGGAGAAAAAGGAGCTCTGTCTGCAGGATCGAAGTCGAACTCACGCATCATGCCTCTACTCCCTAAACAAAATTGATTATAGTTGACGCTAAAGGGTATTCACTGTCAAACAATCTAATCCGCTACACCCAACGCCTTCAGCGAATACGTAATATTAGGGTGGAGCTACAATCATAAGTTCATGAGGATGATATCCAAAACGTAGATTTTAGTGATCGCTATGGGAAGTGGATTGTACTAGCTGGGGTGTGGCTGATTTATTTTTGCTTTGGCATTAATATAGCTTCAATGGCCCCGTTGATCACTCCGATAAGCGAAGAGTTGGGGGTCGGCTTTTCAAGTATGGGGCTGATACTTGGCGCATGGCCACTTACCTACATCATTGCTTCGATACCATCAGGGATTTTGCTTGATCGGTTTGGTGCGCGTAGGATGCTTTTTGTGGCTGCCTTGATAATGGCGGCGTCGATGATTGCGCGTAGCGTTGCAGTTAATCCAACGCAAATGTTTTTTGCTGTTTCAATCTTGGGGTTTGGTGGACCACTAATTTCTGTCGGCGCCCCTAAGGTGATCGCTGGATGTTTTCAGGGCCCATCTCGTGCAAGCGCGATGGGGGTATATGTAACTGGTCCATATCTTGGAGGGTTGGTTTCTCTGTCACTTATGAACAGTGTTGTGATGGTTTTTGTGGATCAAAACTGGCGCGCTGCGATCTTCATTTGTGCTCTATTTACGTTGATGAGTGGCATGCTTTGGCTGGTCGCCACAAATCTTAAAGGTGTAAAAGTAGCTGAAGATGCAGACGGTAAAAAATTTAATTTGTTAGCATTCTTCGAATTGATCGGTTTACGTCCTGTTCAACTTATTTTGTTAATGAGCGTGGGAATATTCTTTATCAACCATTCATTGAACAATTGGCTGCCAGAAATACTGGTCAGTCGTGGCCTTGATCGAGTAACAGCGGGATATTGGGCGTCAATTCCGTCAATCATCGGGATCCTAGGCGCACTAATAATCCCTCGGTTAGCTGTTCCAAAGCATCGTTTGAGTGTGATGGCCAGTCTTTTTATAGCCACATTTATAGCCAGCCTGTTGTTGCAGACAGATGCTGGTCCCTTGATGTTTATGGGCCTGTGCATTCAAGGATTGGCTCGCGGATCTATGATGACCGTTGCCATACTCATACTTATGGAAACGCCAAAAGTGCCTGCTGACCGCCTTGGGTTGGCGGGAGGGTTGTTTTTTACCGTTGCTGAAATTGGAGGTGTCTTGGGACCTGTCTCATTCGGGATATTGTCCGAGTTGACTGGCTCTTTTGCCCCTTCACTCGCATTAGTGACCACGATAAGCGCAATCCTAATGGTCGTATTGATCGCATTGCATCGTATCACACAGAAGCATCATCCATAATGAAGATCTGTTAACAAGCTTTCTTGCATTGAATTTTTTCAGATCGCTTCGGCCAGCTATTAATCACATAAATCAATGGATTTGGCTCTCAAGAGTCTATTGACAACTCAGTGGTGCTATCCACACTGTGTATTGGTGTTAGATGGGCACACTTGGACTTTGGATCCGATTTGTTGGCTTCTTATGAAAAAGCACTACCATTTAACAACTGAAAGTTAACGCGGAGAAGCCCGCAGAACTTAAACGAAACAAAAGTTTGGCTGTAAAAGTCAGTATACTCAGGGAGAAGTTTTGTCATGAATATGATCAAGCTTATAGGTGCTGCGGCGCTTACATCGGTTGTTTCGACAAGTGCGTTTGCAGACGTCACTTTGCGTTGGGGCCACTATTTGGGAGATTCCCCCTTCTTGCAGGCGGAAAAGGATTTCGCTGCTGCAGTAACAGAACGCACTGAAGGGCGTGTAAATATTGAAGTTACTTATGCGGGTGGCCTTGGCGGCGGTGCTGAGCTACTAACGTTGGCTGGAAGAGGCGCAATTGACATGGCTTCTGTTGTCCCCGGCTACTATCCTGACCAACTTCTTTTCTGGAAAACCTACCAGCTACCGTTTACGTGGGGATCGCCGCGTCAGGTGATGGAAATTGCAGCTTCTGCATATGAGGCCCTTCCGCAGTTTAGAGCGGAGCTAGACAGTTTCGGCGTGACATTCCTCTTCCAACAGCCCTTAGGTTCATACTACATGACCGGTCCAGATGCTAATTGTGACAATGTAGCGGGCCTAGACGGCAAGAAGATCCGCTCATTTGGCTCGGACATCCCGTTGGCTCATGAAGCTATCGGCGCTGTTCCCGTGAGCATCGGTGTTGGTGATATTTATGAGGCATTGGAGCGTGGATCGCTCGACTATTCGTTCATCAACCGAGGCAATATTCTAGCTAATCGTCTCTACGAACCTGGAACATATAGCTGTGGGCCAGTCATGTCGATCTCAGGGCACTTGATTGTAATCAATAGCGACAAGTGGGCTGAAATTTCTCCGGAAGACCAAGCCGTAATGCTGGAAGAGGCTCGGATAGCGGGTTCCAATTACATTGATAATATCGAAGCAGCTGAAGCCGCTGCAGGCGAACAAATTGAAGCGAATGGCGGTGTGATTGTTCCATTCCCTGCGGATGAGTTCGCGGCATGGCAAGCAGCTGCACCTAATTTCCTCAACCGTTGGGCCGAGGACATGGCATCTCGCGGCCAAGGCGATGCCGCCGCGGAAGTCGTTGCCTATTTCAACGAACAAATCGGTGGGTAATACATATCAAACGTTGGTTATGGCGGAATTCTTTTCGCCATAACCTGAACATCGTAAGCGTGGAAAATTTGATTGAAACTTCTTTTGAAAATTTCTGAACGCCTAGCACTGATAGTCCTGATGATAGGCGGGGTCGGCATGATTATGTCGACTTTTTTAGGTGTGGCAGATGTCGTGGGCACACAAGTGTTGAACGTGCCGGTTCCTGGCCCCAGAGAGCTCACTGAAAGCACCATGGTGTTAATAGTGTTTGGCGCTTTGACGTTTGCGCAGATCCGCCGTGCTCACATTCGAGTAGAGATAGCTTACCTCGCTGTCGGTCCTCGATTTCGTGCAGTGATGGATGTTGTGACTGACCTTGCAGCGATTATTTTTTTCTCGCTTATAGCTTGGCAGGGTCTTTTAGAGGCCCAATACTCGATGAAGATTGGCGAAGCCACTTCTGGTTTGATCCGTTTCCCATTATGGCCTGCAAGGTTTACGCTGGTTGCTGGCGCATCCTTGATAATTTTGAGGCTTGTCTTGGACTTAATTATCGATTGCGGCAGGGTTAGATCGGGCGAACCACAGCCTGAACCCTCGATCTGACGCAAATCAGTAACAATGCAAATAAGGCAAGTATAATAATGTTAGACACTGGCACCACCGGAATTATCGTCGGCATCTTGCTATTTTTTATGCTTACCTTTGGCGTTCATATCGGCGTAGCCCTTGGGCTTTCTGGTGTAGTTGGAATATTCCTCGCAATAAACCCTCAGGCGTCTTTTGCTCAAGTTGCCACAATACCATTTTCTACCACTAATTCTTTTACTCTAGCGGTTATCCCTCTGTTTATCTTGATGGGAGCGCTTGCAAGCCAAGCCGGACTTACCACTGATCTATATCGTGCTGCTTACAGATGGCTCGGCCGAATTTCAGGTGGTTTGGCGATGGCTACAACACTCGCGTCGGCGATATTTGGAGCTGCTTGTGGTTCAACTATTGTGAATGCAGCTGTTTTCACAAAAATGGCAATGCCCGAAATGACCAGATTTGGTTATGATAAGCGTATATCTGCCGGTTGTATTGCAGCATCAGGAACCCTGGCCTCACTGATCCCTCCATCAGTTTTGATGATTGTTTATGCTATTATTACAGAGCAGTCAGTTGCTCGACTGTTGATTGCCGGCTTAATACCTGGGATCTTATCAGCAGCCATTTACATGCTCGGGATTTACTTCATTGCACGGCTTTATCCAAAGTTATGTCCAATCCCTGATGAGCGTTTCACATTAAGAGAGAAAATAAGCTCATTGAAGGGTGTGTGGGGCATAATGGCCTTATTCACATTGGTAATTGGTGGAATTTATCTTGGGTTTTTTGTGCCGACCTACGCGGGTGCTGTAGGAGCATTTGGTGCCTTTATGATTGTTTTACTAAAAGGCCGAATGAATAGCCGAGCCTTAATTGAAACATTTAAAGACGCTGGAATTACCACATCAACTATTTTTATAGTGGTAATTGGTGGAATTATATTTGCTAGGTTTTTAACCTACACAGGGTTAGTCCGTGATGTGTCCGACTGGATGCTCGCAATGGAACTGGCTCCTCTCACATACATGCTGGCTTTTGCAGGATTATATCTCATTTTGGGAATGCTTATTGATCCCATTGCAATCATGGTTATGACTCTTCCAATTATGTTTCCGGTGATGACAAGCGTGGGTTATGATCCAATTTGGCTGGGTGTAATTTCTATTAAATTGGCTGAAATAAGCCTGATTACCCCACCAGTTGGTCTAAATGCGTATGTTGTACGAAGTTCGTCGCCGGTACCTTTGACGCTCGAGCAAGTTTTTGCAGGTATCACGCCCTTCCTGGTAATGGATGTGTTAACTCTTGCGCTGTTAATAGCATTTCCATCGATAGTAACGTTTTTGCCAAATTTGATGAATTAATCAGCGCATCATAGCGTTGGTCAATATGCGCCTGAAGCTATTGCGATTTAGCAATTAACTTGCGGTAGTTTTGGACTTTCCTGCGATGAACCCCAGCACGGAAGCTGAAAGTAAGCCATTGCCGGACAAATATCCACTATCACCTGCTCCAGATACGCCGCATGCTGCTCCGCCCGCGGCATGTAGGTTTTGAAAGCATCCACCTGAGGTGTGACGCACCAATGCTGTTGCAGGGTCAACGTCTAATCCGCCCTGTGTATGGAATAGAGCACCGGTAACCTTAACAGCGTGAAAAGATGGCATAAGTTTCGCATTAGCCCATTCTCTTCCGAAGCGATCAGTGCCGCCATATGGGATGTCTAAAATGTTACTTTCTAGACTGCCGCTTGGTAGGTTGCATTTGGTTTCCAGTTCTTCAGTTGTGCTTGCGGAAACAATCGCTCCTTGCGCTTCTGCGTCTTTAAAATCGGAAAATTGCCGAGCAATTTTTGCGATTTTACTGTCAAAAATAGTCCACGCTATACCTTCGGGTTGGGATAGGACTGCGCGTGCTGCTTCAGAATACCCTTGCGCTTCATTCCAAAAACGCTGTCCAGAGATATTTACCTGAAATCCGCCCTGCATAATTACTGCCCAGGTAATTAAAATGCCATGCGGAAAAGCAACGTTACCGTGACCTTGATATGCTGATAAGTATTTTGTTGAGGCCCCTAATTCTTGCCCCCAAATCACTGCATCGCCCTGATTTCCGCTGTGACCAAACCACAAACCACCATCTATTTCTGGCATGTGTTTAGAGACCATCGTGCGATTTCCTCCGAAGCCGTTGCAAGCTAATATGACTCGGTCGGCTGAAACGGTTTCGAAAGTTCCATCTGGCAAACGTAAACGGGCACCAAAAACCTTTTTATCAAGAGCATACAGAGCGTCTGCGCGCCTTTGGCATATCAAGGGGATCTCAAGTTGTTCTATGCGCGAGCGTAAGCTGTCGATTAGTTCTACACCTGACCGGCTGGGTAAGCCGTGCATTCGCCTTTCAGAGTGCCCAGGGTAGTCAAAGTCTTCCACCAACGAAAATGGCAAGCCATGTCGTTCAATCAGCCACTCAATGACCTTGGCTGATCCTTCTGACAGCACACGTTCGAGTTCGAAATCGTTTTCCTGTTTCGCTTTTTTTCGAATGTCATTTGCAAAAATCTCAGGATTGTCATTAATTCCCGCATTTTTTTGGAGTTTTGTTCCTGCGGCGGGTATCAAGCCTGCGCTTAGGGCAGTAGAGCCTGATGGGACTGGATCGGCCTCGATTATAAGTACGTCTTGGCCCTCTTCATATGCAGAAAGTGCAGCAATCATGCCGCAAGCTCCCGCTCCGATTATCAACGTTTCTATATGTATATCGTAGTTATCCAGAGGTGCTTCAATCACCGGGTATGTCCTTGAATTTTTCGTCCAGCGCTGACATTTCTTGTAGCCCAATAATGTCATTCAGTTCTGTAAAATTGTACATACGATCTTTATATGCCTGGGTAGAGCCTGTTCTTGAAAGAGTTTCATAGTATTCTCTTGCTGTTTTTGCCAAAGCTCGGACTATCCCGCCGGGAAAGATTACTATATCGAAACCTATTTCTTCGAGCTCGTTTGAGGAAAATTCAGGTGTTCTGCCGCCTTCCACTACGTTTGCGACCAACGGCGCACGTCCACCGAGACGCTTTGTAATTGTGTTAAGCTGTTCTTTAGTGTTTGGCGCTTCCACAAAAATTGCGTCAGCACCGGCCTCTAGATACAAAGTGGCTCGGTCTAAAGCCGCCGTTAGCCCCTCAACAGCGATTGCATCTGTCCGCGCTATTACAAGCGTATCTTTTGACCGTGTATCAACCATCGACGAGATTTTGGCCACCATTTCTCCTGGAGATATGAGGGACTTATTTGAAAGATGGCCGCACTTTTTGGGAAAGATTTGGTCTTCTACTTGTAAAGCCGCGGCTCCGGCGCGTTCATAGTTCAACATTGTCCGCCGAGCATTCAAAGGATTTCCGAACCCGGTATCTGCGTCCACTATTACCGGCAAGCTTGTTTTGTCTGAAATTAGCGCCAAGGTCTCGGCCATTTCGGTTGCTGTTGTTAGGCCAAAATCCGGTTGTCCTAAGCGTGTGTAAGCGACAGCCGCTCCAGACAGGTATAGCGCCTCGAACCCACATTGAGCGGCTATGGTTGCACTAAGCGCATCGAAAACTCCTGGCGCAATCAGGATCTCTTTTTTGGTTAGCCGTCGCCGTAAAGTCATTCGATTTTTTTAATAAGACTAAGGGCGTCTGCACAGCTCAACACCTCTGAAACGGTGCTAAGAGATGTCACGGTGGCATCGTGAACCTGAGAGTTAAACGCTGCGCATCCGTCAGATAGCAAGATTGTGTGGATGTCGCGAAGATGCGCGTCTCTTACAGTGCTAGCCACACCACCGTTTGTGACAATGCCCCCTATGATGAGTGTATTAATATCTTGGTGGTTTAAAATATATTCTAACCTGGTTTGGTAGAATGCCGAGTAGTTCACCTTCTCAATTGTAAAATCCGCTGGCGCTAGTTCATTCACTAAATCATGGCCGAAGCTTCCCGGTGCAAAATCACCTTTACCCAAGAATGGCCGTAATTTTTTTAAATGAGGGGCAATAAGAGGTTCGCCACCTCTACCCGGCACTAATGTGAATTGTGCAGAGATATATGTTCCGCCTGCATTTATCAGTGCGTCTCTTATAGGTTTAATCCTCCCCGGTAATTTTAAAATTGCCTCTGCCGACTGATTGGCGCGCCCATAAGCACCATCAGCGTGTAAAAAATCATTTTGTAAATCGATAGTAAGAAGCGCTGTTTTGCTCGGATTCATGATTTTGACCTTTCAATTAGGGTATTACCATAATCGTCAATGCGGCCGACAAGCTCTGGTTCGATAAGAACTGTGGTGTCTGGCTGTTCGAGTATGGCTGGTCCAGGAATTATGGCTCCAACTGGCAATTCCAGCCTGTCATATATGTTAGTATCATACCATTGATCGCCAAAGTGCACCGAGCGCGTCCCTTTAAATGCTTGTTTAATTGACCCCCCCTTAGGTGCTAATGTCGCCAAGTCAAAGCGAGGTCGTTTCCCGGTTACCGACGTTCTAATATTGATTATTCGTCTCACACCGTTTTTAAGCAAGCGGCCGAAGGTTTTTTTATACTCCAGATCAAATGCATTACTAATCTGATCCAGTGATGGTACCGCTACGACTTCATTACTTACATTAATGTCGATCGGAACATTTACCGTATGTGTTTGACCTTGATACGCCATATCGAAGGTGAAAGATGTAACCCTGCTTTCAAAGTTAGTGCCTGCCGCATCAAGAGCTCGGTGTCCTTCACGGACATGATTTTGTAAGTATTCAAAAATTACTGCAGGATCTGTGTCATTCACTCCGGAATTAATGGTTTGCACAAAATCCTGACGCATATCGGCGATCACGCAGCCCATTGCAGACGTCACTCCTGGATACCGCGGGACAATAGCTTTTGCTAAACCTACCTCTTCCAACATTGCACACGCGTGTAATGCTCCGCCCCCTCCAAACGGCATAAATGCGAACCGTTTGGGATCAAACCCACGTTCGATAGAAACCAATCTTAAGGCACCTGCCATTCGGCTATTGGCGACACGCAAAATAGCCTCTGCTGCTTCGATGGCAGTAAGGCCTAATGGGTCTCCAACATGCGTTTCGATTGCCTTTGATGCGGCAAGCACATCAAGCTTTTCAATTTTACCACCGATTGGGTTTTCTGGATCAATTCTGCCTAATACAACATTTGCGTCTGTTACCGTCGGTCGCGTATTGCCTTGTCCATAAGCGACTGGTCCAGGGGTTGAGCCTGCGCTTTCAGGCCCAATATTTAAAAGTCCGCCTTTGTCTACCCATGCGATTGATCCACCACCGGCGCCAATGGTTGTGATCTCTATCATTGGTGAACGCACGACCATTCCAAAGTCGATTGAGGTTTGCGAAGATAACATGCTTTGGTTGTTTGCAATTAGTGAGACATCAAACGATGTCCCGCCCATGTCGCCCGTTATTATGTCTGGTAAGCCTGCTGCTTCAGCAATGTAGCCAGCTGCAATTACGCCAGCTGCGGGCCCAGACAATGCGGTCCTGATTGGAAGTTTCGCGGCGGTATCCACCCCCATAACGCCACCATTTGACTGAACGATTAGAAATTCGCCTGAAAAACCACCTGTGCTTAAAGCCTTTTCAAGCCGATTTAGATATCCAGACACCTCTGGTTGCAAATAAGCGTTCAGGGCTGTGGTCGAAAACCGTTCAAATTCTCTAATTTCAGGCAGTATCTCGGAGGACGAAGCCACATGTGCGTTGGGCCACATTTCCCGCACAGCAGCTACCGCTCTGTCTTCGTTCTCACTATTCGCGTAGGAATTAGCGAATAGTATTGATATCGCGCTACACCCCAAGTCCAGCAACTCTTGAGCTGCTTTCCGTACCGCAGGCAAATCTACGGGTGTCCTGATAGTTCCATCAGCCAAGGTTCTCTCAGAAACTTCTAACCGACAATTACGTTCAGCGATTGGAATAAAATTGCCTCGCAACCCCCAGGTTTTAGGACGATCGCGCCGCCGCATTTCCAAAACATCTCGCATGCCTTGTGTGGTAATGACGCCAATTTTTGCGCCTTTACGTTCCAATAACGCATTTGTACCAGCAGTGGTGCCATGTACTACCACAGATAGGTCGCTGAAATTATTGACTAGGGAACGTATTCCACTGAGGAAACCGTCCGATTGATCCGGACGTGAGGTTGGGACTTTGGTGACTTCAGCAGTGCCAGATTTCTCGTTGAGCGCAAATATGTCAGTGAATGTACCCCCAACGTCGACGCCAATTATGATCTCAGTCATATAGTGACCTCCTGCCAGGCGGAACCATAATCTTCGGTGGCTTTCTCTGCAGTTATGTATCCTGCTGCAACATCCCGCGCCACGCTTTCTGGTGGCCTTTTCGAGGGTGTTCCATAGCCACCACCACCCGGAGTATCCAAACGCACGGACTGACCCTGCTTGAGATTTATTCCTACCATTTTGGAGGTCATTGGTGGGTTTTGCCATCCACCGTCCTGTTCATAAGTAAATACATTTAAAGCTGCGTTCCCGCCGCCAACTACACCGGAAGGGGCGTATTTTCCGCGTTCGCCAAAAAGAAAGGCTTTAGCTCCACTCTCTTCTAGAACCTCAATTTCGTAGGTCGCGCCAAGTCCCCCGCGATACATTCCTGAACCCGCGCTGTCCGTTCTAAGAGCCCATTTTCGGAACATAACTGGGTACGCTGCTTCAAGAATTTCCAACGGTGGGATCGTAGCTGTGGAAATAGGAGCATTACCATGGTTGAGGCCATCGCTTTCATTTGATCCCCCATGCCCTCCGCCGTAGAAACTAAACATCACCCATGGTTGACCATTTTTGCGCTTGCCGGATATCGATAAAGCATTGATCGTGCCGTAGGCGTTTGCGACGACGCGCTCTGGCGCGGCCTGAGCGGCCGCTTGGAAAATTACGTCAATCATCCGCAAAATCGTCTCCGTGTAGCCGCCTACAGGTGCTGGAAATGGAGCTGAAAGCAGTGAGCCTTCTGGAATTACGATATTAATTGGTCGCATAACCCCTGAGTTTGCAGGCAGATTGGGAAACATATGTTTTATCGCAACATAAGCTGTTGCTATCGCAGTCGGGAGAGCGATGTTAACAGGCCCCGCGCAGCGCGCAGCAGTTCCTTCGAAATTTAAAGACATAGTGTCATTTTTAATTTCGAGGCACACTTTTATCGGTAAAGAAGTGTCAGAGACACCATCATTATCTAGATAATCAACCGCTTCCCAGCGCCCATCTGGAAGTTCTTTGAGCTCCTCGCGCATTAAAATTTCGGCGCGATCTTGAAGTGCATTCAAAGCGGATTTTACAGTGTCCGGTCCGTACTCGGAAAGTAGTTCATCTAATCTTTTTACGCCAAGATCTAAGGCGCCTAGTTGGCCATTCAGATCGCCCTGCGCTGACTGCGGGAGCCGTGTGTTGCGCATCAAGATATCAATAATATCAGTCTGGAGCTCTCCTTCTTTTACCAATTTGACTGGTGGTAGTATGAATGCTTCTTGAAACGCATCTGTTGCTTCAGGATTATAATTCCCAGGGATTGCACCCCCAAGGTCATGCCAATGCCCAACTGATGCAAGATAGCAAAATAGTTCTCCATTATTGAAATAAGGCCGTACTAATCGCATGTCATTTAGGTGGGTCCCACCGAGGTGAGCATCATTGAAAATATAGATATCGCCGTCCTTCAAATTGCCATCTTTGGAGGCTTTTTCGATAACGCTCTTCACGGCAAACGACATCACGCCTACGAAGATGGGGAGACCCGATTTCCCCTGTACCAAAGTGTCACCCGATTGAGGATGATAAAGGCCGTGTGAGGCATCATGTGCCTCCGCAATAATTGGATTAAAGGCCGCTCGAAAGAGAGTGGCGTCCATTTCATCGGCTATTTGCTCCATCCGTCCAGCGAGAACAGCAAGTGTTATGGGATCTATATCTTGGGTCATTTTTTTATTTTTTCCTCACCAATATCGTTCCAAACATCCTGCTTAGAAATCACGCCCCGAATGACTTCAAATCGGTCTATAAAACGAATTCCCTCGAAGGGCTCGCCGTCAAGCCATTCTCCAGATAGCGTGCCCCGGCAATAAACTACAGCTTCATCGCCGGGTGATTGAAATGCTTCGAAACCGTCATATTTTTTTACTACATAACGATATCGTTTGGATGCCCAGTTAACTAGGTCCTCCAAACGGTGCATTGGCTGAGTACCGGGAAACGTCATTGAGAACTTCTCATCGAGGTACTCTTCGGCAGCTGCTATATCGCGTTGTTCCATAAGCTTTAGAAATTGATTTACAATTTCGCGTGGGTCGGGGAGCGCTGGTGCTGGTGATCTGTGAGAGCGGCCGCGCATGTACTCAGACTGAAGCATCTCATGTACCATCACAGTAACTGCATCCGGGCTAGCGGGCACAACAATTCTAACTGCATCCGTTAATGCCTCACAGATCCTCGTTTTTTCGCTCTCGGAATACCCCTCAATTAAATGAACCTCGACAATCGGCATGATAAAGACCTTTGTAGTTTGGTGAAGAAGAAGTTGCTTACGGCAGATTACTCAACTGAAGACCATAACTGGCGCTGATTTTTGAAATCACTCAGACCCATCTCCATCGTGAATTGATACATATCAGAACGGTACCAAACCTCGATGTAATGCAGCGGACCGTCAGTTTCATTTCCTAGAAGACGTCGTAATTTCAGAACTGGCGCGTCTTCTGGCAACATTAGGTTCTGTGCTATAAAAGGGTTTGCTGCCTCGCATGAGATAGTTTGGCGCGCCCATTCGGTGGTGAACCCGCCTTCTTCTATCAGCTGATAAACCGGTTTTTTGGACAATTCTTCCTTAGTCCAGGATTTCCCAACTTTTTCAGGGCTATAGCTGAGAACGTACGAGAATGGATCATTCTGATAGTAGCGCTTCCGATGAATTTGTTGTGCGTACTGAGAATTTGGTAAAGCCAAATGTTGTGCAATGCTGGGCGGCGGTTTTACCAAATCGACGGATAAAACTTCCACAGTGGTTGTGGCCGCAATCTTACGTAGGCTGTCCATTAATGCAGTAAAACCATCATTATTTGGCAGATTTGACGCAACATATGTAACGACAGTTCCGCTTCCCCGATGTCTTTCAACAAGCCCCTGTTGGGCAAGTTCATTCAGTGCACGCTTAATGGTTATCCTTGATACATCGAACTCTTTCGCAAGCTTCTCCTCGCTTGGGAATTTAAATCCGTCAGCCAGATTTCCTGAGATAATTCTATGCTTAAAATCTAAAAAAATTTGATGGTATAACGGTGTTGGGCTTTTCGTATCAACGTGCCCCGAGAACAATCCTGTCATGAATGGGCCTCGTCACCAATTATAGCGTGGCTGCTTTGACTAAAGCCCAAAGGAAGCCCTGCATCAGCGATGAACCCATAAATAGATGAACCGGAAATTTGTTCAGCTAATTTCTTTCGAACCTCAATAAGCTCCGGCAAGTTAATTCCAGTTTCATAGCCCATTGAGTGCAACATGAAGACCAAATCTTCCGTCACAATATTGCCACTTGCTCCAGGCGCAAAAGGGCATCCGCCTAAGCCTCCAAGAGAAGCATCGATCGTCGTGATCCCGCAATCTAACGCTGCTAAAGCGTTAGCCAAGCCAAGTCCGCGTGTGTTGTGTAGATGCACGCCAGTTACATTCGCCGGTCCAATAGCTTTTTGTACTGCTTTTAAATGATCTTTGACCATTTTAGGGTCAGCGTACCCAGTAGTGTCTGATAGGCCAATTTCATCGGCCCCTGCGATCATCAAACGTTCAGCCAGTTCAACAACGGTTTTTTGAGGTACGTTTCCATCAATTGTGCAGCCGAATGCGGTGGCAATGCCAATTTCTATATTCGCACGAGTTTCAATCGGTTGATCGTCTACGAGCGCCCTTATCTGTTTGACCTCTTCGATCATTTGTTCATGGGTGCGATTAACGTTGCGCAACGAATGGGTTTCGCTTGCTGATACTGGTATTGATAGTTTGTGAACGCCGGCCGCCACAGCTGCTTTCGCTCCTTGCAGGTTGGGCACCAAAGCAGCGACCTTCAATCCAGGAATAGTTAATGCAAATTCCACTAGCGCGGGCGTATCTTGCATTTGTGGTAATCGTTTGAAGCTTACGAATGAACCAACTTCAATTTCTGGTACTCCCGCAGCCGCTTCAGAAGCAATCCATTGCTTTTTGATTTCTAAATCTACCAAAAAATCGAGGCTTTGAACGCCATCACGTGGGCCAACTTCGCTGACAGTTATCATTGCGGGTTCACTTTAAAATTGACATAATGGAATATCATTATACCAAATGTAATAAAAGTAAACAGATCGGTGAGAAAATGGCTCAGTTGGATGGCATTCGTGTAGTTGAATTTTCGCACATGGTAATGGGGCCAACTGTCGGCATGATTTTAGCCGATTTGGGTGCTGATGTTGTCAAGGTCGAGCCTGTAGGAGGCGATAAGACCCGGCGGTTGCCAGGTTCTGGCGCAGGTTATTTCGCGATGTATAATCGCAACAAGCAGAGTATCACGGTCGATTTGAAATCGGAAAAAGGCTTAAGCGTGGTGCGCTCGCTTATTGCCGACGCCGATATTTTGGTTGAAAATTTTCGCGATGGTGCTCTCGATAAGCTTGGCCTGGGTTATGAAGAGGTACGTGAAATCAACCCAAGCATCATTTATCAATCCTGCAAGGGTTTCTTGTCCGGGCCGTACGAAAGCCGAACTGCACTGGATGAAGTGGCCCAGATGATGGGGGGGCTGGCTTACATGACCGGCCCGAAAGGAAGGCCGCTAAGAGCTGGAGCTTCGGTCATAGATGTCACAGGCGCTTTATTTGGTGTTATTGGCATTCTGTCCGCGCTAGTAGCTAGGAAGGACAGTGGTAAGGGCGCAAACATTCGTGCATCTTTGTATGAAACTACGGCTTTTTTAGTTGGGCAGCATATCGCTCAAGGAGCAGTAACAGGCACAGAGGCTCCTCCAATGCCTGAACGGATTTCAGCTTGGGCTGTGTATGATGTTTTCGAAACGCTCGACAGTCAAATGTTCGTTGCTGTTGTGAGTGACGGACAATGGAAGTCTCTTTGCAGGGCATTCTCATTGATGGATTGGGAAAGCGATAACGCGTTGGCTACCAATGCAGGCCGGGTGGCGAAAAGGGAGGTTATAATACCACGACTTCGTGAAATATTTGGAGCCCTGGATAGTGAAGCTTTGGGCGCTCGCTTAGAGACGATTGGTCTTCCGTACGCACCAATTCGAAAACCAGATGATCTTTTGACCGATCCTCATTTAAATGCTCATGGTTTGCTGCCGATGGAGCTTCCTGATGGTAAACAGATCAAGTTACCTGCGCTACCTTTAGAAATAGATGGTGTTCGACCTCAGGTTCGACTGAACCCGCCCAGAGTAGGGGCGGACAATGACAAGATTTATTCGAAATTGGGTTTTATCCCACCGTCAGAAGAGTAGATTTTAAAAATGGGGCGAACTCTTTACCAGAAGCTCAGAAAACTTCACGAAGTGCGTCAGTTTGATGATGGCTCATCGTTGATACTAATTGATCGGATTATGCTGCACGAACGCACTGGTTCGGTTGCATTGTCCAATATGTTGTCTGAAAATCGAAACATTGCAGCGCCAGAGACCGTTTTTTCGACTATTGATCACATCGTAGATACCAAGCCTGGTCGCCCAGATATCTCTAGAATGCCCGGTGGAATGATTTTTATTGAGGAGATGCATCGCGCTTCTCAAGCCTTTGGTATCCGTTTGTATGGTGCTGATGATGATCGACAAGGTATTGTACACGTAATAGCTCCAGAGCAGGGAATTGTTTTGCCGGGCATAACCATCGTTTGTCCTGACAGTCACACATGTACACTCGGTGCAATGGGAGCCTTGGCGTGGGGAATAGGTTCAACTGACTGCGAGCATGCTTTAGCCACAAGAACACTTAGGGTTCCTCAGTTCAAACAAATGCGCATCCGGTTGACTGGAAAAAAGCCACAATGGCTTACCGCTAAAGATATCGTAATAAATTTAATAAGTCGGTTCGGTGCTGATTTTGGGACAGGCTTTGTGATCGAATTTGCAGGATCAGCAATTGAGGAGATGGAAATTGAGGAGCGCTTAACTCTTTGCAATATGGGTGTAGAGTTTGCAGCATTCACAGCAATTATAGCGCCAGATCACAAGACTATTGAGTATACACGGGGGCGGCCTTTTGCTCCGAAAGATGAGGATGCATTGATTGCGGAGGCGCATTGGGCGTCATTGATTAGTGATGTAGATGCATCATTCGATGTTGATCTTGAAGTGGATGTTGCAGAAATCGCACCGATGATAACTTGGGGTACCAGCCCCGAACATGCTATCGCTATTGATGAGGTTTTGCCCGATCAACGTTCAGATTTTGCCGATGTATATAAGTATATTGGTTTAAAGCCTCACGAACCAATTCGTGGACAAGCAATAGATGGTGCATTTATTGGATCCTGTACCAATAGCAGGTTAAGTGATCTTCGACGCGCTGCGAACATATTAAAGGGTCGAAAAGTTAAGTCTGAAATTAGAGCAATTTGTGCCCCTGGCTCTAAAGAAGTTAAGATATCTGCTGAAGCAGAAGGTTTGGATAAAATCTTTCTAGACGCAGGGTTCGAATGGCATGAAGCTGGATGTGCGTTTTGTTTTTATGCTGGTGGTGAGACCTTCCCACCAGGAAGTCGTGTCATCTCCTCGACCAATCGGAATTTTGAAGGACGTCAAGGGCCAGGTGTTTGCACACACATAGCCAGCCCTGAGACTGTTGCTTGGAGTGCGATAAACGGACATATCAGTGATGTGCGCGAGGCATACGAATGAAGCCATTTACGAACCATAGTGGCATCGCGCTCCCGTTGTTGACGGATAATCTTAACACTGATGTGATCATTCCATCGCGCGAGATGAAACGGGTTTCAAAGGTTGGGCTGGCAAATGGCCTCTTTGCCAATATCCGCTATTCAGATGGCAAAAGAAAACCTGACCCTGAATTTCTTTTAAATCATCCAAATTATTGTGCCGCTTCTATACTAATTCTGGGTAGAAATGCAGGATGTGGTTCGTCGAGGGAGCATGCTGTCTGGGCTCTTGCAGATTACGGGTTCAAGGTAGTAGTGGCGGAAAGCTTTGCATCAATCTTTTATAACAATTGCGTCGCTAATGGTGTTCTACCAATTACCCTCGATCGCCCATCAATAGAAGCTATCACTGAGTGGGTAAGAATGAATCCTACCTCACATCATTTGTCAGTGAACCTTGAGAAATGTACCCTCGATACAACTGATAACAGTTTTGATTTTGTGATATCTCCATTGGCGCGCCGAATGCTTTTAAATGGTTTGGCTCCAATAGATCTCACACTTGAAGATAAGGGTTTGATCGATCGTTTCATCGCAGATGATATGCGGAGGCGTCAGTGGCTTTACAGGATCAGCGACTGAGCCATTAGGCTATTTCGTGAAATTAACTCAAACCGGGTCCCGCTGTGTGTCTTTATTCGGCGACCGAATATGACTTACTTGACCTCGAATGTCGGGTCAAATATCTGTCAGATTATTGAGCGGGTATGGTGTAATGGTAGCGCCCTAGCCTTCCAAGCTAGTCGTGCGGGTTCGATTCCCGCTACCCGCTCCATCAAAACCTCCTTGATCTTATGATTTGCGATAGTTCTCAGCTGATCTGATGAATTCTATTTGCAGTGGGTCTATCACTATCCTCAGCCGTCCCTTGGATGTTAGGCGTAGCGCACGAGCCATGTCTAACCAAGTTTGCGTCCTGACAGCATATATTCGTTCTGGGCGCTGGGTCGCTAAATGGTGCTTGGACTTTTATCCATGTGGCAGAATATTATGGTCATCATTATTAATAAATTTGATACGGTTGATTGCACAGGGACAATGAATGATGCCTAAAACACCTGATACATTGAGGTCATCTCGTTGGTTCGCCCCAGATGATTTGCGAAGCTTTGGCCATCGATCTCGAATGATGCAGCTTGGTTATGCGGAAGAGGAGTTCCGAGGGAAACCGATAATTGGTGTTTTAAACACTTGGTCAGAGATCAACTCGTGCCACGGGCATTTTCCTGAGCGCGCCAAGGAAGTTAAGCGCGGTGTGAACCAAGCGGGCGGCTTCCCGATAGAGATGCCAGTTCTCAGTTTGGATGAACAATTTACAAAACCGAGTTCTATGCTCTATCGCAACATGCTGGCCATGGAGACTGAAGAGGTTATCCGCTCTCACCCCTTTGATGGAGTTATATTGATGGGTGGCTGCGATAAGACGACTCCTGCTCTGATTATGGGAGCGCTTAGCGCTGGAGTGCCGTTCATCTATCTACCTGCGGGACCGATGCTACGCGGCAACTACGCCGGAGAGATCCTAGGTTCTGGTTCTGACGCTTGGAAATATTGGGACGAACGGCGCGCTGGCAATATCAACGATGAGCAGTGGCGGGGTGTGCAAGGCGGAATTGCTCGTTCTCATGGCGTCTGTATGACGATGGGCACTGCATCCACGATGACGACCATAGCAGATGCTATGGGGCTGACGCTTCCAGGAGCCTCCTCAATTCCGGCCGTTGATGCCAATCATTCGCGCATGGCAAGCGCTTGTGGCCGGAGGATCGTAGAAATGGTTTGGGAAGATGTCTCTATGCAAGACATTGTTACCTCGGCCAGTGTGAAGAACGCCGCCATCGTCGCCATGGCCACTGGCTGTTCCACTAATGCAGTGGTGCACCTCATTGCTATGGCCCGCCGCGCGGGGGTGGAACTGACGCTCGACGACCTCGACGCGTTGGGGCGTACTGTTCCATTGCTCGCCAACGTTCGACCGTCAGGGAAGGACTACCTGATGGAGGATTTCTATTACGCCGGAGGGTTGCTTGCCATGATCAAGCAGATCGCAGACCGGCTCGACACATCGGCTGTTTCGGTCAACGGTCGAAGGCTAGCTGATAATATTGCAGATGCTCAGGTCTACAACGATGACGTCATACGCCCGTTGTCCAACCCGGTCTACCATGAGGGGTCTCTAGCGGTTTTACGTGGCAACCTCTGTCCGTCGGGTGCGGTAATTAAACCGGCCGCTTGCGATCCGAAATATCATATCCACGAAGGGCCGGCACTGGTCTTTGACAGCTATGCCGAGATGAAAACGGCGATTGACGACGAAGATCTTGAAATTACGCCTGATCATGTTCTGGTCTTGCGTAATGCCGGGCCACAGGGTGGACCAGGTTTTCCGGAATGGGGGATGTTGCCGATCCCAAAAGCGCTTATAAAGCAGGGGCATCGCGATATGCTGCGCATTTCAGATGCGCGTATGTCTGGGACATCTTACGGCGCCTGTGTTCTTCATGTTGCTCCAGAAAGCTTTGTTGGTGGACCGTTGGCTCTATTAAAAACCGGCGACATAGTCCGAATGGACCTGCCGAACCGGTCGCTCAATATGATAGTCGATGACGCGGAACTAGAGCGCCGCAAAGCCGCCTGGATTCCCCCTGAACCTCGCTTCCAACGCGGCTGGGGATGGATGTTCTCCAAACATGTGGGGCAAGCCGATACCGGCTGCGATTTTGATTATCTGACACGCGATCACGGTCAAACTGCGGGTGAGCCTGATATATTCTAATGGAATAAAATCGCGACCTTGCGCATTGTGTTATCTCTGTCCAAAGGATGTCCCTCTGAAATCAGGCAAGAGATTATATTTGCGAAGTTTGGCCAACGCTCAATTGCAAATATTTATGGCTCCTAACGTTTGAACCGAAGGAATTTCCCTATGAACAATCATCCACTGACACAGAAAATGAAAGAAAAACTCGAACAGGTTTCTGTTGCTACATTGGCAACCGCACTTTTCAAGCGTGGTTTGCGCCACCAAACTATCCAGGATGTGCGGCCTCTATCGCCAAAAGGTAAGAATATGGTAGGCCCTGCCTTCACTTTGCGCTTTATACCTGCGCGAGAAGACCGCAATCAGCTGGCTGAGCTTAGTAATCCGGATCACCCGCAGCGAGTCGCTATCGAGACTTGTCCGCTTGGACATGTTTTGGTGATAGACAGCAGGAAATCGGCGCTTGCCGCTAGTGCTGGAGACATTTTGATTACTCGTTTGATGATGCGCGGCGGTGCTGGTGTGGTGACTGACGGCGGTTTGCGTGATGCTATGAATATCTCCGAACTCGATATACCGGCCTATCATAACCGCCCCTCTTCACCTACGAGCCTGGTGACGAACGAGGCAATAGCGATAAACGAACCTATTGGTTGTGGCGATGCACCGGTCTTTCCCGGTGATATTGTGGTCGGCGACGATGACAGTGTCATAGTTATTCCAGCCCATCTGGCTGAGGAAGTCGCAGACGAAGCCGTTGAGATGACGGCGTACGAAGATTTTGTAATTGAGCAAGTACAAAATGGTGCCACGATTATTGGTCTGTATCCTGCAACCAAGGAAGAAAATCTCGATAAATTTGCCAAATGGCGTAAGGCAAATAATCGTTAAATGAGCAAAAATAGAGTTAGTTAGAGATAGCAACTCGAATAGCTTACAAAAGGAGCTTCAAGTCACGCACTTTAAATTTATTGGCAGACCATTTGCCTTGTGGTTTGGTGAGATTGCTATTTACGAATTTAATGACGGAGACCCAAAATGACTGGGCCTGAGAATGTAAAACTGATTATATTTGATTGTTTTGGAACAGTTGTTGATTGGCGTGGAAGCATTATTGAAGACTTGTCTAAGTGGGGCGAACAAAAAGGCCTATCAATTGACTGGGCGCTGTTAGCAGATCTTTGGCGCGGCAGCTACGAGCCGCAAATGGGGCGCGTAAGATCAGGGGAAATTCCTTGGACTAATTTGGATGACTTACATTTTGAAAGTCTTCAGGCTGTGCTATCAGAACTACACGCACCTGAGCTTGGTCAGCTAGATTTAATGTATATTAACCGTGTTTGGCACCGTTTAAATCCTTGGCCAGACGCAGTTGAGGGGCTGGAACGCTTGAAGCGTAAGTTTGTGATTGGCCCATTATCTAATGCTAATGTTTCTCTTCTGGTTAACATGGCCAAATTTGCTAATTTGCCTTGGGATCATGCCTTTTCCTGCGAGTTATACCAGCATTATAAACCTGATCCTGAGACATACTTGGGAGTGTGCCGGATGATGTATCTGGATCCTGAAGAGGTGATGTTATGTGCTGCGCATAATTATGACCTTGTTGCTGCACGTGAATGTGGACTGCGGACGGCATTCATCCCAAGGTCTACCGAGTATGGCCCCGGGCAGAAGACTGATCTAACTGCCGAGCAAGAGTGGGATGTCATTGCGTCTGACTTAATTGAGTTTGCAACTGAGATGAGCGCCTAGAAATATAAGGCTCAATTAAACTTTAATTGAAACTTGTATGCGCTGCCATCTTGTATGAAGGTGGCTCAAGTATTCCGCTCGCAAAGGTACAAATATGAAGAATGCAGTGGTTATCGGTGGTACGGGCGGGATAGGCGCCGGTATTGCGCGCGTGCTATTGCGAGAGGGTTGGCATGTATCGGCAACAGGTCTTGATGAGCGCGAGATCGATGCTTTCTCAATTGCTGTGCCCAGCGTGGAAACCGCTGTATTAGATGTCACCGACCAAGGTCAGGTTACTGAATTTTTTAACCGGTTTGAAACTCTGGATGCCCTTGTTAATTGTGCCGGCGTTTTGTTTCGCGGTGCGGAATACGAAATGGATGTTTTCACCAAGGTCATCGAGATCAACCTCACTGGTACAATGCGTACATGTTTAGCAGCTCATGAATTGCTCGCCAGATCTAAAGGTGCGATTGTTAATACCGCCTCGATGCTCAGTACATTTGGCGGACCGCTTGTGCCAGCCTATTCAGCCTCAAAAGGCGGCGTTTCCCAGTTAACCAAGGCTTTGGCTGGAAAATGGGCCGCCGATGGAATTCGCGTAAACGCGATTGCACCTGGATGGATTGAAACAGAAATGACAGCTGCCTTGCGCGAAGATCCAGAGCGCAATGGACCAATCTTGGCTCGCACGCCAATGGGACGTTGGGGCAAACCTGATGAAATTGGAGAGCTTGTAGCGTGGCTACTATCGCATCGCGCGGGCTTTATAACCGGTGCTATCTACCCTGTAGATGGCGGATACAGTGCAATGTGAGATAATATGCCCCTACAAAAAACTGACCAAGATCCAATGACCCCATATCAGCTTCCTTTTCCAAAAGATGCCTTGGAAGAGATAGTAGTGCCTAATGCTATTCCAGATGATGAAAGGATCTGGGTTCCGCAGGCTCCCAATGTATGGTTTCGTCCGCTGTGTTTGAATCGTTCTCAGGGTTATTGGATGAACCTTCTGAAGGTGAAAAAATCAGGTGTTCTATCGCGCCATCGACACCCTCAAGCAGTACATGGTTGGGTTCTTAAAGGACGGTGGTATTACCTTGAGCACGATTGGGAGGCGACCGAAGGCTCGTATGTGTATGAACCTCCTGGTGAAACTCACACTTTGGTAGTTCCCGAAGGGGTCGAAGAAATGATCACCTTTTTCCAAGTTAATGGCGTTATGTGCTATGTTGATCCTTATGGTGAGATTTTGGGCTACGAAGATGTTTTTACAAAGATTGACTTATGCCGCACGCATTATGAGAAAGTTGGGCTTGGGGCAGATTACGTTGATCAATTCATTAGATGACGTGTAGACATACCTTTTGCATAGATTTTTGGTAAGAGAATTGTCGTGGACACTCATGTCTACTTAGCAATCATCTTTGCTGCTGTGCTTCATGCGGGTTGGAACGCTGCTTTAAAAGCAAATTCAGACCGGGCGACAAACGTACTTATTTTGTCCGTTGTTCAGGGAAGTATTGCACTTCCTCTTCTCGCATTTTTGCCGCAGCCATCAGTTAATTCTTTGCCATTGATATTGGCCGCGTCATTTCTTCACTGCGGATACAAAATTTTCCTTATGAAAGCATATGATTACGCTGATTTGAACCAAGTTTATCCATTGGCGCGCGGTCTTGCTCCTGTAATTGTAACGATAGTTTCAATTTTATTTTTTAGCGCACAATTTGGTGTTTCTACGATTGCATCAATAGCTATGATTTCTATTGGAATAATTGTGCTCGGCATCACTAAGGCGCATAATAAAAAAATGTCACCACTCGCATGGTTTTTTACCTGTGGGACTGCCGCATTTATAGCCAGTTATACCGTTGTTGACGGCATCGGCGTGCGTCTTTCAGAAGCACCATCTGCGTATGTGATTTATCTTTTCCTTGGCGATGCTATTGCAACGACCTTCTATTTTGGCGTTACAAGAAGTACAGACTTTCTGTTTCACGCGGTGTCTTCCTGGAGGTCAGGATTTTTCTCAGGGATATTATCCTTGGGTGCATATTGGATCGCGGTATGGGCTTTCACTAAAGCGCCAATTGCTGTTGTTGCCTCATTGCGTGAAACCAGCATTCTATTCGCAGTGTTGATCGGCACTATTTTCCTTAAAGAGCCCATGACAAACTTGCGTTGGGCCTCGATCGGTTTAATAGCCATTGGTGCTATCGCAATAAAAATTTAGCTTTGTGGTGTCGTCCTAGCATTTGACGATAAAGCAAAAAGAATTTGTAGGTTCCGAACAATTAATGGGAGTAGATTGAACTCTACTGGGCTTGTTTGGCGGGCTATGTCGCTTTATTCACGTATTTGTAGAGTGAGGACGCGAGCGACCATGACGACCGAAGCCAACACGACCAAGGTGTTACCGCCTACAAAAGCCGTAAATGCCACTGAGGAGCGTGCGCGTTCTAAAAAGATCGGGTCGCTGAGTGCTCTTTTGCCCTTCCTTGTTGCTTATCGTGTCTGGATCATTGGCGCAGGTCTTGCGCTTGTAACCACTGCGCTCGTTGCGCTAGTGATGCCTTTGGCGGTGCGCCGTGTAATAGATGGATTTGAAACAGACACGGCCGCTCTTCTCGACAGCTATTTTCTGGCGGCTTTGGTGATCGCTGGCCTTTTGGCCCTAGGCACGGGCGCGCGTTATTACCTTGTGACACGATTGGGTGAGCGTGTGATTGCCGATATTCGCAAGGCAGTGTTTTTCCGCATGATCTCGATGAGCCCAAGTTTTTATGAGAAGGTCATGACGGGTGAGGTGCTTAGCCGTATCACCACGGACACTACGCTTTTGCTCAGTGTGATTTCTTCTTCGGTGTCTGTAGCCCTTCGTAATGCGCTGATTTTAATGGGCGGCTTGGTGATGATGGTTGTCACATCGCCCAAGCTGACGGGGATGGTTTTGTTGCTTGTGCCTGCGATTATCGTCCCGATTGTGGTTTTGGGGCGCAAGCTGCGCGTGTTGTCGCGTGAAAACCAAGATTGGATTGCGCAAAGTTCTGGCGCGGCATCTGAGGCGCTTTTGGCAGCTCAAACTGTGCAGGCCTTTACTCATGAGCGAGCCTCTTCCAATGATTTTTCCAACGTTACAGAGGCCAGTTTCAACAGTGCCAAGCGCCGCATTTCAACCCGTGCCTTTATGACAGTGATTGTGATCTTCCTAGTTTTTGCGGGGATTGTGGGGGTACTTTGGGTGGGAGCGCGGGATGTTCGCGCAGACGCAATGAGCATCGGCGCGCTGATCCAGTTTTTGATCTATGCAATTATGGTCGCAGGCGCGGTGGGTGCGCTGTCTGAGATTTGGGGCGAATTGCAGCGCGCCGCTGGTGCGACCGAGCGGTTGGTAGAACTTGTCTACGCTGAAGACGCAGTCACCGATCCCGTCCGCCCTGTGTCCCTGGCACATGGGGGCAAGGGCGATATCGTGTTTGACGGCGTGGGTTTTGCCTATCCGACCCGCTCAGAAACGGCGGCGCTCAAAGATGTGAGCTTCACCATTAAATCGGGTGAGACAGTGGCGCTTGTCGGGCCATCAGGCGCAGGTAAATCCACGATCTTCCAATTGCTGCAACGCTTCTATGATCCTCAAAAAGGCAAGATCACCCTTGATGGGGTCAATCTGCGCGATATGCGCCGTGAGGGGTTCCGCGCGGCTATGGCGCTGGTGCCGCAAGACCCTGTGATTTTCGCGGCATCTGCGCGAGACAATATTCGCTTTGGCCGCCCTGATGCCACCGATGCCGAGGTTGAGGCCGCCGCCCGCGCCGCCGCAGCGCATGATTTTCTTGCCGCCCTACCCGAAGGCTATGACAGCTATGTAGGCGAGCGGGGGATCATGCTGTCAGGGGGGCAAAAACAGCGTATTGCCATTGCCCGTGCCATTTTGCGCGATGCACCGATCCTGCTGCTAGACGAAGCTACCAGTGCGCTTGACGCTGAAAGTGAACGTTTGGTGCAGCGCGCGGTCGCAGATGTGAGTGCCGAACGCACGACCTTGATTGTTGCGCATCGACTGGCAACTGTGAAGAAGGCCGACCGCATTTTGGTCTTTGATGCAGGGCAGATTGTCGCCGAAGGTAGTCATGATGCGCTTGTCGCGGATGGCGGGCTTTATGCACGTCTCGCACGGTTGCAATTCACGGATGGAATTGCTGCCGAATAATCACTGTGAGCTTGCGAAAACGCGTTTTTTTCTTCATTCTCACGCGAAGCCTGACGTGCGACGGCGTGCATCGTGACCGCAGGACCATTTGGGAGAATGATGGGGGAGGCAAGGCGATGCTGCCTTTTGCTAATAATCGAGATGTGCGCAAAATCGAGATAGATCATCCTTGGCCTGTGGCTGCGCCTGCGCAAAGTATTTATGAATTGCTCAGTGGAGTTGCCGCGCGCCATCCCACGCGGCCTGCGGTCACCTTTCAACTGTTTTCAGATCCTGACGCAAAAGCAGAGACATTGGATTGGCAAAGCCTCAGGGCGGAGGTGACCCAACTGGCCAATTTGTTCGCGCGACTTGGCATTGGCACTGAGGATGCGGTGGCCTTTGTGCTGCCCAATAGCACCGAAACAGTCTTGACGCTGCTAGCGGGCATGGTTGCAGGCGTTGTGGTTCCCATAAATCCGCTGCTTGAGCCTGACCAAATTGCAAGCATCTTGCGCGAAACGAAAGCGCGGCTTGTGGTCACTTTGGCGCCATTCCCCAAGACGGATCTTGCACAAAAGACCGCCGCCGCCGTGGCCATGGCCCCCGAAGTTGAGACCGTGTTGGAAGTTGATCTTCTGCGCTATCTGACGGGGATCAAGCGGGTGATCGTGCCCTTGTTGCGGCCCAAGGTAAAGATCACGCATCAGGCCCGCGTGTTGTCGTTGCGGGCGGAAATGGAGGGCGAGGATGCGGATCGCTTGCGCCTCGCAGATCAGGGGCAAGATCGCATTGCGGCCTGTTTTCATACAGGCGGCACAACAGGCATGCCCAAAGTGGCGCAGCACAGCTATTCGGGTATGATTTATAATGGTTGGGTGGGTCACAGCCTGTTATTCACAGAAACTGATACGGTGCTCTGCCCGCTGCCGCTATTTCATGTTTTTGCAAGCCATGTGATCTTAATGGGTGGTTTGTGCTCGGGAGCCCATACGGTCTTTCCGACGCCGCAAGGGTATCGCGGGGCAGGGGTTTTTGATAATTTTTGGAAACTAGTTGAACGGTGGCAGGTCACATTCTTGATCACGGTGCCAACTGCGCTTGCGGTGTTGATGCAACGGCCTGTAGATGCGGATATCTCCTCTGTGAAAACCGCTTTTTCGGGATCAGCCCCCCTGCCATTGGAATTGTTTCGCCGGTTTGAGGGCGCAACTGGCGTCAGCCTTGTCGAAGGATATGGCCTGACCGAGGCTACTTGTCTTGTCTCCTGCAACCCAGTTGAAGGTGAGAAAAAGGTTGGGTCTGTTGGGATCCCCTTTCCGCATTGTAATGTGATCATCCTCAAAGATACGCCCGAAGGCCTCACAGAATGTGCCGTTGATGAGATCGGCGAGATTTGTGTAGCAAGTCCTGGCGTGACGGAGCAGGGTATTTACAAAGACGCTAAAAAATCGGCGGCGCAAATGTACGAGGGCCAATATTTGCGCACGGGCGACTTGGGCCGGTTTGATGCGGACGGGTACCTCTGGATCACGGGCAGAGCGAAGGATTTGATTAATCGCGGTGGTCACAACATCGATCCTGCAATTATTGAGGAGGCTTTGGCCACTCATCCATTAGTGGCAATGGCAGCGGCAATTGGCCAGCCTGATCCAATCGCTGGCGAACTGCCCTGCGCCTATGTGGAATTGGTTGAAGGGGCAGATGTGACCGTGGATGCCTTAATGGAACATGCCCGCACCCATGTTACCGAACGTGCTGCGGCGCCCAAATATGTCGAAATTTTACCTGAGTTACCGAAAACTGCCGTAGGTAAAACCTTTAAGCCGGCTTTACGCAAACTCGCGATTGCTCGCGTATTAGACGCAAGCCTTGCTGAGGCGGGTTTTGCGGCCCGTGTTGTATCAGTGCGCGATGATGTAAAATTTGGTCTAATTGTTTGTTTGAATAGTAATATTGGTGAGGAGGAAGCAAAGCTATCGCAGGTTATGGATAGGTTTCCATTGAAGTGGGAGTATCGACCTTAGCCTCAACTGATCTCAGAATTATTGACCAAATGATTATAAATTTTGTTTTTAAAAATTACAGCATCTTGATCCCGTATACTTTCGATGCAGTGCCGCTAAACAATGACTGTCTCTCCTCGTTTGAATAGTCATTGGTAGCGGTGTCGAACCCTGAAAAAATAGTGTTGAAATCTCCGCACAAGCCGTCCACCGGGAAGTTTGACGCAAACATAGATCTGTCAGGCGAGAAAATATCAATTGCCCTTCTGATGATATCGCGATTGTCAGCTAGGGACCAAGGCTTTCCTGGAACACCTAATCCTGAAATTTTGATAAATGTTTGGGGAATTTGTGCAAAATCTTTTAGCGCTTCGTACCATCCAGCCAAACCCTCGGCGGATCTATCAGAAGGAAGTCCAGTGTGATTGAGTATAATTGGCACTTCTGGAGCCATATCTGCCATCGATTTTACTTCACACAAGTGCCACCACGGGGTCTGTAAATCGAACATCAGGTTTGATTTTGCTAAGGCTTTGTAACCGGCTTTGAAATATGGGTCTGTCATACCGCCCGGTGGTCCTCCTGGAGATGCATTGAACCGTGGTTTATGGCGTACGGATTTGACAATTGGTAGATTGGCTAAAGTAGAAAGAACCTCATCTAAATCGTTTTTGTTTAACCATGCTTGAGCGACATGCGCGGCTGGTTTTCCTGTACTATCTGCAACTTTTTGCATCCAAATTGCTTCACCAGTTGGGTCCGTGGGATCCCATTCTCCCTCCATTGTCACATTTGCAACAATCTCCCAATCTGCTGATACTAAATCGTATTCTTCATGCATAAACCTTGTGCGGATACTGGAGTAATCACCATATCTAAATGGGATTTGGGGCTCGTCGCGGAGCCAAGGATGGTAATTTAAGTCTGGATCCCAAAAGTGATGATGAGCGTCGATGATTTTCATATTTCGCTCCCGATAAAGATAAATCAGCAGAAAGTTGGGTTATTGTAGATAATTAAATTACTGCATTAACGTGTCTTGTGCGCAGTAATAAACGAAAAGCTTGAAGCGTCGCGCTGACAGAGGCGACGCCTTGACCCGCAATATCAAAAGCAGTGCCGTGCGCAGGGGTGACGATTGGTATTGGTAAACCGCCTGCAACGGTTACTCCACGCTCAAACCCCATCAATTTCATCGCGATTTGCCCTTGGTCGTGATACATTGTAACCACAGCATCCACTTCGCGGTTCTGCGCTTTTAAAAACACAGTGTCAGAGGGCCAAGGCCCAGTGACTTTCATCCGACTTTGTTGGTAATTCTGAATTACTGGCCCAATTACATCAATCTCTTCGCGCCCAAATTTTCCGTTGTCTCCGGCATGGGGATTGAGTGCTGCAACCGCTATGTGAGGGTATTCAATTCCGAAGCGTTTGAGAGTTACAGCGGCTAAATCAATGGCTCGGCTGATTGATAACTCATTTATATTGCGGGCCACTTCGCCCAAGCTTATGTGGCTTGTGACCCTGGTGGTCATGATGTCGTCCAAGACATTTATTTCAGAGTGATGGCCAGAAAACCCTATATACTTGGCAATAAATTGATGCTCGTCCTGTTCTTCCATGCCTGCGAGTGTCAACGCTGCCTTATTAAAAGGTGCGAATAAAATACCATCGATAAGACCACTTTTAGCAAGATCTAAGGCGCTTTCCAGGTTGCGTAATGAAGATCTTCCGCTTGCTAAACAAATATTGGCCACTTCAATTTCTTCAGGTTCACAGGTCTGTAAATTGAGGTGTGCAACTCCTTCAAAACTGGAAATTTCTGAACGGGGTATTGTATTTAAATCTACATCTTTTCTGGCCTGCTTCGCGCCTTGTTTCCAAATATGAGCATCACCTACAAGAAGGATATTCGCCGCTTCTTTTACATCTGTTTCTTGCAATAATTTCGCGATAAGCTCAGGCCCAATACCCGATGGATCTCCTGGAATAATAGCAATTCTTGGTTTCATTGGATGCTTCACTTTCAAAAGTCCTCTATCATATCCGTAGAGTTTAAAACCGTGTTGGAGAAATCATCGATCATGGACATTTGGGGGCTCGAAATAGATGACAGATATTACCTGCGTTAGCTCATTCCCCAGTCCAATTAGGGCGTCTTTTCGCCTTAAAAGCTTGAACGCCTTCTTGAAAATCTGAACTCCCATAACAAAGCTCGATCAAGTCCTCGCCGCTAGGTAAATTTGCAGTCCTTAAACGTTGAAGTGCTTTTTTACTTGCTGTGATGGTGAGGGGCGCCATGGAGCATAGCTTTTCAATCAATTCATCGCTCGCAGTGTCCACCTCCTGGGGGGGGACTACGCGGGCTAGAAACCCAGTTCCGGCAAGCTCTTCGGCGGTCATTAGTTCTGCTAAAAACAACATTCGTTTTGAAACGGGTTCGCCAATAAGACTGACCATATTGGCATAGTTGCGCATAGAGAGGCAGTTTCCCAGTGTTCTAGATATCGGAACACCAAACCGAGCGCCTGTAGCAGCCAGTCTCAAGTCGCATGATGCTGCAATATTTAGGCCACCACCAATCGCCAGGTCGTCAATCACTGCCAGAGTAGGTGCCGGAAGCGACACGAATTCATTGAGTATTTGGTCCATTTTTTTTTCATACTCAACGCCATGCTCACTGCGATCAAAATCGGAGAATTGATGTATGTCTGTACCTGCGACGAAGGCTTTACCACCCACACCACGTAAAACTATCGCTCTTAGCTTTGACATTGTTTGTAGACGAAGACTTATTTTTTCAAAGTCATTGTACATCTTCCAAGTCATCGAATTCATTGCTTCCGGTCGATCAAACCAAATTCTAGCAACAGATCCCTCGACTTGCATATGTACCGCACCGCTACTCACTCAAAAGCTCCTTCTGCGCGTAATTTGTTAGTATCCAATCCTAGTTCAATTGCTAGTTCATGAGTATGCTCCCCCAGTAGAGGCGGAGGTAAACGTACTTGTTGTGGGGTGTCTTGCAACTTTACTGGGAAGCCCAAAGATTTTATTGGCCCTTCAACGGGGTGATTGATTTCCAGAACCATGTTGCGTTCCAAAGTATGATCAGCACTTAAAACTTGCTCAAAGTCGTTAATTGGGCCTGCTGGAACACCGTAGTTTAAAAATTTTGCTACCCAAAACCCAACGTTTTGTTCGATGAAAATAGGTTTGAGTTCGGCTTCCAGTTGGCTGCGGTTAGCGACGCGATCCATGTTAGTCATAAACCGTGGGTCTTCTTTTATTTCTGGGCGGTTAATCACATCACAAAATAATTCCCATAATTTTTGGTTTGCAGCGCCCACAACAAACATACCATCGCTTGCCATGAATGCTTGGTAGGGTGCGCTCATACGATTTGCTGTACCGAGTGGCTGGGGCGACCTGCCTGTGGCCCAAAATTCGGTGGTTTCCCAGATCGATAGAGATAGTGCCGCCTCAAAAAGAGAAGCGTCAATATATTGACCCGTACCAGATTTTGTGCGGCCAATTACTGCGCTTAGAATGCCATAAACGCAGAATAAGCCTGCTCCCAAATCGCCAACAGAAACGCCAGACTTTACTGGTCCCATATCGGGGTGCCCCATGGCGCTCATAACGCCAGACATCGCTTGTGCCATAAGGTCAAAACCTGGACGCTGAGACCAAGGCCCAGTTTGTCCAAAACCAGATATGCTTGCATAAATCAGTTTAGGGTTAATTTCTTTGAGAGATTGATAATCTATGCCCAGCCTCTTTGTGACACCTGGTCGATAATTTTCAACCAGCACATCAGCTGTTTTAACGAGCTCCATGAACATGGTGATGCCTCCAGAGCTCTTTAGATTTAAGACGACTGATTTTTTATTCCGGTTCAGTGCAAAAAATCCGGGACTATCATTCCCTTTCATACGAAAGCCCATTGCCGCGCGGGTCTGATCTCCTTTTGGCGGCTCAACTTTTATAACATCTGCCCCCATATCCCCGAGCATCATGCAACAGAATGGTCCAGCCATCACCTGTGTCAGGTCAATTATTCTCAATCCTGTTAGTGGTAAGTTTGATGTGCTTGTTTGGCTGGTCATATTTGTATCAGTTCTTTGATGTCGCAATTTGTTTGCAATATTAGAGATTGTAAATTGGATAGGTAGAATCTTCTTATCCGAAAGGTTAATCCAGTTTGGTTAAATTAAGCTATGATCAATCAAGCTCGTGTTAGCATTTCTAATGTCTGTAAGGTTTCATTTTTTACAAAACTGGAGCTATTATGAAAGACCGTTCGAAATTACCTCAAATTGGATTTGTCGGGCTTGGGATAATGGGCGCCCCAATGGTGAGGCGCCTTCTGTCGCGTGGCTTTACAGTGACTGTATGGAACTTAGAGCCGGAACGGGCTTTGGAGGTATTGCCGCATGGAGCAATTTGGGCAGACACTCCAGCAGAAGTGCGCGAGTGCAGTGATATCCTTGCAATGTGTGTTCTTAACACTGAAGCAGTTGAAAACTGTTGCTTTGGTCCTATCGGCTTTGCCAAATCAGATGGTGGCGCCGACCTGATTATTGATTTTTCAACTGTGCCACGCGAAGACACTGTGCGAATTGCTGGTAGAATGGCTGAACACGGAGTTGCTTGGATTGACGCGCCCGTATCAGGAGGTCCTGATCCAGCAGAGACAGGAACTTTAACGGCAATGCTAGGCGGTGTGCAGGCCGATTTTGAAAGAGTAATTCCGATACTTGATGCTCTAACAAAGACCTCAACTTTATTGGGTCCATTGGGTGCTGGTCAAATTGCTAAAACTTTAAATCAGGCGATTGTTGGAACGAATTATGTACTGATGGCAGAGGTTTTGACATTGGCGCGATCAGCGCAGATTGATCCCAAGCTTTTGCCAGAAGCATTAGCGGGTGGAATGGCGGATTCTCAAATTTTGCAACGGATTTACAAGCAGATGGTTTCTGAAGATTTTGATCCCCCTAAAGCTTACGCAAGGCAGTTAGCTAAAGACATGACCGCTCTTGCTGCCTTTATGCAGGCTATTAATGGCGGGCTACCGCTTATTGATAGATCTATAGAAATCTACACATCCTACGCGAATGACGGGAACGACTTTTCCGACTCTGCTGCTATCAGTGATTACTATTTAAAAAAATATACATAATATGAAACAATTACTAGTTTTTGAATCACCCTGATCATCTGGTCATTCTGTCAATCGCGTACAACGTGTGCACTTTTGCAAGCTCAGAGCCAATTGGATTACACACATCAACTTGGGCGTTTGTTGTATTAATGATCATATGATTTTGATGGTGCTGCAGGGGAGGATTGAACTCCCGACCTCTCCCTTACCAAGGGAGTGCTCTACCACTGAGCTACTGCAGCGCGCTTGTGGCGCGTGGATTAGACGCAATCGCAGACCCATGCAAGACCAAAGCAGGCGAAAATTTGCACCAAGGCCTAATTCCTTTTGGTGGGTGCGGATGCACATGGGCAATTTTTGCCAATTTCGATTTGCATCGCGCTAGACGCGAATTGTCCGCTTCGCTATGAGAGGCGGCATGAAGCAACCATCAAACCCGCAGAAAAGATCAAATTCTGGTCAAAGAAGCGCGCAAGACATTCGCACGGAGCGGTTGAAAGCAGCGCTTAAGGCCAATTTGGCCCGCCGCAAGGCGCAGGCCCGTAAAAGACGTGCGGAAGATGGCGAAAATGGCGCGGGCCCGTCATCTTGACGCGGCCTGAGCAAAGCAAAAGAGGCAGCACCCGTGGACAGTATCATCGTTAAAGGAAATGGCCCGCTTTCGGGCGAGGTTCCCATCGCGGGCGCAAAAAACACCTGCCTGAAGCTGATGTGTGCGGCCCTCTTATCGGATGAACCTTTGACGCTGACCAATGTGCCGCGCCTGTCTGATGTGGCGACACTGGGCAGCTTGTTGGAAAGCTTGGGCTGCGAAGTGGCCCGTTTGGCCGATGGCCGCGCGATGATGATCTCGTCTGCCGATGTGACCAATCTGACCGCGCATTACGACATCGTGCGCAAACTGCGCGCTTCTTTCAACGTGCTTGGGCCCTTGGTGGGCCGCTTTGGTGAGGCGGTTGTCTCGCTTCCGGGCGGTTGTGCAATTGGGGCGCGCAAAGTGGATTTGCATTTGACCGCGCTTGAGGCTTTGGGGGCCACAATTGATCTGCGCGAGGGCTATGTTCACGCAACGGCCAAAAATGGCCTCAAAGGGGCTGAGATCAGCTTTCCCTTTGTTTCCGTGGGTGCCACGGAAAATGCGCTTTGCGCGGCGGTTTTGGCCAAAGGCACCACCGTTTTGCGCAATGCCGCGCGCGAGCCTGACACCGTGGCGCTGGCGCATTGTTTGCAAGGCATGGGCGCAGATATCGAAGGCGCAGGCACAGACACCATCGTTATTCGTGGTGTGGATCGTTTGCATGCAACAACGCATCGTGTCATCGCAGATCGTATTGAACTGGGCACCTATATGATTGCCCCCGCGATTGCAGGCGGCAGCGTGGAATTGATCGGCGGCAGCCGTGCTATCGTGGCGGCCTTGGCCGATAAGTTGGAAGAGGCGGGGGTCGAGATTGTTGAAACCGATCGTGGCTTGCGCGTCAGCCACAAAACGGGCCGCGTGCGGGCCGTGGATGTGACCACCGCCCCATTCCCAGGGTTTCCAACCGATTTGCAGGCACAGATGATGGCGCTGATGTGCACCGCTGACGGGGTTGCCACATTGGAAGAGACCATTTTTGAGAACCGCTTTATGCATGCGCCCGAATTGATCCGCATGGGGGCCAAAATTGATGTGCATGGCGGAACAGCCAAGGTGACAGGCGTTGCACAATTGCGCGGCGCGCCTGTGATGGCCACGGATTTGCGCGCCTCGGTCAGTTTGATCCTCGCGGGGCTTGCGGCCGAAGGGGAAACCCGTGTCAACCGCGTCTATCACCTTGATCGCGGGTATGAGCGGGTTGAAGAAAAACTCAGCGGCCTTGGCGCACATATTGAACGGGTGGCAGACCATGGTTGACGCCCGATTTGAGGATGGTTTCGAAGCGCCTTTGGCGCTTGCCGCCGCAGATGCGGAGGATGTGAAAATCCTGTCTGCGCTTGCGCAAGATGCCGTTCTTACTGTGGCTGATATCAAATACACGCGCGCCAAACGTCAGGTGGTTCTGCTGCTCAATCGCTTTCGTTGGGAAAATGGGGCGCGCGTCAGCCCGCCTGAGCGGGTGCGCAGTTTGCTGATTGTGGATGACGTGCTGAGCATGGCCGCGCAAGGCATCAGCCCGCAGGCGCGTGATGTGGTTTTATCATTGCTTTCGGTCGAGTGGCAGGCGGGCGAAGATGGTATGGGGCGCCTCACCCTGACCTTTGCAGGCGATGGGGCCTTGGCGCTTGAGGTCGAGGCAATCAATCTTGCTCTGCGCGATGTGACCAAGCCCTATCAGGCCCCTTCAGGAAAAACCCCCTCGCACCCGTGACGCTTTCGCGTCTTGAGCGCGCGGCCAACACAAGGTAAGCCCCTCCTATTCTGACGGAGACGGGTATGCCTATTTTTCTGAACACGGATACGGCGGATTTTGAGGCGGCGTTTGAAGCGCTTCTCGGGATGAAGCGCGAGGATAGCCCTGATGTAGATGCGGTGGTTGCCGATATCATTGCGCAGGTGCGCCGTGATGGCGATGCAGCCCTGATTGCCTTTGGCGAGAAATTTGATCGTGTCCGTCTGACGCCCGAGCAGTTGATCTTTTCTGAGGCCGAGATTGATGCGGCGATTGCCACTGTGCCCGCCGCCGAGCGCGCGGCACTTGAATTGGCCGCCACGCGCATACGTGCCTATCATGCCCGCCAATTGCCCGAAGATGCTGCGTGGCAGGACGAATTTGGTGCCAAACTTGGGTGGCGATGGAGCCCTGTCTCACGCGCGGGTCTTTATGTGCCGGGCGGACTAGCCAGCTATCCCTCATCCGTTTTGATGAATGCAATCCCCGCTGCCGTGGCAGGGGTTAGCCATTTGTCGATGGTGGTGCCCACGCCCGATGGCAAGGTAAACCCCCTTGTTCTCTTGGCGGCGCGTCTTGCGGGGGTGCATCGCATTTACCGTATGGGTGGTGCGCAGGCGATTGCAGCCTTGGCTTATGGCACTGAAACCGTGCTGCCCGTGGATAAGATCACAGGGCCCGGCAATGCCTATGTCGCCGCCGCAAAACGGCGGGTCTTTGGCAAGGTCGGCATTGACATGATCGCAGGCCCGTCTGAGATTTTGGTGATCTCAGATCGTGACAATGACCCCGATTGGATTGCACTGGATCTTCTGTCGCAAGCGGAACATGACGAAAGCGCGCAATCCATTTTGATCACGGATGATGCAGAATTTGGCCGCGCTGTTGCCGGGGCTGTAGAGAAACGCCTCGAAACCCTAGAGCGGCGGGCCATCGCAGGGGCCAGTTGGCGTGATTTTGGCGCTATCATTGTTGCGCGTGATTTGGATGAAGCGGCCGCGCTCTCCAACCGCATTGCGCCTGAACATCTCGAGCTTTGCGTGGCTGAGGCCGAAACCTATGCCGATAAGATCACCCATGCTGGGGCTATTTTTGTGGGGGCGTGGACGCCCGAAGCGATTGGCGATTACATCGGGGGGCCAAACCATGTGCTGCCGACCGCGCGCTCTGCGCGGTTCTCTAGCGGGCTATCGGTGCTTGATTTCATGAAACGCTCCACCATGGCGCAAATGACACCCGCAGCATTGCGGGCCATTGGCCCTGCGGCGGCAACATTGGCGAAATCAGAAAGCCTTGAGGCACATGGCCTCTCCGTTTTGGCGCGGCTTGCGCGGATCAATCAGGGGGATGGTGAATGACAATGCACATTACCGATATTCAGATTGACACCTCGAATATGCCTGCACCAACTCCTGAGATCGAACAGGAACGGCGCGTAGCGATTTTTGATCTACTCGAAGAAAACAGTTTTGTTTTGCCTGCGCGGGATGGGCGCACACCGCCCGATGGGCCCTATCATTTGGCTTTGGCCATTCGTGACAAACGTCTGGTTTTTTCTGTTGCCACCCAAGAGACGGAACTGGCCGCCGAATTCCACCTTTCACTCTCGCCATTTCGTCAGGTGGTCAAAGATTACTGGCAGATTTGTGAGAGCTATTATTCTGCCGTGAAAAAGCTACCTGCGGCCCAAATTGAGGCGATTGATATGGCGCGGCGCGGCATTCACAATGAGGGTGCGCGTGTTTTGCAAGAACGGCTTGAAGGCAAAGCCGAGATTGATACCGATACCGCGCGCCGCCTCTTTACCCTGATCTGCGTGCTGCATTTCGGGACTTGATCTGGTGGGCAAAGAATTTCCATCTTCGGTTCTGTTTTGTTGCGATCATAACGCAACCCGCTCACCCATGGCGGAAGGGCTGATGAAGAAATATTACGGCCACCGCGCCTATGTTCAATCTGCGGGTGTGCATCATGAATTGGAGATAGATGGCTTTGCCGTTTCTGTTTCCGCTGAGATCGGTGTCGCCCTTGAACGTCATCGCGTGCGCTCTTTCGATGAAATGGCGGAATGGGGGGATGATCTCTCGGGGTTTGATCTGATCGTGGCGCTTTCGCCCGCCAGTCAACGCCGCGCGCTGGATCTGACGCGTCATGCGCATCTCGATATTGAATATTGGCCCATCATTGACCCAACAGGGTTGGGCGAAACGCGCGAGGCGAAATTGGATGCCTATCGCCAAGCCCGTGATCAAATCAAAAAACGCATTCTAGATCGTTTTGGCCCCCCAGATGCGGGGCTAGAACAGGAGGGGGACTAATGGATCTGATCAATCGGTATTACGCCGCGTTTAATGCGGGCGATCTGGAGGCCATGCTTGATTGCCTCAGCGAAGATGTGGCGCATCATGTCAATGAGGGGCAGGTGCGCATGGGCAAAGCTGCCTTTGCCGAATTTTGCGCCCATATGAACCGCTGCTATAAAGAACATCTCACCGATATCGTGGTGATGCAGAATGAGGCAGGCAATCGCGTTGCCGCCGAATTTATCGTAAATGGCACCTATCTGGCCACGGATGCAGGATTGCCCGAAGCGCGCGGACAGACATATGTCCTGCCCGCTGGCAGTTTCTTTTCCGTTGAGGACGGTAAGATCACCCGTGTTGTGACCTATTACAACCTTGCTGATTGGATCGCTCAGGTTTCGGCATGAGCCTTGCCTATCGCATCTATCGCGGGGCTGAGATCTCGGCAATTGTTCCCGATCTGGCACGGCTGCGCATCACGGTCTTTCGTGATTGGCCCTATCTCTATGAGGGGGATTTGGCCTATGAGACGGGTTATCTCGCCCGCTATGCACAAGGCGGGGCAATAGTGGTTGCCGCCTATGATGGCGCGCAGATGGTTGGCGCGGCCACGGGGATGCCCTTGCTTCAGCATGATGATGATTTCTCTGGTGCTTTGGCGGCCTGCGATATCGCCGCCGAAGATGTGTTCTACTGCGCAGAGTCTGTTCTGATGCAAGACCATCGCGGGCAGGGGGCAGGGCATATGTTTTTCGATGCGCGCGAGGCAGAGGCCCGCGCGCAGGGAAAAACATATAGCGCCTTTTGCGCTGTGGTGCGCCCTGCGGATCATCCGATGGCCCCAAAGGACTATCGCCCGCTTAATGAATTCTGGAAAAAGCGGGGCTATCAGAAATTGGATGGCGTCTTTGCAGAATTTTCATGGCTCGATATCGGAGATTCCGAAAAAACCCAAAAGCGCCTGCAATTTTGGATCAAACAGCTATGAAATGTGCCGCCGCTGCCTATCCGCTCGATCCCTTGACCCGTTTCGCTGATTTTGACGCGAAGATCACCGCATGGGTCGCTGAGGCCGCGGATGGCGGCGCACAGATTGCGATTTTTCCTGAATATGGCGCGATAGAATTGGCCCATCTTGCAGGGCCATCGGTTGCGGCAGATCTTGAAGGCAGCCTGCGCGCCGTCAGTGATATTTGGCCTGAGGCGGATGCCCTCTTTGCGCGGCTTGCGGTGCAGCATGGCCTTGCCCTATTGGCACCATCTGCGCCGATTTTTGACCAAGATTATGGGCTGCGGCCCGTCAATCGCGCCTGCATTTATGGGGCGCAGGGGCGGATTGGGCATCAAGACAAGCAGATTATGACCCGCTTTGAACGCGAGATTTGGTATGTGCAATCGGGCGGGCCTTTGCAGGTCTTTGACCTTGGCGATCTGCGGGTGGGTGTGTTGATCTGCTATGATGCGGAGTTTCCGCTTTTGGCGCGCGCCTTGGTTGAGGCGGGGGTTGATTTGCTTCTGGTGCCATCCTGCACGGATAGTGGCGCAGGCTATTGGCGTGTTCGGGTGGGGGCGATGGCCCGCGCGCTAGAGGGACAATGCGCAGTTTTACAATCACCCACAGTCGGACAGGCGGCATGGTCGCCCGCAGTGGATGAAAACCATGGCGCAGCGGCGATCTACGGCCCGGCTGAAGCGGGCTTTTGTGACAATGGCGTGTTTGCTGAAGGCGCAATGAACAAGCCAGGATGGGTGATGGCCGATATTGACCTTGGTCGGCTACGAGATCTGCGCCAAAACGGCACTGTTTTAACCCGCCGCGATTGGCCCGAGAGCGCCGCGCGCACAGCGCTTGTGCCGCAGGTGAAAGATTTACCTTGAAAATCCGCTCCTTTGGGCGCATTTACCGCGGCGAAGCTGCCATTTGGGGCAGTGAGAAAGCTAAGGAGAGACCATGGCCAAGGAAGAGATGCTCGAATTCCCCGGTGTCGTGAAGGAACTCCTGCCAAATGCGACATTCAGGGTCGAGCTCGAAAACGGCCATGAGATCATCGCGCATACGGCAGGCAAGATGCGCAAAAACCGCATCCGCGTTCTGGCAGGCGACAAGGTGCAGGTTGAGATGACCCCCTATGACCTGACCAAGGGCCGTATCAATTACCGCTTTAAGTGATTTGTTTTGCGCCTGATTTTGGGATCAGCAAGCCCGCGCAGGCGGGAGTTACTGGCGGTGTTGGGGATCTCACCTGACGACATCGCCCCGCCTGAAATTGATGAAACCCCGCAAAAGGGGGAACATCCGCGCGCCTATGTCACCCGTATCGCGCGCGAAAAGGTTGCCGCCGTGTCATCTGCGCCCGAGGATATCGTTCTATGCGCAGATACGACCGTCTTTATGGGGCGGCGGATTTTGGGCAAGCCTGCGGATGCCGTGGAGGCTGAGGCGTTTTTGCGCCTTTTGTCGGGCCGCCGTCATCGCGTCATCACGGCCTTGGCTGCCCGAAAAGGCGCGCGCGTGATCGAGCGCGCAGTTGAAAGCCGTGTGAAGATGAAATCCCTCAGCGATGCGGAAATCGCGGCTTATCTGGCGACAGACGATTGGCGCGGCAAGGCAGGCGGCTATGCCATTCAAGGCCCTGCTGGTGCGTTTATTCCGTGGATTTCAGGCAGCTATCCCGCCATTATGGGCCTTCCTTTGGCCGAAACAGCCAGTGCCTTGGCGGCCTTGGGCTATCCCGTTTGGAGGCAAGAATGAAGGGCTGCGTCATTGCATTGGATGAGGTTGCAGGGCGCAAGGCGGCAGCATTGATCGTTGATGGCCGCTTGCAGGATATCCGTATTGATCCCCCCGAAAATGACCCAAGCCCCGAGATTGGCGAGATTTGCCGCGCCAAGGTGGCCCGTGCCATGGGCGGGCAGGGCGGCTTTATGGTCACCCTTCCCGATGGGCGATCGGGATTTTTGCGCGGGGTCAAAGGCCTTGAGCAAGGGGCAAGCGTGATTGTTCAGGTGATGGGCTATGCCGAAGGCAATAAGGCCGCGCCTGTGACGACAAGGCTGTTGTTCAAAAGCCGCTACGCCATTGTCACGCCCGCGGCGGCAGGATTTAACATCGCCCGCTCGATCCGTGACGAAGAAGACCGCGATCACCTGTTGGAACTGGCCCATGAGGCGATGGAGGGCGCGCCTGAGGATTTTGGCGTGATCATTCGCTCAGCCAGCGCTGAGGCGGCGGATGAAGATATACTTGAGGATGTCAGCGCCATGCGCGCCTTGGCCGAGGCCGTGGTGGCCGATGTGACTGGCGCCCCCGAATTGCTGGTTGCAGCCCCAACATCTCATGAGGTGGCGTGGCGCGATTGGACAAGCCCGATGCCTGATGAAGTGGTAGAAAGCCCCACCGCCTTTGCCGATCTCGGCGTGGAGGAGGCGGTTGATGCCCTCCTCTCCCCGCGGGTGGAGTTGGGTGGTGGCGCGTGGGCCATGTTTGAACCCACCTCTGCCCTCGTGGCGATTGATGTGAACACGGGCGGTGATTTATCCCTTGCGGCAGGGCTTAAGGCCAATTTGGCTTTGGTGCGTGATTTGCCGCGTCAATTGCGTCTGCGTGGGTTGTCGGGGCAGATTACAATGGATTTGGCCCCGATGCCGAAAAAAGACCGCCGTCTGTTCGAGGATAAATTGCGCAGTGCCTTGCGCTCTGACGCGACCGACACGGTGCTTGCAGGATGGACACCGCTTGGGCATTTTGAACTACAGCGCAAGCGCGACCGCGCGCCTTTGCACGAGATATGGCCGTCATGAGTTGCCCGATTTGTCAAAAAGAAACAGTCGCGGCCTATCGCCCTTTTTGCTCGCGCCGCTGCGCGGATGTGGATCTGGCGCGATGGTTGAACGGATCATATGCCGTGCCGTCCAATGACCCTGAAGATATCGAAGAAGCCCTAGATCAAGCAGCCCGCGCCAAAGCATTTGGTCGCAACGGCGATGGCGAGGATGACGCAGGGCCGCTGCAATAGAAAAAACGCGATAATTTTGCGCAAACCCTATGGACAGCCCCCCACGAAGGCCCTAGAACGCCCCCACCCTGATGGTGTTCCGCCATCTCCCGTGCCCGGGTAGCTCAGGGGTAGAGCAGTGGATTGAAAATCCTCGTGTCGGTGGTTCGATTCCGCCCCCGGGCACCACTTCAAAAAATATTCCAATAAAATCAATGTCTTGATGTGGATTTAGTCCCACTTTTTGGATTTTTGGGATTTTCGGCGTCATTGCAAAAGTGCTCAGGCAAGTAATCTTACGAGACCACTTTATATTAAAATGGCGTCTGGTTGGTGTTCTTTGGTAATACCAGATTGATCTTCCTAATCCTCCATACGATCGAACGCTTTGAAGCTCGTTCCCCAGCTATGGCTTATGTTCGAAGTTGATGGACGAAACCATTGCAGTTACTGGACCGCCTGGAGAGTACAATTCTAATAGGGTGCGGCTTTTCACTTAGGTATATCAATTCAACATATCGGGTTGGTCTAGGACAAGTTGGTTCCATATGGTTTGAAAGTGAAGCCACCCAATGTACTCGCTACCGACATGCTCCCGGCTGTATCGAGCACGCTCATCAGGAATTCGGATTGGCGTAATTCCGCTTGCGGCGATATCAAGCTGCTGTTTGCAGCAACGCTCAAGTGCGATAAACCAGAAGGCCGCACTCTCGATAGAGTGGCGCGATGCAGTCAAAAGGCCGTGGTTTTGATGGAGCGCCGCCTTAACCCCTTTGAATGCTTTAGCGACATCCGAGCCAGCATGGGTCTCAACTGCAACTGCTCCAGCCTGTTCCCCAACTACAACGTGATCCTCAAAGAATGCGCACGCGTCTTGAGTTATCGGATCGATTGGGCGCCCGGTAGCACACCAAGCGGTCCCATAGGTCGTATGAGCATGGCACATCGCGATAATATCAGGGTGCTGCTCATGGACGTTAGCATGCAGTACAAACCCAGCTCGGTTAACTGCGTATTCACCTTCGATTACAGTGCCATTGTGATCCACAAGTATAAGATTGGATAACATCACTTTACTAAAGTGAATGCACATGGGGTTTGTCCAATAGAGCTCGGGATGCTCTGGATCGCGGACCGTTAAGTGACCGGCAAAGCCGTAATCAAAACCTTGTTGAGCAAATGCACGACAGGCTGCCACTAGGCGTTGTTTGCGGTGTTCCCGTTCTGCTTCAACGGTTTCATATTTTGGCTCTTGTGGAAATATTAAGCCGTCCTGTTCTGGTTGATAGATGGACTTTCTTTTGCCGAGATCGAGCATTTGGTATCCTTTGCGTGGAAGGCGCTTACAGCGACCTTATTTTTTATGTGTCATAAGCGCGGCCAGTGTGCTTTCCTTCGCTCTGTGTATATGGTCGCGCATTCGTACTTCGGCCAAATCACCTTTTCCTGACTGGATATGATCCAATATCATGTGATGGTCTTTCCAAGTAGATTTGATAAACTTTTCATCGTTCAGTACGCGTCCCATGAAGCGTTCGACGTGATGCCAATTAGCGTTTAGAGATTGCGTAACCACAGTGTTTCCAGCCCATTGATAAATCATTCTGTGGAAGGCTGCATCTGCCGCGATTAGGTCAAAGCTATCCGCTTTCTCCACCGCAGACTGTCCTAATTTCATAATTTCTTCTGCTTCTGCGTCTGCATTGTGTGGCTTACGGTCGGCCGCTAGTTTTGCGACTGAGGGTTCAACGATCAATCTAAACTCATAGATATTTAAGAAATACTGAGGATCTATTGGGGCAACAATGACCCCTCGTTTCCCGTTGTCATGTAACAGGCCGTTGGCTTTCAGGATTGCGATGGCGCTGTTCACGGGTTGCCGTGACACATTCAATTGTTCAGCCAACTGGTCTTGGTTCAGTCGCTCACCAGGCTCCAGTTCCCCAGACGTGATTGCGGCAAGAAGGCTGTCATATGTCTCTTCCACCAATGATTTTTTGTTACGTATCGAGCGCATCAGGCCTCATCACCTTTTAGAAATTACAGGGTAGCACTTTATTTGGTGTTGACAAGATCTTGTATTTTGTATTTCGTATACGAAATTTGAATTCTTGGAATCAAGCATGAAAATTTTTTTCTTTTTGGCGTGAGAGAGCACTTCTCTGGGTGTACTTCTGACACTGAGGGGCGAGTTAAGGGAAAAAATATCGCACTTTGTTCTGAACGGTAAAAAATATTTTTTTTGTAAAAATTGTTAAAAATATGAAAATATATATTGTTTTTCCTAAAAAAATCCAACCGAAAAGAAAAAATGAAGAAGAAATGAAGAAAATTATTTACAAA
>Ga0255756_1000103_pt1 | contig 91490 bp, 79 predicted proteins | sample 011ome_20_FD_179956 | JGI IMG/M metagenome (GOLD analysis project Ga0255756, IMG submission 179956) | Coastal salt marsh microbial communities from the Groves Creek Marsh, Skidaway Island, Georgia - 011509CT metaG (version 2) | ecosystem: Environmental > Aquatic > Marine > Intertidal zone > Salt... | reverse complement strand
GCTATTTCAACCATGAATCAACGCTTGGCATGCTTGGTGTTGGCATTGATTATGTTGATTGTGATGATGATGGCGGCCTGCTTCCCAATTGCGCTTTGATTGATGCTGCTATCGGGCCACAAACACGTGCGATCGCGCTGGTCAGCCCCAATAATCCGGCAGGCAGCATCTATCCGGCACGGCTTCTTGCTGAGATTCTGGCCTTATGTCAAAAGCGGGGAATCTGGCTTATCCTTGACGAAACCTATCGCGATTTTATGCCGCTTGACATGGATGTACCGCATCATCTTTTTGCAAAGGATGATTGGCAATCATCACTGATCCAGCTTTACAGCTTTTCAAAATCATATTGTCTTCCCGGGCATCGGCTTGGTGCCATCATTGCCGGCCGCGACGTCGTCGCCCAATTGGCAAAAATTATTGATAATATCCAGATTTGTGCCCCGCGTGTGGCACAGCATGCCTTGACGCCAATGTTGGCATCCATGACAAGCTGGCGACAGGAAAATCGCGAGAGAATCGCGGCACGCGCCGCCGTATTTCGAACCGCCATGGATGATTTGCCCGGTTGGGATCTGTTAAGTAGCGGTGCCTATTTTGGCTATGTTCGTCACCCCTTTACCGGTGTTGGCTCGCGCCAGATTGCCGAAACCATGGCGCGCAAAGCGGGCGTTCTTGTTATTCCGGGTGCTTTTTTTGGGGCTGGACAGGATGGCGCTCTTCGCTTTGCCTTTGCCAATGCAGGCCGCGATGTGATTGTCAAGCTTGCCGGCCGCCTATCATCTTTGACGCTTTAGGTCATTTTAACACAGCATAAACGCGACAATCTGCTGATTGACATCATTAAGCCATGCGGCACGATCAAACCCTGCCGGATCAAGCGTGACAGGGATCGTCTCCTCGCGCGTCACACGATCGACAAAAGGCGCGATAAAGGCGAAATGATGCCCATCTTCCAATTCAACATGATCAATATCGCCAGCATGATCTGAATTTTACCCCCTTGCCGTGATAAGTCGAGCCATTATCGGCCAAGCTATGATCAATCAGTCAAGCGGCAAGTCTATAGTTTTCACCGGATCAACCTTTTGCGGCAAAGCCAGAAAGCTGGCGGGCAAGCGGTGCCGTTTGCGTTTTTTCGATGCGCTCCAATGGCAATTCACCATTGGCCAGTAGGATATCCTGTTTCAGCCCCATCAGATGCGGGTACCATTCACGTTGAAGCGGCGATTTCCAACGCCATAGCAAAATATCCAGCGCCGCCAATGCGGTTTTCGCCGATGGCATTGCAAATTCGGCGGCAAAGCCATAAGGCGCATCGAAATAAGCGGCAATGTCAAAAAACACATCCGGCACCGCTGCTTTTTGCATCAATTCGCGCCAGTATATTTTGCCAGCCTCACTGCCGCGCCCAGCCTGATCGCGCCCGCCCGCCATTAGTCCCAAAAGCAGCAAATCAGTCTCGATCATGCCTGTTGGATTCAGCATTATATGCGGCATGTCAGTATTGCGCCACGGCCCAAGAAATAGCCGCCGTGGACAATAATCATTGGCGTAAAAATTATCCCAGATAATGATCGATGCCGGATCAAGATGCCCGCCAGCATCACCAAAAGGACGCGGCGCAACAATATCATCCCCACAATAGACCACCTGATGCTGTGGGTCGAGGTGGCTAGTAAATTGTTCAAGATAGGCTAAGGATTGCGTATCATCTGGCGTGATCAGACTATCGGCATAGATACGTGGTACAATAATGATCGCGGCGTCAATGGCCAGCCCAAGCCGGTTGGCAAGCGCCGCATGCGCCCTACCTTCATTTGTAAAACTGCCTGATCGTGCCTCAAAATCGGCGGCGATATCATCCATCAATAGCGCAATCCTGCTGGCACCATTTGCCAAAAACTGGCGCGCCTTTGCCACCAAAATGGTGAAATCATTTTTCTGATTCCTCGCCGCATCCAGACTGGCAAAATCAAAATCCAGCCCGGGTGCAATACCGGCAATCAGGTGAATATTCTTGGCCGCTGCCGTTACGGCAAATTGGGTAAATTCAGCTTGCCACGCCTTGTCATAGGGCTGACGCCAAAATTGCCGATGACACGCATCTTCTTTTGGGGCATAAAAATAGCTTGTCATCCCCGCTGCGGCAACGCCACCAAGAAGCCGGTTGCGATCACGCCAATCGAAAATTCTGCCATAATAGCCTTCGATATAGCCGGTGAAATTCAGCGTCATTTATGCCCTGTCCCTTGCCCGTTTGCCGTGCATCATAAGATTGTTATTTGTTACCGGCTTTGCATTCGCTATCATGGCATTATTAAAGCCTATTTCGAGGCGAAAGCAAAAGCTTTGCGATATCTATTTTACAATCGCAGGCGATCAAGACGGAGCCAGCAAATGAATATTGTGGCTATTGGCGCACATCCTGATGATCTGGAAATATTTGCCTATGGCTTTTTGGCAGCCGCATCGTCGCGCGGCGACAATCTGTTTCTTGGTGTTGCCACTGATGGTGCGGCTGGCGGTGTTAATCAAGGCGCCAAACTGGCAAGTCAACGCGCTGATGAAGCCCGAAAGGGGCTTGCCGCGCTTGGCATGCCAACCTTGCTTGATCTTCCCGATGGCCAACTTGCCGATGCGCCAAACGCCCGAAACTGCATCAGAGATTTCATTCGCGATGCAGCGCCCGATCTTGTGATCACCCATGCGCCCGAAGATTATCACCCCGATCATCGTGCGCTGGCGGCCTATGTTCGTGACGCTGCCGGATTCATCTGTCCGGTGCTGTTTTGCGACACTTTGATGGGGGTTGGTTTTACGCCGGATTATTATATTGATATCACCCCGCATTTCGCCGCCAAGCAAAAGGCCATCATGGCGCATCATAGTCAAGATCCATCACGATTTGCCAGCGCCAGCGCGATCATGAACCGGTTTCGTGCCGCCCAATGTAACGCGCCTGACGGCCATTATGCCGAAGCCTACCGGCTTGATAGCCGGTTTCCATTTACCGATATCCGTGATCTGTTGCCACCACCCCCACCTTACCGGCCATTTTATGTTCCGGGATCTGATGCGCTGATCTAAACCGGCCTGACCAGCACCCCGCCACAAACCGGTTGATAGCACCCGGTTGTTGCCGGAAATGATGTTGGCAATCCAGCGTTATGCCGCGCTGCCAAAAATGCCATTAATTCGGCCTCAAGCATATCAGGCGAAAATAGCAGCCTGTCGCCTGCAACATTGCCATCTTGCACGGCGCTGCCAAACCGGTTTTGCAAATGCGCCAAAAGGCAAAGATTGCGCCTGCCACCACCGGCAATCAGAATTGTTCGCGGCGGGGCCGGCAATTGATCAATCGCCGCGGCAATGCTGTTTGCCGTCAACAGAGCCAGACTTGCCATCGCATCTGCTGGGGCTTTGGCCAGCAATTGCGTATCTTCAAGGCAATGGCGAAACGCCTGACGATCAAGTGACTTTGGCCAATCAGCGGTAAAATAAGACGCATCAAGCCAAGCATCGACAAGCGTGGCATCGGCTATGCCACTTGCCGCCAATGCGCCATCTTTGTCAAAATCGGCATCGCAATAAAGCCGCATATAATCATCCATCAACGCATTGCCCGGGCCGGTATCAAATCCGATCAAGCCCGCGCCATCTTCCATCCCTGTTTGACTGGCAACCCCTGTTTGATCATTAACCCAAGTCAGATTGGCAACCCCTCCGATATTAACCAGAACTGCCGGCAGATCGACGGCAAGACGCGCCAGCATCGCCGCATGAAACACCGGTGCCAGGGGCGCACCCTGCCCGCCAGCCGCCATATCGGCACGCCGCACATCATGCACGACCGGCAGGCCGGTTTTAGCGGCCAATAATGCCGCATCGCCAAGCTGGATTGTCGTGCGCCCTAGCGGGTGGCCATCATCACCCGTAGGATTGTGATAAACTGTCTGTCCATGAAAGCCGATCAATGTTGGCGATAAATTGCTGCGGTCAATCAATTGCAAAACCGAATTTGCATGGTCTTCGGCAATCAGCCGATCAAGATGCTGGCGGGCGGCATTATCACGCATGTGATCAAATGCGTTGGCCACAGCCGCCCAGATACCAGCGCGGGTTTCGGCTCGATAGTCAAAAGACCCTGAACAGCCGGTCGGTTGAAATCTCTGGCCATCGGTTTGCAGAATCGCCGCATCAATGCCATCGGCACTGGTTCCCGACATCAAGCCAATAACAAACGATCCTGCCATGCGTCTCTTCTCTTTTCCTTTAGTGACGCCTATAGTGACGCGATGAACATCAGAAATCGAGACCCAAATCACGGCACCACGGAAGATGTGCCGCCAGCTGGCCGTCATGTTGATAAAATGGCACCATCGGCGGCGCTGTCGTTTATGCTTGACAGTCAGGCAGGCGCCATTCCGGCATTGCAGGCCGCCTTGCCAGCAATCGAAGCCGCAGCAATTGCCGCGCATGACCGCCTGCGCCAAACAAACAACGGGCGGCTGATCTATGCCGGTGCTGGTACATCGGCGCGGATTGGGGTTCAAGATGGTGCCGAATTACCGCCAACCTTTAACTGGCCAAAAGACCGGCTTGGTTTTTTGATCGCTGGTGGGCCTTCGGCGCTCTTGGGTGCCATTGAAAATGCTGAAGATGATACCGCCGCCGGTGTGGCCGGCTTTACCACGATTGACGGCGGCGCGCATGATGTCGTGATTGGCATCGCTGCCAGCGGCAAGACCCCCTTTACGCTCGGCGCGATTGAGGCAGCGCGCAAATCAGGCGCGATAACCATTGGCATTGCCAATAATCCTGACACCCCACTTTTGACCGCAGCCGAACATCCAATCCTGCTTGCCACTGGCGGTGAAATCATTGCCGGATCAACAAGGCTAACCGCCGGAACCGCTCAGAAAATCTGCATGAATCTAATCTCGAATATGATCATGGTTAGAATGGGATTTGTTGCCAATGGCATGATGGTGGCAATGGTGCCAACCAACGAAAAACTGCGTCACCGCCGTGATCAGATTGACGCCGCGCTAGGACAGCAATTGCCGATCGATTGATAGATATTGATCCGTATCAGCAAGACCAAGCAGGCTGATAAGATCATCACGCGCCACTGCCACACAGCCTGCCGTGCTGGCTTTGCCATCGGCTATACAATGCAGAAAAATGGCGCTTCCGCGCCCGGCAATTGGCGGCTCATCATTAAATCCCAGCATGACAACAAGATCATAAGCGCCATCATCGCGCCACATCACCTCATGGCTGGAGGCAAAGGGCAACGTCACATGACAATTATAATCTTGATGCGCCGGATCATCGCACCAGCCACAATGCCGCGTGATCGCACTTGCCGGAACCACCGTATCAACCGCCCCTAGTAAATCCTGCCGATAATAGAGATGGCGTAATGCCCATCGGCCAATTGGTGTTGCCATATCGCCTTCGCGTTTGCCCTCGGCGGCAACCAAGCCAGCCCCGCCAATAATGGCGCGCCTTGGCATCTGATCACCAGCCTGCAACCAATAATCGCCAGCCTTGTCACGATCAAGACACCAGTCCGGCATTGCATCAAACCTTTTTCTAGATAGAGTTATCTCACGGCTGGCTTGGAAAAACTGTTATTTCCATTTTGGCCATGGGGTCTAACATAGCAAACGCAATTTGATGGAGCCATGATAATGCGTGATTTTATGACAAGTCTGGCCGCCTATCGCGACCGGCGCATGATCCGCATTCTGCTTCTTGGCGCGATGAGTGGCTTTCCGTGGGTTCTAATCGGCTCGTCACTATCGCTATGGCTAAATGAAGATGGCCTAAGCCGGTCGGCGATTGGCTGGGCCGGGCTGATTTTCAGCATCTATGCCATTAATTTTTTCTGGGCGCCGCTGATTGACCGGATCAGGATTCCCGGACTTGCCTGCAAAATTGGCCAGCGCAAAGCATGGATTTTATGTTTCCAGATTGTCATTCTTTTGGCTCTTTTGGCTTGGAGCTTACTTCGTCCGGCAGAAGATATCTGGCTTGTGATGGCGATTGGGCTCGTCATTGCCACCGCGTCAGCATCGCAAGACATCACGATTGACGCGCTTCGCATTGAACAGATCGACGCTTCGGAAAAAAGCGCCATGGCCGCAGGCGCGGCAATCCATGTGACCGGCTGGTGGAGCGGTTATAAAATAGGCGGCATCATCGCGCTTTTCAGTGCCGATTTCCTGCAAAATGCCGGATTTGAAAATTACTGGCAATTGACCTTTATCGGGCTTGGCGGGCTGGTAGTTCTTGCAAATATCGGGCTTTTATTCATTCCCGAAGCAAGCGCCGATGCCCGCATCGAAGCGCAACACAAGGCCGAGGCCGATATCGTCAAAAAGTTTGGCACAAATAATTATTTTGCCCGATTCATTGGCTTTCTTGGCAGCACGGTCTGGGGGCCGCTTGCCAGTTTTTTCCGGCAGAATGGTGGTGCCATCGGGCTTGGTATTCTAAGCTTTGTTCTGTTGTTCAAAATCGGCGAAGCCTTCATGGGTAAAATGTCGTTGATCTTCTATTCTGAAATCGGTTTTTCAAAATCGGATATCGCGCTCTATTCAAAAGGCCTTGGCTGGATAACCACCGTTGCCTTTACCCTTCTTGGCGGGTTTTTTGCCATTCGGTCAGGTGCGGTTCGCGCCTTGTTCATTGCTGGCATTGCAATGGCAGCAACCAATGTCATGTTCAGCGTTCTTGCCTGGACAGGCAAGTCTGAATGGGTATTTGCGCTTGCGGTTTTGCTTGATGATATTGCCGCTGCCTTTGCCACTGTTGCGTTTGTTACCTTTATTTCGCTTCTTGTTGATCGCACCTATACTGCAACACAATATGCGCTTTTAGCCTCGATCGGCACCATTGGCCGAACCACCTTGGCAGCATCATCAGGGGCAATGGTTGATGGGCTTGGGGGTGATTGGGGTTTGTTCTTCATCATCACCGCACTGATGGTCATTCCATCGCTTTGCTTGCTATGGCTGCTTCGCCATAAGATTCAGCTTAATGGTGGCTAGAATTTATCGCGCCCGATCAGCCTGCGATTAGCCCCCGATCAATCACTGGACGGCGAAACGCCGTTACCGGCCCGGCAGTGATCGCAATACGCGCAATGGCATCATCTAGCAGCTCGCTTGCCACCGCCATATGATGCGCATTGGCGTGAAGCAGGGTTTTGCCGTCCTGCATGATGCCAACATGACCATGCCAGAACACCAGATCACCGCGTTGCAATTGCGATAAATCGTCAATGCCACTGCCAATTTTGTGCTGCGGGCCAGAATCGCGCGGCGCATCAATGCCGCCTGCCGCCAAGGCTAATTGCACCAATGCCGAACAATCAAGCCCCCATGCACAACGCCCACCCCATTTATAGGGGCTGCCAACAAGCTTTTCAGCAGTCGCCACCCAATCATCAACCCGCGTCACATCATCCAAAATATGACCCGCCGCCGTGTCGCCTACCCCGCGTGACGCCAATGGCAAAATATGCTGGCGCGGTAAAAAGCCAGTGCCGTCAGGGGTGATGACTTCAGCACGGTCATCGTGCAATGACGTGATTGTTATCAAGGCGCCAAGCGACAGCACAAAACGCCCCACACTTTTGATATCGGCTTGTGAGGTTACATCGCTCATTGGGGCGATGACCCGCGCATTCGGGGTAGGCAATTTACCAAGACAATGATCCGGAATCCAGCCTCGATATCCATCACTGGCAAGCCTGCCAAAGGTAAATCCATTTTCCGATTGTTCGGCCTCGAATGCCTCGCCAAAAAGACATTCACTATCAAGTGCGGCATTGGCGAAAGAGCCAGATCGCAAAGCTGCCGATGGGGTGATAATGCGAAACAGCGCCATCAATTGTACAAACCGATCTTTTTACACCATTGCCCGACATTGAAATTCGGACAAGTTTTATCGGTATAGTTAAAATCACGATGCCCACAAATTTTGGCATCAGGATAGGCATCACGCCAATCACGAAGAACGGTTTCCAGCGCGGCAAATTGGGCATCGGTAAAATCTTGGCGGCCAATCAAACAGACACCAAGGCTGACTTCGTTAAAGCCTTTGACATGCGCGCCAATCCAATAATCGGGGCGGCCATGTTCAATGCGCCCATCGCGGCAAATCACCCTATGATAGCCGATGCCATTCCAGCCAAAACCAAGATGCATGTGGTGAATATCACTTGCATCAAGCGGCTGGTCATCGGGCGTATCGGCGCAATGCACCACGAGATAACGAATATTTTCAGCTTTCAGCATGAGTCATTGGTCCAATTCATATTCACCTTATCGCGCCCCCATCATGCCGTCATCGATATGACCAATATGGCAATTCTGGTTTATGGCATTTTCCTTTGCGGTAAATCCATGCAATAGTCTGGCGGCTACGTTCAGGCAAATAATTGCACAGGTAAAAGCCGCATTCATAGGGAAATATTCATGCCATTAGCATTGGTAAAATCTGCGGTTGAGATCAGCCAAATCAAGGCGGTTATTTTTGATATGGACGGGCTTTTGCTCGACACTGAAACCTTGTCCTTTGAGTCGTTCATCGCAACGGCCGCCAGATATGACCTCCAAGTTGGGATTGATGATTATCGTGATATGATTGGGCTGAATGCGGCGACAGGCATTGATATTCTTCGTGCCATGCTGCCACCGCATTTGGACGCGGTTGCCTTCAAAAATGAATGGCTTGATGTCTATCGCCAGCTTTTGCTTGATGATGTGCCGGTAAAGGCGGGGGCGTACGCGTTATTGGCAAGCCTTCACCAGATGGATATGCCACGCGCTGTTGCCACCTCATCATCGGGTCAAAAAGCGCGTGCCATTTTGCAGAAAACCGGCCTGATGCCCTATATCCAGCATGTCACTGGCGGGGACGAAGTTCCCGCTGGCAAGCCCGCACCCGATGTTTATCTGGATGCTGCCCGCAAGCTTGGCATCGACACAGGTGATTGTCTTGCCCTTGAAGATTCAAACAATGGCACCACCGCAGCCTTGGCCGCCGGCATGAAAGTTATTCAGATTCCTGACCTAGCCCCATCGAACCGGTTGCCAAACCCACCCGATTTTCAAATCTGCACCAGCCTTGCCGAAGCGGCCAGCCTGATTGGCCTTGAAATTGATATATCATCACCGGCAACCAGTGGCAAAAGCCAGTCATAAATCAGTCAAGACCAGACCGTATTACCGATTAGGGCAAACCGACAATAGGCTAGACATAGCATTGATTTGACGCCTATCATATTCTGACGAATGCGCTGGCAACATCTGGCGCGCATGAAACAAGGAGCAGACACATTATGCGGTTTCTTCATACAATGGTTCGGGTGCGTGATATTGACGAGTCACTAGATTTTTATTGCACCAAATTTGGTCTTGTTGAAATGCGCCGCAAGGATGTTCCCGAAGGCCGTTTCACCCTCATTTTTCTGGCAGCACCAAAAGACATGCAAACTAGCAAAGCTGGCGGCGCGCCCGAACTGGAGCTGACATTCAACTGGGATCCGGAAGATTATGATTATGGCCGTAATTTTGGCCATCTTGCCTATAAGGTCGATAATATCTACGAAAAATGCCAGCAACTGATGGATGCTGGTATTGTGATCAACCGCCCGCCACGCGATGGCCGGATGGCATTTATCAAGTCACCAGACAATATTTCAATTGAATTGTTGCAAGAAGGCGATTCCCTGCCACCAGCCGAGCCATGGCTTTCAATGGAAAATACGGGACGTTGGTAGGCAGATTTGCCGCCAGTTAAAAGGAGATGAGCATGGCCTTTCAAACACATCAATTCCCCTATGGCGACGATAATTACGGGCTTTTGCTGCATTGCACCGAAAGCAACCTTACCGCCTGCGTTGATGCAGGCGACGCCGCGGCGGCCGAGGCAGCCCTGGCCGAAACCGGCTGGCAGCTTAGCCATATTTTCATTACGCATCATCATGGTGATCACACCGCTGGTCTTGCCGAATTGAAACAGCGTCATGGCGCCACCGTTCTTGGTCCGGTCATTGATAGCGCAGCAAGCGCCCTTTATGATATCCGGCTTGGCGATGGTGATCATTTTGAATTTGCCGGTCGCCAGATCGATGTCATTTCGACGCCCGGTCACACGCTTGATATGCTGAATTTCTATATCGCATCTGAATCGATGGTCTGCACTGGTGACACGCTATTTGTCATGGGATGTGGCCGCATTTTTGAAGGCGACCCCGATATGATGTGGGCATCGCTTGAAAAGCTGTTGGCGCTTCCTGACCAGACGGTCATTTATTGCAGCCATGAATATACGATTGCCAATGCCGCCTTTGCGCGGTCGGTTGACCCGGATAATGCCGCGCTTGCCGCACGCCAAGAGGCTATTGCTGAATTGCGTGAAAACGGCCTTCCAACCGTGCCAACGCGCCTCGATCTGGAAAAGGCAACCAACCCATTTTTACGCGTTGAAGACGCCACTATCCGCGCCCAACTGGGTATGGAAACAGCCAGCAATGCCGCAGTTTTTGCCGAAATCCGCAAACGCAAAGATCATTTTTAGCAAAGACCGTTTTGGTAAAGACCGTTTTGTTAAAGACCGGCTATTCACAGCCATAGGCGTCTTTGATCACCCCCCAGACAAGAAGCGTTGCCGCAAGGTCAAGATTAGCTTCGGGGCGCGCCAGCCATTGCATTGTTGTTGTTTTTAACTAGTCGGGCGACACCCCGTCTGGAAGACAGAATTGGCGCTTTGTCCCGCTAGTCTTTTCCCCCATCAGATCAATCGTGGTAAAAGCATCAACAGCACCAGCGATATAGACAAAACAGACCCATATCCGGTGAGGCGTTTCATCATGATTCCCTGCCTGTTTGTAGAATGATTTTTGGGGGTGCCGTACCGTGGTGAATATCCAGAAACGACTGCGCCCCCGCGTCAAGATGCCGAATTTCGGCCCAGTCCTTGCCGCTGATCTTGCCGCTGGTCAGCAAGCCCAAGGCTTCGGCAAAATCATCTTTGCGATAGCAATAGGTGCCTTGAAACTTAATTTCCTGCAAGGTGATGCGGCGCGTATCAAGGCCAGGTTCATTATCCTGCAATCCGATATGAACAATAACCCCGCCTGGCCGCACAAGCGCGCTTGCCGCACGACGCGTCGCCCCTGATCCGACTGCATCAATGATAATATCAATCCGGCTGGAATCAGGCGTTTCACAAAGCGGATCATAGGCGCGCATGATTCCGATATTTTCTAACATTTCGCGGCGAAGTGCATTGGTTTCGGCAATCTGGATATTGCCATAACCATAAGCCTCAAACACCAGCGCGGCCAAAAGACCAATTGCCCCCCCACCAAGAACAACAATGGCTGCATCGCGATGATCGCCAGCTAACTGGCGGGCAAGTCGCACCGCATGAACTGAGCAGGCCAACGGCTCGGCAAGCGCCGCTTCGGCAAATGGCAAATCATCATCAATCACGGTAAGATTACCAGAATCAATCGCTAGCTTTTCAGCAAAGGCACCTGGAACGCGCATGCCAATCAATTCACGGCTTGGGCAAAGATGCTCATCGCCACGATTGCAACAATCGCAATCACCACAGGTCATCAGCGGGTTAATGGCCACCCGCTTGCCGGCAAGCGCGCCGGTTTGAACAATGCCAACCGCCTCATGCCCAAGCACCAATGGCGGCACCCGCCGTTCATCATGCCCATGCCAAGCATGCATATCCGATCCGCAAATGCCACAAAATGTCAGATCAACCAAAACCTGATTATCGCCTGCAACCGGCATATCGACATCACGAATTTCCGACATTTGCGTGCCGGTATAAACAAGCGCCTTCATTTCGCTGTAAATCCCCCATCAACGGCAATAGACTGGCCGGTGACATAGCCGCTGGCATCCGATGCCAAAAACAGCAATGGCCCACGCATGTCCTCAAGCGCGCCATTACGACCAATCGCCGTTGCCGCTGCCAGCCTTTGCGCCGCAGCCTGATCGGCAAATAACGGTGCGGTTAATTCGGTTGGAAAAAACCCGGGCGCAAGCGCATTGGCAGTAATGCCATATCGTGACCATGCTTCGGCCATGGCGCGGGTTAGTTGCAGGATACCGCCTTTGGCCGCACCATATGAAATGCCATTTTCAAAAGCGCGTGTGGATTGAAGCGAGGCAATATTGATGATACGCCCCCATCCATTTTGCTTCATATGAGGCACAAATTTCTGGCTAACCAAAAAGGGCACATTCAAATTCAAATCCACTGAATAATGCCAATCAGACTCAGAAATCTCATCAGCATGACGCCGCGGATTTATCCCTGCGGCATTGACGATGATGTCGGGTTGCTGATCCATTGTCGAAACCATATCGAACAGATGATCAGCCGCGCCACGTTCAACCAGATCAAGCGCAAATATGGCACCGTCATGGTCGCCAAGGCTGGCCGATAACCGGTCTTCGCGGCGGCCGACAAGATAGACCCGCACCCCCACTTCGGCTAATGCTTTTGCCATGAATTGGCCAAGACCGCTGCCACCGCCAGTGATCAATGCGGTTTTGCCAGCAACATCAAACAGGTTCATGCCCACGTCAACCAAGATTTTCTCCAGGGAAATATTTCCGCAATCTTACATCGGCTGCGCGCGCATGGCCTTCCATTCCCTCAAGCCGTGAAATTCGTGCCGCTGCCTGTCCAACCTCGCGATTGGCTTCTTTTGTCATGCGCTGCGTTGTCACGATTTTCAGGAATTTATGCACCGACAGACCACCGGTATAATGCGCCGCACCTTTGGTTGGCAGAATATGGTTTGTGCCTGAGCATTTATCACCATAAGTCACGGTGGTTTCTTCACCAATGAATAATGAACCGTAATTTTTCAGACGCGCTGTGTACCATTCATCCTTATTGGTATGAATTTCCAGATGTTCAGCCGCATATTCATCCGACACCTGGGCCGCTTCTTCATCACTATCGCATAAAATCACCTCGCCATAATCGCGCCATGCAACAGTTGCGGCATTGCGGGCAATTTCAGGCAAGGCATTGATGTGACGATCCATCTGCGCCATCACATCATCGGCAAGCTGGCGGGACGTTGTGATCAGCCATGCTGGTGAGTCGGGACCATGTTCGGCTTGACTCACCAGGTCCTCAGCTACGACTGCCGCATCGGCGGTTTCGTCGGCAATCACGGCAATTTCAGTTGGGCCTGCAAACATATCAATGCCTACACGGCCATAAAGCATGCGCTTGGCCTCGGCAACAAACCGATTGCCCGGCCCAACCAGCAAGCGAGCAGGTCTGCCGGTAAATAGACCATAGGCCATCGACGCAATGCCCTGAACACCGCCAAGTGACAAGATCGTATCGGCACCGCATAAATTCATAGCATAGATAATCGCTGGATTTGGGCCTTCAGTACCGTGTGGCGCAGTACAAGCTACCACATGTTCGACGCCAGCCACCTTTGCTGTTGCAATTGACATGATCGCTGATGCAACATGCGCATAACGCCCACCGGGGACATAACACCCCGCTGTTTCGATCGGGATCAATTTCTGTCCTGCCCATAATCCAGGTGACAGCTCGGTTTCAAATTCATTGACTGAAGCCAACTGCGCCTTGGCGAATCTGGTAACACGGTCATAGGCAAATTGGATATCGTCCTTTAATTGCGGCGAGACTGTTGCCGCGGCAGCAGCAATCACCTCGTCACTGACAATTGCATCACCAGCATAGCCGTCAAGATCACGACCATAAGCAAGCGCCACTGTTTCACCGCCTGCTTCGATTTTTGCTAGCATATCTGCGACGATATTACGCGTTTCGTCACTTCCAGTTTGTGGCGTTTTTTCTGCCTTTTTTAAATATTTAACTGCCATTTTAATTCCTGTTAATCGTTTGAATACATTTAAGGCCACAAAGTCATTTGCGAAATCAATAAAGATAAGTTGACGCCGGTGAACTATTGGTTACCCCGTCAAGGTCATATCATAAAATATTGATACCAGAATTACTTATTAGTCGGCCTCCAATATTAAATCAGATAGTTTCTCACCAATCATGATCGTTGGCGCATTGGTATTACCTGACGTAATGCTCGGCATGATCGAAGCATCGGCAACACGCAGATTTTGAACACCATAAACCCGCAGCCTTTCATCAACAACTGCCATTTTATCCTGACCCATTTTGCAAGTGCCAGTAGGATGATATATTGTTGTCGCAGTATTTCGCGCCCATTCCAAAATGGACTCATCATCGTCATCAGCCACAGAGGCTCCAGGGGCATATTCTTCAGTTATCATCGATTTCACGGGTTCAGTTCGACAAATCTCACGGGCAATCTTAATACCGGCAACAATCGTGTCACAGTCAGTTTTGGTAGCAAGATAGTTAGGATAAATTGCTGGGTAATCTGCAGCATCAGCCGAGACAAGCTCAAGATGGCCCACGCTTTCTGGCCTTAATTGTAAAACTGATGCAGTAAAAGCTGAAAATTTATGACTTCCTTCGGCAACGCGGTCGGCGCTAAAGGGCTGCAGATGAAACTGGATGTCAGGTGTCTCTAAACCGTCATGTGTCTTTAAAAAGGCCGTGCCAAGACTAGCCGCCATAGCCATTGGGCCTGTCCTTTTAAAAGCATACTGAAGCGCGATTGACATTAGTTGAAGGGGGTTTTTAGTTTCCGTGTTAATCGTACTGGCGTTACATTTGAAAACAGGGCGCGCTTGCAAATGGTCTTGCAAATTTTGACCAACACCGGGCAAGTGATGGGTTGCTGTTATTCCATGTTTGCCAAGATCATTTTGATCACCAATACCCGATAGCATCAGAAGTTGCGGCGACCCGATCGAGCCAGCAGACAGAATAATCTCACGACCAGCTTTTATTCGTTGGCTTTTGCCGCGAACCCGCGCCAACACTGCGGTGGCACGCTTCCCGTCAAATTCAATCTTTTCGGTATGGGCATGCGTAATAATATGCAGATTCTCGCGCGATCGGATGGGCTTTAGATAGGCAGCGGCCGCGCTACAGCGCATGCCGTTTTTCATCGTCATCTGAAAAAAGCCGACCCCTTCTTGATCTTCACGATTATAATCATCGGTGCGGCGATAGCCCGCTTGTGCCGCTGCATCAACCCATGCGTCGATGATGTCGCGATCAACCTTGTTTTCAGACACATTCAACGGGCCGCCAACGCCGCGTTCAGGCGATTGGGTGCCTTCCCAATTTTCGGCACGACGGAATAACGGCAGAACATCTTCCCAGCTCCAGCCAGCATTGCCAAGCTGCCGCCAATGATCAAAATCTTGCGGCTGTCCGCGAACATATAAAAGACCATTGATTGAGCTACTGCCGCCAAGCACCTTGCCACGCGGCCAGTTTATCGAACGCCCATTCAGCCCCGGATCAGGCTGGGTGCGATAGCACCAATCGGTTTTCGGATTGCCCATGGTTTTGAAATAACCAACAGGGATATGAATCCACGGATAGCGATCCTCACCCCCGGCCTCGATCAAAGCAACCGAAACAGATGGATTGGCGGACAAGCGATTCGCAATCACACAGCCCGCTGACCCAGCGCCGATGATGACGTAATCAAACTCCAAACCGCCCCCTTAAACAAACCTATGTAATACAATTATTTATTTTTTGATACTTTTAGTCTCTTTTATGTTACTTAACAAAAAGACATGCACGAAACCACGCCTTATTCAAGTGAAATTTACTTTCTGGCGTTATTTTCTGTGCCGAATAAAGCCGAAAATGAGAGCAATAATGACCGACCCAACAGCACCAAATCTGCGAACCTTGCGAATTTTTGAAGTAATAGCCGATGCCGGTCGGCCGCTGACCCCAACCGAAATCAATGAACAGCTTGATTGGCCAAAACAAAGCCTGCACCGACTATGTCAAACCTTGATTGCCGAGGGCTATCTAGTGAAGCAGGCACGCCGCCTGCATCCGACAAAGCGTCTTCTCAGGCTTGCGGCGGGATTGACCCAACATGCCGCTGGCCAAACCACGCGCCATCAAATTTTGCAGACTATCGCTCGCGAAACAGGCGAAACGGTCAATTTTGTTAGGCCTGAAATCAAAGGCATGATCTATGCTGACCGCGTCGAAACCAACTGGCCCTTTCGGATTTTGCTTCCCGTGGGAACGCATGTGCCGTTTCATTGTACGGCAAGCGGCAAAACCTATCTTGCCAATCTTTCGGCGGCAAAGCGGCGCATCCTTTTGGCAAGTTTGGATTTGCACGCCTATACCGATTGCACCCATACAAGCATTGACACGCTTGAAGATGAATTACAGCGAGTCAGAAAAAATGGCTATGCGCTGGATATGGAAGAATTTCACGAGGGCATGATCGCCATCGCCGTACCGGTTCTGGATTCGCAACGTCGTTATGTTGCGGCGCTTGCCATGCATGGTCCAAAACAGCGGTTCGGTCTTGATGATGCAATGGCACGGCGCAGCCTTTTGGTTGAATCGGCCAAGGTTATCTCGCAAACATTTGGCTATTGATGGTGGCTAGCTGCGGCGTGCCTCACCAGCACTGGCAATCAATGCGGCAAAGCGATACAGCCCATGAACAAATTTTGAAAAGGGCAAAATCAGGAAAAAGCCGTAGACAACACCAAGATGAATAGCAAGCGTCACACCCATAAAGCTGGTCTCGCGCACCGCCAGCAATAACAGGCCGGTAAAGCTGACAAAAAACAGTGACACGATAAATGCGTAATCCATGCCGAGCCCTTCATCATGGCGAACCGACGGGTGCAAGCGCCGCTTTTCAACAAACAGCCCAGCAGTTCCAATACATAAGATGATCCCACCAACTGTGCCCAAAACCACTGGTAGTTCAAAATAGCCATATGGTGCCTCACGGCCAAAGCCATAATGATAAATCGTGCCAACCGACGTTGCGGCAAAACACAGCAAAAACCCATACATCGTCAATTGATGATAGATACGCCGCGCACTGCTTGATCCGTCATCGCCTGTCGGACAGCCCGGCCCAGACAAAACCCCGCTTGACGCATCGCCGCCAAGATGGCGAAGCGTTGCTGCGGCTTTGACCGCATCCACAAGATCGGGAAACCCGCTCCATTTAGCCCCTGTATGACGCCAGTAACGCCGCCACCCCATAACAAATGAAACCACAACAAATGCCGAAATTGCCAAGGGCACCGCGGCCATCATCGTATGGGGCATGATTCGATAAAAAGCGCCCTCACCCAAATGAACACCCCAGAAAAGCTGTGGCGCAATCATCGCCAGCATCAACCCAACCGTTAGCGCCAAACCAGCAGACACGCCAAGCGTGACAAACAGGCCATTGCGTCTGAACAGACCCGCCAAAGGCGCTGGCCAAGCATAGGCCGCATAGCTGTCATTACGCGCAGCGGCAAGCGCTTGCGGCACATTCACGCCAAATTCATGCGGCGGCGCATATTGGCACGCATGATAGCAAGCCCCGCAATTATGACACAGATTGGCAAGATAGCCGACATCGCCCTCGTCAAATTGCCGGCGGCGGGTCATTGCCGGAAACACCGCGCAAAACCCCTCGCAATAGCGACAAGCATTGCAAATTTGCATCACCCGAATGACTTCACCAGCCGCTTCTGGGTCGAGAAACGATTTGAGATCAAACCCGTCAGCTTCGATATTATCGGTTAAGGACACGCGCTGCCTCCGCTCCTGCAATACGGCCAAAAACACCGCCAATTGTCATGCCAATTCCTCCCAAATAACCCTGTCCAAGAACATTGCCTGCCATAATTTCACCAGCGGCGAATAGATTTGCAGCTGGTTTGCCATCTTTCATCAAAACTTGCGCCCTATCATTTACCGCAACCCCCATATAGGTAAAGGTAATTCCAGGCCGCAAAGGGTAGCCAAAAAAGGGCGGTTTGCTGATTGGTGCTGACCAGTTGGATTTTTCGGGAGTCAGACCTTTTGTCGCCTTACCATCAAGACTCATTTGGTCAATCGGGCCATCAGGACAGGCTGCATTAAACGCATCAACAGTGTTCTTCGCCGTTACTGGATCGATGCTAAGCTTGCTTGCCAACCCCTCAATTGTATCATCAGCAATTGGAGCAAAGACCGAAGGCATAAACCGCTCAACCCCTTCAGAGTCAACAATTGCATACGCAATCTGATCGGGTTGACTCGCCACCAAACGACCCCAGATCGCATAGCGCTTTGGCCAAAAGTCCTCACCCTCATCATAGAACCTCTTGGCGCTCTTGTTGAGCACTACTCCAAAGGGAACCCCATCAACACGGCTAGCAATACCACCATCATATTTTGGCGCGCGTGCGTCAATCGCCACTGCATGGCATTGGTCAAGTGAGCCAACAGGCTGCGCGCCGCGATCCAGGAGCACGCGCAACACTTTGCCTTTATTATAAGGCGTGCCTCGAACGAGAAAATTCTTTGCCGCATCACCCCAACCTTCTGCAAGCCAATCAAGGTCAGCTTCAAAGCCACCCGATGCAGTGATAAGCTGCTTGCATCTAACTCGGTACGACTGCCCCTCCCATGTAACGTCCACGGACTCACAAAAACCATTTTCAAGCAAAATATCGGTTACTTCAGCCTCATAAACAAAATTAACGCCAACTGACTCTGCAAATCGACAGAGACTGTTAAGCATTGCTCGGCCACCCCCAAGAAAAAACGCATTGGTATGGTTTAAATTTAATGTACCTGACAAGGCTTTTTGAAATCTTACACCGCGCTCAATTAACCACTCCATTAGCGCTTGTGAGCTTTCTAGGGTTAGTTTTGCAAGCGGTTCATTTGTAACACCCTTGGTGACCCTCATGAGGTCATCCCAGTATTCCTCAAATGTGTAGCGGTCTGTCATAACATCTGTTGGCTCGTCGTGGACCGAACGAAGGTTCCGAGTATGCCGGGTATTTCCACCACGGAATTCGCGTGGCGCAGTTTCAATAACCAACACTGAACAACCACGCTCAGCTGCAGTAATAGCCGCACACAACCCGGCATTTCCTCCACCAATAACTACTATATCCCATGATTTCTCACATAAAGGCTGGCTGTTGCTATCTAACATTGGGGCGCCTTGATCTATTGCATACATTTGCATACAATATAGGAAATAGGAGGCGGCAATGTCAACCAACTGGGCGGCACATGACCTAACAGTCCAAAATAATCATGGTGGCAATTTGGCAGCAACATCGCGAATCAGGCATGTTCTGATTGCAGCCATTACCGCTGGCGATATTGCGCCCGGTGAACGGCTAAAGGAAGTTGACCTTGGCCAGCAGCTTGGCGTTAGTCGCACACCGCTTCGCGAAGCCATGTCAGCATTAAAAGCCGAGGGGATTTTATCGATCAGTAATGATGGTGGGCTTCGTGTTCGCACCCTTGGCTATCAGGATATTCACGCGCTTTATCAATTGCGCGCCAAGCTAGAGTCAATGGCGGCTGAATTGGCGGCTGCGCAAGCAAGCCCTGCAGAACGCGAATTCATTGCCGAAATCCGCGCCAAAGAATCAATTCTCGTCAATGATGGCACCAACCCAGCAACCCTTGCCAAGCTGAACGGCCAGTTTCATCAATCCATCGCCCTTGCAAGCCACAATTCCTTTCTGGTTGAAACCTTGCAGCGTCTTAGCATCTTGATGGTGCTTCTTGGTCCAACCGCCTATAGCCTTGCTGAGCGGGTTCGTGAAATTGGTGCCGAACATGACGCAATCAACAATTCCATACAGACGCACGACCCCATCGCCGCCAAACAGGCCGCCAGCACCCATCTTCAAAATGCGGTCAAAGCGCGGTTACAACTCATCGCATCTGGGCATAAGGACAATATGGACTAGTCAATTACACGCCCAAAACCAACTGGGGTTGCCATCAGCCCAATCCACCCCACCTCTAGGAGTTTCCATGCGGCCCGTGCTGTCGGATATTCAAAATATAATTGTCACCTCAAGCATCGCCTTTTTTACCGGCCATGTTTTTAAGATTTTTGGCCTGCCAGCGCCATTTCTGCTAGGCAGCTTGTTTGGCGTTTGGGTTATTGCCGGGCTCATTCCGCCGCTTCGTTCGCGCGTTGGTATTCCGCGCTGGGTTTTTGTGCCGGTTATTCTTGGACTTGGCACCCTTATTGGCGCCAATTTCCGACCCGATATTTTAGCCCATATTGGATCGTCAGGCATTACCGTTGCCGCCATGTTCCTAGCCACGATTTTGGCAACGCTTGTTGGTCTTTTCTATTTAATGCGAATCCGCAGATATAGTTTCATCATGGCGCTGCTAAGCTGTATTCCAGGTGGGCAGGCCGAAGTGATCACCATTAGCCGAGATCTGGTGGAAAAAGATTATGTCGTCGCACTGTTCCATCTGGTTCGTGTTGCTCTGGTATTTTGTTCAACGCCTTTCATTCTGGCCTTGGTTGAGGGTCAGGCTGCTGTCACCGCATCAAATATGGCGCTGCAAGCCATGCCAAGCATCGTCAGCCTTGATATCAAAACACTGTTCTCCTTTATCGCAATTGCCATTTGTGGCTTGCCGATCGCGCGGCTATTGCACATCCCAATGCCGCAACTTATTGGGCCATTAATGATAAGTTCAGCGCTACATATCCTTGGCTTTGTCGAGATACCTCGTATCAATGAATTTGTTATTTTGGCACAGGTTGCCATCGGCGGATCGGTTGGCGCGCGCCTTGCCCGCGTGCCATTTGTCGAGCTTGCGGTTTATTTGCGTGATGCGCTTGTCAATTCCTTCATCGTACTTGGCACTTATGGCGTCACAGCCTACGGATTATCGGAATTAACTGGTGTCGATTTCATCAAAATGCTTTTGGCTTTTGTTCCGGGCGGCCTTTACGAGGTGACTTTACTCGCTTTGATTTTCGGATTTGATGTTGCTTTTGTTGCCTTCCACCACACCATCAGGGTGATGATGGTATTCCTTGGGCTTCCGTTTGTGATTGCCTTTGCCAAAAAGCACAATCTCATAACCGACAATGTCAAACCTTCGCAGTGACCATTTCAAACCGAAAAATCAAAAGGATCAAGACTATGAAAATAGCAATTTTAGATGATTGGCTCGAATGCGCAATGGACAGTTGTGACTGGAACCGGCTTGGGGTCGACGTGACCATTGATACATTCCATAACACCATTACTGGCACCGCCCTTGTCGAGAGGTTACACCCCTATGACATCATCTGCATGATGCGCGAACGCACGCCCATTGATGCTGCGCTGATGGATCAGTTGCCAAATCTGAAAGGCATTGTAACAAGCGGTATGCGGAACGCAGCGCTTGATATTAACGCTGCCAAATCGCGCGGCTTGATGGTTAGTGGCACCGGTTCGCCGGGTCATGCTACATCCGAACTTGCCTTCACCTTGATCGCAATGCAGGCACGACAAATTTTTGCCAGCGCAACATCGATGCGTGAGGGCGGCTGGCAAACGCATCTTGGCCGTGATCTTCGTGGTGCGAGACTTGGAATTTTGGGGCTTGGCAGGCTTGGCGAGCAATTGGCTGGTTATGCCAAGGCCTTTGACATGGAAATTCAGGCCTGGTCGCAAAACCTGACTGAAGAAAGGTGTGATGAGGTTGGGGTTTCTTATGTTGATCGCGACACATTTTTTCGCAGTTCTGATTTTATTTCGATTCATCTAAAACTATCAGCGCGTGTTCGCCATCTTATTGGCGCAGAAGAAATAGCCATGATGAAACCCGATGCCTATCTGGTCAACACATCGCGCGCGCCCATTATTGATATGGAGGCGTTAACCACTGCGCTTGAAAGCCGACAAATTGCTGGTGCCGCGATTGATGTTTACGACCATGAACCGGTTCCGGCCAATGATCCACTTCGCAATACGCCCAATCTTTTGATGACACCGCATATTGGCTATGTCACCCGCGAAACGATGGGAATTTTCTATGGTGAAACCTTAGAGGCTGTCGAGGCGATGATCGCTGGCAGCCCAATTCGTGAGTTGACGCCATAATCTGTATCAAGTAACAATTTCATTGATTTACCGGCCAGTCTATTGTGGCAATTAGCCGTCTAGCAATCATTTCCAATAAATTTGGCAAAACGAATTTGTATAGACCATGACTGAACTATATGCGGCGTGGTATCTCAGTCAATGCCCGCGCTTTCGCCAAAATGATTTTTCGTAAATTTGGATTTTTGCTGATGGAACGCCAAATTGCTGCTGTCATCGCGCCACAAAACTGCTATCTTTTGAGGAATATTCGTTAGGTTTTCAGGGAACCCGCCGCGCATGCGACCGAACGCGTCTCAATCCACAGATTTGCACCCGATTTTTTCCTTTGCAAATGGGGAATTGGGTATGATTTCAAACCATTTCATCCGGTCAATCGAAAAGATCACTGGACAGCCACGCATCCGTAAAATCTATTTTGACTATGTGAATGATGAATTGCCGCCGCAGAATTTCTGGTCAGATGCGCTTGGGCGGCTTGACATTTCAATTGATCTGACGCGAAGCTATGTTGATGGCATTGCCGCCTCAATTCCGGCCACTGGGCGGGTGCTTGCCATTGCCAACCATCCTTATGGCGTAATTGACGGCCTAGTGCTTTGCGCATTGATGGCCGAGGTTCGCCAAGATTACAAAATTATCACCCATCGTGTCCTTCGCCAGGCTCCAGCCGTCATGGATAAAATTCTGCCTGTTGATTTTGACGAAACTGAAGTTGCATTGGCCAATAATTTAAAAACAAGAGCCGATGCGGCAAAATATTTGGAAAATGGCGGCGCGTTAATCGTTTTTCCAGCTGGCGCCATTTCGCTGGCGCCGAACCTTGTTGGCAATGCCATTGATATAGAATGGAAAACCTTTGCCGCCAAGCTGGCGCAGGTTCCAGACACAACGACCGTCCCATTTTACTTTGATGGTCGTAATTCGCTGTTATATCAGATGGCGCGCCGGATCAGCGTAACACTTGGCTATTCCTTGATGTTTCGCGAAATCTGCAAAAAGATGGGGCATACGATTTCGCTGCAGATGCGCCAGCCCATCCATTCCAGCACGCTTAGTCAATTTAGCACCCGAACCGAAGTGACCGAATATTTGCGTAGATGCACCTATGGATCTTAATCCAAGGCCGTGATTTACAAAAATTTATGGCTGGTCTGACTGGCGGTAAACATAGATCGGGCTTGTCCAGCATAAGGTACCATCTTCCAACGTCACCCGAACAAAGATCGGGTTATCGCCCTGCGGCTGCAATGAAATGCTACGTTCAAACTGCAGTGATTGATGCGGGTTGATTGTCGGCAGTCGGAACAGCTTTAGATAGCGCGGCAAAACCCCACTATTATCGAAAACCTCATCCTCAAATCCGATATCTTCCAGAGGCACACCAGCCTTGATCAATGGTGTTTCAATTTTCAATGTACCGCTATAGGGGTCGGCAAGAACCATATCAAAACCGCCAATATTGCCAGTGGTTAAAGCGCGCCAGTTCAATTCAAACGGTGACGGTTGGTTCAGCGTTTTATCCTTATTGAAAAAATTGATTGGGCTTGCCGATATGATTTCATTTTCAGACAGGAAGGCTGAACCATCCCAAATCACCTGCCGGAAACGACCCCGATATTCAGCGCCTTCCCAAACCACGCGGATACGGCTGCCAAGATCTTCTTTTGCATAAGGGCGGATCGTTTCAATCAGGTTCAATCCATTGAAAATATCAACCCGTTCAATGGCAACACTGGCGCGGATGTCAACCTTGATCGACAGATCACCTGATGGTAGATGAACGATATCGCCCATGATCGCCTGATTGGCCGCCATGCCCTTGTCGCGGCCATGCCGCGGATCATCATGAAATTTTGTGCCACCTTGCGGAAAATCGGCATCAAGCGTGATCAGCGGACGGCCATTTTCACCGCCGGTGGTGGCGTAATGATGACGCTTGCGGATTGCCTCTAAAATCGTTTCACGGCTTAGACTATCAATCAAAAAACAAGTCAGCCCACCAACCGCGCCAAACAGCGCCGCGCCCGGATAGCTGGCGCCCGGCCGTCCTTTATGCCCATCCGAATTGGCGACAATGCCAACGCGATAGCCAAGCCGGAAAGCATCTTGCACCAGCCATTCAAAACTGCCCCAGCTTGAATGAATTTCCATGGCTTTTTCAAACCGGCCATCATGTGCCAGCTCGATATCGGCATAGCGTCCACCGCAATGCGCAAACACGACCACATCATCTTCACCATGCTCAGCAAAGGCAGCGAATAATTCTTCGGCCGAATTGCAATCAGTGTCGATATCCGAATGATCGCTAACCAGCGCATGCGATGATCGCCGGATGGTTCGACCCTCATTCGGGAAATAGATATTCCGATCACCGCCAAGACCAGTATTGCCTGACCATTCATAGCCCGGAATGGCAACAAATTTTCCATCTTCATTAAATTTGTGGCATAGCTGGTCAAGCTGTAACCAGAAATCACTAGTGACTTGAAAATCATTGCCTTGATGGCCAGTTGCATCAACAAATGCGTAATCGCGGGCAAAGGCAAAATAAGCCTCAGCACTGCCAGTGCCAATTGTTTCTTCTGACTGGCCGTGAAGATCACCCCAGAAATGGCGTGATATTGGCGCAGGCTCGATTCTGATCGGGTTTGTCCGGCACAGCACCGCGCCGGCATCATCTAGAAAATCAATGTGCAAATCCGCAGCATCAGCAACTGATAGCCCATCAATCACACCAAAGAATTCACCCGGTTTCAAGCTGATCACATCGGGCAGATTTTGCACTGGGTGACTAGCGCGCGGATAAAGCTGGATGTCGCATTGGTCGGATGGATTACCCCATTTATCTTCGCCTTTGAATTTGACCGAAAAGCTCTCATCAATCGCGCGGATTGTCGGCGCCACCGCCAAATAGCGGGCGGGCTCACCAGGAATGATTTTGATCACCGGTTGCACCGGCATCGGCTGATAACAATAGGTCGCAATAGGGTCGATCAAGGTGTGAAATTCATAACTATCTTCACAGAATGTTTGCAGCCGCATACCAGGTGATCCTCCTGATCGGTCGCCAAAGGTAATGGTGATCTTGTCCCCTTCGCGCAAAAAGCCGCGAACAACCTTGATATACAGCGTTCTGTCCCACGGCCGCACATTGCCTTTTGGATCATAATGATATGTCAGAACCGCGTTATTTGACGCCTCGATCGTGGTATAGTTTGGTCCCTTTGGGTCTTCAAATTGCGGGCGGGTTTGATCACTCGCAAATCGAAAACAGACCCGCATTGATCCGGAATCATCTATCCCGAATTTGCCTGCTACATAGGTAAGCACAAATGTTTGATAGCTGCCGGCCTCAAAGGACCCGTTGGGAACAATTGAGACAGTACCAAGCTCTTCAGCCGGAATTGGAAATGCCATTGGCGAACTCGTCACACCACCGGTACCACCACCAGTTAAAACATCATCCCGGCTTCCCATTGGCACTTCACTCATAACCATTCCCTTCCATATTTTAGCAGATTTGCGACTTGGTGAAGCCTGTTATAATCATGATAGATGCCAAAAATCCCTATGCAGAAGACATGTTGGCAATGAGTTCACGTCCCAAAAGCACAAGGCCTGAAACAAAAATCAACCATATCAGTAACCTCTGAAATTGTCGATCATTCAACCGGCGAAAAACAAAAATACCCGTTTGCGTACCAATCACCGAAAAGGGAAGGGCTAACGCAACAATAAGCCATATGCTTGAGTCAATCACCCCGCGCCATATCATCAGAGCTAAGACAGTGCCAAGAACAATCATATTAAATGGCTGAACCAGTGCGCGGCGCCGCGCCTTGCTCCAATCATAAAGCGAACAACCCATCGTCAATATCGCTCCTGACATGCCCGCCATCATGCCAAATAGCCCACCAACAAACCCAACAAAAACATCAGCAGCAAGATAGCGTTTTGTCAGTTTTGGCAGCGTTTTTCGAAAGGTGAAAAAGCCGCCAAACAGGATCAGCAAACTAGCCACCAAAAGCTTTAGCATTATGATATTGACCACATCTAAAAACAGATAACCAAGCATGACGCCAATCAAAGCTGGTAACAAAAATCGCAATTGCTCGCCAAAATCAAAAGAGTTGCGAACCGCATAAAGACCTTGCACACCGCCGACAAGTGACAAGATCACAACCGTAATCACCGCATCAAGCGGCGGCATCGCCGCCAACCACCAGCCAAGCGCAAATAGCCCCGTGCCAAATCCCGCAAGGCCATTAGCAAAACCACCGGCAAATGCACCAGCTATGATTAGCACGATCACTTCACCGCCCATTATAATATAATCCAGAAATAAAAATCTGTGATCATCAAAGACTTTCACGATTTACGCATAATCTGCGCATAAAAATTCACCATTAAGCGGCGCAATATTAGCTGTTTTCCAACATCCAAAGATGGCGACAGCTCCTTTTTTGTTCCCTGTTAATAAGGACGAGAATCGCTACGCATATTTTTCTAAGCCGACAATCCTTTTCATGCTAGGTTTTGCTTTTTAAGCTTGCAAGTCAATTGCCAAACACGATCCAAAAACCTGTCCTGGTCCTCTTTAAAACCAAACCACACATCCGCCGATGTTAACTCTGTCTATTTTGCAATCATACCAAGAAAGTCATATTATGATTTTGATCATCGGTTCAGGCCTGTTCCTGCTGCAAAGGCAAGCATGGCGTTCGTATTTTGGGCAGTTTCAGGATGGTGGCCACAACAGAATGAGCGGCAATGGTCATCGATAGTCTTTTATCCGCCGATGGTCTGGCGGTATTGATGGCTGTGCTTCTTGGCTGTTTTGTTAAAGGTGCATTGGGGTTTGGCTTACCGCTAATTGCAACGCCAATAATGCTGTTTGTTCTGCCACTTCCGGAAATTGTGGCCATTCTTGCCTTACCGATCACCATTGCTAATATCCAACAGATCTGGCTGAACCGGAAGCAATGGCAAATTTTGAGAAAATTTTGGCCATTGATTACCTCATCAACCCTTGTCATGCTTGTTGGTGCACCATTGATGGTGGCGATTGATAGCCGTCTTCTTGGTATTTTGATTGGGCTAATGATCGCGCTTCACGCCATTTTATCCAGTTTTCCACGTGGCCAGTTCCAAAATAGGTCTCTTTCGTCCAAAACCATGAACCACCTGATCATTCCAGCGGGCATTGTATCGGGTATTCTTGGCAGTTTGACAGCAATGTATTCTTTTCCAAGCATTCAATTATTTATGATGATGCAGATCAAAAAAAATGATCTTGCGATGCTTCTTGGGGTGTTTTTATCGTTTGGCTACGTTGCCTTATGGCTTGGCATTTCACATGCTGGTTTTCCGGTTGGTGATAATCTTTTATTATCAGCACTAATGTTGATTCCCACAGTGGCCGGACAACAGGCCGGTCACATGGCGCGGCGCCGTATCAGTGAAACAACCTTTCGCCATATCGTACATTTTGCACTGGCCTGCGCTGGATTCACCCTTATGATACGAGGTATCACAAGTCTTACTTAGAGGGGCTGAGTCATGTCATCTGATCAAATTCATCCCGATTATATCATAATTGGCGGCGGATCGGCAGGTTGTGTGCTAGCAGCACGCTTAAGCGCTAACCCTCATTGTCATGTTGTTCTTCTTGAAGCAGGTGGCGAAGATCTAAACCCGCTGATTCATATTCCGGCTGGCTATATTAAAACAATGGTCAATCCAGCAATGAATTGGATGTTTGAAACTGAACCCGAAAACAGTAGCGGCAATCGGCGCATCGCCATTCCGCGTGGCAAGGTTCTTGGCGGATCATCAGCAATTAACGCAATGCTCTATGTTCGTGGCCAGGCTGCTGATTATGATGGCTGGGCGCAGCGCGGTAACCTTGGCTGGTCTTATGATGATGTTTTGCCCTATTTCCGCAAAGCCGAAAATTGCGAACAGCTTAGCGATGGCGACGACAGCTTTGACAGCGCCCTTCGTGGCGTTGGTGGGCCATTGAATGTGGCAGCGGTTCGCACGCGTTATGAAGCTTTGGATATGGTAATTGATGCAGCTGAAAAACTGGGTTATCCGCGCAATCATGACTATAATGGCGCCACTCAGGAGGGCTTTGGCTATTATCAGGTTACGCAGAAAAATGGGCTTCGCTTTTCCGCCAAAAAAGCCTATCTGCAGCCAGCTCGAAAACGGCCAAACCTGCGTATCATCACCCATGCGCATGTTACCAAAATCAGCCTTACCGGCAAACGCGCGGACCGAGTTCATTACAATCGACATGGCAAATCGCATTACCTCAGAGCCGGGCGCGAAGTGATCTTATCCGCAGGCGCCATTCAATCGCCACAGATCCTCGAACTATCAGGCATTGGCGCACCTGACCACCTTCGCCGTCACGGAATCGAGGTTCGACATGAGTTGTCTGGTGTAGGTAGCCATCTAACCGACCATTATATTTCACGCCTATCATGGAGGTTACGGCGCAATATTTCCTTGAACAATCACGCCCATGGCCTCGGGCTTGCCACCGAGATTCTGCGTTACGGATTGACGCGGCGCGGCCTTCTTAGCCTTCCTGCCGGTGTGCTTAGCGGGTTTGTTCGCTCACGCGAGGGTTTGGTAGGGCCAGATATTCAGTATCATATTGCGCATGCCAGCTTTGCTAATCCTGCCAAACGTGTTTTTGATAAATTCCCAGGCATGACCTTCGGTCCTTGCCAGCTTCGTCCCGAAAGCCGTGGTTCAGTTCATATCAAATCGTCCGACCCGATGATGGCACCTGAAATTCAGCAAAATTATCTCAGCTGCGACGAAGATTGCCGCGTTCATGTTGCGGGTATGAAAATTGCCCGAGATATCATGCAAAGTGATCACATGGCACCACTTGTCGAGGCTGAAATGCGTCCAGGGAAAGATCTGGATAGCGATGATGCGCTCCTTGCCTATGCGCGCGAAACTGGCGTGACTCTATATCACCCAGTATCAACCTGCCGCATGGGGCCAGATGCAAAAACAGGTGATGTTGTTGATGAAAGGCTTTGCGTTTATGGCATTGACGGGCTGCGGGTGGTTGATGCGTCAATCATGCCAACATTAGTGTCGGGCAACACCAACGCCCCAACGATCATGATTGCTGAAAAGGCGGCTGATATGATCGTTGCCGATCAGCGCTAAGCCGCTTATGTGAACCGCGTCGCACAGCCGCCTTTTTAATGCACGCCAAAACAGGATCGTAACGCCTTGGCATAGCTCATCAAAAGATCGGGATAGAGCTGGGCACCAGCAGGCAGATTGCTTGCAATCGGATCCAGCGTGCCGATGCTAACCTTGCTACCTTCAGCAATCAACGCTGCTGCCTTTTGTCCCAAAAACGGTTCAGTGAAGATGCAGTCAAAACGGTGCTCGCGGAGTTCATCCCTTAACGCTTTGACCCGCGATGCAGTGGGCATTACGTCAGGTTCAGTTGTGATTGCTCCATAGTTACGCAACCCAAAGCGGCGCTCAAAATAAACATGTGCATCATGTAACACCAGAAACTTAGCAGCTGAATACGACGCAAGCTGGCTGGTAATATCCGTCTCTAAAGTTGCAAGACGCGCTGCCATCGAATCTGCATTTGCAGCATAGGTCGAGGCATTTTCCGGATCGGCCTTGGCAAGGCGGACGGCAATAACCCCAAGCATGATTTTCGCATTTTGCGGATCAAGCCAGATATGGGGGTTAATCAGATGGTTATCATGTTTCGCGTGTTCGTCATGCTTGTCATGTTTTTCATGGTCATGTTTTTCATGGTCATGTTTTTCATGCGCGGGCGTGACCTTATCAAAGTTTATCAGAACTAAACCAGCGCTCTCAATCAATGGCAGTGTTTGAGCCTGCGGTGCAAGTGTCGCCAAGGCTTTTGTGAGCGGCTGTTCCATCGTTGGCCCAACCCAGAACACAATATCTGCCGCCTGAAGACTGCGTGCCTGAGACGGTTTCAAGGTGAAGTGATGTGCCGATGATGGTGCCTCAAGAAGCAAGTGCGGCGTGCCAATATCGCCCATCACCGCGGCAACTAATGAGTGGATAGGTTTTATAGACGCGACCACAGAAATTGGTTTTTGATCAGCTATCACCATTTCTACTGGTATTACTAATGAGGCGCAGAATAACCCGATTGTCTTCACACCTGTAACCCATTTTTGCATCATTGCCATTTCCCAACTCTCTTACTTTCATGAATTCAACAAGCCTGGTTTTCAGCCTATAGTCGATTTATCAAATCAATCTCTCGACCACCCCTATAAGGGTGATATGTTATACTATAACATTTATTGAGTTGCCACTGTCAATGCTGTTTTTTTGCGATAATAGTGATGTTGATCATGGTCCAAATTCTGCCTGCCCGATGGACATGATACTACCGCTCAGTGGGTCAAAAATCCTCATTTGGCGCCATCACCAATGACAAATTCTGCACAATGGTAATGATGTCTGACGAATCTGCTTGATTTCACCATTCCGCCTGCCCCAGAGTAATGCAGTTGCCTTTAAGGTGGCAGCTCTAAACTATTTTCTGAGCCCAAAACGGCCCATCCATTTGGGCGATCTATCCCATTTTTCCCTGAGGCTATGATGAGTCAAAAAGAGACAAATTTTTTCAATATTGACGCGATGGAACAGGGCATTGCCCGCACCCTTGTCGAAGGCATCACAACCCGTATTTTTCCGGGTGACAAAGCAATGTTATCAGTTGTTCGCATCGCTCCAAATGCCGTTGGCGCGATCCATAGCCACCCGCAAGAACAATGGGGCGTTATGATTGAGGGAAGCGCAGTTCGCATCCAAGATGGCGAAAAAATACACGTTAAAAAAGGCGATTTTTGGTGCAGCCCTGGCGGTATTGAACATGGTGTTATCGGTGGCCCTGATGGCGCTGTTATCCTTGATGTTTTTAGCCCGCCCCGTCCTGAATATACCCGCCCCGGAAATGGTTTTGCCACGGAGTAGATCAATGCCTGTTCAAATTTTTTCCAATGAATTCATGCCCCTTTCTGCCAATAAATTAGCCCAATGGGCAACAATTCCGCCTGCTATTGCCGGTGATGTCATGAATCGTCAAAATGTGATGGCAGGACGTATTTCACCGCTGTCACCAGGCATGACCATTGCCGGACAGGCTCGTACAGTGAGCGTTATTGCTGGTGATAATGCGGCACTTCATGAGGTCATTGGCAGGTTGCGTCAAAAAGAAGTGCTGGTAATTGACGCCGCCAATTATGATGATCGTGCTGTATGGGGTGGTATTTTAAACACCCGTGCCAAATTGCAAAACATCAGTGGTGTTGTGCTTGATGGTGCGGCGCGTGACGCAGCAGAAATGCGCGAAATGGGCTTACCAGTTTTTTTGAGTGCATTGTCACCAGCCGGGCCACATAAAGGCTGGGGCGGCTCAATTGATGATAGAATCAGCTGTGGTGGCGTTGTCGTTATGCCCGGCGATATTATTCTTGGTGACGATGATGGCGTTACAGTTGTACCACTGGCCCGTGCAGACGTTGTTCTTGAAGCTTCACTGGCAAGGCTGGCCTATGAGGCTGAGATATTGGAAAAGCTGGCCACAGGGGCTGATATGAGCGGCCTATTCCCTTCACCAGAGCTAGAGATAATGTCCTAGCCAAGCTGGTTTCGATATAATGATTGTGGGGAAGTCTACACCGGCACACTCGCTGATAACGTCAAATCTCTTCCTCATAATTTGAGCGAGGGTAGCATAACACTGTCAGGGTGGGTGTTTCCCCGTCTAATGGTGCAAAAGAACCAAGCCGGCCCTCAGGTTATTGGAAAATGCAATCGAATTAGATGAGTGGGTTTTCTGTTAGCACAAAAACTCTATTAGTATCCTGGTCAGTTGCGGGCATATCTACCCTAAACCTATCTTACTCAACGATGGGATAAGACTCCATTCACCTAACAACTAAAGTTGGCAATTCAATCAGGGCCAATAAATCGACGGTCTAGCCACCCTAGAGCATGCTTTAAAAAGGGAAGCTAGTAGGCAGACTCAACAGCTGTTCTATCTAAAAATAGTGCTTAACTCAGCAATTTGACAACAATTGACTAATAGGCCTGCGCAATTGACAGGCATTACACCTTCACGCTTTTTGCTCTATCTCGATATCAAGCTTCAACCAAATTTTCCATAAACCAAATCAGGCAACCAAGTAATGACATCCGGAAATAGCGCAACGAGAACAAGCACCCCAATATAAGCTAAAAGGAAAGGCAGGACAGCAACTGAAATTTTATCAATTCCAAGGTTAGTTATCCGAGCCGCAACGAATAGGTTTGCTCCAACAGGAGGTGTCAAGAATCCCACCTCACAAGAGATCACCATCACAATACCGAATACAATGGGGTCGATACCAAGCGCCATTACGATAGGCAACAGTAAAGGCGTCAGCAAAATGATTTGAGCAATGGACTCAAGAAACATGCCGGTAATTATCAAAATAACGGCGATGATCATGAGCAAAAGGAATGGGCTTTCTGTAACCCCACTGAGGGCCTCGCCAATCATGTCAGGCACAGATAAGAGGCTCATCAACTCTCCAAACGCTTTGGCGGGCCCGACAATAATCAAAACTGCACCTGAAATCATTGCCGTTACCTTCAGACAAACAAGGATTTTTTTGATTGTTAATTCACGGTAGACAACGCCTCCAATCAATAATGCATAAAAAACGGCAACCGAGGCCGCTTCCGTCGGGGTAAATGCCCCAGAATAAATACCGCCAAGTATTATAAATGGAGCAAAGATCGCCCACTTTCCATCAGCCAATGTTCTCCCGACCTCACCCCATGAAAATATTGAGCCATCACCAACATAATTTCGACGTTTGGCAATGATATAAACTGTTAGCATCAGCAAAGCAGTCGCAAAGAAGCCTGGTATAAATCCAGCTAGAAACAATCGCGGAATGGATTGTTCAGCAACAATGCCATAAATAATCATTAAATTACTCGGCGGGATAAGGCTGCCCAGAGCACCACCAGCGGCAGCAATTGCACCGCCCATCGCAGGGTCCCAGCGCTGTTTGATCATTGATGGAATCATAACTGCACCGATCGCAGCTGTGGTTGCAGGGCCAGAACCAGATAAGGCTGCAAAAAAAGCACACCCAAGCACTGCCACAAGACCCAAACTACCGGTGTAGTTGCCAATCATTGACTGCGCCATGTTCACAATACGACGTGCCATGCCTCCCTGCTCCATCAAGGAGCCCGCGAACACAAATAATGGAACTGTAACGAGCGGAAATGGTTCTACGCCCGTATACATGGACAGCACAACCTGAACCAAATTCAGGTCCATCATGAAATAACCAATCGCTGTACCTATGGCGACTGCGATTGGAATTGGCACTGCAAGAACGATCATTAAGACCATCGAGCCAAACATGATCAGAGCCTGTTGGCCTTCTGATAGGTCAAAGATAAAATCCATCAAGAGGTCATGCATGTGGCAAATCCTCTTCATCACGAGGTTCTAATATTGGTTCATCATACTTTATCCAGCGGTAATAGACCTGCGCCAACCTTAGGGTCATTAGACCAAAACCAAGGATCAGGCACATGTAGGGCCATTTTTGATCAATGTCTAACGCTGGCGAGCGATATTCATCTTTCCAAAAAGAGAGATCCAACAAAACACTTTGATAGGTGAGAAAAATGCCAAAAAGAAACCATATGAGATCACTGAAAATTGTCATCCCAACCGCAACCTTTGTTGGCAATAATTGTACGAAATTCATCACACGAATGTGTGCACGCTCTCGAACTGCCCACGCAACTGAAATGTAAACTGACCACAACATCGCATAAATCGCCAACTCGTCAGACCACGACGTTGGCATGTTAAACAGATAGCGCATGACTACCTGAAAAAATACCATCGAAGCCATAAACATAACGAGGGTACCAGCCAAAATTTCTTCGAAATGTTTTTCTAAAAAATTCCACACTTTAGCAATCTCACTTGTCAAAATGTAAGTGCTGGCCCCAAATTTGAGGCCAGCATAAAAGGTTAGTTATTTATTTTGCAGCCGCATAGATCTTGTCCATAATTGCGGCATACTCAGGACCACGCTCTTTGGCAAAAGCACTGTGGACAGCCTTAGCCTTTTCAACCCAAGGGCCGATATCCGGCTGGGTGAATGTTACACCAGTGGCTTCCATCTTCTTTTGCACGATGGACATACCGTAGTTGGTGTGGAAACGTGACGCAGCAGTGGCAATTTTTGCTGCCATTTGCATAGCTTCCATCTGACTGTCGTCAAGTTTCTTCATGAATGAATCACTGACGAAAAATGGGGGCGCAAGTACAAAATGCCCGGTCATCGCAACATGTTTTGCAATATCGTGGAACTTCTGTGAGTACTGAACATCCAAAGGCAAATCACCACCGTCAACAGTGCCGGTCTGAGTTGCAGTCAGAGCTTCCGACCATGCAATCGGCACTGGATCTGATCCAAACGCCTTATAGGTATCAACCATTACCGTATTCTTTGGAACCCGGTACTTCATTTTGGCAAAGTCAGCAAGATTGTTGATCGGCATCTTGGTGTTATAGATGTGCCGGAACGAAAACAAAGGAATAGTTACGAGATGCACACCAACTTCCTTGGGCATTCCACCCCAGATCTCTTGACCAACTGGGCCGTCTGCAACCTTAACTGCATGATCAAAGTTTTGGATCATGTATGGCAGTACCAACAGGTCAATCTTTGGATAAAAAGGCCCAGCGTTATTTTGCGCAATCATTGTCCCGTCAAGTGTACCGAGCTGCAGTTTTTTAAACTGTTCCTGCTCACTACCCATTTTATGGCAGCAATGGACTTTCACACGGACTGTGCCACCTGAAAGCGTTTGGAAACGCTCAGCGAATAGGTGCATGAAAGTACCATAAGGGTGCCCTTCATTGACAGAATAACCGATATTCATCGTTACTTTTTTTGCGTTAGCGGGCCCCGCCACCAAAAGCAGAGCTGCGAACATTGAGCCAAGAATAGACTTTAACATTTTCATTATTTCCTCCCTATAATCAAACCTAAAAGCCTACAACTGAATAGGCAATTAACTTGAATAATGAGAGGTTTCCAAAGTTTAAAGCGCTTTGCAAGGAAATTGATTAGCTGGAAGACGGGCATAGATTAAAAAAAGCACTCGAGTCTCAAAAACAAATATTTTGATCATCGCTGAGAGGTTTCTCAACATTTGCCTGGCGAATAAAATCAACACGCTTGAGAGAAATGTTTACCTAAGTCAGGTTGTTATAAATTGTCAAAATGGCGATTGACGTAAGCGCAATGAGTGCGGCGCGGCGAAAATGCTCGTTGCCCTGCTGACGAAAAAACTTTGCGCCTAAGTAATTTGACAGCACATAGACAGGGGCGCTGATTATTCCAAAGGTCAAAACACTAAAGCTAATCTGACCATACATGAGTAATGCGATAAAATTTAACAATGACATCGAACTGAGTGCAATAACAATATTACCTCGGGTGGTGTTTGCATTATCTGGCAATGACATCAACGCTGTCACCAAAGGGGGCCCTCCCATTCCAGCCGCCCCCTGAACAAAACCGCCAATCATTCCTGAACCTAACATGACGCCCTGCCCAACATTACCTTTTATACGCCAGCCCGACGCAAGAAGGGCTACCGTCATAAGCAAGACAACAGAAATAGCCAATTTCATCTTCGCAGGATCAACCCCAATAAGAACAGCTGTACCCACAGGTACCGCTATAAGAATTCCAATTAACATTGGAGTAACGGTCTTCAGATTTGAGTCGCGAATACTTGTTGGCACAAGATAAAGTATTGTTGGAATTTCGATAATCACAAGGATAGCGATAGCAACAACTGGAGGCAGCGCAAAACTCAGGGTTGGAACGATTACAAGTGCCGCACCAAATCCAAGGAATCCTCGCAAAAACCCCCCTACCGCAATGCTAAGGAAACAAAGCAACAAACTTTCGTGACTTAGCCCTAGAAAATCCATTCTTCCGCCCTACCCATCCAATGATCGTTGTTTCCTGATCTCATGCCTTGCCAACCCAAATACAGATAAAAAGATAAGGCCGCCTCCAAAAAGAGTGCCAAGGCTTATTATCTCCTCAAAAAACATCCAAACCCAAATCGGCCCAAGTGAAAATTCAAGAAGCATGATCAACGGAATTTCAGCAGCCTTCAAAACCCTCGTGGACAACACTAAAAGTGACTGACCAAAACCTTGCAAGACACCTCCCCAAATAAAACATAATGCAATATCATAAATTTGAGGAATGACGTCCCACTGCCCAAAGACCAAACCAACAATCATGCTGAAAATACCAGTCAGCAGGAGCACCGGCAGCATCTCGACATGCTTGTTTCGCCTGAGAGTTACGGCAAAACAGGAAAAACAAAAAGCTGTCATTAAAGCAAAAAACACACCCAGCAAACCCTCTGAGCTAACATCTGTAACAATAATCGCGACTACACCAAGGCAAGCAATAGCCATGGCCAACAATGTGGTTCGTTCGATACGCTCTCTTATAACTATGAAGGCAAGCAGCGCTGTAATGAAGGGCGCGAGCGCAATAGTAAATGTAGTGTTCGCGACCGTAGTGTTAGAAAAAGCAAACACATAAAAGGTCTGCGCCCCCGTGAAAAACAAAGCACCAAGAACACCTTGCCTTCCAACGCTCCAGATTGTTAAAAACACCCTTTGCCTATAGAAGGCATTTAGGACGATGAGCATTACAAATGAAAGTGCAAGACCCCGAAAAAAAACAACTCCAAAGGCGTCAATGCTCTCAAGGCTTCGAAAAATAAGGCCAGCAGTGCTAACGATAGTTGCTGACACAATCATCATTTTGACAGCGGATGGCCTTTTTATGTTCAAAGACAGGAGGTTTATCATCGATGTGCCAAAAAGCTTAATGATTGGCGGAGAGCTAGAAAACAGCTAGCTATGAAACTGGCAAACAACAGGGCCTACAATCCACATGCAGAATACTGGCTAGCTTGACATGCAATCGCCTGTGACACGGTTTCATCAAAAATCGCCTTTGGTATTTCTTTAGCGATTGCCTGAACCATGAATGCAGCGTTGGGGTCAAATTCAGCCGATAAGAGGAACCAATGAAGCGCTTTTTCTGAGCTTTTTTCGACGCCCAACCCTTCATAATAGCTATTGGCAAGTGCCGTAAAGGCAAAAGGATAGCCTTGCCTAGCTGATCTTTTAAAAAGCTGAACGGCTCGAAGTTGGTCTTGAGGGGCGCCCTGGCCAGTCTGATATAGCAGGCCAAGGCTCGCCTGCGCCACTTTATCACCAGATTCTGCCAACGGCGTCCATAATTTAATGGCCTCTTCTGGTTTGCCTTCTGAGAGTTTCACAAAGCCATTATTTAAATCATCAGCACTGACAAAAGTTGCAAAAAACGTAAATGCTGCAATCAACATTATTCTTACCCAGCGCAAAGCCATATCTCCTGATTTTGTACTTTCTGAGCAAATCCAACTGGCAATCGTAAACGTTTACCCGTAACGTCTAAAGGATGCTGACACTTTAAAATTTGTTTGAACAGTTAAATCTCAAAAATGTGAGGTGCGTCAATGATCATTCATCGCTCAGCAAAAATGATTGAAGAACTATTTTTATTAGCCTACCAAAAAATTACCGCGCCCAAATCCATAATGGACACAGTTTATGGAACCTTTCTTGCTCTCGCAGCTTTGTTCTGCCTGCTGTTCGCTTTTGAGCAGTTCATTGGCCGCTGAGATTTGTTCTTTAAGTTGAATCTGGATGCATTATGATTGTGAGCTTATAAAATATTCAAGAATAGCGGTTTGATCGAGAGCCCCCATCCCAGCTTTGTCTGCATTGATGAATTCTGCCCGGGCCATTCTTCCAAATTGGCCCTTATTGTTTACCATTTCTGCAAGCTCTATTGCCATAGTCAAATCTTTAACCGCCATAAAAATTGGAAAGTCTGGCGTTAGGTCGCCTGCAAGCACTTTCTTGGGATAATTCGTGTTAAGCTGCCCAAGTCCAGCGGCCGTTGAACTCATCAATTTTGCCATAGCTCTCACATCAAGTCCCAGGGCTTTTGCTAAAGACAGCGTTTCACCGGTTACTGCGTTATTGACCATAGCCATGTAATTATTGACAAGTTTTGCCTTCAGGCCAGAACCTGTTTCGCCAACATGAACAATTGTATCGCCAACTGCTTTAAAAGCACCGTCCAGCGCTGCAATATCATCCGCTTCTCCGCCTGCCATTACGAGAAGTTCGCCGGTGATTGCCTCCCGAGGAGTCCTGCCGACAGGTGCATCAACAAATCTGTGGCCACGTTTAGCAACACGCCTTGCTGTTTCAATCAATTTTGGGTACGAGCCTGTCGACATGTCCACAATAAGGCTGTTTGGCGCACAGGTCTCCAAAGCGCCCCCCTCATCAAACAGCACCGCATTAACAACATCACTGTTCGGCAATATCATCATAATCACATTACGTTGATCTGCCGCCTCAGAAGGTTTTGTCGATGCTGTCGAGGCAATATTTTTGAAGCCGTCAACAACATGATGCTCAATATCACATACAGCAACGTCAAAACCCTTTTTAATAATATTTTTTGCCATTGGAGCACCCATCGTTCCGAGCCCAATAAAAAGAATTTTTTGTTTCATTGATTCCACCACTTTTTAAAACTGCAATCACACAGAAGTTTGATTTAAAAAAATTGATCGATATAGGTGCACTTTGGCTACGTAGGCAACTCACCGTATGGAAGGTAACCGCCAGCAAGTGTTATGCCGCAATCAGCAACGGTAACAGATCCTGTCATGGCGCTCGATGAGTCAGATAGCAAAAACAAAGCAATATTAGCAATCTCCATAGGTGAGGCCATTCGGCCAAGCGGTGTCATGTTGAGAATTGGTGATAAATCTCGTCCTGCAGCTTCCTGTTTTCTAATGAAAGGGGTGTCGACCCAGCCTGGACAGATTGTATTCACACGGATGTTTCTTTTGCTCCATTGAACGGCCAATGACTGTGTTAGGTTTTTAATTGCTGCTTTACCAGCGCCATACCCCAATACCGGCCCTGGTCTTAGAGCCAACACAGATGACATCGTAACAATAGAACCACCGCCTGATTTGAGCATACGCCGGCCAACTAATTTGCAAGTAACAAATGTGCCATTGATATGATTTTCAAGCACTCTTTTAAAATTATCTAGTGGCATTTCTTCCATAGGTTCTCGGGTTGGCGTAATGCCGGCAGAGGTCACGCAACCGTTAAAGGCAGGCATGTTTTTGGAAAGCGTCTCCAGTGCAGCATTCATGGACGATTCTGACTCCACGTCACCGAGCGCGTAGCAAGCTCGACGGCCAAGCTTCTTGCAAAGATTTAGGGCAGCATCACCATCAATATCAATGACACCAACACTAGCTCCCTCTTTGTACGCAGCGGCGCAAATAGCAGCGCCGATACCACTAGCTCCACCGGTAACAACAATGGATTTTTGCCTAAGGTCAATCATTGCAACTTACTCCTTTAGAAAGAAATTGCTATTTCGAGACACACCAATGCATCACATAAAACGAACAACTGCAATTTTTTTACAATTGAACAATTCTTATGAGTTGATAGTTTCTACGGTGGTCAAAAAAAATCGATTATGCCACCATCGAAGCTGAAATTTATCAGAACGAAAAAATTATTTGAGGTTGATATCATGAATCGTGGTGACGGTGACCTGGATGCAGTCGTTGTCGGCGCAGGATTTTCAGGTCTCTACCAACTCTATTGTTTGCGTGAGAAACTGAGGCTGCGTGTCAAAGTTCTTGAGGCTGGCGGTGGTGTTGGAGGTACATGGTATTGGAACCGCTATCCTGGCGCACGCTGCGACTCTGAAAGTCATACTTATTGCTACTATTTTGACAGGTTGTTGCTTGAAGAATGGTCATGGTCTGAAAGATACCCTGGACAGGCAGAAATCTTAAGCTATCTGAATTTTTGCGCCACAAAGCTGGATCTTAAAAAGGATATCTATTTTAACGAACGAGTTATAGAGTCAGTGTGGGACAGTGATGCACGGCTTTGGCATGTTAAAACTCAAACTGGCAAAACCTTCAGGGCACGTTTTTTGATAACTGCGGTTGGGTGTCTCTCATCGACAAACATGCCTGATATCGATGGACTTGCTGATTTTGAGGGAGAAGTTTATCACACTGGCCAATGGCCCCATAACAAAGTTGAGTTTGACAAAAAGACCGTGGTTATTATTGGAACAGGCTCAACAGGAATTCAAGCAATTCCTGAAATAGCGCGTCAAGCTAAAAAACTTTATGTCCTTCAGAGAACTCCAAATTACAGCGTACCAGCACGAAATAGACCTCTTTCCAAAGATTTTCACTCGGCATTCATTAAAGAAATTGATGCTTGGCGATCAAAAATGCTGAAGTCTCGTCATGGTCATCCGTGGACAGCGCCAGACCGTCAGGTCAGAAAAACCGCGCCAGAAAAGCGCCAGAATATCATGGAAGCGGCATGGGAACGTGGCGGCCTCGGGTTTCGTGAAAGTTTTGATGATGTGCTCCTTGATGACGAATCAAACAAAATCATGTCCGACTTCATTCGCCAGAAAATCGTCGATACCGTCCATAATGCTGAAACAGCAAAAAAATTATTACCAACGGATCACCCATTTGGCACCAAAAGGCCGCCGATCGATACCAATTATTTTGAGACGTTCAATTGTGATCATGTGCATTTAATTGATGTCAGGGAAAATCCAATCTCTTCGATCTTCACTAACGGAGTCACACTGTCCAACAACACTCAGATAAGGGCGAATATGATCGTTTTTGCGACGGGTTTTGACGCAATGACAGGGGCGTTGCAAAAAATGAACCTGAAGGGTAGAGGTGGGCTCAAACTAGAGGATGCTTGGTATGCTGGTCCACGAACATTTCTTGGTCTCGCTGTACCTGAATTCCCAAACATGTTCACCATAACTGGGCCTGGCAGTCCATCCGTGTTAACAAATATGCCGCGTGCAATCGAACAGCATGTTGATTGGATTACTGATATACTCTCACACGCGATCCAGTGCGATTATGTTGAAATTGAAGCCAGCCAGGCAGCCGCCAACGAATGGACGCAACATGTGACAGACGTAGCCAACAAAACACTTCTGCCAAAGGCTAATCATTCCTGGTACCTCGGGGCAAATGTCCCCGGAAAACCCAGGGTTTTTATGCCCTACGCATTCGGTTTAAATCATTATCGAAATCATTGTGACTCTGTTACAGCAAACGGATATGCAGACTTTCTGATGACAAAGTAACCTTAGCCGAGACGCGTTAAGAGCGGAGTGTCAAATTATGACTGATGAAATTGAAAAATTCGACTATGTGATTATCGGCGCTGGGAGTGCGGGTTGCATTATTGCAAACCGCCTCAGTGCGTGCGGCAAATATAGTGTCTGCGTTGTTGAGGCAGGCCCAAAAGACTGGCACCCGATGCTGTATATCCCAGCTGGATTCATTAAAACATTAGTTAACCCTCGATTCAACTGGATGTATTCGAGTGAGCCAAGCGTCGGCACCAACGGCCGCGCAATACCAGCACCTCGAGGCAAAGTGCTCGGTGGATCAAGTTCAATCAACGGTATGGGCTTCAACAGAGGGCAAAAAATGGACTTTGATGTCTGGGCTCAAAAAGGTAACCCAGGTTGGTCCTACGATGACATTTTACCTTATTTTAAAAGATTTGAGAGCTATCAATCTCACGATAACCAGTCCTATCGTGGTTCCGATGGTGAAATGACCATCAGTGACCTTGAATGGAAAGACCCCCTTTGTGAGGCCTATATCAACGGTGCAGAGAGTATGGGAATTCCAAGGAACCCGGACTATAATGGCGCAAGGCAAGAGGGCATTTCATATCTTCAGCGTACGGTTAGGGGACGGTTTCGCATGAGTGCTGCCCGTGCTTTTCTCAACCCAGCTAAAAAGCGTTCCAACTTACGCGTGATCACAAACGCTCACGTGACTCGTATCCTTTTGGAGGGCAAGTGCGCAACTGGCATCACATACAAATTGGGCAGTGCTAAGGGGGTGGAGAGGCAAATTCATGCCGGCCAAGAACTAATACTTTGTGCCGGTGCTATAAATTCCCCGCATCTTTTGCAGATATCAGGAATTGGTGCAGCAGAGCATTTGCGAGAGATAGGCTGTGAGGTGCACCATGATTTGCCAGCTGTGGGGGATAACTTTCAGGACCATTACGCAACACGTCTAACCTATCGAGTGCGCGGCGTTGACACAATTAACAATCGTGCACGTGGGCTACCTTTGATTTCCGAGTTTGCAAAATACTGTTTTGGTAAAAAATCAATATTAAATCTTGGTCCGACTGCCGTTTTTTGTTTTATGAAATCAAATGAAAGCCTCAGTGATCCTGACATCCAAATCAATTTTACGCCTGGAACACACCAACGCGGAATGCAATCCACGTTGGAAAAACAAGCTGGCTTTACTATGGCTACATGGCAACATCGCCCCGAAAGTCAGGGGTATGTAAAGGCAAAAAGCACAGACCCGTTTGCACACCCTGAAATTCAGCCAAATTATCTCGCTGCTGAAACTGATCAAAACGTCATTTTGGCCGCAATTAAAATTTGTCGCAAGCTTGCACAAACTGAAGCCTTGAAACCTTTTGTTGTGGAAGAGACCTTTCCAAGTGCTTCCTGTCAAAATGATGATGACTTGTTGAACTCAGCGCGTGAAATTGGTCAGTCCATTTACCATTTAATGGGGACTTGCCGCATGGGTAATAGGGACGACAGAACTACAGTTGTTGATGCAGAACTGAGGGTTCATGGCATTAAAAACCTACGGGTAATCGACGCGTCCATAATGCCAACAATGGTGTCTGCGAACCTAAACGCAGCAGTCATGATGATTGCTGAAAAGGGCGCAGACATGGTTCTCGGGAAAACAGCTGCAAAGGCTCATTGAACCCTAAATTTATTTATAGCCCTGAAATCAACTTCCACCCCTAATCCAGGTGATTCCCCAAGCTTAATCAGGTTCGATGAAGTTTCAAAAAACGCATCTACAAAGGTACTTCGAAGAGGATTTTTATTAATATCAAACTCCAAAACACCATTGCCACCAACTGCGGCTAAGGCATGCGCTGACGCAAGCAAGCCAATACCACCGCCAAGATAATGTGGGCAATATCGGATGCCGGCTTCAATTATTTTCCTAGCAACCGGAACCGTCTCTGTCAAACCACCCCATTTTGCTAGGTCAGGTTGTATAACCGAAAAGTATGCAGCCTCAATTAAACGATCAAAATGACGGCCTCCCATAATATTTTCACCACCAGCAAGTGGAGTGTTGCCAGAGGCCTTCAAACTACACCATTCATCATCAGGTCGATCAGCATGAATTGGCTCCTCCAACCACTTGATGTCAAACGCAGCAATTTTTTGCATCATCTCCCTTGCCTCGTTTACAGTCCACGCCTGGTTTGCATCAACCATCAACTCCCCATTTTCGCCAAGTAAGGCACGTAATGATCTAATGTTCTGGATATCTTGCGCCGAATCAAATCCGATCTTTAACTTGAGTGCATTATGTCCCGCCTCCAGAGCCATTTCTGCAGTCTTTTCAGCATTGGCCGGGTTGATACCGCTAGCGTAAGTTTTTACGCTATCGCTTACACCACCAAGATATTTCCAGAGGGGTATTTTATCTCGCCTTGCAATTAAATCGTGAAGAGCAATATCAATGCCGGCAATGCATTGTGCCATCGGTCCAAATTCTCCAGTTTGCAACCCGAGAACCCATGTTTTTCTTGTCAAGAATTCAAATGCCTCGGCTGGGTTGTCAAATAGTTTCCCATTTAGCAAAGGTTTGAAAACACTCTCAATTAGCCGCGCACGATGTTCTGCACCAACCGATGGGAAGTTACACCAAACCTCACCAACTCCAGCCAAGTCATCCTCGTCAGTCAATTTAACTAAAACCATTGGACGGTCGTACATTGTGCCAAATGACGTTTGGACAATGGTTTCCAGAGGATAACGATATACCAGAACCTCAATAGATTTTATTTTGATCACATAAACCCTCCTGCAAGCCTAAACAGACTCTCCAACTGCTTCGTGAGCGTAAATGAATTCATCTGGGATTGTTAGCACTTCTTGTGGAAGGCAATGGTCTAACCTTTGGTAATTTTGCAAATACATCGGGCTCCATCTTGAATCTTGGCTGTGGTGTCTTCAGTGTTTAGTGAGGGTTAAATTTTAGCTAAATACAGAATCACATTTATCTAGACCCACGCAAAGAATTTTCTGGATTTTAACTGCCTAGCGGTCAACTATAAGATATTATGAAGACAAACCAAAAGCGTTATACACACATAATTGTTGGTGCCGGCTCTGCTGGCTGCCTATTGGCCAATCGACTTACATCGCGTGCTCAAAACTCTGTACTTTTGATTGAGGCCGGTGCTTGGGATGATGGCTTTTGGTTAAAACTGCCAGTCGGTTATTACAAAACTATGAACAATCAAAAAGTCTCACGGCACTTTGCCTGTGAGCCCAGCGAAGGCTCTGGTGGTCGTTCAATCAACTGGCCACGCGGGCGTGTGATTGGTGGGTCCAGCAGCATAAATGGCCTAATCTTTATTCGCGGACAGCACCAAAATTTTGATGACTGGGCGGCACTTGGTAACCATGGCTGGTCCTATACCGAGGTCTTACCATATTTTAGAAGACTGGAAAACTTCAACGGCGAAGACTCTCAATTCCATGGTCGGCACGGTGAATTGCAGGTATCAAAATTGCGCAACCATCATCCTGATTGTTCGGCATGGCTTGACGCAGCTCATCAATATGGCCTTCCACTAAATGATGATTTCAATGCCGATACAACAGAAGGGGTTGGGGAATACCATCTATCCATTGGGGCTCGTTGGCGTTCCAGTTCTTCCCGTGCTTTTCTGGCGCCAGCTAAAGCTCGAAAAAACCTGGATATATTGACCAAAACATTGGTCACCCGCGTCCTTTTTGAAAACAAAAAAGCTGTTGGTGTTGAAATAGTCCAAGAGGGACGAAAGCAAGCACTTCACGCTGAGACTGAAATAATTTTGTCTGCAGGGGCAATACAGTCGCCACAGATCCTCCAACTATCAGGAGTCGGGCCTGGAAAACTGTTGAAAAAACATAGTATTGACGTAGTTGTTGACAGTCCCGGTGTTGGCCAGAATCTTCAAGATCATTACCAGATGCGCACAATTGTGCAGATGCGATCGCGCGATTCTCTTAACAACCAAATTCGCAATCCATTTTCACTGCTCAAAATGGGTTTGGATTGGGCTTTTCGTGGACGTGGGGCACTGACCGTAGGTGCTGGGCAAGTTGGTGGTGCGATGCGAACTGACTTTGCTCCAACAGACCAACCAGACTTACAATTGTTTGTAATGCCGCTTTCGGTTGATAAGCCAGGCGAGCCACTACACCGTTATCCCGGTTTCACTAGCGCGATTTGGCAATGCCATCCCCAATCACGTGGATCAATTGAAATTATCAATCCAGACCCAACCGCGGATCCCAAGATTCAACCTAATTACCTTGCTGATGAGCTGGATCAAAAAACTATGATCGAGGGCATCAAGATCCTACGAGAGATATATAAACAACCAAAATTTCAGGATTTGTGGGATGAGGAAATTATACCTGGAAAACAAGTAAGGACCGACGCTGAGATAATTGACGCCATCCGCAAAGGAGGCGGCACCGTCTATCACCCAGTTGGAACTTGTAAAATGGGTATTGACGCAACTGCTGTCGTTGGACCAGATTTGCGAGTACATGGGGTGACAGGACTCCGTGTCGTCGACGCATCTATTATGCCTCTAATCACCTCTGCTAATACAAATGCTCCAACATTAATGATTGCAGAAAAAGCGGCAGAAATGATTCTTGCAAGTGGCAACTAGTTTAGCGGGGGACGGTTTATACGGCGGTCTGTAAAGAATAATATAATCCCGTGATCTCATGCAACAGTAGGTAGATATCGGTGTCGTTCCAGAACACAAATAACCAAAACTATGAGCAAGCTAATGAAGTTCGGTGGTGTTGCGCGGCCTCAAGAGGATAAACGCAGTGTTAATTCTGGCAGGGTTGCTATCTATCGTAGGGAGGAATGAGTACCCTTTTGCAGCATTTTGATTACTTCATATCAACGACTTCACAGACCCACCCTCAATCAGAGTGCAATGCAGCTCTGTCAACGTTTTTGGGTTCTTATCCATCAACAAGTTGAGGAGGCAATTCCCTGACTCCTCACCTATTTGTTTTGCTGGCACAGCCATTGTTGTAATCGGTGCCCAGAGGTCTGCCATAATATCCAAGCCATCAAATCCGGTTACTGAAATGTCATCTGGCACCCTTAAACCAATTTTCTTACATGCACGTAAAACGCCAATAGCGAGGATATCATTGGCGCATACCACCGCAGTCGGTCTATTTCCTAGGCTCCAGAGCCTATGAAACTCGAGTTGGCTTGCATTTGAATCATACGGAACCTCAAAAATCAAATCCTCTGAGAACTCAAAATTGTAATCACTAATCGCATCCATAAATCCCTGTCGCCGCAATTCTGTTCTTGCGTTTGCATGCTCAGCACCACCGACAAAAAAGACAACATCCCTGTGCCCATGCTGAAACACATAACTCGTTATAGCTTTAATTGCTGCTCGATTATCAAAACCAACCCAGTGATATTTTGAGTCGCGCCGGAAGTGCCACGAGTTGACGTGAGGAATATGGACCTTTTCAAGAAAGCTAATGAGCCTGTCATCACTGTCCATACCGATCAACATCATTCCGTCAACACCTTTTTCAGCAAGGTTGTGGGCAAGCTGTAATTCCTTGTCGGCATCGAAGTCAGACACCCCAAGAATGGCTGTGTATTTTTCAGCAGCAACTGTTTTTTCAAATGCTTGTATAGCAGATGCATAGCCGCCTATTTCTAATGTCGGAACTATGACGCCAATTGTTTTGGATTGGTGCGTCTTTAGCGTTTTTGCTGCGCCATCCAAAACATAACCCAACTCAACAACAGATGCTTCAACGCGTGTTCTGACGTCCGGCCGCACAAGTTCCGGCTTTGAAAGACACCTAGATACAGTTGCAGTTGATACATTGGCGAGTTCTGCAACGTCATTTATTGTTGGGCGCTTTCTTGCTATTTTTCTGCTCTCTTTCAATTTATCAAAACGTTTTGATTTGTCATATTTGTCTGACTGCACAGATATAGTTATTTAGTCCCCTCGCTACAAAAGCTAGAGGGTAGACAAAAGTGTCAGTCATTTAGCGAACGGCCCCTATATATCACGATGATCTTATTCTATCATTTTTTGTCTGTTACTGACAGTAAATCGCATCAAGGGCTTAACAACAGAATAGGTGTTTGTTATTGACACAACGCACCTTAAAAGTTTTGATGTAATCGATTACATTTTTTAGCAAAACTAGACTGCGAGATAAACAAACAAATTTGAAAACGGTGGTATCAATAAATGGTGAATACAGCACCCGGAACTACACAGTTTTTGACCTCCAAAATTTGAAGGGAAAAAAGCAGCTTTCAAAAACCCTTCCGTTTACATCTGAAGAGGCATTAGCGGCTGAAGCTGCGGGAATTGACGCGCTTAATGTCCGTTATGATCCAGAAAGGCCAGAATTAGCTGTCAGCATAAGGCAAGCCGCCCCCCAAACATTCATGACTTTTGCAATGCCAATGCAGGCTGCGACCACACCTTCGGAAGCCTTGTCGGTTTGCTTTGATGCAATGGAATGCGGCGCAGACTCAATCATGTGTGGGACTTGGTCACTAGATTTCATCGAGGCGGCTGCAAAAGCTGGCATCCCTGTTGAGGGTCATATTGGCTTAGTGCCAAGAAAAAGCACATGGACAGGCGGGCTGAAGGCTGTTGGAAAAACAAAGGATCAGATAGTAAAAATGTATAGCCAAATCAGGTCCCTGGAGAATGCCGGCGCTTGGGCTGTTGAGGTGGAGGTTGTTCCCCACAATATCACAGATATTTTGGCACAAAACACTAAACTCGTTGTTACATCTATTGGCTCCGGAAAAGCAGATTTTCAATTTCTGTTTGCCCAAGATATTTTGGGAGACGGGAACCATTTCCCCCGCCATTCAAAACAGTATGCCGATTTCAAGAAAATTCGTGATGAACTCCAGACTCAGCGAGTTGCAGCATTCAAACACTATATTTCTGACGTAAATTCTGGACTGTTCCCAGCCAAAGAGAACTTGGTTAACGCAGCCAATGAAGTGCAAGAGTTTATGGAAAAGTTGACAGGAGGTGAAGATGGCTGAGAACGCCGCTGGTCGAAAAATATGGAACTACAGTCCAGACGAACCAATCAGATATAACCCACTTTTCGATTGGCCTATTCACCCGTTGAAGGTTTTTACCTGGATGATAAGACGCTGGATTAGCATTTCACGTTTCTTGATGTTCATAATTCTAGGATTTGTAATTCATCAATATCTAACGCCTAGCCTTCAAAAAATGCAGAACGTAACTTTCGACTGGATGCTTTTAATTTTCCTTCGCAACACCGCTCTTTTGTTTTTGGTGGCGGGATCCCTGCACCTATACTTACACGTCCGTAAAGCGCAAGGTGACAGGTTCAAGTTCTTAAAGCGCGAGATGGCAACAAAGAACAAAAGCTTTAAATTTAACGATCAAGTCTATGACAATATGTTCTGGAGCATTGCGAGTGGCGTAACCGTTTGGACTGGTTACGAGGTTTTGTACCTCTACTCCCTGGCAAATGAATGGATTAGCGTTGCCCCATTTGCCTTCCATCCTCTTCAATTCGTTGCTTGGATTTTATGCTTTCCGCTTATCCGTGGAGTCCATTTCTATTTTATTCATCGCCTTCTGCATCACCCTTTTCTCTACAAACACGTTCACATTACACACCATAGAAATGTTAATACAGGACCGTGGTCAGGAATTTCGATGCATCCGATTGAAAATCTGATTTACCAATCATCACCACTGATACATTTCATCATCCCAACTGATCCATTGATTGTTATCATCCATCTTATTTTGGTAACCTTGAACCCAGCATTTACCCATTCAGGATTTGAAAAGATCATGAACAAAGATACTAAAATCCTCGACTCTGCTGACTTTCACCATCAGTTACATCACAAATACTTTGATTGTAACTATGGGAACATGGACATGCCACTGGATGTGTGGTTGGGCACTGATCACGACGGTACTGATGAAGCCACCCAAAGGCTTCGGATGAGAAAGCGAAAAGCGCCCTTGTAAACTCTGAATTATAAAGAGGCTGGGTTGAGAACGCTAATTTGCCGCCGATCCAATTGAATCAAACTTAATATCACCCATAGGGCTTGCATTGAAAACTTGAGAGCAACACGCGGTATCCCAAATTTCCTAAATTGAATGCTCACATGGGACAGGTAAATGTCTGTAAAGAGCACCATGTCATATCCATCTTTTTCATCTGATGATCAATATTAGGTTATTTTTGACAGGCTTTTTAAAGTTCTGTAGATCCCAGTTGTCCAATCCTCTTTCCCATGGCCAGCAGCACTCGCGATGTTATAAAACTCTCGGGCTACAGAGCCGGTAGACAGAGGAACTTTGGAAGACGCACCAGCTATCAAAGCAAGGCCGATGTCCTTACGTGCTAGATCTAACATAAAAGCCGGCGAATCATTATCTTTTAATGCTTTATCCGGCCAGGCCGTGGTAATGTGGCCAAGCCCTGCCGGAGTCTTAGAAATCACTTCCACCAGTACATCTTGACTGACACCCGACTTCAGGCCTAGCGCTAACCCTTCTGCTGTAACCAGGTTAGAAACGGCTGAAATGTAGTTATTTACTAATTTTACAACAGAACCTGAGCCTAGTTCGCCACAGTATGTTATGGCCTCTCCCATGCATTCGAGGAATGGCACTACACGATCAATATCTTGTTTTTTGCCTCCGACCATGAAAGTCGATTTCCCATTGATTGCATGCGCCGATGTTCTGCCGACAGGAGCATCAACCATAGAAAACCCCCGATCAGCGAGGCGTTTGCCAATCTGACGAGTTTCGTCTGGCAGGATCGTGCTCATATCGACAAATATTGCATTACCAGACATTCCATCCGCGATTCCATCTGTACCGAGAACAACTTTCTCCACAATTTCGCCAATAGGTAAAATAGCAAAAATCGCCTCACAGCCTTGTGCCGCCTCTTTTGGTGACTTTGTACCTTTTGCACCTTGCTTCTCAAGGGCAGATACAGCTTTTTGCGAAACATCATAGACCGTGACATGGTGACCATCTTTTATAAGGTGAGGGCACATCGCGCTGCCCATTTGCCCGAGGCCTACAAATCCAATTTTCGCCATATCCGTGCCCTTTCAAAGCGACTAAATAGAAAATTTAACGATGCGCCTTCCAAAATTTTTGCGCAAAAACGAGGTGCCTTCTTTTAGCCTACAACGGATTTTTTGAAGGCACCCGGCAAGACAATAGGCTATCCTCTTCAGCATAATGCGAAATTATCCACGAAGCACAGCACCGCAGTTTTTACCAGCTGCCGCAATTACAGCATCACTGATCGCGTCAATTTCAGCCTCACTCAAAGTCGCCTTTTGCGGCGTTAATGTGATCGTGACCGCCAATGATTTTTGACCATCGCCAATATTTTTGCCCTGATAAACGTCAAATAGCTGAATATCACTTACCAAGGGCCCGCCTGCCGATTTTACCGCGCGAAGAAGCTGGCTTGCCGGTACATCGTCATCAAGAATAAATGCAAAATCACGACTGACCGACTGGAATGGTGACATTTTCAGATAGGAACGCGCAGGCCCGCGTGATTTCGTCAATGGCACATCTTCTAAAAACAGCTCAAAACCGACAAGCGTATTTCGGAGCCCGAAATGCGCCGCCACCTGCGGATGCAATTCACCAAATTGCGCCAGCAAAGACCGGCCTTGCAGCAACCGGCCACAACGACCCGGATGAAAATAATCAGGCCCGCCAGATTCGATTTGCAAGCTGCCACGCCGCACACCAAGAACGGCAAGCGCCGCTTCGGCATCAGCTTTGGCATCAAACACATCAACCGAACGCCGGCTGCCATGCCATTCGCGCGGTGCCATTGCCCCATGCCGGATTGCCGCCACAGCGGTTCGTTGCTGGTCAGGCTCATCACCAAGAAAGACCGGCCCAACCTCGAACATTGCAATATCAGCTTCGCCACGATCCTGATTGCGGGCGGCAGCCGACAAAAGATTTGGCAAGGCCGATGGGCGCATGATTGACAGATCGGCACTAATCGGATTGACCAAGCGCAGACTGGCATCACCGCCACCAAACATCACCGCTTCTTTTTCAGCGAGGAAAGAGAATGTTACCGCCTCGGTCAAACCACGTTCGGCCATCGCACGGCGCAGCCGCAATGGACGCGCCTGTGCCACATTCACCGCTGGCTGGGCAACAACATGTTCACGCGGCAAATGCACCATCGGCAAATGATCAAATCCATAAATCCGGCTGATCTCCTCAACAAGATCGGCAGCGCCGTCAATATCACCGCGCCATGGTGGCGGGCTAACCTGCAGGCCAGCCGCATCTTCGCGAACCGTAAAGCCAAGGTTTTCCAGAATTTCGGTCTGGCGCGCCTTTGGCACAATCATGCCGGTCAGCCGTTCAACCTTGTCGTTTGCCAGAAAAATTTCGCGCTTCCAATCGGCACCGTCACCGGCAATCACCATATGGCTTGCCTGCCCGCCACAAATATCCATCACCATTCGCGCCACATAGCCTGACGCCCATTCAGGTGATGTCACATCAAGGCCGCGCTCAAAGCGAAAGCGGGCATCTGAATGGATATTGAGCTTGCGACCCGTTGTGGCAACGGCAATCTGGTCAAAAATCGCAATTTCCAGAAACATCTTATCGGTGGCATCACTCACGCCAGACCGCTCACCACCCATGATGCCAGCAAGATCATCAGGACCATTGGCATCGCCAATGACCAGCATATCTTCGTCAAGATCATAGGTTTTTTCATTCAGCGCGGTCATGGTTTGGCCGGGTTTTGCCCGACCAATGATCAATTTGCCGCCATCAATTTTGTCAATGTCATAGGCATGAAGTGGGCGGCCAAGGTCGACCATCACATAATTGGTTATATCGACCAATGCGCTGATCGGCCGTTGGCCAATGGCGGTTAGACGGTTTGCCATCCATGCAGGACTGCTGCCATTTTTCAATCTGGTAAAGGCACGCCCCGATACCAACGGGCATAGATGCGCCTCATCGGCTGCCAGATTCAGATCCCATGATATCGGGCTGTCAAAGCTGCCTTCAAGCGGGCTTGTATCAATTGGCTTTAACTGGCCATAGCCAGCCGCTGCCAGATCGCGCGCAACACCGCGAACGCCAAGACAATCAGCCCGGTTGGGCGTGATCGCAATTTCGATAATCGGGTCATCAAGCCCGGCATAGGCGGCAAATGATGCGCCAACAGGGGCATCTGCCGCCAGATCAATAATGCCGTCATGCTCATCCGATAGCTGCATTTCGCGTTCCGAACATAACATGCCATTTGACAGCTCGCCGCGAATCTCGCCGGTTTTCAGCGTCAGATCAATCCCGGGAACATAGGCACCAACCGGCGCAAAAACACCCTTCATGCCAGCGCGTGCATTCGGCGCGCCACAAACCACCTGAATCGGGTCACCAGCGCCAATATTGACCATACAGACGCGCAATTTATCAGCATTGGGATGTTGCTCAGCCGAGATCACTTCGGCAATCACAAATGGTGCCAAGGCAATCGCACGATCGACAACTGATTCGACCTCCAACCCAAGCATGGGAAGAACGTCCAAGATCTCAGCCAGCGGCCGATCGGTTTCAAGATGGCTGAACAGCCAGTCGCGGGTGAATTTCATCAGACAGCCCCCCCAGCAAGACCGGCATGAATTGACGGCGCGTCAAATGGCAAAAAGCCGTAATGGCGCATCCAGCGCAAATCACTATCGTAAAAGGTGCGAAGATCGGGGATGCCATATTTTAGCATCGCAATCCGTTCAATCCCCATACCAAAAGCAAATCCTTGATATTTTTCTGGATCATAGCCGCAATTTTCCAAAACGCGTGGATTGACCATGCCCGATCCAAGAATTTCCAACCAATCATCACCAGCACCAATTTTCAGCGCACCATTATCGCGGGTACAGCCAATATCAACTTCGGCTGATGGCTCGGTAAAGGGGAAATAGCTTGGCCGAAACCGCACTGGCAAATCATCAACGCCAAAAAAGGCACGGCAGAAATCAATCAAACAGCCTTTGAGATGCCCCATATGAATGCCGTCGCCAATGACCAGCCCTTCACATTGATGAAACATCGGCGAATGTGTGGCGTCATGGTCAGACCGATAGGTGCGCCCGGGAACAATGATGCGGATTGGTGGCTCATTGGCCTCCATGGTCCGGATCTGCACTGGCGAAGTATGCGTGCGAAGCACCTTGCGTTTGCCATTGGCATCGGCTGGCAAATAAAAGGTGTCATGCTCCTGACGGGCGGGGTGTTCGGGCGGAATATTCAATGCGGTAAAATTATAATAGTCGGATTCGATATCTGGGCCTTCGGCAACCTGAAACCCCATTTCGGCAAAAATGGCGATCACTTCTTCAATGGTGCGTGACAATGGGTGAAGCCGGGCATCAATTTCAGGCCGGCTTGGCAAGCTTACATCCAACCGTTCGGCAGATAATCTTGCATTCAGCGCAGCTGATGCCAGCAGCGTCTGTTTGGCGTCAATTGCCGCGGCGATCTCGTCCTTGACCTTGTTCAACGCCTGACCTGCCTGTTTGCGCGCTTCGGCATCCATGCCGCCAAGATCGCGCATCATTAATGAAATGCGGCCTTTTTTCCCAAGCGCGTCAATGCGAATGGCCTCAAGCGCATCAAGGCTATCTGCGGCACCAATGGCGTCAATGATTTCTGAAGATACGGCATCAAGGCTTTGCATTACATTTCACCATCGGTCGTCATATGATTCAAAAAGAAGTGGGCTTGAAAAAAACGAGCCGTCGTGATCGCAGTGGCCAGATCAATCATGGTCAAAACCAATCATTTTTTCTGGCACCGGTCAACACAACGGCTCGTCTGTCGTCTCGTATTTTGGGAAGATCCCTAGCTTGCCGCTTTTGACCGCTCTACCAGGGCCTCAAATGCGCGTGGCTCATTCACCGCCAGATCAGCAAGCATTTTGCGATCGACTTCGATTCCGGCTTTGATAAGGCCACCCATCATCTGTGAATAGGTTACACCATACAGGCGTGCAGCAGCATTGATCCGCTGAATCCATAAAGCGCGAAACTCCCGCTTGCGCACACGCCGGTCACGATAGGCATATTGACGTGCCTTATCGACGGCTTGGGTAGCGGTTCTAAATGTGTTTTTACGACGACCGTAATAGCCTTTAGCTGCCTTGATTACCTTGGCGTGCCGGGCGTGAGTCGTGGTACCTCTTTTAACGCGTGCCATTTACCAGCCTCCGTTAAGCGTATGGAAGGAAACGTTTAACAATGCGCGCATCCGCATCGCACAAGATCATGGTGCCACGAGCTTGACGTTTCATTTTCTGGGAACGGCGGCGTAGATTATGGCTCAGGAAGGCGGCAGAGCCGCGAACCTTGCCATTTGCGGTCAGGCGAAATCTCTTTTTCGCACCGCTTTTGGTCTTCATCTTGGGCATTTTGACCTCTTTCTTCTTAAAAGGAAGCTTGTTCCGCGTTCAATCCAAAGATTTCAGCGGAAAAGCAATAAACCGGCCGGGCATGCCCTGATTTTTCAGGCCCGGACGCGATATTGAGCGCTAAGTGAGCGGGTTATATAGGCAAAGACTTGCGGAATCAAGCCCTGATCCTATTGATCGTCAAATTCTCAACAGCGGGTCATAGTCTAGCTTTGGCGTTATTTTGGTGCCAAAACCATAATCATCTGGCGACCTTCCATTTTTGGCATCGCCTCGACCTTTGCAAATTCGTCAGTTTCGTTGCGAACCCGTGTCAAAACGATGGCACCAAGATCCTGGTGTGCCATTTCACGGCCACGGAAACGAAGCGTTACTTTCACCTTATCGCCGCCACTCAGGAATTTCTGCACACTGCGCATTTTGACTTGATAATCATGCTCGTCAATATTCGGACGAAGCTTGATTTCTTTGACCTCGATAATCTTTTGCTTCTTACGCGCTTCATTGGCGCGTTTCTGCGCTTCATATTTATATTTGCCGTAATCAAGAATTTTGCACACTGGCGGGTCAACATTGGGTTGCACCTCAACCAGATCAAGGCCGAATTCTTCGGCCTGACGTATTGCATCTGATGTATCTAGAACCCCAAGTTGGGCACCTTCTGGATCAATGCAGCGTACTTTTGGCGCACGGATGGCGCCATTCACGCGCGGGCCGTCCAAAACGGGCGGCGTATTACTATGTGGACGTACTATTTAACTCTCCTATAACGGTCAAAAAGATTCAAATTTGTTCAAACCAATATCGCCAAGGTCTAAACTGCTTATTTATTACCAAAAACAGCGGATTGATACCAGTTTTTTCGATTTAACCAACAGGCAGCCATCCGTTATGCGTTTTTTCAGCGTCTATCTAGGGCTTTGCAACCATATCCGGGGCAAGACTCTCGCTTTGCAATGTCGCCAGCGCTTCGGCCCTATCAATAACCTGCTGCTCATTTGATCCAAGACGGCGCAATGCGACCGTTCCGGCTTCGGCTTCGCGTCCGCCAACCGCCAAAATAAAGGGCACCTTCATCACGCTATGTTCACGCACCTTATAGCTGATCTTTTCATTGCGAAGATCGGTTTCGACACGCAAGCCAAGATCGGCAGCGGCGGCGGCAACTTCGCGGGCATAATCATTGGCCTGATCAGTAATCGACGCCACCACAATCTGCACCGGTGCCAACCATGCTGGCATACGACCCGCATATTGTTCAATCAAAATGCCAATCCAGCGTTCCATTGATCCCAAAATCGCACGATGCAACATCACCGGACGATGCCGATTACCATCTTCGCCAACATATTCGGCGTCTAACCGGTCAGGCAGCACAAAATCAACCTGCAAGGTACCGCATTGCCAATCACGACCAATCGCATCACGGAGCACAAATTCAAGCTTTGGCCCGTAAAAAGCACCCTCACCCGGATTTAAAATCGTATCCAGCTTTGCCGCCTTTGTCGCATCAGTCAGCGCCGCTTCGGCACGATCCCAAGTGGCATCATCACCAGCGCGCACTTCCGGCCGGTCAGAAAATTTCACCCGAACATCATGAAACCCGAAATCAGCATAGATTGATTGCAACAGCGAACAGAATTTCACCGATTCAGCCGTAATCTGGTCTTCGGTACAAAAGATATGCGCATCATCCTGCGTAAAAGCGCGCACCCGCATGATGCCATGCAAGGCACCTGATGGCTCATTGCGATGGCAAGATCCAAATTCGGCCATCCGCAATGGCAAGTCACGGTATGATTTGATGCCCTGCCGGAAAATCTGCACATGGCATGGGCAATTCATCGGTTTGAGTGCCAAAGTTCGTTCATCTTCAGATTGGGCGGTGAACATATTCTCACCGAATTTTTCCCAATGGCCAGAGGCCTCCCACAGGCTGCGATCAACAAGCTGCGGGGTTTTCACTTCGCTATAGCCAGCCGCATCAAGACGGCGGCGAACATAAGCTTCGATTTCACGATACAGCACCCACCCCTTGGCGTGCCAAAAAACCGAACCGGCCGCTTCTTCTTGCAGGTGAAACAGGCCAAGCTGACGCCCCAATTTGCGATGGTCGCGTTTCTCGGCCTCTTCCAGCATATGAAGATAGGCTGCCAAATCTTTTTCAGTGACCCATGCCGTGCCATAAATCCGTTGCAGCATCGGCCGGGTTGAATCACCACGCCAATAGGCACCAGCAACTTTCATCAATTTGAAAGCATGACCCAGCTTGCCCGTTGATGGCAAATGCGGCCCACGGCAAAGATCAATGAAATCACCCTGCTGATAGAAAGTGACGGTCTGATCGGCAGGAATCGCCTCGACCAGTTCTATTTTGAAAGGCTCGTTATTCTTTTTATAGAAAGCCACCGCCTCATCGCGCGTCCAGACATTGCGGATAATTGGCTCGTCACGGTCAACAATCTCATGCATCCGCTTTTCAATAGTGGCAAGATCATCCTCGCTAAAGGCCTTTTCACGATGGAAATCATAATAGAATCCATTTTCGATCGCCGGACCGATCGTGACCTGAGTTTCAGGGAATAATTCCAACACCGCTTCGGCCATGACATGCGCGCAATCGTGCCGCAATAGAGCCAACGCCTGTTCGTCTTTGGCAGTGACCAGTGACAGCCGCACATCATTTTCGATTGGACGGGTCAAATCCCATTCAGCGTCATCAACAACGGCAAGCAAAGCAGCCTTGGCAAGACCCGGCCCAATATCGGCAGCAATTGTTGCTGGTGTTACCGGCTGATCATATAATCGCTGCGATCCATCTGGAAGCGTGATATTTGGCATTATTGTAAAAAACCTCTTGCTATCAATGGGACCAACGACCGGTTGGCCGCTTCGCCACAAACTTGGCAGACCATAGCCGCACCCTTGCCGAAACTCAAGTACACTGGTAACTCAGCGTGCAAATCTATAGCCAAATTGAACGCCACCTCTCTGGCCATCAAGGCAGGCGCATGGCATCACCGGCACCACTACCGCAAAAATTAACATTCCCAAATCATCAATTTATGATTTTGTGTTCCGGTTCGCCGCCGCCCGATCCAGCACCCGCCGATAGATTTTGATCGTTTGCCGAGACATGGTCTCGGTCGAAAAATTGGCTTCGATATGCTGCCTTGCCGTACTGGCAAGCGTTTTGCGTTTGCGTGGGCCTAAATCAAGCGCGGTCTGCAATGCCGCCGCAAGGCTGTCAGCATCACCTGGAACCGCCAGCCAGCCAGTTTCACCATGCCGAATGGATTCGGTTGCCCCGCCATGATCAAAGGCCACGACGGGGCGACCCATTGCCTGTGCTTCGAGCGCAACACGGCCAAACGGCTCTGGCGTGATTGACGGCATTGCAACCACATCGGCAACCATCAAGGCTGCTGGCATATCATCAACAAGCGGGGTCAGCCGAAACCGACCTTCAAGCCCCAATTGTTGGCCATAACGCACCAATTCAGACACAAAGGCAGGCTTGCCATCACCAGCACCAATCATCAAACAGATGAAAGGTCGGTCTTTAATCTTGGCCAAAGCCTGCAATAAAATCTGGTGTCCTTTCCACATGGTGGCGCGCGCCGGAAGCATAATCACTGGCACATCTTCAGGGATAGCCAAGCCTTCGACAAAATTAACAATTCGGGTTTGATTCACATTGTCTGGGTTGAATAAATCAACATCGACACCGCGATGCACCACCGTCAAGCGCTCTCTGACATCGACATATTGGCTGGTGATCAAATCTTTCACATAGTTCGAAATTGCAATCACATGATCGGTTTTCAACAATTTGCGATTATAAATCCGCTTAAACGCCGATCGGGCGATAAACCGCCCATGAACCGTGCTTACTGTCGCAATGCCAAGCGCCGCCGCGGCCGGCAGCGCAATCCATGCTGGCACACGCGAGCGAACATGCACAAGATCAGCCTTCTCACGGCTCAGAATGGCTTTTAACCGGCTCCGGACTTGCGGCCAGCGAAACGGGTTTTTGGTATGAACATCGAGCTGATAATGCTTCGCCCCAAGACGATCGAGATGCCGCACCATTGGCCCACCACGCGAAATAATAATCGCGCGGCCACCATGTTTTTGAATTGCGTCGGCCATTTCAACCGTGCCACGTTCAACACCGCCACGAACCATCGCTGGCAGAATTTGTACAATCGTTGGCACGCCGCCTTGACGTTGTTTCAACAATTTCGATTTTGGTGCTAGTATCATTGGCCTTATAAATGGCTATCATTTGCTAGTTTGGTCAAGATTTAATAAGACGCAAACTGGCAAATGCCAGATCATGAAAGTGAAAAAAATGCAATCTATCGCGTGGCACAGCATAAACCAGTCAGGTAGGATCGCCTATAACAGAGTTACTGGCAAAACGCCCGGGATCATCTTTTTATGCGGTCATGGCTCGGACATGGATGGCAGCAAGGCATTATTTCTTGAAAGTTGGGCAAAACAGCAGGGACGTGCCTTTTTGCGGTTTGACTATAGCGGGCATGGCCAGTCAGATGGTGCCTTTCTGGAAACCAATATTTCCGATTGGACGCGTGACGCGATTGCCGTTATTGACGATCTAACCACTGGCCCTCAAATCCTTGTTGGCTCGTCACTTGGGGGTTGGATCATGCTGAATGTCGCGCTGGCACGGCCTGACCGGATTGCGGGGCTGATCGGCATAGCAGCCGCCCCCGATTTTACCGAAGATTTGATCTGGCAACCGCTTGATGATGATCAACGCAACAAGATGAAAAATGATGGTCAGATCGCGATGGAAAACCCCTATGCCGATGATCCGGTTATCTATCCCTATCATTTGATCGAAGATGGCCGCCAGCATTTACGGCTTCGCGCGCCTTTGGCGATCACCGCACCAGTTCGCCTTTTGCAGGGCATGAATGATGCCGAAGTGCCATGGCAAACCGCAACAAGGCTTGCCGATTGTTTGCAATCTGATGATGTGGTTCTGCATTTCGACAAAACCGCAACGCACCGGTTTTCCGAACCAGCACAATTACGCCTTCTTGAAACTGTTTTGGTGACGCTGCTTGATCGGCTTGACCCGAAATAGCCAGGCTAGGTCATTAGAAATCGAGATCGCAATAATGATCAGGCGGGGTCAGACCAACCACCTGATCGGCAAGAAGGTCGCGGAATGATGGGCGTGATTTCATTTTGGCGTACCAGCTTTTGGCTTCGGGGTGGCGGCTCCAATCAATATCACCTAGGAAATCGAGAACCGACAGATGCGCCGCGGCGGCCAGATCGGCAAGCGATATTTGCCTGCCGGTTAGCCAGTTCCCCTGCTCGGCCAGCCAGTCAATATAATCAAGATGGATTTGCAGATTGCTCATCGCGGCCCGCATCACCACAGATGATATTGTGCCTTCACCCGAAAACCGTTTGATGACACGCTCAGACAATAGCGGCGTTCCAACCTCGCGGCTGAATTTATATTCAAACCAATGCACAAGACGGCGAATTTCGGCACGCGCTGGTGCTTCACCCCATAGTAAATTATGTTGGCTTGAATCTTCGGTTTCTTCGATAAATTCAGCGATCACCATTCCGCCACTAATGGCAAGCCCATCTTCAGTGACCAGAACGGGCACATCACCCGCCGGATTAAGCGTTAGGAAATCTTCGCTACGCTGCCACGGAATTTCCAGCTTTGGCAAAACCATCAGGTCGCGTTCGGCAAGCACAAGCCGGATAAAACGTGACGATGCTGATAATTGATAGTGATGCAAAACCCGCATGAACCCGAAACCCCTTACCATCAATTGCGACCAAGACCGGCCGTCATTCACATAGCATATTATGCCGGTGGCGCAATGCCCCGAACAACAAGCCCGCTTGACGGCAAGCTTGCCAACGCACCTGGCACCAACTCGCAAAATTGCAGCCGTTCCGGCTCGACAAAGCCAGGCCAGTCAAGACCATAGCCAACCGCCGGCACAAACCCAAATTTTGGATAATAATCAGGCTCGCCTGACACCAGAACAAGCCGCCATCGCCCTAGTCGTGCAAGCCGCATTCCCTCTTGAACCAATTGTCGGCCAAAGCCTTTGCCGCGAACATGAGGTTGCACCGCAAGCGGGCCAAGCAGCAAAATGATTTCATCATTCAGCATGACTTCCCAGAACCGCAACGACCCAACGGCTTGATCACCGTCATAGCCAACAAGACATAATGCGGCCACCGGCGCCCCCGGGCGCAACGCCCAGACCGACCGGTCATACCGTTTTGGCCCAAACGCCTCGGTCATCAATGCTTCGATGACCTGACTATCTGCCTGTGTTTGCTGCGTAATCTTGAACATCATTATGCTTTATAGAAAAGTAGCAGCAGACACAATCGGCTTTTGCATGGCCATTGAAATCAATGATTACGCCGTTTCAGACAGATCATCCTCAAGCGTCAGCGGTACATCCAAAACCGGAATGATTTCAGTTGGAACGACCTGCCAGAAATGCTGCAACGCCGTTTCCCAGTGGTTCAAGATGCGTGCGGCAAGAGCGCTTTCGGTTTCGCGTGCGTGCTCGGCAACAAGATCACGAAGCTTGTTTTCCCAATGCGGATGCGCAATCCGGAAAAGCTGTAGGCTTTCCCGATTGACTCGTGATTCAAAATTATCAGCCTCGTCATAGATGAAGGCCATGCCGCCGGTCATGCCAGCGCCGAAATTGTCACCAACCTCGCCAAGGATCACAACATTGCCACCGGTCATATATTCACATGCGTTCGACCCGCTTCCTTCGACAATTGCCGTTGCGCCCGAATTACGAACACATAAGCGCTCGCCAGCCTGACCCGCCGCAAACATCTTGCCCGATGTTGCGCCATAAAGAACCGTATTGCCGATGATGGTATTGGCACTAGCAACAAACCCAACGGCGGCTGATGGCCGAACGACAATCATGCCACCTGACAAGCCTTTGCCGACATAGTCATTGGCATCACCTATCACATCAAGGCGAAGGCCCTGCGTTGCAAAAGCGCCCAAAGACTGGCCTGCCGAGCCGCGAAGCCGGACAAGAACATGTCCTTCACGAAGTCCGGTCATGCCAAACCGGCGAACAATATGCGACGACAGCCTTGTACCAATAGCACGCTGGGTGTTTTCGACATTGTAAGACAATTGCATCTTGGAGCCGTTTTCGAGCGCAAGCTTGGCATCAACAACCATTTGCGCATCAAGCGTATCCGGCACTTCGGTGCGGGCACCGCCACGGCTGCTGACCAATTCATCTTCGCTGTCAGCACGCACCAGAATGGGGTTAAGATCAAGGTCATCAAGCGCAGCATCACCGCGGCTTACCTGCGTCAGCAAATCGGTACGACCAATCACTTGCTGCAATGTGGTAAAGCCAAGACTTGCTAGAATTTCACGAACTTCTTCAGCAAGGTGTGTGAATAGCTGAACCACTTTTTCCGGCGTGCCTTCAAATTTCGCCCGCAGATCATCTCGCTGCGTGCAAACACCGACCGGACAGGTATTGGAATGGCATTGCCGAACCATGATACAGCCCATTGCAATCAATGATGAGGTGCCAATGCCATATTCATCAGCACCAAGCATCGCTGCCATAACGACATCACGGCCTGTTTTCAATCCACCATCGGTTCGCAGCACAACCTTGTTGCGAAGGTCATTCATCGACAGTACCTGATGTACTTCAGATAGACCCATTTCCCACGGCAAACCGGCATATTTGATTGATGATTGCGGGCTGGCGCCAGTGCCGCCACCATGGCCTGAAACCAAAATCGAATCCGCCTTGGCCTTGGCAACACCGGCGGCAATTGTGCCGATACCGGTCGAGGCCACCAGCTTGACGCAGACTTTTGCATCTGGGTTGATCTGTTTTAGATCATAGATCAGCTGCGCCAAATCTTCGATTGAATAGATATCGTGATGCGGTGGCGGTGAAATCAATGTCACACCCGGGGTTGAATGGCGCAATCTTGCGATCAGGCTATCAACCTTGATTCCGGGCAATTGGCCACCCTCGCCGGGCTTGGCACCTTGTGCAACCTTGATTTCGATCTCTTCACAATTATTCAGATATTCGGCAGTGACACCAAACCGACCCGATGCGATTTGCTTGATCGCGCTTGACGGATTATCGCCATTTTCGCGAAGCTTGAAACGCGCCGGATCTTCGCCGCCCTCGCCCGAATCCGATTTGGCACCAATGCGATTCATCGCAATCGACAGGGTTTCATGCGCCTCAGGGCTTAGCGCGCCAAGCGAAATGCCCGGCGAGACCAATCGTTTGCGGATGTTGGTGATTGATTCGACACGGTCGATCTCAACCGCATCACCAGCCGCCTTGAATGCCATCAAATCACGAAGGTTGATTGGCCCCTGATCATTGACCAGCGACGAATATTTTTTCCAGCTTTCAAAAGAGCCAGTGTCGCAAGCATGCTGCATGGCATGGATCAATTGCCCATCAAAGGCATGACGTTCGCCAGATTTGCGATAGCGGAAAAATCCACCAACAGGCAAATGCACATCATCATTGGCAAAGGCCTTGTTATGCATTTCAACCACCCGCGTTGCGATGCCTTTCAGGCCAAGACCCGAAATACGCGACGACATTGGCGGAAAATAATCAGCAACCAATGACCGTGACAGGCCAAGCGCCTCAAAATTATAACCACCACGATATGAAGCAATCACTGAAATGCCCATTTTCGACATGATTTTCAGCAAGCCTTCTTCAACCGCCTTGACGAAATTACCAACCGCATCGCGAAGTTCCATGCCAACAAGCAGGCCGCGCTCATGCCGCTCGGCAATCGCCGCTTCGGCAACATAGGCATTCACCGTGGTTGCACCAACCCCGATCAAAACAGCAAAATGATGAACATCAAGACATTCGCCACTGGCCACATTGACCGATGCAAATGTGCGCAATTGCTGTCGGACAAGATGCGAGTGAACCGCGCCTGTTGCCAAAATCATTGGGATTGGAACCCGACTTTCCGACACATTTCGGTCGGTCAGCATCACATGCTCGCAACCTGACCGAACGGCTTCTTCAGCCTCGGCCTGAATCCGTTCAAGCGCATTGGTAAAGGAAGCCTCAGACCCATCATTGTCAAAACTACAGTCAATTTCGGCCGCCTTTTTGCCAACATAACGGCATAGCGCATCCCATTCCGGCACCGTCAAAACAGGTGAATTCAATACCAGATGATCGCATTGCTCGGGCGCTTCATCCAGAATATTGCCAAGATTACCAAGCCGTGTGCGCAGCGTCATCACATGACGTTCACGAAGCGAGTCGATTGGCGGGTTGGTCACTTGCGAGAAATTCTGCCGGAAGAAATGATGCAGGCCACGATAGCGGTTTGACAAAACGGCAAGCGGCGTATCATCACCCATTGATCCAATGGCTTCTTTACCGGTTTGTGCCATTGGCTGCAAAACCAGTTCCATATCTTCCATTGTCCAGCCAGCCATCATCTGACGGCGGCGGGTTTCAGTCTTGGTCAGGGGCTGGCTTGCCTTACCCGTTGAATTCGCCAATAGCGAGTCCATCTGCTTGGCACGGCCAATCCATTTGCTCCAGTCGCATTTCTTGGTCAATGCGTCTTTCAACTCGCCATCTTTATAAAGACGGCCTTCGGCAAGATTGATACCAATCATCTGCCCCGGTCCAAGCCGCCCACGTTCGGCAATTTTGGTATCGGGAACGACAACCATTCCGGTTTCTGAACCCGCAATGACAAGCCCGTCATGCGTCACCACATAACGAAGCGGGCGCAATCCATTCCGGTCAAGACCGGCAACGACCCAATCACCAGCATAAGCCGCAATCGCTGCCGGGCCATCCCATGGTTCCATAACCGAATTGCAATAGGCATACAGCTTGGCCCGCGGGTGATCGCTGCCAACATCAATGGCCTCGGGAATCATCATGGTTTTTACCATTGGCAATTGCCGCCCACCGTGAACCATTAGTTCAAACACCGCATCAAGCGCTGCCGAATCCGAACTGCCATTGGCAACAACCGGCTTTAAATCGCCAATCGCATCACCAAACAAAGCCGATTCCATGCGGTCTTCATGGCAGCTCATCCAGTTTTGATTGCCCCTGATGGTATTGATTTCACCATTATGCGCCAAAACGCGGAATGGCTGCGCCAATTTCCAGGTTGGCATGGTGTTGGTCGAATAGCGCTGATGATAGATTGCAAAAGACGACACAAAGCGCTGATCGAGCAAATCTGGGAAAAAGGCCGTTACCTGCTCGGCAAGGAACATGCCTTTATAAATGATCGACCGGCTCGACAATGAACAAAGATAAAAATCATTGATCATATGTTTGATAACGGCCTTTTCGATCCGGCGGCGTACCAGATAGAGCTGGCGTTCAGCTTCGGCGGCGTCCATTTCGACCGGCATCGAAAACATGATCTGTTCAATTTCTGGACGTGTCGCAATGGCCTTTGTGCCAAGCGCCTTGATATCTACCGGCACCTGCCGCCAGCCATAGATGCTATGCCCAACCGCCAGAATTTCCTGCTCGACAATACAGCGGCAGCGTTCCTGCGCGCCCAAATCGGTACGCGGCAAAAACACCATGCCAACCGCCAACCTGCCACCATCATCATCATGGCCGGTGCGCGCAATATGTTCGATAAAAAAGTCGCGTGGAATTTCAATATGGATACCAGCACCATCGCCAGTCATGCCATCAGCATCGACCGCACCGCGATGCCAGATCGCTTGCAACGCCTCGATGGCTGATTCGACAACGGCGCGGTTAGGCTTGCCATCTTGTGCCGCCACAAAACCAACACCACAAGCGTCATGTTCCATTTGCGGGCCATAAACACCCGCTTTGGTTAATTTAGCTTCATTCACAGCGCGGCGCTGAAGATAGGCAGCTTCATCAAAATTCTTTGTCATTTTACTCTCCGTATAAGCAGCGGTCTAGCGACCGGCACCAGCGGCCCGCGGCGCATCAGCGGCGGCCATAATCCATTGATCAATCGCCTCAGCCGCATCACGGCCGTCACGAACACCCCAAACAACAAGCGACGCGCCGCGAACAATATCGCCAGCCGCAAACACGCCATCCAGATTTGTCATCATGGTCCGCCAATCAATTTTCAGCGTTCCCCAGCGGGTGACTTCCAACCCGTCCTGGCCAAACATTGTCGGCAAATCTTCCGGATCAAAACCAAGCGCCTTGATCACCATATCGGCAGGCAATTCATGCGCTGATCCGTCAATCACTTCTGGCACTTGGCGGCCGGTTGCATCGGGCTGGCCAAGGTGAATGCGCTGCGCCTGAACCGCGCGCACCTTGTCATCACCAAGAAATGCCTGTGGTGCAGACAGCCATTTGAAAACAACACCTTCTTCTTCGGCATTTTGAACTTCGCGCTGTGACCCGGGCATATTCGCCCGATCGCGGCGGTAAAGACAGCTAACCGATTTGGCCTTTTGCCGAATTGCCGTGCGAACGCAATCCATCGCCGTGTCGCCGCCGCCAATCACAACAACATCTTTGCCTTCGGCATTCAGCGCACCCGAATCAAATGCCGCCACATCATCACCAAGGCTTTTGCGGTTTGATACGGTTAGATATTCAAGCGCCGGAACGATGCCATCAAGCCCGCTTCCCGGCGCGGCGATGTCGCGTGCCTTATAGACACCCGTCGCCACCAGAATGGCATCATGCTTGGCCCGAATATCGGCAAAGCTGGTCTCGCCACCAATATCGACGCCAAGATGGAAATGAACGCCGCCATCAATCAGCAATTGGCCACGACGCTCGACAATTGATTTTTCCAGCTTGAACCCGGGAATGCCATACATCAGCAAGCCGCCAATCCGGTCATAGCGGTCATAGATATGCACCTGATAGCCGCGATGGCGAAGCATTTCGGCAGCGGCCAATCCGGCTGGCCCGGCGCCAATGATGCCAATCGATTCCGCCCGCTCAACACGCGGCGCGGCTGGCTTGACCCAGCCCTCGGCAAAGGCGGTTTCGGTGATATGTTTTTCAACCGCACCAATGGTGACTGATTCAAACCCTTTTTCGATCACACAACTGCCTTCGCAAAGCCGGTCTTGCGGGCAAATACGGCCACAGATTTCCGGAAAATTATTGGTCTGTGATGACAATTCATAGGCTTCCTGCATCCGGCCTTCGGCAGTCAGCATCAACCAATCAGGAATATTGTTATGAAGCGGGCAATTCACCTGACAGAACGGCACCCCGCATTGCGAACAGCGCGATGATTGCGTTTCAGCCTCAGCAGCGTCAAAATCATCATAAATTTCATCAAAATCAGCGACACGATTTTCGGCCTTGCGCTTTTCCGGCATGGCCTTATCGGTCGATACGAACTTCAACATCTTTGATGACATATCTGCTACTCCTTAATTTATGCGGCACTGGCGTTACAACGCTCATACTGGCGTTTTACAACCCCGCATCGCCCCATTCAAACTGGCAACGCGGTTTTCCGTCTCGGTCTTTTCTGGTGACTTATCGTCTGCAAAGCCGGCCTATCCATCGCCACTGCAACACCCGATCCCAGCGCAACCAACGATATTGATCTTTCAAACGATGCTGGCATCACCCTGATGTTCTGGTGCAATCACCAAAAGCAACCGGCGGTTTACCAAAAGGCTCATCCGGTCACCCGTCCAATTAGTCAACATTCATTACCTTTTTTTGATCATAATTGCAAGTATGATTCAGATGGCACAAATAAATCTATCTTGCCTAACGGTATTATGGCCGAAATGGTACTAATTAGGCAAATAAAGCCAAATCAGATTGATGCTGGTCAATAATCACCTTCTGCGCCTATGATAGCGCCAATCAATGCCACCCATTTGGCCGGTTTGATAATGCGCCTTTACTACTTCGTCTCTAGTAATGCGCCGGTAATAACAATGTGCCTTTGCAAGGAGCCGTACGAATGCCGCTAAGCCTGCTGATTCTTGTTGCCGCCATTCAGGGTTTGACCGAATTTTTGCCCGTATCATCATCGGGGCATTTGGTGATGATTCCGATTGTCACCGATTTTGCCCATCAGGGCCGGGTGATTGATGTGGCAGCGCATGTCGGCACTTTGATTGCAGTTGCCTTTTATTTGCGTGCTGAAATCATTGCCATTGCGGTGGCAATGCTGCGCTTTGGGCGCACTGATCCTGACCATGCACGGCTTGGCATTATGCTTGTTCTGGCAACCATTCCGGTGATTATCGCTGGTTATATTGTCAATTACGCCCATTGGCAGTGGCTTGACATGGTTTACAGCCTCGCCATTGCCAATCTGGTATTTGCCGTCATTTTATGGCTTGCCGACAAGGTGCCTGCCACGCGGCGCGACCTTGGTCAAATCGGCTTGCCGCATGCGCTGATCATCGGCATCGTGCAAATTTGCGCCTTGATCCCCGGTGCCTCGCGGTCAGGCGTGACGATGAGCGCAGCGCGGTTTCTTGGCTATGACCGCGTCACCGCAGCCCGATTTTCATTATTGCTCTCCCTGCCAACAATTGCTGGGGCCGGCTTGCTCAAAACGCTTGATCTTGTCAAAAGCGGCGATGCCACGCTTGGCGCGGATGCGGTGATTGTTGCGGCTTTATCGGCTGGCCTTGCGTGGCTTGCGATCCGCTGTATGATGCGCTGGCTTACCACGGCAGGCTTTGGTATTTTTGTCTATTACCGTTTGGCGCTTGGTGGATTGCTATTGCTGGCATTGACGCAAGGTTGGGTTGCCGCAAGCATTATCTAAGACCGGAACAAACCGCCTGGCCGATAGCGCTCAAGATAGGTTGGCAAAACCGCATCAACACAAGTTGGCGTGATGCCCAAATCTGCGAGCGTCAGCGCCTTTTTGCCAACGATGTTGTCACTTTTCAGCAATCGCACCTGATCAAGCGTAATTGGCGCATTGGGCAGCAATCCGGCAAAGGCAGCACCGCATGATAATGCAAAAAATGGCACCGGCAATAATAGGCGCCGCCGCTGGATGTGAAGAAGGGTGATTTCCATCAATTGCCGAAAACTAAACATATCCGGGCCGCCAAGCTCGAAAATTTTGCCCTCAGGTGATTTAGCAAGCTTGCCACCAGCGAGGCCAAGACCGGCCATAATCGCCCCGACAACATCTTCAACATAAACGGGCTGCATGCGCATTTTGCCACCGCCAGGCAATGGCAATGCTGGCGCAATCATGGCCATTGCGGCAAACCGGTTAAAAAAATCATCGCGCGGGCCAAACACAATTGATGGGCGCAGGATCACCGCTGATGCGAAGGCCTTGTGCAATCCAGCTTCGCCAGCAGCTTTGCTTTTCGCATAATGGCTTGGAGAGTCACGATCGGCACCAATGGCTGATACATGAACAAGTGATTGAACATCATGCTTGGCGGCAAGCGCGCCGATACGCGCTGGCAATTCCGCCTGCAATGCGTCAAAGCGCTGCCCGCCACCTTCGGCAAGGATACCAACAAGATTGACCACCGCATCGGCAGGCCGAATGACCGATTCCAAAACCGCCTCATCAAGCGCATTGCCAGCCACAAGCGTGATCTGCCCTACATTGCCCATCGGTTTTAGATATTTTGCCCGCTCGCTATTGCGGCATAACACAATGACCTGTTTACCAGCGCGTGCCAGCCGTTCCACGGTTGCCCGTCCAACAAACCCCGATCCACCAATTACTGCAACTGTGTTGATCATTGATTTACCCTTGCTTGACCGGCCAATAGGCGCGGCGCGATGATCCAATTTACTGGCGGCACAGTCACGTTTCGGCGCGCCACCAAGCATTCATTGATTGCAAATTAGGTCATGCCTCCCCGCTTTACAATCCCACCAATGCCAATTTCCGATAAAATAGATTTTTACCAGCATTTGGCACCACCAAGAAAAGCCGCATTTTCTCGCCATTAGGTCATTGAAAAGGTTTGACACGCCATGGTTTGTGGCTATTCTCACGCCGTCAGACAGAAAGCGGTTTTCCGCAAGGTCAATGGCAAGCCCAGGTGGCGGAATTGGTAGACGCGCTGGCTTCAGGTGCCAGTGACCATTAGGTCGTGGAAGTTCGAGTCTTCTCCTGGGCACCATTGCCATTTTGATAGCCCCACGGCCGTTACTGGCTTTTCCTGCCAAAGCCTGCGCCCTTGGCGAAAAGCCCAGCCTTTGCAAAGACACAAGACCCTGCCTTTGCGATGACACAAGAAACGAGGCATAGATGACAATTCATATCCATCAGGACGATCTTCCCGTTGAAATTGATCTTGGCGATGTGGTTGCCATTGATACCGAGACAATGGGGCTTAACCCGCATCGCGATCGGCTTTGCCTTGTGCAGCTATCAGGCGGTGATGGCGATGCCCACCTTGTCAAAATCGCCAAGCCGCAAATGCCAAGCCCAAATCTGGCGTCGCTTCTTGCCAATCCGCAGATCACAAAGCTGTTTCACTTTGCGCGTTTTGACATTGCCAGCCTTAGCCAACGCATTGGCCCGCTTGCTGGCCCGGTTTATTGCACCAAAATCGCATCCAAACTTATCCGCACCTATACCGACCGGCATGGGCTAAAAGATCTTTGCCGCGAATTATTGCAAATCGATATTTCAAAACAGCAGCAATCATCGGATTGGGGTGCAGCGACCTTGACGCCTGAACAGGCCGAATATGCCGCCGGTGATGTTTTATATCTTCACCAGCTTCGTGAACGCCTTGATATGATGCTGGAACGCGAAGGCCGAAGCGATATTGCCGCCCATTGTTTTGCCTTTTTGTTAACCCGTGCCAAGCTTGATCTTGATGGATTTGCCGAGATGGATATTTTTCATCACTAGGCGTTAGCCTGCCAACGAAAATCAGCCAAGATCGGGGCGCATCCGGGCTGATGGCACTGACGGCATTGATTTAGGGAATGACATTACATATGACCGACATAGATCCAGCAAGAAAAAGCCGCTTTACCCCACGCGCCAAGACCGCCCAGACCACCAGCGAGCGGCGCTATCCATTATCGCTTTTGCTTGTTGGCGTTGGCGCTGTTCTAACGCTTGCTGTTGCAAGCTGGCTTGGGCTTTTGGCCAATGGCAAGGATGTTTCGCTGGAAATCAAAGAGGTGAAACGCGCCGAAAGTGGCGAAGTTCAATTAACCGGTGCGCGCTATCGCGGCTTAACACCAGCCGGGAAACCATATGAGATCACGGCTGCCAAAGCCAATGAAGCCCCTGACGGGTCGGGGCGTGTTGACATGGATCAACCAACCGCCGTTTTGATTATGCGCAATGGCTCGCTTGTTAACATGCAGTCAAATTCAGGCATCTTCAACAAACAGACCGATATTGTTTCCATGTCAGGCGCGGTTGTAGTGACCCAGCCTGATCGCAATCTTCGCCTTGATACCGAAGCGCTTGAAGCCAATCTCAAAGCTGGTGAGATGCATAGTGATGTTCCGGTTCAGGTTCAGGATATTGACAGGCGCATCAATGCCGATAGCATGAAAGTCTATGACAATGGCGCGCGGATTGTCTTTGGCGGGGCTGCAAAAATGATCATCAAAAACAGCAACGCCATCGCACCCACGTCAAAGACCGTGGATACACTGAAAACGACCAAGTCCAAAAGCTAGATATTTTTAATTGACCGATCGTTGGGTAACCTAACCGGCCATCTGGACAGAAAGCAGATCACATAATGAACCGATCTAATCGCTATTTGGTCAAAATATTGTGCAAAATTGCGCTTGGCGTAGGCAGTTATATAATCTTGACCACCCCCGCATTTGCACAGACTGCCAGCAGCGCAACCGCGCCAATTCCGATCACAATCGAGGCAAATGACTCGCTTGAATGGAACCAAACCGACGGCACCTACATTGCCAAGGGCGACGCCTATGTCGAACAGGGTCAAGCAAATATCAGCGCAAACCATATCATCGCCAATTACGCAACCGAAGGCGAAACGCGCGATATCACCCAAGTGACCGCAACCGGATCAGTGACCTATATTGAGGGTGAAAATACCGCCAAAGGCGACAAGCTTGATTATGATCTGACCAGCAGCCTCTATGTTCTGACTGGTAAAAATGCGTCTGTCACCGGCCCCAAAGGCACCATGACAGCAACCGAATCAATTACCTATGACTCAACCGATAACGATAATCGGAAAGTCACCGCAATTGGCAAAGCCCATTACAAAAACAGCGATGGCCGCAATGTGTTTGGTGACAAGCTGATCGCCTATATCGGCGCCGATGGCACTTTGAAAACCATTGATGCTTACGACAATACCAAGGTTATCACCGCCCAGGGCACTGTCGCCATCGCCGATAAGTTGAATTATATCGCCAGCACATCAATGGCCAATCTTGACGGCAATGTCGAAATTACCGACAAGGAGAACATCATGCGCGGCGCCCGTGCCGAGGTTGATTTTGACAAGGAAATCAGTAAGATACTTTCAGGTCCCACGGGCAAGCGCGTGACCGGTATTTTAACACCATAAATCAGCTTACCGCATGCAGCATTGCGTTCGGCAAAATATCAAACCGGCATTTTCCCCTTAACTCATTGACATGCCCTGATTAATTGGCCGATAAAGATATCTCTGACAGGCCGCGAGGGCTTCATCGCATCAAAAAGGGCATGATGGTGTCTGACAATATAGAATTAGATTTTGGCATTGCACGGCCGGTATTGGTGTCAGGCAATCAAGGGTTGCAAGCTAAAGGCGTTGGCAAGAGCTTTAACAAACGGCGCGTGGTTCGTAATGTGTCGCTTGGCTTACAACGTGGCGAGGCTGTTGGTCTTCTTGGCCCAAACGGCGCTGGCAAAACAACGACATTTTATATGCTTGCCGGTTTATTGCCCGCCGATGAGGGGCAGGTTTTTATTGATGGACGTGATGTCACCGGCATGCCCATTTTCCAGCGCGCGCGGCTTGGCATGGGATATCTGCCACAGGAATCCAGCATCTTTCGCGGCTTGACGGTTGAACAAAATATCCGCGCCGTTCTCGAAACACTCGAAGACCATGATGACGAACGCGACGCCACGCTTGATGATCTGATGGCCGAATTTGGCATTACTCATCTTCGCAACACACCTTCGGTTAGCCTGTCCGGCGGTGAACGTCGCCGTCTGGAAATTGCGCGCGCTCTTGCTGCCCGCCCGACATTTCTTTTGCTTGATGAACCTTTGGCCGGCATTGACCCGATTGCTCTTGGCGAAATTCGTGATTTGATTGCGCATTTGAAAACACATGGTATCGGCGTTTTGATTACCGACCATAATGTTCGCGAAACGCTTGATATTGTTGACCGTGCCTACATTATTCATGACGGCACCGTGCTGATGGAAGGCACACCGGATGAGGTGGTTCAACATAGCGGGGTTCGGCAAGTCTACCTTGGCGAGCGTTTTAGCATCTAGATCGCGTGATTCACGGCTTGACAGCCCATCATGCACCTCCTATACCTGCGCCGCCTTAGCACTGCATAGTTTCGGTTCCAGAAATGGGCGCTGCACAGGCTTTATTCATTCTACGGGTCTTTTCATGTCCATAATCGATTATCTCGCTGCCGACCAGATTATGGTTGGCGTCGCTGGCAGCAGCAAAAAGCAGGTTATTGAACAGCTTGCTGAACGCGCCGCTGAACTGAGTGGCCTTTGCCAGCGCAGTCTTTTTGAAATTGTGATGCGCCGCGAACGTCTTGGTAGCACCGCCATTGGCAGCGGTATTGCGATTCCGCATGCCGTGCATCACGATTTGACGCGTACCATGGGCATCATCGCCGTTTTGACAAAGCCAGTTGATTTCGACGCACAAGATCGCAAACCGGTCGATATTGTTTGCCTTGTGATCGGGCCGCAAAATGCAGATAGCGATCATCTGAAATGCGTATCAAGCGTGGCAAGATCATTACGCGAGGTGGCTATTTGCAACCGGCTTCGCACTGCCAAAACGCCACATGAACTTCTTGGATGCCTTAAAAACGCCAGCGACGTTGCCGCCTAACCGCGTCAGGCTTGCCCACAATCCCTGCAAAATGCGAACAACCGCGACGGTAATGGCACCGGCAAAGCCATGATGGCATGAGCGCGCGCTAACAGTATGGATAGCAAGCCGTGCTGAATAATGTTTTTATCTGGAAATCGAGAAATTGGTGGAGCTAAGCGGGATCGAACCGCTGACCTCTACAATGCCATTGTAGCGCTCTCCCAGCTGAGCTATAGCCCCTTGTTACCGTGTCCAGCCCTGCAAAGCCCATTTCGGGGCAACGCCATAACGCCAATTCGGTTCCAATTCGTGCAGTGCCGAAACGCTGCGAGGGATGTGTATCGCAGGGGCGACACCGTGTGCAAGCAAATTTTTGTCTGGCGGCGGGTTTTTTATGCCACCGCCGCCAAACTAATCAGATTTGCCAACAACAAGCAGACAAGATTCTTATTGATCATCCTTATTATCTAGGTTGGGCAACAATTCATCACCGTCGGTGATATCGTCCTGGATGATGCCCGGACCGTCCGTATCATCAACATCAACATCATCTTCGTCAAAATCTATATCATCGTCATCATCATCGTCTTTAGTGACAACAACATCAATGTCTTCATCGTCAAAATCTGTTTCATCCAGATCATCAGCATCATCAGAAACAGCTGCCTTCGCCGCGCTTTTCGGTGCAGCCCGGCTTTTACGGCCTTTCAACAGATTTTCCGGATCAAATTCTGTGCCGCAGCCCGGACAAATAATGGGACTGCGTTTAAAATCATAAAAGCGCATATCACATGATAGACAGGTACGCTTCAAGCCAAGCTCAACCTTTGCCATTCTTTTAAATCCCCTGTGCTTAACCGTCAAAAATAAGGACCATTCATCTTTAGGGGATTTGAAACAAATTTTGCAAGCTGTCAAAATAATTTTCTTCCGGTTTCCAACTTTTATTTTCACGCTGGCTTGCGATCAAAAGGATTTGGCATTTTCATGGCGCTAATTGCCTAGCACACAAGAAAAATGTTACAAGCTGCCGTTACCGAAATTAACCGGGCAAAACAGCCCGTCAGCAAATAGTAAAAGGCCTTTTGATGTCACCTCATCCGCATGATCAACTTGTTTCGCGAAAAGCCGGTCCGCTTGTGGGTGTCATGCCCATTCCGGGTGATAAATCAATTTCGCATCGTTCACTGATTTTCGGCAGTCTTTCGATTGGCACAACCAAAGTTCGCGGCCTTCTTGAGGGCGCTGATGTTATGTCAACCAAAGACGCACTTGTGGCGCTTGGAGCCAGCATCGAGCGTGACGCCGACCGGGTTTGGCATATTACCGGCGTTGGCTTGCATGGCATGATATCACCTGTGACACCGCTTGATCTTGGCAATTCGGGAACTGGTGTGCGCCTATTGATGGGGGTTGTTGCCGGTCAGAACATCACGGCAACATTCTGTGGCGATGCCTCGCTTAGCGTGCGGCCAATGGCGCGGATTACCGATCCGCTTGCCGAAATGGGCGCTGATGTCACCTGCCGTGATGGTGGCTTGCTGCCCGTCACCATCAAGGGAGCGGCAAATCCAATGGCGTTAAGCCATCGCTCAAAAGTTGCTTCGGCACAAATCAAATCAGCGATCTTGCTTGCCGGGTTGAACGCGCGTGGCACCACAAATATCATCGAACCGCACGCATCACGCGATCACAGCGAATCAATGCTTCGACATTTTGGCGCATCGGTTCAGCAGCATATCGACGCCGATGGGGCGCATCATGTTACGCTTGCAGGTGAAGCAACCCTTCGCGCCGCCGATATCATCGTGCCAAGCGATCCATCTTCTGCCGCGTTTGCCATTGTTGCGGCGCTGATTACCCCGCAAAGCGATATCACGCTTGTTGGCATTGGCATGAACCCGCTTCGAACCGGTCTTTTGACAACCCTTATCGAAATGGGCGGCGATATTGTCAAAAGCAATGATCGGATTGAAGGCGGCGAAGCCGTTGCTGATTTGCGTATCCGGCATAGTCAGTTGAAAGGCATCACCGTTCCGGCCGAACGTGCGGCCTCGATGATTGATGAATTTCCAATTCTATCAGTCGCCGCAGCAACCGCTAGCGGCACAACCGAGATGCTTGGCGTTGCCGAGTTGCGCGTCAAGGAAACCGACCGTATCAAGGTGATGGCTGATGGCCTTGCCGCATGCGGTGTCACCGTTGATTATGATGATGATTCGATGCGCGTTTCCACCAGCACCATAACTGGCGGGGCAACCCTTTCAGCGCAGCACGATCACCGAATCGCCATGTCATTTCTGACGCTTGGCCTTGTTGCCGAACAACCAATCACTGTAACCGGCTGTGCCACCATCGAAACAAGCTTTCCCGGATTTGCCAGCGGCATGAACCAGCTTGGTGCCAGCATCATTGACGGAACCGCAACGTGATTATCGCCATTGATGGGTCGGCAGCCAGCGGCAAAGGCACGCTTGCCAAACGGGTGGCAGCGGAATTCGGCTATGATTATCTGGATACGGGGGCGCTGTATCGTGCGGTTGCCCTTAGCCTGTTAAAAGCTGGCGTAAATAGCAATAATATTGATGAAAAACAGGCTGTTAATTCTGCGTCAGAACTTGATCTTTCGCTAACGCAAACGGCTGAAATACGCACCGATAACGTTGCCGCCCTTGCGTCAATCGTGGCCGCCATTAGCCCCGTTCGGGCTGAATTGCTGGCGCTTCAGCGATCCTTTGCCACGGCACCACCATCGGGCAAAGGGGCGGTTCTTGATGGTCGTGACATTGGCACGATCGTGCTTCCGGACGCCGATATAAAATTCTTCATTGATGCCGATCTTGATATTCGCGCCGAGCGCCGCACCAAAGAGTTGCTTCAGGCAGGACAATCGGTTATGTTCCGCGACGTTCTGGCGGATATGAAGGCGCGTGATGATCGTGACCGGACTAGGTCGGTGGCTCCATTAACGGCCGCAGATGACGCAATTACCATCGACACATCCAACATGGATGCGGCGGCGGTTCTGGCTCTAGCCCTGTCACATATTGATCGTGTTGACCCATCAGAATAATGAGCCCGAACCGGAGACCATACGAACATTTCCGGTTCATATTTTTGATTAACTGACTGCCGGCGAAACAAACTGGTCGCCAAAAAACCCGCTTGGAGCCAAGCTATATTGCCAAAATAGGGCAAATATAATCTGGTTATCGTTCGTTCAATGCGGCCCTCATGCCGGCTGAGGCACAGATATTTCGATCCTGATTCGGGCGGTTTTGCACCCCCAATCGAAATAGCGACAAAACGGAGATTTTTTTGACATCTACAACGAATTCGGCAGCCGACGCTGCCACTGAAAACTTTGCCGATCTTTTAGCTGAAAGCTTTGGTGAAGGCACGAATGTTGAGGGCAGTGTTGTCCGCGGCTTTGTTATCGGCATCGAGGGTGACGCTGTCATCATTGATGTTGGCCTGAAATCTGAAGGCCGCGTTCCGCTGAAGGAACTTGCCGCCCCCGGACAACAAGCCGATGTTTCAATCGGCGATGAGATTGAGGTTTATGTCGAGCGTATGGAAGACCGTAATGGTCAGGCCGTATTAAGCCGCGACAAAGCCCGCCGCGAAGAAGCATGGGGTGTTCTCGAAGCATCATTTGAAAAGCAAGAGCGCGTTACCGGTGTTATCTTTGGCAAGGTCAAAGGCGGTTTCACTGTCGATCTGTCAGGAGCAACAGCCTTTTTGCCGGGAAGTCAGGTCGATATTCGCCCTGTTCGCGATCTTGGCCCATTGATGGGAACACCACAGCCATTCCAAATTCTGAAAATCGACCGTCGTCGTGGCAATATTGTTGTTTCCCGCCGCGCCGTTCTGGAAGAGTCTCGCGCCGAAGCAAGATCAGAGCTTGTCTCTAATCTGCAAGAAGGTCAGGTTCTTCAAGGTGTGGTCAAGAACATCACCGATTACGGCGCCTTTGTCGATCTTGGCGGTGTTGACGGCCTGTTGCATGTGACCGATATTGCATGGCAGCGCATCAGCCATCCATCTGAAGCCCTGCAAATTGGTGAAACTGTCGAAGTTCAGGTCATTCGCTTTAATGCTGAAACCCAGCGTATCTCGCTTGGCATGAAGCAGCTTCTGTCGGATCCATGGGAAAATGTCGAAGGCAAATTCCCAATTGGGGCGAAAATGGAAGGCCGCGTTACCAATATCACCGATTACGGCGCATTTGTCGAGCTGGAAGCCGGTGTCGAAGGTCTTGTCCATGTGTCTGAGATGAGTTGGACAAAGAAGAATGTTCATCCTGGCAAAATCGTTTCGACCAGCCAGCAAGTCGAAGTTATGGTTCTTGACGTTGATCTGTCAAAGCGCCGTATTTCACTTGGCCTCAAGCAATGCACAACCAATCCTTGGGAAGACCTTAGCGCCACCTATCCAGTTGGCACCGAGATCGACGGCGAAATCCGGAACATCACCGAATTTGGTCTGTTTGTTGGCCTGAATGACGATATTGACGGTCTTGTTCACCTGTCAGATATCAGCTGGGAAAACGCTGGCGAAGAAGCCCTTGAAGGCTTTACCAAAGGCGATATGGTTAAGGCGAAAGTCCTTGATATCGACATCAACAAAGAGCGTATCTCACTTGGCATCAAACAGCTAACTGACGATCCATTTGCTGGTCAGGCTGATGCCTATCGCAAAGGCGAAGTCGTAACCTGTACCGTTAGCGCGGTAACAGACAACGGCATCGACGTCACCATCGGTGAGAACATGACTGGCTTTATCCGCCGGACTGATCTTAGCCGTGATCGTGCTGAACAGCGCGCTGACCGGTTTGCCGTTGGTGAAAAAGTTGACGCCATCGTCACCAGTGTTGACAAGAAAACCCGCAAATTGTCACTGTCGATCAAGGCACGCGAATCTGCCGAAGAAAAGCAGGCCATGGCCGAATTTGGCTCATCAGACAGCGGTGCCAGCCTTGGTGATATCCTTGGTGCGGCTCTTGCCAAGAAAGAAACAAGCGACGAAAAGTAAGACTGGCACAATCGCCAATCTGCCTATCTTCACGCCAGCCGGTGCATCCATCGGCTGGCTTTTTTTATGGCTGGGCTTGGCTATGTTAATGAATTTTATCATTCTTATTAACGTTAGAAATCAATTCTAAGTTGACCCGCCATTTGCAAACAGGCATCCTTACTTCTTATTAAGAACGTAAGAATTAAGGGAGCGAACTCTGTGACACGGTCAGAACTTATCGCAAAATTAGCGGCTAAGAATCCAGCACTTTACCACCGTGATATTGAGCGGCTGGTTGGAACAATCCTTGATGAAATCGGCGGTGCGCTTGAACGTGGTGACAGGGTTGAGCTTCGCGGGTTTGGTGCTTTTTCAGTGCGCGAGCGCAAAGCCCGCCTCGGACGCAATCCAAGAACTGGAACAAGTGTAGAAGTATCTGAAAAGAAAGTGCCTTTTTTCAAAATGGGCAAGGGCATGCGTGAGCGGTTAAACCGCTAGACGGATCGAATTATGCGAACATTAGGCCGCCTTTTATGGCTGAGCATCACCTTGTTCTTGGTCATGTTTGCCATTGTGTTTGCCACATCGAATAAAACCCTTATTACGCTTTATCTTTGGCCATTTGACAGCGCGCTAACGGCGCCAGTTTGGCTGTTGATTCTATCCAGCTTTATCATTGGTGGATTGCTGAGTGCTATATTGCTATGGGGGCAGTGGCTGGCGATTCGGGCAAAGCTGTGGCGTCTTGAAGGGCGTTTCAATAAATTGCAGGCAAAAACCGGTAAAATGACAGCCGAATCAGCCGCCCAGCATGAATACGGCCAGCAGGATTATGACCAGCAGGGTGAATCAGCCGCATCAAACCAATTGACCGCCGATCGCCGGCTAAGTTAAGCAATCGCCCGTTTCCGGTTTCGACCCCGAAAAGAAAAACTATCAAGCAAAAGGATTATCAATGGCGCCCGAGGTTAAAATCTGCGGCATATCAACGGCAAATGATTATATCATCTGCCGCGATGCCGGTGCGCGCTGGACAGGCATGGTCTATTACCCCGGATCATCACGCCATCTTGATCTGGCCGGCCTAGCAGCATTGGCAGATTGCGCCGATTCTATTGGTTCTGATGCGCCTGAACGCGTTTTGCTTAGCGTTGGTATCGTTGGCGAAAAACTTATGCCCATCATCGAAGCGGCGCGGCCAGATATGCTGCAGCTTCATGGCAGAGAAACCTGTCAGGATGTTGCCGATATCAAAGCCCGCACCGGTTTGCCGGTGATCAAGGCGATTGCCGTTGAAACCGCGGCCGATCTTGATCAATGCGCCAAATGGGATAATCTTGCCGATTGGTTGCTGTTTGACGCCAAAGTCAAAGCCGGATCGCAGCCAGGTGGTACCGGCCATCAGTTTGATTGGACAATCCTTGCCAATTACCGCGGGCAGTTACCATGGATGCTGGCAGGCGGGCTTGACCGCCATAATGTGGCAAGTGCGATCAAGATTAGCGCAGCAAAGGCGGTGGATGTGTCATCGGGTGTTGAACCATACCCCGGAAAAAAGGACGCAGAACAGATTCATGCCTTTATTCGGGCGGCCCAATTAGGCTAAAACAATGCTGGGGGCCGCGTCGATATCGCCGACTTTACAGGATGAGAGCTTTTGATGAGCAAAACGAACGTTAACACATTTCGCAACCAGCCCGATGAGGCTGGCCGCTTTGGCATTCATGGCGGCCGCTTTGTCGCTGAAACGCTGATGCCGCTGATTTTGAATGTCGAAAAGGCCTATAAAGAAGCCAGCGCCGATAAATCATTTCAGCGGGAAATGCACTATTACCAAAAGCATTATATCGGTCGCCCAAGCCCACTCTATTTTGCCGAACGCATGACCGCGCATTTTGGTGGTGCGAAGCTATATCTAAAACGTGATGAGCTGAACCATACTGGCGCGCATAAGATCAACAATGTTTTGGGTCAGGCACTTCTTGCCAAACGCATGGGCAAAACCAAAATCATTGCCGAAACCGGCGCAGGCCAGCATGGTGTTGCCACAGCAACAGCCTGTGCGCTTTTCAATATGGAATGTGAAGTCTTTATGGGCGCTGAAGATGTCGAACGGCAAAAGCCGAATGTCGACCGGATGCGTCTTCTCGGTGCCAAAATCCACCCTGTTACCTCAGGCACCGGCACACTTAAAGACGCAATGAATGAAGCGCTTCGCTATTGGGTGACCAATGCCGAAACGCATTTTTACATTATCGGCACCGCCGCAGGCCCGCACCCCTATCCACAAATGGTGCGTGATTTCCAATCGGTGATCGGCACCGAGGCGCGCGAACAAATTCTCGAAGCCGAAGGCCGGCTGCCAAATGCGCTTGTTGCCTGTATTGGTGGCGGGTCAAATGCGATTGGACTTTTCTATCCGTTTCTTGATGATACGGATGTGGCCATCTATGGTGTCGAAGCTGCAGGCAAAGGGCTTGGCAGCGGCCTTCATGCTGCGTCACTAACCGGCGGAACACCAGGTATCCTGCATGGCAACCGAACCTATCTTTTGCAAAATGATGATGGGCAAATCACCGATGCCCATTCGATTTCGGCTGGTCTAGATTATCCGGGAATCGGCCCTGAACATTCATGGCTTCATGATATTGGCCGCGTCAATTATGTTAGTGCCACCGATGAAGAGGCGCTTGTCGCCTTTCAGCTTTGTGCGCGTCTTGAAGGCATCATTCCGGCGCTCGAACCATCACATGCGCTGGCCTATCTTAGCACCGTCATTGGCGATATGGATTCTGATGATATTGTCATTTTGAACATGTGTGGCCGCGGCGACAAGGATTTGGGCGCGGTTCTTCCGGTTCTTGAAAAACTTGGCCGGATGTAAACCAAAGCCCATTTAGATTGGAAAAGAGATAATTATGGCAGGTCGCATCGACACCGCATTTGCAAAGGCCAAAGCCGAAAATCGCGGCAGCTTGGGCGTTTTTATTACCGCTGGCGATCCTGACGCCGCCGCCACCGAAGCCTTGCTTGACGGGCTGGTTGATGCTGGTGTCGATTTTATCGAGCTTGGCATGCCTTTTTCCGACCCAATGGCCGATGGCCCCGCCATTCAGGCAGCATCACTTCGGGCGTTAAAGGGCGGTATGTCCTTAACCGCAACGCTTGAAATTGCGCGTAATTTTCGCCAACGGCACCCTGATATGCCGCTTGTCCTGATGGGCTATTACAACCCGATCTATATCTATGGCAATGACCGGTTCATTGCCGATTCAGTGGCGGCTGGTGTTGACGGATTGATCATCGTTGATTTGCCACCAGAAGAAGATTCAGAACTTTGCATTCCGGCACGCGATGCTGGTTTGAATGTCGTTCGGTTGATCACCCCGACAAGCCATGATCAGCGTTTGCCGGCCATTTTGGCACAGGCCAGCGGATTTGTTTATTATGTGTCGGTTACTGGCATTACCGGCATGGCAAGCGCTGCGGCGACCAGCATTTCCGATGCCTATCAGCGCATCCGCAAACAAACCGATCTTCCGATTGTAACCGGATTTGGCATCCGCACCCCCGAACAGGCAGCCGAATCAGCACGTTTGAGTGACGGTGCGGTTGTCGGCTCTGCCGTTGTTGATATCATTGCTGATGGCGTGGCAAACCCATCCAGCCCAGATGTGGCTGAAAACCGTGCGGCGATTGTCCGTAAAGTTGCCGCATTTGTCGGCGAGCTTAGTGCCGCCATACGCGCATAGGGAGATTGCAATGAATTGGATTACAAATTCTGTCCTTCCCAAAATCAAGGCATGGGTTCAGTCCGATGATGTGCCGGATAATCTGTGGATCAAATGCAGCGCCTGTAGCCAGATGATTTTTCATCGCGAATATGAACAGGCATTTAACTGCTGCGCCACATGCGGTCATCATGCCCCACTTCCGCCCGAACACCGTTTTGCCATGTTATTTGACGATGGCAAATATGATGTGATCTCGCTTTCGCCAATTGAAGACGATCCTTTGAAATTCCGCGATAGCAAGAAATATACCGACCGGCTTCGCGACACGCGCAACAAAACCGGCCTGAATGACGCGATTGCCGTCGCAGCAGGGCAAATCAACGGATATCCTTGCGTGATCGCCGCATTTGATTTCCGCTTTATGGGCGGGTCAATGGGACGCATGGTCGGCAATGGCATTGTTCGCGCTGCAAAGGAAGCGGTTGCCCGCAAGGGCGCGCTGATCACCGTGCCATCAACCGGCGGCGCACGCATGCAAGAAGGCGTTTTATCACTTATGCAATTACCACGTACCATCGCCGCTGTTGAGCAGGTTCGTGATGCTGGCCTTCCCTATTTTGTTTTATTGGCGCATCCAACGACCGGCGGCGTTACCGCATCATTTGCCATGCTTGGCGATATTCAAATTGCCGAACCTGGTGCCATCATTGGCTTTGCCGGTCGCCGTGTGATCGAAGAAACGGTTCGTGAAAAACTGCCTGAAGATTTCCAGACAGCCGAATATCTAATGGATCATGGTATGGTCGATGCCGTTGTGCCGCGCGCCGAACAGCCTGAATATATTGGCCGGCTTTTGGATTTCATGATGGGATCGAAAGACAGCAGAAAGCGCGCCTAATGCCATCGTCATCACCGGCGACAATGGCCGCAGCCGACCGTGCCGCAGCGGCGCTTGAACGGCTGGCACGGCTACATCCAAAATTAATTGATCTTGGGCTTGATCGCAGCTTTGCCCTTCTGGAAAAGCTTGGCAATCCGCATCATCATTTGCCGCCAACAATCCATGTGGCTGGGACGAATGGCAAAGGCTCGACAATTGCTTTTCTAAGAGCGATGGCTGAAGAAGCCGGCCTTAAGGTTCATGTCTATAGCTCGCCGCATCTATGCCGGTTTAATGAACGTATCCGGCTTGCCGGCAGGCTAATTGACGATGGCGGGCTTGCCGATTTGCTTGAAGATGTCGAAACCGCCAATGGCGACATGGCCGTGACCTTTTTCGAAGTCACCACGGCGGCCGCGATGCTGGCATTCTCGCGGGTGCCAGCCGATTTATTGCTTTTGGAAACCGGCCTTGGTGGCGCGCTTGATTCGACCAATGTATTGAAAACCCCGCTTGCCACAATCATCACCCCGATTGCCCAAGATCACGAGCATTTTCTTGGCACTAACCTCGGCCAGATTGCCAGTCAAAAGGCGGGAATCATGCGGGCGCAAACAGCCTGTTACAGCGCCGATCAACAGGCCGAGGCCATGCATGTTCTGATTGCGCATGCTGAAAATATCGGCGCGTCACTGCAGGTCGCTGGCCGTGATTTCCATCTGGCGGAAACCGATGATGGCGGCATTCACCTATCCTGTGCGGGCAAAGATTTCCTGCTTCCGGCACCTGGGCTACGCGGCGCGCATCAGCTGGAAAATGCAGGGCTGGCGGCGGCTTGCCTTTTTGATCTTGCGGCAAAAAACCGATTGCCATCATGCGGCCAAATCCAGACGGAAAATGCGTTTGCCAGCGGCATTCAATCGGCTGTCTGGCCCGGGCGGGTGCAGCCATTAAATGACGGCCTGTTGGCAGAATTATGGCCGCATCGCCCAATCTGGCTTGACGGCGCGCATAATGCCCATGGGGCGCGAGCTTTGGCCAAGACGCTTGGTCAAATCGATGGCGGTAAATGGAATATTATTTGCGGCGCGCTAAACACGCGTGATCCGGCTGAATTTCTGGCACCACTTGCCGCCCTTGCCGGATCGGTTCGCTGTCTTGCCATCCCTGACCAACCGGCCAGCCTAAGCGCTGGCGAAATGACCGCTGCCGCCTTGGCTCAGGGTCTGGACGCCGCCGCCGCAACAAGCATCATAGCGGCATTTGACCAGCTAGACCCCGCCTATCCGGTGATTATTTGCGGCTCACTTTATCTTGCCGGTCATGTTCTTGTGCAAAATAAAACGCTGCCCGAATAGGACAGCGTTTCACATTATCTTTATGAAAATTGGCGTTAGACCGATTGATCAATCCAGCTTTCCAGCTGTGATTTTGGCAAGGCGCCCATCTTTTCAGCAACAACTTCGCCATTTTTGAAAATCAGCAATGTTGGAATACCGCGAACATTATATTTCTGCGGCGTTAGTGGGTTTTCGTCGATATTCAGCTTGACGATTGACAGGCTGTCTAGCTTTTCACCAGCGATTTCTTCAAGCGCAGGGCCAATCGCTTTGCAGGGGCCACACCATTCAGCCCAGAAATCAACCAATACAGGTTTGTCTGATTGCAGAACATCTGCGGTAAAATCGCTATCCGTGGTTTTTGACGTTGCCATTATGATTCCATTTCATCGTAAAAATCTGCGGCGTATGTGCCGCTGCCTTCGCGGTTTTAAATTTATGGTTTGGCTGCTGCCGCGTCAAGCTTGGCGTCAGGAATATTTATCTATTTTGACGAGCGCAAAGGGTCATAAGCGGCAAAAATATCAGCCAGTGCCTGCGCTCTGGCGTCACGGTCAATCGGCTGATAATCAAGCGTATCAACCCAAACAAGCCAACAATCAATGTCTCGCCCAGGATAAATTTTCTGAAGAAGGCCATCATAAAGCGCCATTTGATGAAGATAGTTTCGCGGTATCGCGTTTTCATGCGGCTGACCCGTTTTGAAATCGGCCAGAATAATGCGCTTGTCATCGACAAACAGCCGGTCAATCTGGCCAGCGATGCCAATGCCATTCAAGCGCCCGTTAATCGGAACCTCAACCAACGCATCCTTGCCAAAAAGCGGGGCAAATTCAGGCAGATCAATCAGCGTCAACAGCTTGTCGATAAGGCCTGCTGCCATTTCGTCAGGCACGTCACAGCTTTGGCCAGCAACCTGTACAGCACGATCACGCCGCAATGACGGATCAATGGCGGGAAGCTGTTCAAGCAACCGGTGCGCCAGCTTGCCATAGGCAAGACCAATGTGACGGTTTTGCCTATTCTGTTTTGCAGCGCCGGCGGCAAGCGATTGTGGATCATGGTCAAGACCCGGCTGCGATGGCCGGATGGGGCGGCCTGATTTATCATCTATCGGAGCAGGACGAAGCAACCAATCAGCCGTATCATCAACCGGTTTTTTCGGTGGCAATTTTGGTTCTTTATCTTGATCTTTATCAATTGTGGCGGGCTGGATAGCGGTGATTGAAACCGTGCCATCATCATGTTCGGTGGCGGTTTTGGTTGCTTTGATGACCCCGCTTAACAGCGCGTAATCACTGCCATCTAGGCGGCGGACGCCATGCGGTTTTTCCCAGCCGCCAATCACCAAACCATCACGCGCGCGCGTCATCGCAACATATAGCAAACGGTTGCTTTCTTCGGTGCGAAGCGTGGCCGCCGCCTCACGCGCCTGTTCGACAAAGGCAGGGCGCGCCAAATCGGATGGCGGCAACCAGTAATGAACCGACCCATCAGCCGCTGGCAAAACCGGTTCGGATTTTCCACGGCTGGCCAGCATATCAGGCAGAATCACAATTGGTGCTTCAAGGCCCTTTGCGCCGTGGATTGTCATGATCCGCACCTCATCGGTACCTGATGCGTCCATATCACGTTTCACCTCGCCGCCACTGCTGCGGATGCTTGTTAGGAACTCAAGCAAGGACACGCCGCCACCAAGGGCAAAATTCTGCGCCAGATTCAAGAAGTGATCGAGCGATTCATCAACCGCACGGCCAAGCCGGTCGCGGAATTTCTGGCGGCCACCATCGACAAGAACAAAGCTGAAGAAACCGAAAACCGACTCATATTCAGCGCGGCTTTGCCAGCGTGCCAATTGATCGGCCATCTTGCCCAAATCACCATCAGCGCCGCGATGCGCCATCAGCCGCGACATCAAGCTGGCCTTGCCACGGTCATAGGCAAGCTCGTAAAGCTGATCTTCGCTCATCCCGAATAAAGGCGATTTTAAAACGGCGGCAAGCTGCAGATCATCATCGGCAAGATGCATTACATCGCCAAGCGCCAAAAGATCCTGAATTTCAATTTGTTCAGCAAGCTGCATCCGGTCAGCGCCAGCCACCTGAACATTGGCAATCTGCAATGCCGATAATAACAATTCAAAAAACCGGCCGCGTTTGCGAAGCAGAATCAGAATGTCACCCGCCCCGACAAAATTTCCCGATGGCAAACGCCGATTGCCAATCCAGCTTTTGACACGCCGCGCCAATTGGGTGGCAGCGATGATTTCAGCACCAAAATCATCATTGCCTTTCACCACCGGCCATAATTCAACAAAGCCGCCTACCCCACTTCGCGCCATTTCATGGATGGTGAAATCATCAATCCCACCAAGGTCGGGAATGGTTTTATTGACCAGATCCAGAATCGGGCTTGCCGACCGGAATGACACCGACAAAGGCACATCGCGGAAATCGGCTTGAATGGCTTTGGCGCGGCTGGACAGCTCGCTTCGATTCTGATTCATAACCAACGGGTTTGCACCCTGAAAGGAATAGATCGATTGTTTGAAATCCCCAACGGCAAACATCGTTCGAGGCAAGCTTGTTGCCCCCGATGCGATATAGGGGCTTGCCCCCTCGCCATCAAAAAATTCATCAACCAGCCGCCGCAGCAATTTCCACTGTGCCGGGCTGGTATCCTGCGCCTCATCAATCAGAAGATGCTGGATACCATTGTCTAATTTCCATGCCACCCATTGTGCCGCCTCGCTTGCCGCCAGCAGATTATTGGTGCGGATAATCAGATCATTATAATCAAGCAAACCGCGTTGGGTTTTCAGACGGCTATATTCCTGATTAAAGGCCATGCCAAACCGGTAAAGCGCCATGGTTCGATCACGGCATATCTGTGCTGCCTGACCAAATAATAACGGTTTAATGATTTCAATGACCTGTTTTTGAATCGCGTCAATTTGCGGCACTGTCTCGCGAAGATCGGCATTTGATAATTGTTTGCGGGCCTTGCCAGCACTAAATAACGCATCGACAAGAAAAGACAATTTCGCGATCCTGCCATCGCCTGTTTGCGCCAACCAAACATCCATTTTCGCGCCGCGATCACTCTGGGTTTTGGAACCAGATGTCTGCAAGGCCGCCGATACTGACCGCAACTTTTCGTCCTGAATCAAATCCAGCCGTGCCAGCAGCACATCGCGTTCTTGATCAGCAGAAACAACACCAAGATCATCACGGAAATGCGACTCGATCCGCGCAAGGCAGTCAGGCGACTCAAGCCCCTCTGCCCGATTGACAAAATCATTAACAATTTCATCGGCGCGTCCCTCGCTGACGGCTTCGGCAATCAACAACACCGAAGCGGCAAGTTCCGGACTTGGATGATATAGAATATTGGCGCGTGCCATCGCCTTTAACCGGCTTTGTTCATCATCATCAGCAAGCTGCACATGCGGGGCAACACCCGCCTCAATTGGAAAGCGCCGCAAAATTGACTGACAAAAAGAATGCACAGTCTCGACACGCGGCCCATCATCATTATCCAAAATTTCGGCAAATAGGCTTCGTGCCCGACGACGCATATCCTGACTTGGCATGACAATGCCCATATTTTCCAGATCTTCGCCAAGCGCCTTTGCCGGAATCGTCGCCCAATTGGCAAGACGTTTAAAAATACGGTTACGCATTTCAGCCGCCGCCGCACGCGTATAGGTTACGCATAAAATACCATCGGCTGGCGCACCGGATAACAGCAAGCGCAGCACGCGATCGGTCAGCAATTTGGTTTTACCCGTTCCCGCATTTGCCGACACGAATACCGAAGCCGCTGGATCAGAAGCCTTGGCCTGAGCCGCACTGGCGCGGGCGATCATCTCATTCATCGGCATTATCTCCATAAAGCCATTCACGGCTTCGGCTTAAATGCTGATAGGGCTTGAATGGCGGAACATTGATCGGGTCTAGCTCGCTTGCATAGGGGGTATTGGCCTGATCAAAATAATTGGCCAGCCTTTCAAGGCGATCCCTGACTTCATCGGCGTCAAACAAATCGGCAAACGGCGTTTTAATTTCACCCGGTGCCGATTTCTTGCCGCTTAGCTGCCAATATTCCAATGATCTTATCTCGCCCGCCGGCAGTGACTCAAACCCGCCGTCAAAGGCAATCAGCCCTTCAACCGCCAATTGGTTGCGAACGCCTTTTTTGATCAAGCTTCCGCTTGGCACCGTGCCGGTTTTGTAATCGACAATCGTCCATTCCCCGTCTTTGTCATATTCCAGCCGATCCGCCCGCGCGGTCAGCTTTACCGGCCCTTGCGCCGCCTGCAAAAAAATCGCCCCGCTAATTTCAGCATGAATTGATTGTAAATCATCACGGCGGCGATGTTCATTTTCGATAAACCATGCGGCCATCGCCTCAAATCTTGTCCACCAGAAATAGCGGATTGAGGGCTGGCCAATCTGGCTGGCAAAATGGGTTTTGCCGAAATCCAGCAATTGTTGCAATGCGTCTTCGCCCAATTGGCCTGTGGCATTTGCCTTGCTGAAATCAGCAAGCGCATCATGAAACAAAATACCGCGAAGCGCCGCATCAGCACTGCGGTCAATATCATCAAGCGGTTTTAGCCGCAGAATTTTCTTGGCATAGATGGCATAGGGATCGGTAATCCAGATATCAATTTCGGTTGCCGAAAACTGGCGGGGGCGGCTTGCCAATGGCGGACAAGGTGACGGCCGAACCGCCGGTTGGGGAATTGTCTTTGGTTCAAATTTCGCAAGCCAAGCTTTTTCAATCGCGCCATCATCAATATTGTCATTCAGACCAAGCGCATTCACCACAACTTCCATGCGCTGTAACCAACGGCTTTTTGTCGTTGGGGTTCCCGCCTCTTTATCGGCGCGGGTGACAATGATGTCTTTGCTGCAAATCGCCATATAGACATCATGCGCGCTTAACCCGCTTCGCCAGTTTTTCGGCGGCAATCCAACCGCTGCCCGCATCGCGCTATTCATCCAAGGGTCGACATCTGGACGCGGCGGCCAATTACCCTCATTAAAGCCAGCAAGAATTAACCGGTGCGCGTCAACCGCGCGTGCCAGATGCATCCGCGCCTCAACCGCACCAAGAATGGCAAGCCGTGGATGCGGCGTGCCAAAGGGGTGAACATTTATATCTTCAAGAAGCTGGCGCAAAATCTGCGGCATATCGCCAGCATCAATTGCGCTATCGCGGCCATCAGCGGCAAGGCTGCGAAACAGGTCGCTTGCCGCCATGCCATCAGCATTTTTCCATAATTCGATTGCGCCTGCACCGCGATCTGCGCCCGCACCATTGCTGTCCATCACGTTAGCACATAGCCGTTCGGCAGCTTCAGCAATTCCGTCTGACAGGCTTGCCAAAGTCGGGTTAGGTGCCTGCCAACAATCAATAAGCGCGGCTAAATTGGCAATGACATGCGTTTCAAAAAAATGACGAAGCTCAGCATCATCAAGCGCTGCGGCAATCGCGGGCAAACCATCACCCGGACGCGGGCCCCGCAATACTGCCAATTCGATTTGATCGACAAAATGACGAAATTGAATCGGGTTCATTCCGCCTGCACAATAGGGATGTTTTAACAATGACAGCAAAGGAAGCGGCGCAAAATTGGCGTCGACCGCATCACAAAGAAGCGATAGAAACCGGCCAGGCGGGCAAAGCGATAAGCGTTTGCCTGCCGAATCTTCGATATCGATATCCCATCGGCGCAAATCGGCAATAACCAATTCGGCAAGCTGGCGATCTGGGGTAATCATTGCTGCGGTTTGGTCGGGTTTTTCCAACACCTCGCGAAGCGATAGGGCAATCAGATTGGCCTCTTCGCGCCGATCCCGCGCCGTTATGACCTTCAAACCAGCAAGCGCGGTTCGGTTGATCATCGGGCTGGCATCACCAAGCCTTTGCCAGCCGTCGCTGATTGCAGCAGGGCGAAAGACCTCGCGCATCAAATCGCGTCTTGCTGGCAATTCGGGCGGTACCTGATCGGCTGAGCCTGCCCAGTTTTGCACTGCATCAGGCGTGATCTCAAGATAGGCCAAAAGCTGGGCAAGCTGATGCTGGGGATGGCCGCTATCCTCGCAGATCGCCGACCATTGATCACCAGCATGACGATCAAGCCCGGGTAAAACAATATGACCATCGGGAAGGTTCGCCACCACGCCAATCAATTCACACGTCGCCGCGATTGATCCGGTCGATCCGGCAATCACGATCAATTGATCGGGTGGCTGATCGCGCCATTGTTTGGCACGGCGGCGTAACAGCCGGTTGCGCCGGTCAACCACGTCAATAAGCCCTTCTTGTGCCAGAATATCCGGCCAACGCTCAATCAAAATGCCAAGAAGGGTCAGAATATCCTGCCAATGCGCCGAAAATTGATCAGGCAATAAATCACGAAGCTGCTCAGCAGTGGCATCGGCATTATAAAGCTGGTCAAGCAATTGCCCAA
>Ga0255756_1000102_pt1 | contig 91497 bp, 60 predicted proteins | sample 011ome_20_FD_179956 | JGI IMG/M metagenome (GOLD analysis project Ga0255756, IMG submission 179956) | Coastal salt marsh microbial communities from the Groves Creek Marsh, Skidaway Island, Georgia - 011509CT metaG (version 2) | ecosystem: Environmental > Aquatic > Marine > Intertidal zone > Salt... | reverse complement strand
GAGAGAGTAACTCTTTGGACGTGCTCTTGTACCCGGAAACGTAACTGGCGATCGCGAGCGACGCGACCCCGAAGCCGCCGAAAAGCTTGACAAGCGTCGTGCCTCCGGTGGTTTTCCCCGCTCGATCGGGAGTAGAGTTTCTTCTGTTCATGTTGTCGTTCTCGATGGAACGCAACAACGAGAGCGATTCTGGGTGTAAACCCGCGTTCCTTTTCGTCGACATGATGAAAAAGTGACAAAAATAGGACGATAGGTATGTGTACTGCGCGCGATACGTGTGACTTTTAATGTGATGCGTTTCCCTCGAGAGACGCGTCCCAAAAGAGAATTTTTGGTTTTACGAAAATGAATGAAAAAAAGGTAGATTTTTTCGTACACTTAATTGCAGTAGCCTAGTGGTTTTATACGTAATATACGCGCGAGGAAGTCTCGTCTGCCTTGCAATCCAAGGTACTGCTCCTACGTGCGATGGATTGATATTCTGATTGATTTCGATGCGTTGGAGAGTTGTTTGTTTCTTTATCACTGAGTAAAGGTGTTTTCATTGTAGAGTCATATGGGTAAATTTTTCGTCGTGTACAAGCGCTAACTAATAATATTACACCGCCCAAGAGCGAGGCGGCGTCGCGACGCCGTTTTCACCATTGCCGATGTGGTGGAACCCTCTTCGGTAAGACGAAGCTCGTGGTGTCGTTTTTGCTTGGCCGATTCGACTCGTGAGTTCTTCTTCTTCTTTTTCTGTTTCTTTTTCTAACTCGAAAGAAGAAGAGGAAGCCGACGGACACTGCGCGAGGGAAGTGGCGCCGCGGTTGGTGCTTTTGTCGCCGTTTTCAAAGGAGGAGGTGGAAGTAGGAGTCGTAGGAGTTGGAGTCGAAGTGGTCGTCGACGGCGTCGTCGTCGTCGGAGCAGCGCTCGTAGTAGTTGAAGAAGAAGAAGAAGACGAAGAAGTTTCGTCGCTAGAGATGGAAGTAGGAGTAGTCGCCTGCGCGACTGGTCCGCTACTCTCTTCCTTCGCCTCTTTCGTCGTCGTCGTCGTTTCAACTGAGACGCTCTTTTCGACGACGACGTCGTCGTCGCTTGTGTTTTCGCTGCTACTACTTTCGCTACCATCACTATCGCTATCGTTACCGCCGTGAGACCCCACTTTCTTTGCCGCGTCTTCCACCGTTTCCACGGCATCTTCGACGCTCTCTTTGCTCGCGTTGGCGGCATCTTCCGCAGCCTCTTCCGCAGAAACTGTCGCTTTCTTCACCTCGTGCGCGGCATCGTCAACAGCTTGTTTCGGATCAGTCGTCGTTGCTTTCTCGACGTTCTCCTTGGCGTCGTGGGCGGCGTCTTCCGCAGCTTCTTCGGCGGAAACCGTCGCTTTCTTTACGCCGTTCACGGCATCGTCGACGGTTTCTTTCGAATCCTCCGTTGCCTTTTCGGCGCTTTCTTGCGTCTTCTTCGCCGCCACTTTCACATCCTCCGTTGTCTTTTCGGCGCTTTTTTTGGCGTCGTCGATTGCGTCGTCCGTCTTTTCCTTCGCGTCCGCGGCGGCTGCATCGACGGTGTCCTTTGAATCTTCCGCGCTCTCTTTCGTTTTACTAAACGTGTCGGAGACCGCGTCCGAGGCTTTCTTCGCCGATTGTTTCACGGCGTCCGCGCCGCTGGTCAACGTGCTATTCACGGCATTCTTGGCATCGTCGTACGCGGTTTCCGTTTTGTTCACGATCGTCTCGGTTGTGTTTTGTATCCATTCCCAGCCATCTACGGACCCGAACTTTGACCAATCGAAATTTTTCATCTTATCGAGCATGCCGCCTTGTAACTTGCGTCTCGACGAGTCCGCTCTCGAGCCAGGGCAGGATTCGCAGTATTGCTGACCGATTTCACTCTGGTACCACCCGTTCGGGCACGCGATGCACTCCGTTTGACCTTCGTTCGGTTGCATGGTTCCCGCCGCGCACGGCTGACACTCGCTCGCTTCGGCTTCCCCGGAGTAATGTCCAACCGGACATCTCTGGCACTTGCCGTTTGCTTGTAAATACTCGCCCGGCGTGCACTTTTCATCTTCTCTCAATTCGAGCTGGCCAATTTGTGGCACCTCTTCCGATTTCCCACAATACGGCGCTCTCGTAAACGCCGGGCACGTGTCCAAACAACTTCCCCAAACGTAATCCGTCGTCTCGCCGTCAAAGACTCGGTTGTAAAAAGTCACCGCGCCGTATTTATATTGAAACGTGCATTCAGTCATCTCCATCGGTCCGCCTCGGATACCGTCCCCATGCGGTGACTTCCACGACGGACATCTCGTATCCGAGTCCGATTCCGATCGACACCCGATATCCTTCGTCGCTTGGTGCGCCGTTTGATTATTCTTCTGGTACAACGCGAACCCGAACTGCATGCCGACGAGTAAGTCCTCCGTCTCGATCGAATACGACCCGCACCCAACGTTTTCCATCTCCACCCCTCGTTCGAAGAAGAAATCGTTCGTATCGGATTTAAATATGATTTTCGCGCCCACTTCTTGACCCCACGTGGATTTGTCTTCGATGTGCCACGGGAGCTTTTCGTGCGGCGAGCACCCGGTGTGCAAGGTGACTGCCAAACGAGACGTTTTGATATCGTTTACGTTCTTCTCCGTCATCGGGTCGGTGTTTTGATCCGTATACACTGGATTTTCGTAGTACGTGGTCGCGCCTAGCTTTGTTTCGTCGAATTCTGAGTGCACGCGTATTTTCAGGACGAGAAGCGAGCATGCGATGGCCGCCAACGCGAGGAGGACACATTGATGTCCGCGGCTCCTCCTCTGTAATGATTTTTCCCCAACATCAAATCCGACTTTCAAAACGCCATCGTTTTCGTTCACGTCGTCGTGAAGAGAAAGAGTATTGCACTTCGTGTTCTTGGACAAAAGTAAAGGATGGGTTTCCTCCCCAGTCGACATCTTACGTGTGTGTGTATGTACCAGCAAAAGAGAGCGTATTTTGTGTGAATTTTGTACCATTTTTTCCTCAATTTGTGTACTCTTAAACCCTAATTTTATCTAAGACCCTAAACTCTAAATTGCTTTTCTTTCTCGAAGCGATCCGCCGCGGCGATGGTGAAGACGTCTTCTTGTTCTTCTTGTTCTTTAACTTCTTTTGATTCTTCTTCTTCTTCGATGGGAAGGTTGTCGATGCCTAAACCGGCGGCAAATCGTTTGATTGGTTCGCACGAATCGAAGCCGCCTTGCGCGTCCACGTAGCACCAAATGCCATCCGCGGATGCGCTCGGGTTTCGGCAATAGTTCCGCGGATTTTCATCCATGAAATCGGGTTGCGATTGGTGCGACCACTTTGCGTGCGCGACGCCGTATTTGCTCCCGAACGGTTGTTTGGACCAGTCGATGCATTTCTTCCCAGTTCTGGTGGTCGTTTGACACCCGCGGTAGCCGACGCCGAATTCACCTCGCACGGTTTCGTCGCAAGAAGAAGAAGGAGAAGAAGATGTCATCGTCGTCGTTGTCGCCGTTGAATCCTCCTTGGTTTCTTCGACATCTACCGATGTGGATAAGGACGCGTCTTTTACCGTCGCCGCTTCTTCAGCGGCAACGGATGCTAACGTCTGATCAATCTTCTCGAGTTCTTTGACGTTTACTTTCTCGAACGTTTCGATGATTGCCTCTTCTTTCACGATTTTCTTGTCCACGATGGTATCGTCGTCGTCGACTTCCTTTTCTCGAAGCAAATCGTTCAGCTCTTTTTCGTGACGGACGGAATTTTTAAGCGTCGCGGCTTCGTCGGCGATGACTTCCGGATCAATCTCAGTCGCTTTGGTGGAAACATTACCCGCCGCCGCGTCAAGAGTGTTGACCGGAAAAGGAGTCTCTTGAGCCGCGGATTCAAACGTGGCTTCCGGTTCTCTTTCTTTCCTCGCCTCTTTCGCTTCGTCGCTCACGACGACGTTTACCTTCGGCGTCGTCGGCATTGGAATCACTCTATCTTTCGTCATTTCACTCGTGACGTTTACGTCAATCGGCGTGCTCTTGTCGTCGTTCGTCGCGATGGTACCGTCCTGGTCGTCGACGACGATGACCGGCGAAGCAGACGACGCGACGCACTGATCTTTACTCTCCGCGCCTTTACCTTTCGCTCTCGCGTCTTCAATTTCTCGCTCGATGACGTCCCTCGCGTCGACGACGCCGTCGCCGTTGATATCGTTCTCGTCGTCATCGTCCGAGAACCACCCGCCTTTACCGAATAAACCTCCTCCTAACAGTTTACGATTGCTATTGTTTTGTTCGCGACGAGATGAACGACGCTTTGTGACACCTAAACGAGACGACGATGGCGAATCATTAGTGGCGGGTGATACCATTTTCCATGCGACGCCACCGATTGGTACGCCTTCGTCGTGCAACTCCTCCATCTTCAATTCTGTCATATCGTCCGGCGATATCTCCGATCCGTCGCACGGTTTGCAAAACCTCTGACCTTCTTCGTCTTGGTACATGCCTTTCGGACACGCCTCGCACCGTTCGCTCTTACCGAACGGTTGGAAAAATCCTTTCGGACACAGTTGGCAAGACGCGTCGTTCGGCGTGAACGAAAAAGAACCAGGCGGGCATTCGCCGCAGGAATTCGTCTCTCCGTCGGCGATGACGTGATGGCCATCTTCGCACGTAAACTCTTCTTCTTCGTTTTCCTCATCTTCTTCTTCTTCGTCGTTGACTTCGGAGGTTTGATTGCTCGTGGATGATTCTTCTTCCTCTTCTTCTTCTTTCTTTTCTTCTACTTCTTCTATGGGTGGTGATGTTGGTGTTGCCGCGGCGGCGCAAAACGGATGTTTCGTAAACGCCGGACACGACTCTAAACAACTCCCCCACACGTACTCCAACTGCTTCCCGTCAAAGACTCGGTTATAAAACGTCACGTCGCCGTATTCGTACTTATACGTGCACTCGCGCATTCCAAACGGATGTTCGCGTTCGTCTTCCGCGATTGAGGACGAGTACCCGCCGACGACGCCGCCTCTCTCACCCCACGGGCACCTTTTATCCACTCTCTTGGGATCGGTCGTCAAACACCCGATATCTTTCACCACGACCGCTCCCTCAGGTTCGAACTCGTACGCGTCGTTCCGTTGGTTTTCGTAATGTATCAATCTTCCTAAACTCGAAACATTATCATCATCATCATCTTTGCGTGGTATCTCGTACAAGGCGAACCCAAACGCCGTCCCTCGCTTCATCAACCCCGTCTCGACGCGATACTCGCCGCATGTTATCTGCTCCATCGGAATACCTCTGTTGAAGCTAAAATCGTTCCCGCCGATATTCTCGTCGTCGTCTTTGAGTACCAGTTTCGCTTTGACTCTGGAAAACCAGTCGTATTCTTTCACATCGTCGTCATTGATATCGTCGCTTCCTTTGCCTCTCAGCGTGGGCAAGACTTTGTCCATTGGGGAACACGCGGTGTATAACGTGAACGTTAACTTCGTAGTACTCGTCGTATTCTCGGCGATATCATCGGTGGTCGTATTCAGAGCATCTCCGAGGTGTTGTTGGTGTTGAAAACGCATTCCTTTCTCTCCTTCTCTTTTCGTTCGTTCGAACGTGATACCCACGAACATAAACGTAAACATCGTGAACATCATCATCACGCGGCTCGATGTCCCCGTCAAAGCAGACGACAAAAGAGAAGAAGAAGACGACGACGACGCATCATCCTCGAGCGTCCTCGAACTACTTTTCCTTTTCAAAAAGCGACTGAAACTCTCGCTGAAATTATTACTTCTTTTCGAACGCGGAGTCGTTACGAGGAGCAGCGATCGACGCTCCTCTTCCTCTTTCATCGTCTTTAGTCTCTCGCGCAGAGTGACGAATTTTCCCGAAAATGTCGACACTTTTTCTCGCTTTTGTGTGCGGAGAACTCTGACGTAAAAAGGAAGGAGCACGCGAGAGATATATATAAAGAGAGAGAGCGAGCGAGTAGATAAAATGGACGCGAATACGCAGAGGCAAAAAGGCCTCGTGGTATTCCTTTTGTCCTTTCTCGTCGTGTGCCACGCGGCGTCGAGACAGATTCATGTTCAGTCAAAATCGAGCGCAAAGATGCACGAGGAGAACAACAACGCATCTTTATTATTCATCGCATTCTCGATCAAAATGGAACTGTTCGTGGCATTTTTAATGGCGTTGTGCGCGACGTGTAGCGAAACGATAGGTGCGTTCGGGAATTTTCGAGAAATACGAGAAGAACGAGGGGAAATCCCCGGGTTGTGCGTGGAAAGGATGAACGATTTGAGTCACTTTTGGCACCGGGCGAAAGCGCGCAGAGAGTAGAGTTTTAGCGGCGGTAATGCGATGATGAGTACATTTTCAACACGAACGCGTAGAAACACTCAGACAGCTCTCTAGGACTTTTTAGTCTTGACTTTATTCTTTTTCATCTCTTTTTGCTGTTTTTGGAGCTCTTTCATCGCGCCCGGAGGCAGCGTAATCTTACACCCGCCGAGCGGAAGCGAGCGAGCGCACTCTTCGATTTTCGTCTCGAGCGCTTCGCGCGCGGCGGTTTTTTCCTCGTTCGACGCATATATCGGCGCTTTTAAAAGGATGTTCGCGCAATCTTTCACCGTTTTACCCCTTTTTTGCGTTCCTGGGATGAGTTTGATGCGAAACTTGTAACTCGCGAGGACTTGAAACGGGGCGCAGACGGGGAGACAAAAGGACACGCCGTCGAGTTCAAACGGCTGCGCGGTGAGTTGACGCAACGCGATTTCGGTTTGTGTATCGCGACGCTCGTGGATGACGGCGATGTTGAGACTTTTCGTCGATTCGTCGTCGTCGCTACTGTTCCCGTCGTCGTCGTCGATGGTGTCTGGTGGTTCGTACACCAAAGGTTTAATGCCGCGTTCTTTCAAGTTTGGCATTTCCGGCGTCGGCGCTTCGGGAAGGACGATTTGCTTCTTTTTCATCGTCGCGGCATCCGAAGAAGAAGACATCTCTGGTTTCAACGATGTCACTAAAGCTGCTTTCTTCCTATCTTTCTTCGACTCTTTTTGCTTCATCGTGAGTAACTTTATGGCCAGTTCGCGATCTTTGTCGTCTTGTTCGGCGTATTTTTTAGCCGCGCGTTTCGCTTTCGCGGATTTTCCGCGCACCTTTGGCTTGTTGGGATTCGAGAAGGACGAGGCGTCGTTTGTTTTCTTTTCTTTACACCCGTCGTCGATGTCGCTCTCTTCTTCGTCCTCTTCAATCTCGTCGTCGTTAGAAATGTTTGTTTCTTTGCTCTCGGCCTCTGCGGCCGCCGCTTTGAGCGGGTCAAAAACGTCGTCGTCGTCACCGCGACCGTTCAACCCCCCGCCTTTCTTCTTCATCTGTTTGCGCTGCGCAGCGGAGAGGCGTTTTTTTGTGCCTTCGAAAACCTCGTTTTGCTTCGTTCTGCCTTTTCCTGCGGCATCGATCGAAGCTTTTGACTCCATCTGCGTGGCGAGCTCGTTTACCACTTTTTCGCCATTTACATTCGTTTCTTCCTCTTCGTCTTCTTCGTTTTCTTCTTCGTTTTCTTCCTCTTCCTCTTCCTCCTCCTCCTCCGCGCTGCTTATTTCTCGAATATTACGACCACGCCTTTCGTCCCCGTCTTCGTCGTAAAACGTCGCATCCGCGGATTCTGATTTTACCACGCGCTCTTTTTCGTGTCCGGAGGTATTTTCACCACTCGCGACGACGGCAAAAAGTAAACCGAAACCCATTTCCGGTTTCGCCGGCGGTAAGAACTTCTTGCGCGCTCCTTTCACGAGAGCAAAACTACCGCTCGGGAGCAAACTGGCATCTTCCGGTAGGTCCCATCGACGTTTGGAAACGTCTCGCGCTCTCGCCCACCACGCCGACGCGGACCGTTTCTTGGCCCAACACTCACTTCTCGCGACGGTAGCCTGCGCAGCTTGTGCGAGTGAAAGAGAGGGCACTTTCAGCGTAGTAGCGCTTTCGCCGTTACCATTCGCCGAGGAATATCGCGGCGGCGGTTTGACGAGCGTAATCGCCGGCGCGCCGTTTTCGTCGCAAAAGATGAAGCAATCGTTCCCAGTTTCCGCTCTGTTCGCGTATTTCGCGAACAGCATTTCTGCTTGCGTGTTATCGGTCGAGTGTAAAACTAAACAATTCTCCGAGGTGACCCACCAGATGAACTTTTCGAACCAAAACGGCGTTCGCGCTGCTTTCGCGCCTGGAAGGGCTTTCTCTCTCAAAGTCTCTATTTTCATCAACGCTTTCTTCTCTGCGTCCGAAACGACTCTGTCGTGGTGTTTAGCCGTCTTATCAAGTTTCGTATCGTGTTTTTTCTTCAGGTCGAAACGCGCGTTGCAATTCGCGAACGCCGATAAACTCAAATCGAGCGGGATGTCGATCGGTTTGTGCTTCTTCACGACGACTTCCTCGCCGGTCGTTTCGTCAATCTCAACGTCCTCTTTCGGAGCGAGCTTTATCGTCACTTGGTTGTTCTTCAAATCTAAGCTCGAAATGAACTTCGCGACTGGATTGCCTCTCCTTTTCTCTTCGTGAATCATAGATTCTAAATCGTCCCACGCCATCCCGCTCGCCAACGCGTCGTTGACCGCGTTTAACACGTTCGCCACATCATCCACGTTCCGAGAGATCAGTTCCGCTCTCTGCGCCTCTTTTTCCGCGTCGCGTTCGAGAACTTTCAACCTGTTCTCTTGATCTTTCTTCAGTTTCTCGAATTTCTTCAACGCTTGCGCTTCCGCGCGATTTCTTTGCACGACGCCTTGTTGTAACTCGAGCTTCGCGTAGTACTCGTCCAAAACGTCGTTGAACACGTTTTGCTCCTCTTTTTCTTCTCCACTACTATCCCTACCTAAAATCTCGTCGATCGAGACCGTTTTCCTGTTTTCGTTTTGTTTCATCGGGTGCGGAGAGAAGTCCTCGAATACCTCGACAATTTGTGGTTCTTTCTTCTTCCCTTCTTCTTCTTCTTTTCCCGACGACGATGTCAACAATTCCATCGTCAGCGCTTTGCAAGTCACCTCGGGAATTGGAAACACGTTCCCTTCCGTCACGTCTCGAAACCAACGAAACTCTTCTTCTATGCTCTCGTAAATTTTTCCTTTCACGTCCTCGCTCTCGAGAGGGAGTGGTGTGAGCATGCCTTTCTCTACGCCGGCTTTCGCCGCGACGTGTTCGCACTGCGCCGGCGCGAACGAAAATCCGCGACACAAGCACTCTCGCAACGTTTGCGGCGCGCGGATATTCGCCAACCGCTCTAACTCTCTTCTCTTCTTCTCCTCCTCGTACGCTTTTTCGTCTTCCATTTCGTCTTCGTCTAAATCTACCGCTCTTTCCTCTTCCTGGTACACCCCTCTCAGCGCGTCTTCCCACGCCTCTCTCGTCGGCATCCGAAACGCTCGAAACCGCTCCACCGGGTACCTCCTTTTCCCCAGTATCCTCAAGTTCTTCCTCTTATCCACGTGTGACCTTAACAACGTCATCACCATAAACTCCCTATCGCACAGAACCGCGTTCCCGCTCGCGTACAATTCCACCACCAACTTCGTCTCCGTCTCGTTCGCCCCGAACGTCAACAACACCGCGCGATCCATCCCGAGCTGTCGGATATCGTTCAACCGTTTCTGCTTCACGTGTTTCCGCAGTTTTTGCACAAAGTTCGACGGGCCTCCACTTTGTTGTTCTTTACTCCCATTCCCATCGCTTTTACCGCTCGATGTCGATGGTTTCGCGTATCTCGTTACGAGCAGTTTCACTCCAGGTTGGACGAGAAGGTTCACTTTCCTCGCTTCGCTCACTTCGCCGCCGCGGATTCCTCCCGTCCTCTCCTCAGAAGAAGATGCCGCTGGTTCGTTGAATTTCAAGAGCAACGAGTTCTTCTCCGTGCCGTCGTAGATTTGTACGCACCATAAGCCTAAAATCGAGCGTCGCAAGCAGGACACTTCCGCGCACACGTCGAAGGCGGAGAAGCGTTCTTTCCCCATCTTCTTCTTCTTCTTTCCCTCTTAAACAACAACAACAACAGAAGAGTTAAGAAGACTACGAAAGCACCAAAGCGAACGAACAGACGAGGAAAAACCGTTCGTCCTCGTTCTTTAGTTCTTTATATCTGCCACAGCGACAGGTTTTCGTTCGTTCTCGTCGTTCGCTCCAAAGTAATGAGGACACAGAGAGATGGAAAATCAATCGAAATTTCCCCAGACTTTTCCCCTACATCAGACGCGCGTAAAAGATGACGACGACGACGTCGAAGACCACCATAAAAGGGTCGAAAAGGAGGCCGCTTTTCATTTTACTCGTTTTCCTCGTCTTTTTCCGACCGGATGTTCTGAAAGTAGCAGACGGAGTGCACGTCCCGTCTTTGTTCCCTCCAACTCGGGGAAGCATTCGCGGCGAACAACACGCTGCGCCCTCGACGGCATCATCGTCCAAAATCATCGAAACGAAACAAGCGGACTTGCGCCATCGAAAGCGACAAGAATCCATCTCCAAGTGCCCGGCAGCGTTGGAGGGCCAATTTTGCGAACAGGTCGCTCGAGACGTGCCGAAATGTTTCCCGAACGTGCCGTATAACGATTGGGTCTCCGTGCACAAAAACGTGTTTCACGTGGAACTCGAGGAGGAAAAGGAGGAAAAGGAGGAAGAAGACCAAAACGCGACGAACAACGGGACAAGTAAAAGTACCAAAAACGAAACGTATATTTTCACACCAGATACGCCGTCTTTAAGACGGAGCAGACACGACGAAAAAGCGAAGGATTTGTTCTTTAAGAAGGAACGTGAGAAGAGCGAGAGCGGCGGTCTCGGAACGACGACCAACGTAGTGAGCGAGAAGGAAGCGAGGAAGATTTGGCACGAGAAGCAAATGCTTTTAGATAAGAAGAAGAAGAAGATTAAGGTGAACGGGAAGGTATTTCACCGAGGGGAGGTACCGGAGAAGGATATTTTTGGGGACGCGTGGAACGGGAAAGTCGACGGGAGCGACGACGACGAAAAGAATCAAAGGCAGATGTTTGCGAAAAGGGCGAGTTTCAAGACGTGCGCGGTAGTCTCCTCGGGAGCGGCGTTGAAAGGGAAAGGGTACGGGAAAACGATCGATGAACACGAAGTGGTCGTTCGTCTGAATAACGCGCCAACGATTGGCTACGAACACGACGTCGGGTCGTTCACGACGTTGCGATTAACCAACACGCAATACGAAGGCGTGAGAGAATACGAAGACGAAACGGTGTTGACGAAATGGAACGGGAACCCTATGGATTTGATGCGATTAGGTACGAAGAAAACGTACGCGATGAATCCCGCGTTTCGTCAGTGGGCGCAACAGTTGGACGATACGTTGAACAATCACATCGTCACTTCTGGTTTGTTGATGCTGTTTCTCATGTTGCAAAAATGCGAACGCGTCTCGGCGATTGGGTTTGGCGGGAAAGAGTTGGAGAAGTGGTATTACGACAAACGTCCAAGCGGTAAGATACCGAAATCGGCGTGGTTAAACAGCGGAAGAGGCGTGGTGAAGTACGAAAATTGGAACACGGTCAGCACGAACGCTCGAGAAAACGCGTTGTTTGGCGCCAAAGAAAATAGGAAACTCGCCGAACAGCCGAAAGTGAAAGTGTACGGGAACAAAGATAAGAGAATCGGCGATATGCTCGGTATCGGCGCTGGGAAGACGGCAAACGCGAACAAAAAGAAGAAGGACAGTAGCAAAAAAGTAGCGGCAGCAGAGTTAGCGAAGAAGACTTTAGAGGAGAAATTAGACGGGTTAGAATCGGCCGAGGAGGTTGAGTCGGATATGATCGCGGGCGAAGTTGAAGACGACGGCATCGCGAGAAGGAGGAGGAAATTACTAAACATGGTCTCGCACGTCATTTCCAGAGAGAGGCAGTGCATGGCTTCGTTGGCTGATTTTGGCGTGATTAGTATCTATTCATAGACGAGTATTATTATTTAATCACACGACGGACATATCACTACGCATGAGTTTATATTTTAGGAGATTTGAAGCAGCTCGCGGAATAGCTTCTCGTCGTGGATTTGAATGGTTTCATGCGTCAACTCGAGTTTGAGATTTAAGCGCGCGATGGAACGCATCAGAGCGTGCTCTTCTTGCGGAGGTTGCGCTCTTTTTGGCTCTTCTTCTTTCCTTCGTAGTTCATTTTCTTTGGCAAAGGCACCACCGTTTATTTCGTTTGTTCGTTTCACGACTTCGTCCAGCCGCGCGATGGAGGCTAAAAGCTTCGCCTCTTGACCGGCAAAATCTTTCGATTCGGAAACTTCCTGTTTCATTCGAAACCGCTTGGATTTCAAATTTTGTCTCGGAGAAGACGCGCATACGATTGGTTTTTCTTCTTCTTCTTCTTCTTCTTTACCTTCTTTGTTTTGTACAAAAATGTGCTTCTTCTTCTTCTTCTTCTCGTTCTTCTTCTCCGCTTTGACCGAGGACAAAATCCCGCGCCTGCGCTCGCGCAACTTTTCAATCGCTTTCTCACGCTTCTCTCTTTCCGTATCATTCGTCGTGAAAGTGCACCACCATGAAATCGACACAGAGTTTCGTTTTTGTTCATCAGTCTTCTTCTCCTCCTCCTCCTCTTCTTCCTCCCTCGCGTATCGCACGTTCGGCTCCGAGTGCCTGGGAACGACGAGACCAAAATCTTCCTCCTCTTCTTCTTCTTCTCCCTCCTTCTCCTCACCCGCCGCGTTCAAGAAATTCACTTCGCACGCGCTTTTCCTCCCATCAATAATCTCCCTCCTCTTCCTCCTCCAAGGTAAAAACAGTTCCGTCTTCCTCTCGTTCTCCTCTCTCCGTTCCTTCACCTTTTTCAAAACTCTCTCTTTTTCTTCCCGTGCCCATCTCACGCTGTTTTGCGAAAACTCCTCTCTGCGTCGTCTCGTTTCCGCCGCCAAGCGCGTCAAATCTCTCTTTTTCCTGTTCTTTACATCACTCGTCTTCTTCTTCTTCTCCTCTTCCTCCTCCTCGTTCGACGAGAAAGAACTTCTTCTTTGTCTTCTTCCGTCATGAGACGACATGCGAGTATTTCTTTTTTTTTTTTGACCAAATTGAAAAAAAAACGTTTGACTGAAAAAGAAGAGAAAAAACTGAATTAATTGTTCGTCTCTCGCGTCATACCAACGAGAACGATTCTCATCGATTTTGTTTTTAAAAGGAACGTAAAGACGCGCGCTTTAAAACGCACGTTCGTTTGCGCTTTTTCTCGAAGAAGAAGACAAAGAGGAGGCTTTTTCGTTGTGTTGAACACTTCATCTCTTTTCGACGGCTTTTAAAGCGAGTTTGAGCGTTCTTTGAAAGAGAGAGATTTGGGGGCGGCCGATCGATCGATCGAAACATTTCTTCTCTCGTAATCGATTCATTCGTTCGGCAATAAAGAGAGAGAGAGAAAGGAATAAGCGCGCCACGTTAAAAAGATTTAAACGGAGTAGACGAAAAGATGGGATTCTTCGCGAACATTCCGAAACCGCCGAAATTGGCCGGGTTTTTCGGCAACGAAGAAGAGAAAGATGAGAACGGGAAGAAAATGGAAGAAATTGGAGGCGAGATGGAAGATTTAGAGTTGAAATCGAAAGAAGTGGACATTCCGTCGTCGGCGAGTATCGAACAGAAACTGCTGACGCCGATGGATTTATTGAACGCGGCGAGGAATGGTGGTGGGGGTAATAATGAGAACAACAACAACATGAACAACAACGGCCAACAGCGACACGCGGCGCCGCCGCCGATGTTACCGCCGATGCCTGGAGCGCAGCACCCGATGTTTAGCGGCCAAATGCCGCCGCAAGGACCGCCACGGCCGGGAATGCCACCGCCGATGCAAGGTATGATGCCGCCACAAGAAACGCTGCCGGGAATGGGAGGTATACATATGTTTCCACCGCTGGGACAGGATGGAGGTCCTCCTCCGCCGCCTGGGATGATGCCGCCGCCGCCAGGGATGATGCCGCCGCCGCCAGGGATGGCGCCGCCTCCTGGACCGCCCGGATTTCATCACCATCACGGCGGAAGAGGTCGAGGTGGTCGAGGAGGTCGAGGTGGTCGAGGTGGTCGAGGTGGTGTGGGTGGTTTCAATCAGCACTACACAGAATCAGGAAAACAGAGACGCATATTTACCGGGCCGAGACGAGACGGTCGTCCTCGATTCCAAGGCGAATTGATGACAGGCGAAGAGATTGAACAAATCTTACGCATTCAGTGGAAAGCGACGCACCCGGACCAAGAGAAGGCGTACTCGCACGATTATTACCATCAAGCATTTTTATCGAAGAATAATCCGGGGCGTTTGAGAGAACCGTTTTGTCCGGAGGAGCTGAGAGAGTTGCCTTCGCACGTGAAAGAAAAGAGAGGCGAAGTGACGTTCGTGCCTGGCTTGGAAGGGTTGGGTAAAGTGCCGTTTTCAAACGTTCGCACGCCGAAACAGTTATTGCAAATTCCAACCGGCCCGGAGGAAGAGAACGACGAGTCTGGCGATGACGAAAACGAGCCGAGAGTGCGATTGGCGAACGAACCTTTACTCGCGGCGAGAATTATGATTGAAGACGCGATGTACTTATTGTTAGACGTCGATGATATCGACCGATTACTCTTAAAGAATGAATTCGCCGCCGATGATACCATGAACCACGAAGACGAGATTGACGCAGAAAAGGAAAACGAAGTGGAGAAGGCGTCGATGAAGCAAAAGACGAAGGACGCGTTGACGCAACGTAAAAAATTTCTGTTGGAAGGTTTGGTTTCTACTTTGCGTTTGCCAGAATCGCCGGTTTTGAGCAGCGATGAAAGCGACGTCATCTTCCAAAGACTTGTTTCTTTACCGAAAGGTCGAGTAATGCTTGCGAGCGTTTTGAAAGCGTTGGATCCAGCGTCGCCGTCTGCGGCGCAACTTGTCTGGGCGGTGTTTCGAAACGTCGGCAAGATTGCCAAGTTTGCAGAAAAATCCGCCTCGAAAGCGGTTAAAGGCAGTCGTGCCGCACAAGCCGCCGCCGCACAAGCCATGTCTTTTCAGCAGAGAGACGGACAAAGTGTTATCACTGACGTGGATCGATTAATTCGCGCCGCCGCGGAAGTCTCCTCGATGCTCTCAAAAGATGCCACGGAAGGCGCTTTGGGGAGTTTAATCGTCGGCATCTCCTACGCCGACACGCAAAACTTACTCCCGAGTTGTCTCGTCAGTAAACGATCGCCGAGAGAATCCATCCAAGAAACGCTCGCGATTGTCGTCGAGCGCGGGAAAGTTGTTCATTTGACGGATGGGAACTCCCAAGCCTGGGAGACTTCCATCAGCTTTGCGTTCGACATGTTCAACAGACAAGCGACGGCGTTGATTTCCAACGAAAAGAGCAAAAATGATCCCGAAGCGAGATTACCGAGATCATTAATGCGCGCTTTCTTGCCTCAACTCGACGCGAGTGGGAAGCAACGCATAGCAGAGTTGAACGCTTGCGCGTTTTAAGAGGAGGAAAAAGAAGAAAAAGAAGGAAGAGATTTGAATCTTTTTCAAGAAGCGTAGACTGAGAAGTGTTTTTTTATTCTCGGTTGCGAAAAATAGTTTACAAACAAACACCACTGACAATTACGGTAGCGGTTCTGTACCCGTTCCTAATCTATTCAAGTGCACGTAAGCGTCTGTTCCGTACCCATCCATGGACAGCACTTGCAAATCCCCACCGAAATACCGACAGTACAAACGACTGAGCGGTAAACCGTACCCATACCCCGCTAAAACTACTGGCGTCGAACCAGCGCCTGCCTCGCTAAACTCCATCTCTTGTAAAGGCGAATCCGCGGTTGAATATAAATACGTCCAAATCTCTTTCAATCCAGACCGAGGAATACCGCCGCCTTCGTCGCTAATTTTGATGGTCACGTCTTCGCTGCCTTCAGCGACAACCACCCTAATCGCCGGTGGTGGTACGTCTGAATCTTTATATCTCTCCGCTACCGCTCGCAACGAGTTCTTTACTAACTCAAATACCACGTGATGAATGTGCCCAGGAACGTACGCAAATGTCAAATTCGGATCCCCGAAAATTTCAACCTCCGGCGCGTCGCCGTATTGTCTCGCGCACAACGCTCTCGCGTCATCCACGGCATCTTTGCAGACCTCTAAAGCTCTCGTTTTCGTACAAATGAGACCAACGTAGTCTTTTTTCGGTGGCTCGTGTAACGCCACGTGCTGTCCAATCAACATCCGCATGCCTATTCTGGACATGTAAAACCCATCTAGAAACTGGTGAATTTCCGGTAAGTGCGCTATGCGATTAGCGTCGATGCTACTACTACTATTATTGTTATTATTATTATTATTATTATTAGTACTACTACTGCCGTGCGATCCTCCTTTCTTACTCTTCTCCGCGAGCTCGTTTTTCAACTCCAACACCCCTCTGGCAATCATCGGCACCACGTCGTTGTGCCTCTTCATCACCGACGACAACAACTCCGTAAACTTCTCCTCCCGCTCCATCGAGTTTATCTCCTTCATCTCTCGAATATCCTCGAAGGACTCGACGTACCAATCTCTCACCGTCAACACCTGCGGTTTCGTGCTCAAACCAAACGGTAAATTCTCCAACTCCGCGACTCTGTGCGCCAATCGAATCGGCAGCTCTTTGTGTAAAAACTGCGCAGAAAATAACAACTGCTGATCTCTCGGATGGTTCCCAAAATCCATCATGTACTTCAACGACACGCCCGTTTGGTTCCGAAACGAACCGCGATAAATGTCGTCGACTAAGTTCTTCGAAAACGCTTCCGATAAGCGTCTGTTGGTGGAATCTTGACCCGATTTCATCGACGACGACGATACGCCGCGCCGCAGCTTTTTTGAAATCGTCGTCTTCCTCTGGGTCTCGTCCTCGTCGCGCGTAGTGTTCATCCTCCGTCGGTGGCCTCGGTGGAACGCAAAATCCGTCGTCTGAACCGTCGTCGTCGAAACCGTCCTCACAGAGTTACAATTTTTTCTTCGGTCGTAAAAAAAGCAGCTCTCCTTATTTACTCGAGAAGACCAAGAAGATACGTTTTTTAGAGGCAACATCAACTTCTCGTTAAAGGTGTCGACACTCCTCGCCACCGACGAATACGTCGTCCGTAAAATCGCATTAAACCCTCGTCTCGACACTCGTCGAAACATGATTTTGATGTTCTCCTTTCCTTTCGTCGTGTTCTCGAGTTCAGAGAACAACAACGAGAGCGCGCAAAAACGTAACGGAAATTGGACGGCGAGAGAAGATGCCTCTCTTTCTTTCCTTCTTTCTTTCTCTGTCTGTCGCGGGCAAAAAAGAAGAGCTCAAACAACTCTATATATCTAAAGCGCGCTCTAGAGACGCTCTCTAACGCTCTCTCTCTTTTCGTCCGAGCGAAAAGGGTCTCTGTTCACGCGTGCAAAAAGTATACAAATTGGGATAAGAATTGGGGCAAACTGTGAGGTTTTCGTAAGAGAAAAATCCAAAAAGAGACGTGGCGTACTATCATCCAGGGCGAGAGAGCGCGCGATACGCGCTCTTTGTGTCATTGCGCTCGATATTAGAGTATATAAATACGAGTCATTTCAACCGCGTCTAAGTCGCGCGTATATGTGTACACGCATAAAATCTTTACGTAAAAGCATTTTCTCTTCTGTCTCTCTGTCTCTCTCTCTCTCACCTGGCTTCGCGCTTGGTGAGTTTCTGTTTCGACGACGCGCTCGAGGCGGGGTTGCCGCCGCTGCTTCCGACGACCCCCCCACTCTTCTTCTCCGTCGACGAAGATGAAGAATGCGGGTAGATGTCGTAGCTCGAGTTTAATTTTTTCGCCAAACCCGTGTTTCTTTCGGCGCTTTGCGTGTCTTGCACCGCGCGTTCCATCGCGCGGCGAGGCGCCAGGATGACTAATAAATCTTTCGCGCGAGAGACGCCGGTGTATAAGAGGTTTCGGCGAAGCATTAACCCGTGGGCGGAGGAGAGGCAGAGCACGACAGCGCTATATTCGCAACCTTGCGATTTGTGGACGGTCATTGCCCACGCCGGGAGGAGGTTGGCGAGGACCTCCGATTTCGTGTATTGGATGGACTTTTTGTTGAAGGTGACGGTAGTGACGTTCGTATCGATGGACGTGACGACGCCTAGATCGCCGTTGAAAACTTCTTTGGTGTAATCGTTTCTCTTTTGAAGGACGCGGTCACCTTTGCGGAGTTTGAGGATGTCGGCGGCGTCGTTGTGAAGGAAGTCGGATTCGTCGTCGGTCGAAAAGGAAGAGGAGGAGGCGGTGGCAAACTCGCTCGAGTCGGATCCGTCGGCCGCGTTTAGTTTCTCTCTCAAGAAAGCGTTCAAGGTTGCCGCGGAGTTGTTGCCTTTCCGCATCGGCGATAAGACTTGTAACTTTTCTTTCGCGTTGATGCGCCGTCGAGGTAAAATATCGTCGATGATGAAACTCAAAATCTCTCGCGCCGTGGCGTCGTCTTCTTTCTCCGTAGTGTCCACCCACACGCAATCGGTTACATTCGCATCGCCTAAATCGATGGACGCGTCGTCCGATGCAATTAACTGCGAACCAGACCAGGTTGCCTTAATGATATCTTCTGGAAAGTCACCTCGATTAATCGCGTGTGCGGCACCAACTATTTTCGATTTCTCCGCTTGGCGAAACACCTCCGCCAAGTGTACGTGCGGGCACCTTTGCGAAGCAATCAAGTCTCTCAACACGGCACCTGGTCCCACAGATGGGAGCTGATCGGCATCGCCGACGATAATTAACTGCGCTTTCGGTGGAATCGCGTCTAACAAGGCTGCACACAAAGGCGCATCTAGCATGGATGCCTCGTCGACAACCACCACGTCGCAATCCAACGGGTTCGCTCGGTTCCTCGCAAAGACGCCTTTGAAACTCAACGCGTTCGAATCATCCACGGCTGCACTCGATATATCGTCTCCTGTTCCATTCGAATCCGCATCGTTTTGACTATCTCCTTGCGACGAAAAGTCTTTAAACTCTAACAAACGATGAATCGTACTCGACTGTAACGGATTCGTCATCGATCGATTGGCGTTACTTATCTCCGCCATGCGTTGCGCGGCTCGTCCGGTTGGCGCGCACATGACGACTGTTTTTCCCATAGCGCGCATTAAGCGAACGATGACGTGCGTTGCAAACGTTTTACCTGTACCAGGACCGCCAGTTAACGCCACACACGGCGAAATTAAAGCTACGTTCAAAAAATCCAACTGTTTTTGCGACAATCCGGGTTGGCCCCAGCTTTCTTTCTCCGCCGTGAGCTCGAGCCATTTCGCGACTCGAGCTTCATCGACTTTGAACTTAGGTCGGCTCAATCGTCTCAACAAGTCATCCGCGATTGATTTTTCGCACTCGTGCAAGCTGCCGTGAAAAATGTGCGTCTCGTCGTTCCATTGCGCTAAAGATGCTATGGGAGTTTTTGCGCCAAACTCGCCGTTGGAGAAGTTTTGAAAAACGAAAATGTCGCCGCAGTTTCTGGCTGTTTTGGCCGCCTCGATAAACACGTCGTCCGGTATCAACGCGCCCGAACTACCCAACAACTTTCTACTGTGATCTTTCAACGTCGGCCACGTCATGTACGCGTGACCACCGGATTGTGCGACGCGTTGTAACGCGAAGCGCATGGCCGCGCCGAGTCGCGAGGGATCGTCCGGTGATTTTTTCAATCGAGCGGCGATTTCGTCGATGTGATGAAACGAACATCCTTTAATATCGCTCAAAGCTTTGAACGGATCCGCTTTTACTCTCACTTCCGTCTGAGCGCCGTGCTTTAAACTCGCGCGTCTCGCAATCAACGCTGAGGCGCCTAACTCTTCAGTTAAAAACGACGTCGCTTTCCGTTTCGAACTGGATTCGTCCCAGTTGTTTTTCAATTTCACCGCGGTTTTCGCGCCAATACCTGGGACTTTCGTCAACAGTTTCGCTCCCTCCGTAGAATCTAACGCCGCTAATGTTTCTTTCCCTCCAAAGTGCGAGACTATTTTCTCCGCCGTGACCGGCCCGCACCCTGGTAAAATGCCGCTGGAGAGATAGGCGATAACGCCTTGTTCGTCGCTCGGGACGCACATTTCCGCTGGTTTTGTGGAAACAAACTCTACGCCAAATTTCGGGTTCGATCGCCAATATCCGGTCAACTTTAACGTCTGCCCGACGCCAACGTTCGGCATCTCCCCGACGACCGTTATCGTCGCCGGTGCTTCTTTCTGTCCCTTTTTCGGTCGTCGATTTGGTTTTGTCAAAGCGCCTTTCGGAAGTTCTTTCAACGTATCTTTGTCCGAGCACAGGACTCTGGCGACCGTGTAGCCCGTATCCTCGGCGTGAAACGTCACTCGGTGGATTTCTCCGGTGAATGTGAAATCGTTCTTATACTGCGTTTGTTTCTTCGCCGCCGCCGCTGCTGCTGCTGCTGGTGGTGTATTTTGTATCTTTCTCGCTTGTTTTTCCTTTAGCTTTTGTACCTCGTTTTCCTCGTCGTCTTCGATGAAATCCGCGTTCGCCGCGTACCCATTGCTCCACGACGTCGAACTCGACGATTTCGATTCCGGATGGTTGATTGCTTTTACGTCGCTTCCACTCCTCCCGCTACCACCGAACGCGTAATACTCTCGTCTGCTTCCCGAAAACGACGATTCAGACGACGACGTCGACGCGTTGCCGCTTCGCCAAACTCTCCTTTCGTTTTCGTTCCGAAAAAACTGCTGCGTCGTATGCGCCCGATGATTCATACGGCCTGTCTCACCTCCCGAAGAGGAAGATGCCGCTACGAAAACACGACGCATCGTCATCATCCTCCTCCGCATCGTCGTCATCGTCCTGTTCCCCTTTAACCCCTCTTCGGAATGATGCGTCGTGAAACTCTTCGCGTTGGGAAAATTCGTAATCCTTCCGTGGCTGAGGGCCATTCCAATTTCCGAAATAGTACAGAGTGTGTGTGTGTGTTTCGTCCCAAACCGCGCGTATTTGGGCTCGTGCGCGCGTGTTCGAAGAGCCACCGAGAGAGTGAAAGCTTTACGCGTGTAGTGAGCTGATAAACTCTTTTGAAAGGACTCTGTCTCTCGTCTCTCTTTTTCTGCGAGAGCGATTTGATTTGGTGCGTGATCTTTTTTTTGAGAGAAGAAGAGTAAAAGGCGAAAAAAAATTGCAAAAAATCTTCGATCTATTTTGGGGCCAATTTTTTAGGCGAAACTGATCGACAGTTCTTACAGTTAAAAACTTCTCTTTCTCCTCAGTTTCAAAAGGAAACATTCTACGCGCAAATATATATAAAGGTTGTTGGTTCTTCCCGTCGCGCGTCTTTTTTTCTTTTCAAACGTCCTCCTGCTTCGATGACGGCCCCAAAATGTGAAGAAAGAGGATCAGGCTTCTTTTTTGGCGAGAGAGACAGACAGACGCGTTTTTGTGTCTCTTCTTTTTCTCTCTCTCTGAATTTTCCCTTGAGGTGTCGAATTTACTGAGGCGCATCATCATCATCAATCTCTCTCTCTCTTCCTTTAGAAAGCATGTCCGTCATCGCCCGATGCGCGACTTTCGTCGCCACGAAAACCAGTTTGAAGCAACAGTTTGCGGTGAACAATCGATCGTCCGCGACTAAAATCGTCAGGTACGCGATAAAAGAGAGAAAGAGATGCGAACATCTCTACATTTGATCATTCCGCGCTTTTGCGACAAAAGTTTTTCTTTGTTTTTTGGGAGTTTGAATTGCACAGAAAATGGCGGGAAAACGACTTCGTACTCCTGCTGCTCTCTTTTTTCTCTCGAAAGACTACCTTTGACGACGACGACGACGTTTTTTATCATCGTCGTCATCGTTACGCCGATACGACGAATACTAACGAGACGCTTTCCTCTTCTGTGCGCACGCGTGAATCGTGAATACATAAAAAATAGACCGTACTCGGCGGTTGCCTCGATCAACAAAAAAGCGTTCGTGGACGCGGTGGCGGAAGCCGCCGGGGTGGAGAAGAAAGTCGCGGAGAACGTCGTGAACGCGGCTTTGGGCGTAGTCACGGCGTCGGTTGCCGCGGGCGAGAAGATTACTTTGACCGGGTTCGGGACGTTTGAACGTAAAATGAGATCGGCGAGAGAAGGGAGGAATCCGAAAACCGGGGATCCGTTGAAGATTCCAGCCGCGGCGTATCCGAGTTTTAGCGCCGGGAAGAGTTTTAAAGACGCGGTGAAGAAATAATTTTTTTGGCGATGTGCAGCGTGTATAGTACACACTTCCGCGCGCTGAGAAGAGCGAAAGATAAAGAGAATGTTATTGTTGTAAATATGATGTGATGTGCCTTCTTCGTCGCGGACGAAATGATTGTTTATTATAAACCCATATATAATGCGGGGCGTTTCGTATTTTTTTTTACACGCGCAACGTTTTCGCCCATAACTTGGAGATGGAAATCAACGCAGAGCTCAAGGAGAGCGTGGAATACACCCACTCGTTCGCGACAAAGTCACGAGCGCGTTGCTCGCGAATCCACTCTAAATCTGAAGTGACTAAAACTAAATCCAAAGAGTCTTTTACAATCGACTTGATCGCGTTTGCTTTCGCGAAGGCTGCCGTTTCCTCGTCTTTTATTTCTTTCTCTCGTCGTTCGTCCACTCCTCTCTTTTGCGGCGACGAAATGAAAGCAAGGAACCGTGTACTCGGCGACATGCTCCTCTCGTACGCGATCGCTTCGTTCTTTTTTTTCACGCACATTGCCTTTTCCAATCTCTCGATTTCTCGCCACTCCACCATTCTTAACGGTATGGACGTAGCGTACATGAAAAATTCTACTTTCATCGCCAACATCTTCAACTCTTTCCGTTTCACCGGATCGTCCGGTCTAAACACGCCGACATTTTGTAACCAGACGCCTTGTTCTAAAAAATAATACACCGCTTCCGTGAATAAAGCTAAAAATTCTAACGCGTGTTTATACGTCCGCTCTCGACTCTTCGAACTTCTTTTGTTCCTTCCTCCTTCTCGAGCGGCTAAATACAGCACCAAATGTTCTCGACACTGCAAAGAAAACTTTAAAAACTTCCCCAGCCGCAACGACCCGCGGCTTATGCTCAAACTTTTCGCAAGTTTTCTCAACTGCTTCGCGGTTCGTTGTTGTTGTCCGTCTTCGTCGTTCTCGTTACCAACCAACACCAAAGCCGTTAACACGGATGAATACTTTAACGTTTTCAAAGTCTTATCGATGCCTTCCCTCGTTTCCAAGAGCTTCCCGACGTTCGATAAAAACTCAACCACTCCCAATGTTTCGCGTTTCTTTTTCTCCTCGTTTTCCTCCTCCTCGGACGACGACGTAAACGACGACGCGTCGTCGTCGTCGTCGTCGGAAGAAGAAGAATTCGCAACAAACTCGTCGCCGTTCTTCTTCCCCAAAAGTAAAGGTGAAGTTGATTTCAACGGAGACGACGAGACTTTGTCGGACATTTTATTATTCAACAAAATCGATCGATACTCAGGTAAACGTCGCTTCAACCAGAAAAAAGCTGCAGTTTAGGTTTTCACGCGGGTAAAGCGCGCGGTATTCTCTCTCTCTCTCTTTCCTTTTAAAAGATGTGTTTGACGTGTGATTTTATGTGCAGACATGTGTCCGAATTTTCCCTCTCTTTCTTGCAAAAAACGCTCTCGTTTTTCGCGCATATCTTCTGCGTGTGCGAATAAATATCGCTGAAAATGCACACACAGATACACACTGCTGCAAGTATTCTGCGTGATCATTTTCAAATCTCGTTTCATCGCGATGTAGAAGTTACGCGCGCATTGAGCACTCGAAAAACTTGTTTTTTGGTGTATTTTCAACCTCCATTTTTGGTCCAATTTTGGTTTAAATTTCCCTACAAAATTGTCTCTTAAAAGCGCTTTTCTTTCACTCTTTTCCCACTCTCGTCTCGCTCTCCTCGCTCTGAAGAAGTTAAAGAAGACGAGAAGATGTTTGAATCCTGCTGCGGGGGCGCGCGATCGGAGAATAACGGCGCTAAAAAAGTCATCTCTGCAACAACAGAAATCGACGAAACGACGGATGGAATTTCCCTCGGAAACGGCTGGCAACGCTGGGTGGATTTCGAAGAGCGACGGTATTATTACTCCAAAGGAGGGACGACCACGTGGGAAGCACCGAGTGAAGAAGATTTGATCGAAGAAGAGAATAAAACGAAGGGTAAGAAATGATTCGATTGATGTGTGCGTGTGTACATGCGTAGCTATGAAAGAAGGAGGAATGAGAAGAGAATTCAAAACCAAAATTGGAGCCGCTGATCTCGTTTTTGTCGACGGAATGACGACGACGGAGAAAGGGAGCGAGAAAGCGAGACGCTTTGTTATTATTATTACTACTATTATATTACTACTATAATCATACTACGCGTTAAAATCACTATTTATCATTCTCTTTCGTCGGTTTTCAACGAGCGTCGATCGACAAGGCGGCGCTTCTCTTTCTCTCGATCTCGTCGTCTCGGGCTTCGCTTTCCTCTACGATTAGAGGTCGGCGACGCTTTTCCCGCTCATAAACTCCAACACTTTCGGCACGGTTTCTTGCAACCGCCTTCCAGCCATGGCTAAATTCTCCAAAAACTCCGTCTCCGTCGCGTGCGGTCCGTCGACGATATCGGTAATCGCCTTCACGCACACGAACGGCGTTTTAAACATCTCGCACACTTTCGCCACCGCGGCGGCTTCCATCTCCTTCACGCTCGCGTCGTTTTGGAGCATCATCTCCCGGTCAACATCCGTCGCGTCCAAGGAATTTCCCGTGGAACATATTCCCGATTTCAAACTCGTAATCTCTTTTCTCATGTTTGGCGTTTTCAAAGTTTCGATCGCGCCGATCCCGTACGACGTAAACGTCGGTATCGGTATCCTCCGGTCGTGAAATTTCACCTCGGAGACGAGAAACACGTCCCCGATTTCGCACCCTTTGCTTTGAAACCCACCGGCGGTCCCGGCGTTTATTAACACGTCCGGTCTGTGCGTTTTTAAAACCTCGTACGCGCACAACGCGGCGTTAACTGTGCCGACCGAATCCACCGCGTGCGTGGCATCTTGGCCGCACGTCACGAGGACTATCTCGACCGCTTTATTCTCTTCACCGAAAGAGATTTCCCCGCTCCGAACGACCGACGGTAACGGCGCGTGATGGTGCGATTTCGGACACGGCAAAAGCTTAAACGAACTGATTAAAGGCTCAGCCTCGGCTTCCATGGCGATGAGCACCGCGATGGTTTTGATTGCTCCCATGATGGTTCGTTGTTGTGTGTTGTTGTGACGAATTCGAGAAGTGAAAGGAAAGTACCTTTCGCAAACGAGAGAAAACGTACATAACACGCGTACATTGAAGACAGAGAGAGAAAGAGAGAAAGAAAGAAAGAAAGCTACTATATACTCTTCGTGTATTCAGCATATTCGTTATCACGTCAAAAAGCGCTACTGTTACAAAAAACTCTCCGGATCGTTCATCGCCAACATCTCCGTCAGCGTGAATTTGAAAAACTGAACCCCGGCGATGGCGACCAGAACGACCAACGCCGCCGTCTTGGGATCTTTCATCAACTTCGCCACCGGCCTGGCGAACATGTACACGAAACCAACCATGATAGAAATGGAAAATCGTGCGTATTTGGCCATGTTCGCCCAGAACGGAATGTCTTCGCCCGCCATGGCGATTTGCGAGAACGCCTCGCGCTCCTCGTGATGGCCTAAAAGCGATGTATCTGACGGGAATCCAACCGCGAAGACATCCATGTTCGCGGCATCGATCGCATCAAAGGCTGCTGCTGGGTTTTGGTCGCAAAACGCACAAATCGCACACGCCGCCAACGCGGTCATTCCTACTACATTTCTTGTTTTCTCGTTCTTCTTTCTTGGTCTTAAACTCTCGCTCGTGCTCGCTTCCGATTCTTCCCCGCGTTGGACCGACGACGACGACACGATCGATCTCGGATTCGTTTTGTTCTTACTCCTCGCGAAGCTGCTTCGTTCCGAAAAGGAAGAAGAACATAACGAATTCGTCGAGGAACATGTCGATGAAAAAGAAGAAAACATTTTAATATCGATTGATATGTGTGTGTGTGTGTGTGTGTAGATATATCGATAAGTTGTGAGGTCTTTTGCTTTGTCGTATCTTGTGTCTCTCTCTCGTCTCTCGTGTTTTATCGCTCGAAGGTTAACGGTGCGATGAAAAATGCACTTTAGCGTGGTGGTAGGCAGCATCCAACCGACCAGTGGCACATCACGGAGCGTTGTTTGCTTGCTGTTATTGTTGTTGTTGTGGGACGTGTTTGTCGTTTTAACACCCGTTCTCTTTGGCGTAGTTTAAACACTCGAGGTGGTTGTTTTCGCGAGCGAAAGCGCAAGTATGAAAATCCCACGGCGCGCCGTTTTCGTGCAAGTATTTGAGGATATCGAGATGGCCGGAATTGGCAGCATTTGCACACGCTAACTCGCTACGTGGACATTTCTGTTCTGTGCAATACTTCACAATGTGAAGATGGCCATGTTTAGCTGCTGAGCTGATCGTCCACTGGCTCCAATCAAACTTTTTCACTTCTCGTAACCAACGAACCAACGCGAGGTTTCCCATACGAGCTGCTTTACTGCAGAAATGATATTGCGCTTGTTTTCCCTCGAGCTTAATGGTCGTTTTCTTGGCCACTGGTGGATTACCACTGTAAGTAGCAAACTCAAAAGCCTCCCGCAACTTCCTCCCCGACCGTCTACACGCGTCGCGACTTTCCGTGTTCACCTCTCGAAACACTCTGAAAGACAACTCGTCCAACTTCTTTAAAATATGCGTCTCGAAGATATCTTTGTACTGCTTATCTGTCACGATTTTCCACAACGGCGTCGACGGCGAAAGGTTTCTCAGCTCTTCTTTGACCTCTTTCAACTCCTCATCCTTCTTTCGCATCTGCGCCTCGAAAACAGATTCCGCGCGCTCTTCTTCCCGTCTCTCTTCTTGCTCGCGTACCGCCAAACTCTCCTCCTCTTCATCGTCGTCCTTTTCTTCTTCTCGTCCGCGCTTGTTACCCCCCATTATTCGTTTCCCTCGCAAAGAACTTTTTATTATGAGTACTTATCGCGATGTAACGCTTACTTTCCGTCGTCGCGTCTTCCTCTTCTTCCTCTTCTTCTTCTTAACTTTACGCGTATTTTTATGCGGCGATCTCGTTTGGAAAAATCATACAAAAAACGTCATTTACACGCACGCGCGCACACACACACACGCAGTGCGCGAGGAGTAGTAGTAGTCGTTCAAGAACAGCAGTACATGCTCCGAGGAGGCGCCGCTGGGGGAGCGTTTTCATCCGTGGTCGTCTCGTTCTCTTCTCGGTCTTCGTTCTCCAGATTTGTGCATCAACGTCGACGCGTACGAGCGGGGAAGCACTTCGCGACGAAGACATCGTCGGGTTTGATGAGCGCGAATAACGCGAATAACCACGGAGGCAGATACCACGCGACTTCCTCGGACCAGTTTCAAACGCCGACTTTAAAGTTTGATAATTCCTCGAAAGCGTTTTCGGACGACGTTGGGCAGCAATTGTTCGACCGCTTAAGTTTTATCGGGAAACCGAAAGCGTTGGAAACGTTGTTTCGAGAGGATGAAACGCTCGCGAAAAACGTGGACGAGAAAACGATGAAGTTGATCGAGGCGTTCTTGGAAAGCGCGAAGAAAGAAAAAGCGTCCTCGACAGTCATCCAAACTGGAACGAGGGAGAACGAGAAGAAGAAAACGGTCGTGCAAGAGATTGCGATTGGGGTGTTGCCGACGCAGGTGTCGAGGCACAACGACGCGAGCGGAGCGCACGGGTTGCAAGAGATCGCGAAAGGGACGTGCGGGGACGGGAAGACGAGGAGAGTGGTGATTGCGAGCGAGAACGAGAGCGATTTTGGGAGCTTGGTGAACGCGTTGACGAGAGCGTTCCCGGTGTTTTCGATGAAGAGCAAAGGGTCTTCCTCCTCGGAGAAGGAAGAGGAGACGAAGCCGGAACCGATGGTGGTGGCGTTAAGCGGCGCGTCTGAAGCGACGTCGAAAAAAGCGAAAGCGATCAGCGAAGCGGTTGAACTCGCGTGTCGCATGGTGGATACGCCACCGACGAGTATGGATCCGCAAGGGATGGTCGACGAGGCTTTGGCCGCGGCGAAACGCGTTGGCGGGGTCAAGTCGCAAGTTTGGAGAGACAAAGAGTTGCGACGGGACGGGATGGGATGCATCGCCGCTGTCGGCCAATCAGCCTCCACGGACGGGAGAGAACCGGCATTGATTCGTTTGACGTTCGTTCCAAAAGGCGTGAAAGCGTCGGAGAGACCAATTGCTTTGGTTGGTAAAGGCATCTCGTTCGATACCGGGGGGTTGTCCTTGAAAGTTGGCGGTTCGATGCCGGGGATGAAAGCCGATATGGGCGGCGCTGCGGCCATGCTCGGGGCTTTTGAAGCGTTAGCGAAATGTTCCACGGAAGGTACGATCACTTTGAAGCAACCGTTAGAGTTATTGATGTGCGTTGCCGAAAACGCCATCGGATCTGGTGCCATCCGCAACGACGACGTCATCACGTCCTACGCCGGCAAAACGGTTGAATTGAACAACACCGACGCCGAAGGTCGATTGGTCTTAGCCGACGGCGTCTCGTACGCGTCCAAGACGTTGAACGCGACGCATTTAATCGACATGGCTACCTTGACTGGTGCGCAAATGGTCGCCACTGGCTCTAAATTTTCCGGCATCGTCTGTAACGACGACGACTTTGAATTGTTAGCGGTGAAGTGCGGTAAAGTTTCCGGCGATTTGGCGCATCCGTTGCCGTTCGCGCCGGAGTTTTTCAACTCAGAATTTGATTCCAAAGTTGCGGACATGAAGAACAGCGTGAAGAACAGAGCGAACGCGCAATCGTCGTGCGCGGCGCAGTTTGTGTACAACCACGTCGACGATGAATGGAAAGAGAAAGGCGGAAAGTGGCTGCACGTGGACATGGCTGGACCGTCCACGCACGACAGCGGAAGAGGCACGGGCTACGGCGTCGGGTTGTTAGTCTCGCTCGTCGAAGAACTCAACAAGTGATTTTTTCGAGCTTCTTCTTTCTTTCTCGCGACATCTGCACATATCTAAAAGTATTATTTTTCGGGGTATTCATCAGAATAATCCAAAACTACTATACACACATAAATAATGGTCATCTATTCTGCTCCTACTACAACTACTACATCAAAACTACTGCGAAAAGACTATGTTAATACAAAAACGTTTCGTTGAAATCACTCGTCGTCATCAAAAGCTCGGCGGTTTCGGCGTAAAAACGCGAAACGAGTTTGCCGATTTACGAAACTTTTCTCCCATTCCGTCCCATCTCTCCACTGGACACTGCGCCACAAACGTATACACGTCTCCGGTATTCTTATTCTGCGCAAAAACGGCGACGTTTCTCCGATACCAGTTCGCCGTCTTGATCGTATACTCGAACTGATAATATTTGATTCCATTCTCCCCGATCGTCTCGCTCGCGGAGAACAACTTCGCCTCCTTCCCGGATCCCGGTCTCGCCAACGCGTTCTCTAACAACCAACTCGCCTGCTCCTCCGCGTCGCCAAACTGCCCTAAATCGAATCCTTTTTTGGATGTTTGCACGATAACGCTCATATTCTCCTCCCCGTTCGTCCCCATCGGTCCGAACGCGCTTTCCGGTTCGCCCACGTTTTTCTGTCCTTTCGTCTCTCTCAGCGACGGTAAATCGAGCGATTGCGCTTTCCTCATCGCGTTTCTCCGCGCAATCGTCTGGTCCGCTAAATATTCGTTCGGGAAGAGGAACTCGTACCCTTTCTCTTCGTTCCTGTCTCGGCGGTAGCCGGAGACTTCGTACACGGTGTCCAGTTTTAACGTTCTCGCGAGTGGTTCGTTCGCGCGTAACGCGAGCGACGTGATGCCAAGAAAGTTCGCCCCCAAAGCCAGGGCGGTCGTGGACGTCATCGCGAGCGCGATTCTGCGAGGAGAGGTGTTCAACTTTGCGAGCGAAACAACAACAGGTGCGTTTGTTCGCGTTTCTTCTTCTCTGCTCGGGGTCGTTTCGCCGTCGTCGTCGTCTTCCTTCGCTCGACTTCTCACCACGAGCGCAGTGTTTCGTCCTCCTCTTGCCTTCTTCTTCTCGGTCCAACGATGATGATGATGATGATGAAAACAACGATTACAACACCGCAAAGACGACGAAGAGGAGGAAAAAGACGTCGTCTGAATCATCATCTCTGATCGCACATATAACTGTATGGTAATGTGGAAATGTTTTGGGGAAATCCCGTCACTTTTAAGCGCAGTGAACATTAAGAAGTGAGATAAACACACACACGCGCGATATACTTCTCTCGACCCGACGACGACGATGATATCCTCCTCCTCTTTATCGCTCGCATCGGCATCGTCGTCGTCGTCGTCGTCGTCGAGGAGGAGGAACAACAACAACAACAAAACACGATCGTCTCATCTTCGTGCACTCGATTTGCGCAAAAGAAAGACGGTGGTTTGCGCCGAGAACAACAATGAAAACGACGTAACTTCTCCGTTCACGATCGGCCGCGGAAGTAGTAATAGCAGCAGCTCGATGAAATCTACCTCGTCGATTGAAAATATGGGCAAACGCGGACAGATTGCGACCGGGCAACCATTTTTGGACCACATGATTGACCAGTTGACGACGCACGCGCAGCTCGGAGTGTCCGTCCAAGTGGAGAAGGAACGTGTAGGCGAGATGGTGAAATGCGAACCAGATACGGCGAAATATGCCTCGGACGAGGACGCGGAGGCGACGTTTATGGCGTGTGGGGAAGCAGTAGGGAAAGCTTTGAAAGATATGCTCTGTTCGGAAGGTCGGATTGGGTTCGCCGCGAACGCGAGGACGAACGGGACGAGGTTCGCCGCGCCGTTGGACGAAGCGTACGCGTCGTGTTTGATTGAGCAGTTTGATTCGGAGAAAGATGGGGAGTTGAAACTGTTTTCCTTAGCGCCGTACGGACCGAGAAATCGAACGCACATTGGCGTGTATCCAACGGTGTACACGGAGACGTTTTTTCGAGAAGTGGCGAAACACTCGGGATTGACCATTCGGTTGGAAAAGCATCGAGGCGATAACGCGCATCACATAGTCGAGGCGACGTTTAAGAGTTTCGCGAGGTGTTTGAGAAAATTCATGGACGAAGTCGAAGGCAGCGATGTTGAATCCAGTAGCAGCGGGAGTAACAACAGTACGAGTCGAGCGGCGAGTCGAGCCAGAAGCACGAAAGAGACGAGCATCGACGTCGCGCTCGATTTGGATATGAAAGACGAGGCGAATAGTAGTTTGGAAATCTCCACGGGTATTGAAACCTTAGACGCTTTATTCGACGCGTTGGCAGAAACCGCAGAGTTTGGTACTTTAAAATGCGTCGCATCGGGAGATACGTGGATCGACGATCATCACACGACCGAAGACGTCGCGATCACTATAGGCCAGTGCTTGAACGAAGCGTTGGGGAACAAAGCCGGTTGTAATCGCATGGGAAGCGGTTCGGCGCGCGTAAACGGGAGCGAAGTGGAGGTAATCATGGACTTATCGAACCGTCCGTATTTAGGGTACGATTTAGATTTCGCAGGTGATTCAATTGGCGATTTGAGTTGCGAGATGGTCGAGCACTTATTCATGTCGATTACTTTCAACGGCCAGATGACCGTGCACTTGGTCACCAAAGAGAAAGGGTCGACGGATAAAGATTTAGCAGAAGCCGCGATGAGAGCGTTTGGAACGTGTTTGAAACAATGCAAATCGATCGATCCCAGACGCGCGGGAGCAGTGGCGTCCTCGAAAGGCACTTTGTCTGTTTGATTATAGTTGTTTTTATGATTATTTACGACTGCTAGTAATATCACGCTTTGCTAAAAATAGAGAAATATCGTACACGAAAGATCATCATCCTCAATCTGACGAGCGACTTCCGCCGCCCAAAAGAATGCTCAGTTGGTGTTGCAACTTTTTCAGGTATCCTCCCATCTCCGGCGCGACGTCCGCGGCGCTTTTAAGCTTCGCCAGATCCACCTCGGTCCCCGAGTCCGTTTTCAAAACCATTCGTTCGCGCGTCTCCTCTTCTTCCGCCTCGACATCCTTTTGCTTCTTCTCTGTGTTCTCTTCGTTTTCCATCTCCTCTACAATCATGGTCTCGATAACCGTCGTCTCCTCTACCAAAAAAGGAGCAACATCCGCGCCCACCATTTCTTCTCCCCGTTCTACTATCCCCCCGTTCTCGTCGCCGCCACCACCACCACCACCCTCTCCGCTACTCACCTCCCTCTTCGTCGTCGTCGCACCGCCTTCTCCTCCTCCCGTCGTCGCTGCCCTCAAAACCTCCTCCTCCCGAAGTAAGAAACCAATCGTCTCTCCTCTCGCCGCAACAAACGCCTCCTCCTCGTACCCTTTCATATCCCTCGCGCGTTTATTCCTCGATATTTTGCTCAACTTTTTCGAGTGGTTTTCAAATTGCTTTTGAATGCTCTCCTCCGCCGAGAGCGTTTGCGCGCGTATTTCGTCTATTCTGCGTTGAACTAAGTGTTGTTGTTGTTAAAGAGGGAAAGAGGAAAGAAAAGTAATGGTCAGTTTTATGTGTGTTTATGCGCGTTCGCCATTCGCATAAGCGCGTGTTCACATTTTTTCTCCAACTCTGCACCCAAAAAGGGGGAACACATTTTCAAAAAGATATCTAAAAACGAACGCAACGCGCGCACGCAGAAAGCGCGACCATAACGCGACCTAACGAGGACGTAAACGACGACAACGCACACTCCAAGTCTAATTCGTGCATGAGTTCTTCGAACAGAAGGCGTTTTTTTTTCGCATCGTCATCTTTTTCTTCGTTTTCCGACGCGTCGCGATGATGTGTCGGTTGAAGATGGCTGCCGCTCGCTTTCTTCTTCGGTTTCTTCTTCGTCTTCTTCGATTGAGACGCGGAAACAGTAGCATCGAGACTATTCACGTTCGAGGCATCCGAAAGCGCTCTTCTTTTGTTTTTGTTACTCGTCGTCGTCGTTCCCGCCAAAGCGCGCTGCCCGCGAGTCGTCGTCGTCGTCGCCGTCCGAGGAGGCATTCTCTCGTTGTATTTGTGAGGAAAAAAAAGAGCAGAAAAGGGAGAAAAGCGCGTTCGTAGCGAGTAAGTGAAAGTGAGAGTGAACGCACTCCTAAATCGACGAGTGCTACTGCACTCCGCTACTACTGTTGTTACGACTCGTTTTTATACGTCTATTTCTATTTCTATGGGATTATGTTCTATGAAGCTCTTCAACGCGCTCGCTCGCTCGAGAGAGAGACGAAGAGCGGCGGAAGTAACGCAGTCCTTTAACTCCCCTCTCTGCTATTCGTCCTGAACTTTAATCTGTTCGACGAGCGCGTCTTGTTCGCTGACTAACCTCGCCACTAACCGTTTCGAACTCTCTTGCATTTCTCCGGCCACGAACACTTCGTCCAACACGTAATACGCCTTCGTGAACTGATAAATCAAATCCAACTCGCACACGTTCCCGAAATACGCATCCAATATTTCCACGAAGTGTTGAATCTTTTCCAGCGTTATCAGCGCGTTATCTTCCACGTCCACCGCGAAAACGAAGTATAACGACGCGTATCTTTTGTAGACGAGCTTGTACGTTTTGTAATCGACGACGTTGCATAAGCGCGTCGGTCGAGGTAAGATGAGGTTCATGACGTCTCTTTGGAGCTTTAAGCGAGAGGTTTGGCTGTACGGCTCGTAGTACTTCGAGAGGCGGATTTTGCCTTGCTTGGAGAAGAGGAGGGCAAAGTGGATCATTTTCTCTTAATGCTCCTCTTTGTCTTCCTCTTGCCGTCGTCGTCGCTTTTGGTGTGTCCTTCTCACTTTATGCGCTTATGAGCTGTTCGTACGTTCTTTAAATGAAGAATGTATTTGCTTCTATTTTAGGTATTTGGCGCGTTCTCGGATGAACATCCATCGAGGCACGCAGTTGATGTTATGAAAATAGTAGATGTATTATTATAGTATTATATATTAGATGGTTTAGTTTAGTGATCTTCGTCTTCTTCTCTCCATTTTAAAGTGTTATTACTACATGGTTCGCGGCGGCGGCCTCGTCATCTCTTTCTCCCCGAGGCAGAATTGGTTTTGTTGTTCTTTTTCTCGTCGTCTACTTTTGGTTTCTTGGTTTTATTAATCGCAGTCAAGATCATCAGAACGTTTGTGATGACAGTGGTGGCGAACTTTAATCCTTGCAACGCTTTTTCGTGCTTTTCGTTGCCTTTACCTAATCCGATCGTTTTAATTTTCTTGTGCGTGTATTCCACCCCGGTGTCTTTTTTCACCGACTGGTTGTGTCCTCGCATGAGACATCGAGTGGTTAATAAACCGTCGACGCCGACTGGACCTCGAGCGTGGATTCTAGACGTAGACACGCCAACTTCTGCACCGTATCCAAACCTAAAACCGTCACTAAATCGCGTCGAGCAGTTTGCAAACACACACGCCGAGTCGACTCTTTGTAAAAATTGCTCAGCCGTCAACGGGTTAATCGTTAAAATGCAATCCGTGTGCGAGGACCCGTTTGCGTGGATGTAATCGATCGCTTCGTCCATGCTCTTGACAATTTCCACCGTGCACGCGAACCGTCCGTATTCCAACCGTTTCTTTTCGCACAAAGGCAAACTCAACTCTTTACTCGCGCGATCGCCGCCGAACAACTCAACCCCTGCATTTTTCAACGCCCCCAATAACGTTTCGTGCACGTTTACTTTAACTAAATCCTCGTGAATCAACAACGTCTCCATCGCATTACACGCCGCGCAATAATCCGTCTTTGAATCGACGATAATTTCGCAAGCTTTCTCCGCGTCCAAATCCTTATCGCAATACACGTGGCACACCCCGTCCGCGTGTCCCAAAACCGGAATCTTCGTGTTATTCTGAATATACGTCACGAGCGCATTACCACCTCTCGGAATACACAAATCAATCACGTCGTGTAACCCGAGCAACTCTTTGATCTCCTCTCTGCCGGTGATTAAACTCACGCACGCCCGATCGACGTTGAACGCGTCGAATTCTTTCACGATGATTTCGTGTAAACATTTATTCGAATTCGACGCTTCTTTCCCTCCTTTTAAGAGCAACCCGTTCCCGGTTCGAACGCACAAACCGCATATCTGTACCAACGCGTCCGGTCTGCTCTCGAAAATAATCAACAAAACCCCCAACGGACTCGTCACTTTGCTCAACTCTAAACCGTTCGCAATTTCCGTCTGCTCGACGAGCTTCCCGATCGGTTCCTCCATAGCGCTCAACGCTCGCAAACCGTCCGATAAATTCTTAATCTTTTGACCGGAGAGTTTCAACCGCGCGATTAAGTTCTGGTCGATATCCGGTGCGTTCGTCGCGGCAAGAATGTCCTCCTCGTTCGCTCGCATGATTTTCGCTTCGTGCTTCTCCAACGCATTCGCGATGTTCTCGAGAAGTCGATCGCGTTGCGCAGTCGCGAGCGATTGGAGCTGACGACTGGCCACTCTCGCCCGTTTCGCTTGCTCCGTCGCGGATAATGACGACATTTTTCTTTTCCGTGTGTAAAACGCGTGTACTTAGTACTTGTTCTTTATGAGTACGAGAAGATAAAACGCGAGCGTTTTGTGTCGATAAATAACCTATTCTGCTAAAACGCATCAAACTATGAAACTTCTGCCTTCCGCGTACGCTCGATTGGCGGCGAGTAAAATTTTCTTCCTCCTTCGTCTTCTCACGACCGCGAAGACGACGAAGACGAGTACCACGAACACGAAAGAAAGGAAGGTACCGAAGGCGTAGTTGTTTTTGCCGTCGTCCTCGTTTTTATCCGGCGAGGACGAGAAGAAGTTGAAGAAGTTGCCGCTCCGTCTCGCGCTGCTCGCGCTCGGGAGGTCGACGAGGACGTTCGGCGGCTCCAACGCGAGCGGCATCTTTTCGAGTTCGGATATTTTCTCGAGTTCGTTTTCGCGGTCTTCGTTGCGTTCGATTTTCGATAACTCGCCGTCGATTTCTGTTTCTTCGTTTTCTCCTTCTCCTCCTCCCTCGCCGTCTTTCTTTTCGCTGGCGTGGATGAGCATCATATCTTTGGCGACTTGGCGTTTTTCTTCAACTTCGAGTACTCGGTCGTATTGCGCGGCGATATCGTTGATTCGTTTCCTAGCCTCGTCGCGTTTGGAGCGCCTCATCTCGTATGCCTTATTCAAAGGATGTTCGCGTTCGCGCTGTCGCTCTCTTTCATGTCTGTGTGCTCGTTCTTCCAAGCGCCGCTCTCGCGCTTTCGATTCTTCATCGAGTATTTTTTGTTTTCTTTCCTGGTGTTCTTTGCTCTTTTGCGCGTGGGTATTGATGGTCGCCATGACCGCGTCGTGCGCGTCTTTGTGCCATTTCTTTTCCGCGATTTCCTCCTCAGTTAGCGTTTGGTGTTGCTCTCGTTGCTCGGCGTCCTCAGGTGGTTTCAACATTTCGTTATTTTTGAGCGTGGAATCTGGGTCGATGTCTTCCATTTTCGCCCCTCTGGAAAGAATTTCCTCGCCAGTCGAGGCGTCAATTTCCACAATCTTAGATGATTCACCTTCATTTCTAGAAGCCTTTCCGTCAACCTCCCCTGTTTTCATTTGTTTCGCGACTGAAACCTCCTCCACACTTTTTTTTAGCTCGTCGTCGGATTTCGCTCCAACGGAAATCTTCCCGATGTTTTTAACTTCCGGATTCGGTTCCTCCGTCGTGCCCGAATAACATTCTAGATTTTTCGCTTTCGACCTCGCCTCTAATCCTTTCTCTTGCCAAGTAGGCGCGTGCGACCACGAGTTGGCTTCTTTAGTGTTATACGTCGTATTGAATCCAAAAACTTCCTCGCACAACGACGGATGGTGGTCGTCGTTGGTGAACTTGTTCGGCACCATCGTACGCATCCCCGCGGAGACGTAATACTCGCTCGGAGATAACATCAAAGTATCATCGCACCAACCTTGAACGTAAAAATCCAACGCCACTTTCATTTTATTTTGAAAAGAGTTTTCTTGGGTATCGCGATAGCCGTTATTCAAGTCGACACCTCTACCTGGCAAGATGAACACGTTCGCGTGGTTTCGAGGGGAGAAAAGAGAGACGTAGTCGGCGACAACCGGGGCGTCCGTGGCAACATGAATGAAGGCGTCTTTTTGAGATGCCAAGCAATTCAGCGCTTCCTTAATGGTCACGTGTCGCTCTCGATCAGTCCGCGACACTAAACGAACCGCCGTGTGGAACTGGTAGGAAACCGAACATGTCGGGTGCGAGAAAATTTGTTCCACGCATACGTCCGATTTCGGCGTGTCGTCTGGGAAGCACGTGGAACTTTCTGGGTAACCCGTGCGGACTTTTAAACACTGTAACCGATTCGAATCTGCCGCTTTAGAGCCTAACACGGCACCCCACGCCTCCGCTAGTTCTGCTCTCGGACGCATCAATGCGAAAAACGCGCATCGTAAACATGGATGTTGAGCGACCGTGGCTGGAAAATACGCGTCGTTATCTTGAGAACGACTTTTATCGACCGTTTTCGTCAGCGCTTTAAAAACGTCCCAATCTTCGTCGCGCTTATTTGAATTCCCACTCTGCCATATAAATTGTCTCAACACTTCGTTCTTCAAATCTGGATCGCTAATCAAACTCGGTGGTTTAATACCAGCGTCCGAGCGAATCGTCACCCACTTTGCGTTTTGCAACAAATCCGACGCGCATTGCAAGCACGGTTCACACTGCCAACCGGCGACATCTGCGGATTCGCATGCTATTTTTTCCCCGTCGCAATACTCTGGTTTCGCACCATCCCCTTCTTTATATTCTCTGCACGTCTTCGCTTCCGCAAACGACCGCGCTCGACAGTGCCCTTTCCTACACGTACTCTCGTCAGCGCCGAGCGCGCCCAACGCCAAAATCGCCTCCTTCTCTTTACCACCCACGCGTTCTCTCATCATCTTTTCCTCCGCATCTCTGTATCTCAAATCCATTCCTAAATGTCCCTCGAAGTACTCCAGAACGTTCCAATCCGCCAACTCCTCGATGAACAAAACTCGTTTCACTTGCATCGCAAACGCCAACCACTCGGCGACGGTACTCCCCATGTGGCCTAAGCCGAGTCCAAACCACGCCGTTTTGACGACCAAATACTTCGCCTCTTTGCGCTCCTGCTCGTACTTTGCGTCGTTCGACAGCACGCGGTTCCTCCACGCGACGTAGTTGCCGTATTTTCCCAGAAATTCGTGACACGCGAAATGTCGCTCTTTATCCGATGACTCCGTTTCCTCCTCGTCCAACGCTCCTCTTCCCGTCTCGTTCATGCCTAAATCTTTCCTAATATCCTCCTCGCTTGCGCACCCGCATCGCGATTCAAATGCATACATCGAGTGTTGCTCTTTCCTCGCCAACGAAATCACTCTCGCGTATTCGTTTTCGTTGGTGTTGACGTAACCGTGCGATCGTATCGCTCTGTCGATTGTTTCTTTCTGCTTTTCGGAATTGCACTTTTCGTTCGCTTCTGCCGCACTTGCAAAAGATGCGAATGAAACGCACAGGAAAAGGGAGACTAAAAGGCGTGCAAACGAACAAATGCGCCGAGAAAACATCGCTCGGAGATTATGAAAATAGACGGGAGAAAGTGTGGACAGAGTGAAGCACGCACGGTTGTTTCGTTTTATGCGCGCTTTATTTATGCGGATTACAAAGCAAACAATCTCGTCAAAAGAGCTCGAAAAAGCTCTCCAAACCACCAACGCGGACGAGCAAGGCGAATGCGGATGTCCGGTCCGTACGCGAGCTGGTAGTGAATGATTCTCACATTCTCCCAGTATTGCACGTAAACGAGCAAAAAGAGGATCATTTTGAGAACGAGCGGTAACGCGTGCACTCGACGGCGGCAAGCGAAAAGTTTGCGTTGGGCGAGGCGGAGGCGCTTCAATCGAGCGGCTTTTTTTATTTCGATCTGTTCACCGAAGTGGATGTCTAGTTCGTCCGTGGTGTTGTTGTCCTCGTTGTGCGGCGGCGTCGGGGATGCGAGTTTAGAAAACGCAAAACGCGGTGGATACCGCTTGGGATCGAAACTGGAACCATTGAATGTCGTCTTCATTTCGTTCGCGCGCAAGATTTGGGTTGGCGGAAACTCGTTGAATAGTTTCAACGCAGAGTGACACAACGCGTCAACGGCTTGGAGTTGCCGCTTTTGTAATCGTTTCTTTTTCAGCCGCTTTCTCGGCGACATGTTCGCCAAAGACGAGGACGAACCGAACGAAACACTTCGAACTTTTTGCATCATTTGCTTCATCTTTTTCTTCTTCTCGTGCTCCGAGCCATTTTTCGCTTCGTCGATGTCTTCTTCGGATATTCCATTTGTACGAATTGTTCCCGAATTTTCGTCGTCGTTTTCAACGTAACTCGTCAAATCTGGAAAAGTCTCCAAACGGCTCAAGTACAAAAACATCACGTCGTCGTCGTCGTCGTCCAATTCGTTCCTCGCTTTGATGATACTCTCTCGCTCTCGCAACAAAACTGCCACGGTCAAATAGACCGGCATGAGCGGATGCGATGCCAAAAATAAATCAAAGACGCGTTTCACGCACTCATTTCTGCTCTCTTCTTCCTCTTTTTCGCTAGAATTTTCTACGCTTCTCTTACTGCTATCTGCGGACATCGAATGCCACGTCAACACTTTCTGCAACGCGAATTGATACTCGTGTTTCCGCGCGCCAAATGCGATCGCTTCCTTCAGCACTTCGTCCTCACCTAAAGCCTCTTCTATCAATCGTGCTAATACTATTCGTAACGACAACAAAACCGGATACATCGTTTCTCTCGTGTTATCTCTCAAACTAAAAGACGCCAACCGGTCGAGCATCGCGCACGAGATTTTATATTTCGCGTTCGCGTCCTCTTCTTCCTCTTCCGTCTCTGCAATCGACAAGACTACTTGCGCGACGGCGTGAACCCCTTGATAATACCTCAACCCATCACCACTCCTATTCTTCCCCCCAAACACCGATCGCAACAGTCGCTCTAATTCCTTCCTCTTCTCTTTTTGCAACTCTTTCTCGTTTTCCAAGTTAAAATACGACCGCTCGCAATCCGCCGATATCGTTCTCGAGAGCGTTTCATCGCACTCTCGTTCGTTGGTGGCAAATTGCACTTGCGAAATCAATCCAAACTCGATGCCGAGAAGTTTCATCCAAATCGCGCGTCTCCTCGCATCTGGCACGCCCGTCAGGCACGCGAGTTTGCGCAGCTCTTTCTCTCCGTTTTGCCGAAGAAAAGTATTCGTCGTCCTTCCGTCTACCTCATCCGCTGGCGCGACATCCCCTAAGTAACGGTTTTTCATCATCACATCACCAAGGCGAGATGAGAAAGCATCGTCGTCGGAGCAGTTCTCGGCGTAATCCATTCAAAAATTGCTCTTCTGACGACAACACTTCTCTCCGTTGAAGTGCGACGATGTGTGTTTCACGCACATCCTTCCGAGATTGAATCGAACGGATCTTAAATTCTTGTACGGAGTGAATAAAGAGACGAGAGCTTTGATTAAAAGATCGCCTCGCGCGGATGATGTGATAAATGCGTTTAAAGTGAGCGAGATGTCGTCGATATCGACTTTGGAAGTCGCGTGGGAGAATCGATGGTTGTGGCCGAGTTACTGGGACGAAAGAATTTTCTGCCGTGGAGTTGCTGAAACGAATAAACTCGAGTTGCTCAAGTGGATACGAGAGGAGAAACAGTGTGAGTGGGATTATGTGCCGATTAATGTGGCCGCACAAAAAGGTAATCTGGAAATGGTAAAGTATTGCGTTGCAAATGAGTGCCATATTAATGAGTTGGCGTGTGTATGTGCTGCCTCAGAAGGTCATCTCGAGTGCCTCAAATACTTACGCGAAGAAGCGAAAGCGCCTTGGGGTTCGGGTACTGCAGCTTTGGCGGCTAAAAATGGTCATCTTCATATACTCGAATATCTTGTCGAGCGTGAATATGATGAATATGACGAAGTTGCGTGTGAGTACGCGGCCAAGAACGGCCACTTAGACTGTTTGAAGTACTTACACGAAACCGTCAAAGCGCCTTGGAATTCGTATACTGCCAATGGGGCGGCTTTATGTGGTCATCTTCATATACTTGAATACCTTGTTGAGCGTAAGTATAATAAATATGTCGAAACTGCGTGTCAGTATGCGGCTAAGTTCGGCCACTTAGACTGTTTGAAGTACTTACACAAAACCGCCAGAGCGCCTTTGGACTATTTGGCCGTGCGAGAAGCGACTAAGAAAAACCAAACCGAATGTTTACGATACCTCCTCGACAACTACGGCCCTTTACCATATGGTTGGCGATACGAGCACGGAGAGTTACGCGTGCCAGAATCAGAAGTATTCTCAAGTTCCGAATCCGAATCAGAATGAAGTTCCGAATCATGAATATAATATACTTGTAATAACAGAAAGAGAGAGAGAGAGACTTACAGCGTGCGTTCGCTCCTCTCGCTTCCATCTTTTCCTTTTCCTTCGTTTTGTTTTCTTCAGAGATATTGCACTTTTTTAGTAGAACATGGGTCAAGCGCAAACGAAACGCGCGGGAGTAGAAATCAGCGACGCGAGCGATGATTGCGACGAAAATGCCGACGGTAACGAGGAGGCAAGTATCCGTGGTTGTGAAGATATACAACAGGACGATGATGATGATGATGATGATTCTGAGGAGAGAAGAGCGACCGGAGCGTCGACATCATCGACAGTTGGAAATGAATTTGAAAATGTACAAGAAGACGAAGAAAAAGAATATCAAGAAGAAGACAAAGAAGAAGTTGAGCGCGAGTTTCTGGAAACCGAGGAGGGAAACGAGGACGCGCGTTTAGTCGCAAAATGCGACGATTTGTGCCCGGAAGAAGAAAGAACGATGCGACTGGCTCGGTCTGATTTCGACCCAAGGTTCGAAGGTGCAAAAGGCGAATTGCTCATGAAACGATTTTCGCGAACGTTTAACGGGAATCCGGAGGAAGTGAGGAGTTTAGATGCGATAGAGAAGAGTTTGGAACGAGTAGCGAGGGTGATTGAAGAGACGATTGGTGGTGTTTGCGATTGTTTGAAGCGCGATGAGAACAGTTTGGATTTCGAAGCGTTGAAGACGTTTTCTGAACTCGCGGATTTTGTTCGGGATCGTTCTCGAGCGATTCGAGGAGACTTGACTGCGCAATCGGCGAGTGGACCAAAAAGCAGGCGAATTATGCGACGTCTTGTGCACATGATGATTCGATTCGATTACGAGATCAGAAAACGACAAAGACTGAGAGCGTACACATACATCGCGCAATGGGTGACATTCAATTATTCGGATCCGGACGCGAGAAGAATGATACACCGGGATCATTCCATGGCGCTACAGTTTCGTGAACAATTGGGGAAGTCGTTGGCTACGTACTCGATCATGTGCACGGAGCGGGCTGAGTTCGTCTCACCGGAGGATAAAGCTGAGATTTTGTCCTATCGGTTGTTACTCAGACTTTCGGCAAAGGTTGAAGAAGAAGAGGAGGAAAAAGAAAAAGAAATGGAAGGGAACCGTTCCTCTTCTTCCTCGTCCTCTTCTAAACTCGACAACATCGATTTTCGCGCGGCTGAACTCGGCGTTTTGAATTCTCCGATCGTTTCGAGAGCCATGTACCTCTCCGTCTGCGTAGATGCGGGCAAATACGTCTCCTTCTTCAAAACGATCGATTCCGAATCCTTCACGTTTCTCGAATTCTGCTGTGTATACGCGTGTCTCGACCCGCTCCGCGCTCGATACATCTCGCGCTCAAACGTCAGCCACAACCGCATGAAAATGAAAAAAGAAGACGCTTGCTCAATTTTGAAAATACAACACGTCGAGAAACTCAACCTCCTCCTCTTCAAAACGCTCACGGATTCTGGCGAGACCGATATCGAGTTTAGCGCCGCTTGCAAGAGGGAACCGAAGGAGTACGAAGTCTACAGAACGAAACTCGAATCAGTAGCCATAGAAAACTTATACCTAGAATCTGCGCTGACTGTCGTTCGCGCGTAAAGTAGTAGTAGTTTAGCTGTTTTTGCGCGTTGAAAAGAAGAACGCGTGCGTAAATTTAATTGATTCACAATCAGGACTCCTGACTCGATTTCGATTTCAAAATCCTCACAAACACACGCACACTTCACTTCTTTATTCCGCTTCTCTGGTGCATCAACCAACCGGAAAAGCACGAGAGGAGAACGATAAAAATGGACTTGGAAGTTGCCGCGCTCGTGTGCTCGTCGGCGGCGAATTACTCGTCCTCACAAACCGGCGCCATCGTCCCTTCGATTCATCCCTCGACGACGTTTTCCCGGGACGGTTCCTACAACGCGCACACACTGAATAATGGCGAACACCCCTTAATCTACTCTCGAGCGGACAATCCAACCGCCTCGCACGTCGAACACGTTTTATCAAAACTGGACGACGCCGAGGAAAGCTGCGTTTTCTCCTCGGGCATGGCCGCGGTGAGCGCGATAATGAACGCGTGTTTCGTTCCGGATTGCGTGGTGTTTTTCCCACGAAGATCGTATTTTATCAACCGGAAACACTTCCGCGAGTGGTGCACTCGGATGCGCGTTCGAATCGTGCAGTACGACACGGATGAAAGTTCGCTGGAGTATTTGAAATTAGCCATAGAGATGGTGTCGTGCGAAGAGGAGAAAGAACACGAGAAGTTTATGTGGATCGAGACGCCGGCGAACAGTTCGTGGGAAGTGTTGGACATCGAGACGGTGACGGGGTGGTGTCGCAAGAACGGGGTGACGAGTTTCGTGGACGCGACGGTGTTGACGCCGTTGTTGTGCCAGCCGTTGAAATTAGGCGCGGATTTTGTCATACATTCGTGTTCGAAGTATTTGAACGGGCATTCGGACGTGTTAGCGGGCGCGGTGAGTTGCAAAGATCGAAAGTCGAAAAATTGGAAGAGGATTAAAGAAGCGAGAGTTACCGGAGGGGCGGTGTTGTCCGCTTTTGATTGCTTCTTGCTGTTGAGAGGGATGAGGACGTTGCATTTGCGAGTGCCGAAAGCGTCGGAAAATGGGATGCACGTGGCAATGTCGATGGTGCAATTTAAGTTCAAAGGAGAGAAGGGCGAAAAGGTGGCGCCGAGTGTCGGCGAACAAAACGCAACAAACGCCGCGGTTACACCGACGACGACGACGAGTTTTCCGATATCACCGTGGTTCGAGTTGGTGGTGTTGTATCCAGGTTTGCCTGGACACGAAAACCACGCTATTTCAAAGCAACAACAAGCCGGGAAGAATAAAAAAATGTTTGGCGGAATGTTGTCGGTGGTGATTACCCCGATTTTACCGGATCCGAAGGCGACGACGGAGCCAGAGAAGGCTGCTGTGAACAACAACGAACAACCAGCATCAACAAGAGGAACGGGAAATCAAGAAGACGTGAAAACAACAACGACGACGACAACAGAAGGAGGAGCCAATTTACCGTCAACGACGGAGCAATACGCAATTAAGATGCACGAAATCGCGTTTGAAATGGCAAAAACGACGGCAACGTTGACCAAAATTTGGCGACCGGCCACTTCTTTAGGCGGTCCAGAGTCGCTTATCGAACATCGGGCGTCCGTGGAAGGCGGATCGTATCCTTGGAGTCAATGTCCAGCGGGGCTCTTACGTTTAAGCTGCGGGTTAGAACCTGGTCACAGACTGGCGAGAGATTTGAAATCCGCGTTACACGCCGCGCATTTGAAAGTGTGTGGCGCGCGTGGTTTGTTGAAGATTTCGCACGTGAGTAAAGTGAGCAAACCGATAGAAGCAAACAGGCCCAGCAAACCGGCTCAGCAGCCGGCCCAGCCGATAGTAGATAGAAATTTACTCCACGGCATATTAGGAAACCTCACGGCCTTGAACGATAAGAAACGGCCGCATCCGGATTATGCCGCCGAAGAAGCGCGTAAGAAGGCGCCGGAACCCGTCGGCGATCTCACGCTCGAAATTCCAGTCGGTAGTTTGGAGGAACCTAATTTAGTAGCAATTAGGAAACCACGCAAACCATCATCGAAAGTGTCGGCTCCACCGGCGCCGGACGAACAAAGATGTTGCAAAAAGAGCTCGCAATGGCACTGCCCGAAATTCCGATTTGGCGCGACGAGATATTGTGAAAGGCACCAAGATTGTGTCTTACGGGATATGGAAGGACCGAAAAAGAAAGGAAGAAAACCTGGTTCAGCGACGAAGACGGCGGCGAATGCAGAGGGTTTCGTCACAATGACCACGAACGGGGTGCCGATGGCGCCGATGGCAACGGCGGCGTTTCTTCACAAACCGGTTTTTCCACAAGAGCAAACTACGGTGGCGATGCCAATGCAAGTCGATCGGGATCCATTGACGATGACGACGACGACGACGCCAGTCGCACCCCGAACGACTGATGGGCAGCCAGAACAAGCACCACAAGTAGGGAATCCAGCGGCACCTGCTCCAGAAACAGCTCCACTTGCGACGACACCTACAACAGTACCAACATCGACAACCCAGGCGCCAGATCCACCTTCGCAAAATGTACCTTCGAATGTACCGCAGCCGTCGCCGCCGAAAAACGATGGTATTTTTACCAGCGGAGATCTTGACATGCCGATTTCGATGATGGTGACGGATAGCGGAAAAGTCAATCTACAATTGGCACTGGATGCGCAGACGCGAATGGATAATAAATTTTGAAACTTTTTGAAAGGCATTGGACTGCTACTATATATACGCGCGAGTATTGTGATTTTACAACTACTTTTTCTTTTGCATCGCCAAAGCTTGTTTCCTTTTCAGGCTTTGGATCATCGAATCCAACTCGTTCTTTCCGATGCCTCCAGAAGATGATGCTTTCTTCTTACCAGCACTCCCAGGAAAATCGTCGTCTTCGTCCACGGTAACGTTTTCACCATTTTTGAGCATCTCTTTGCGCATCTTCTCGAGTTTTGCCAATTTCTTCGCGCGACGTTTCTCGCGTTCGCTCGCGATGAGCGCTTTCGATTCGACGTCTTTGTACCGAGGATCGGTCGGATCGAGTGCAAATTCGTGGTTTTCAAAGAGCGCACCAAATCGTTCATCTTGAACGTTGATACTTTTCTTAGCTTTGCCTTCGTCATCCATGTCGTCGTCCATTTCGTCGTCGGACTCGGCTCTTCGCGCGGCTTTACCTCGAAGTTTTCGCTTCTCGGCCAATCTCGCTTTCTTCGTTTTACGCGTGACTTTCTCTTCGCCTTCGTTGGTTTTCCTCGCGAGAGACTTGTTCTTTTTCAAGCTTTGCGCGTCCCCTCTTCCTAAGATGACATTTTCGTCCATCATGAGCAACTCGAGTTCTGCTTTCGCTTTTCCGTCTTCTCCGTCGTCCAATGAACCTCGTTTCTTCTTTTTCGATTTCTTTTTGTCTTCGTCAACGGTATCGTCGTCATCTCGAACGCTATCGAAGTCAAAGTTTGCATCTGGCTCTTGCGCAAAGAATGGATCGTCGAATCCGTTTGCTCCCTCGTCCGTACCCGCTGCGAATTCCTCCTCTTCTCCTTCTTCTTCTTCTTCGCCGTTCTTTTCCTTCTCTTTCTTCTTCTTTGCGGTCAACTTCTTCTCTCGGCGTTCCCGTTCGCGTCGCTCCTCGGCGGTTTCTTTTTGCCCAAGCGTCCCTTCTTTCTTCTTCTTTTTCATTTTAGTACCGAAATCTTCTAGTCCAGCGTGAAACGTGACTTCCATGTCGCCTGAATTACCGTTCTTGCCGGACTTGTTCCCATATCTATTTGAGAACTTCTTTTGCATGGCGTATTTCGTCGACGCCAACGCGGTGTCTTCAATCTCTTCCGATGACGAGGACTCAGAGTCAGAGGTGTCGTCGTCCTCGTTGAGGAAGAAATCATCGTCGTCGTTGTCATTCGGGTCTTTACTCATGTCGTCTTTATCGATATCGTCCAACTTGACGCCTGTGCGACTCGTCTTACTCTTGTAATCTTTCCCGAGCAACGCGGCTAAATATTTCTTCTTCTCTTCCTTCCCTTCGCGCTTACTTTTCTTCTTCTTCTCCTTCTCTTCTTCTTCGTCATCGCTGGAGTCTGTTTCTGAATCAGACGCTAAATAGGCGTTAAAATCGTCGTCTTTCAACTTATCTTCGGTAATTTTCCGACCGAATGTTTTCTTCCTCGCGGGATCGGCGTCGTCCCAGGACAATTTCACGGTGGCGTTTCGTAAGGCTTTCACTTCAAATTCAGGAGGCTCGTAATCTTCCGGCGTGTCCGTTGCAACATCGCGCACTTCGCGTTTCGAAAAGTCTTGGTCGTTCGGGACGTAACGCAAATCCAAAAGTGCCGACGACCGTTCAAACTCTAATCCGTCGCACTGCTCGTACACCGACTTTGCGGTTTTAACAGAGTCGCACTCGATTATCGCGTAATAGTATTTCAATCGATCGCGTTCGTATTGCCTCAACTGTTCGTTGTCGATTTCTTTTCCTTCTTTACCGAATTCAAATTCGGAGAGACTTTTCTTGTTCTTACGTTTCTGGGATAATTCGCTGCCTCCGTACTTGCTCTTTTTAATTTTCGCCACCGCGCCCATCGGCCCGATGACGTTTTCCTCTTTCATTCGCTCGAGACCAAAATCGGACGGGTACACGGTCACTCTGTTCACTTCTCCACTCGACGGACAAAAGGAGCGCAAAATGGTTAAAATATCAACCGCTCGTATTTGCTGCCACTCGCAATTGACCAACGCCAACCGCTTCGTCGCGTCTTGTTCCGGAACGGAGCTTTCGTGCCCCGTTTCCCTTCTTTCCGCGTAGCTCGCTAACACGCCTTCGTCGGACAGCTCTTCACCGTCCGAGAATTCTTTCAACGCGTCGTCCTCGTCGTCGCTCGTTTCGCTCTCGCTACTATCTTCCTCGTCGTCAGAGGAAGAAGAAGAAGAAGAATCCTCGAGACCAACGCCTCGCATCCGATCTCTCGACGCGTCCAGTTTCGCCTGCATCGCGGCGTCCATCTCCGGCAAATCCCGACGATCAACTCCCGATGGTTTCTTCCTCCCACGTTTCCCTTCATCCTCTTCCTCGGTATCCTCTTTTTCTTTCTCGTCTTCATCTAAATCGTAATACGATTCTAACCCTTCCCTCGTAATCTCTTTCCTCGATTTCCCGCTCCCGTTCGTTTTCCTCCCGAATTTGTCCACTTTTCTCCCTTGCGATTCGAATCCGCCGCCACGTTGGTTGCCGACGCGAAAATTTTCATCCTCGAACATCTTCTTAAACCTGGAATCGATTTTCACTTTTCTCGACTGTGTACGCATGGTCATAAATCGAGGGTCGCTTTGCATCTGTTGGAATCGAGGGTCGGAAATCACATCCGCGCGGTTTATCGCTTTCGAAGGGTCGAAAGAAGAGGATGGATTTTTTCTCATCTCGCCGCTCTTTTCGTTCGTGTTTTTCCCGGACGTGATGTTTCACTCTCCTCGCAAGAAGAAGAACAACAACGAGAACAACAACAACAACAACGCGATGCGTGTGAAAACGAAGAAGGATTCAAACGGCTACTGAGTATTGGTTTTCGGATTGTTCGGTAGTAAATGGTGTTCGAATGTCTTTTTACCGGAGTGTTATGTGTGTGTTTATAATGCAGACTTTTTGTGCGAATGTGACTTTTGACGTATTATGAGGCAAATTTGAAGAGTTCCTTAAAGCGTCTAAAGTCGTCGCTTTTCGCAGAGAAGTTGGGACTTGCGATGTCAGGACGACTGTAATAATACTCTCTCGCCAATTTCTGTTTTAACTGCTCGCAGTGTTCTTTACTTTTTTTCGCTCGAAGTCGTCGCGCGTCTCGCGCCTGTCGCAACGCGGCTCTCGTTTGCGTTTCGATTTTACGGGCGTCTTCGGAGTGCTCCTGTTCGAGCGAGGCGGTTTTGCGTTGCCACTTTTCACGCTCGCGAGTGAGTTTGGAGAGGGTTACTTCCATGCGCTGGAGTTTGGCGTCTTTCAGACGGTTTATGCGGCGGAAGCGGTGGTGGAGGAGTTTCGGGTGATACGCGTCGTAGGCGGAGTTGGTCGCGGTGGTATTCAAGAGCGTCATCAATTCGTCTCCTTCGTTTTCGTCGAGATCGGTATTACTGTCGTCGTCGTTATCATCCTTCCTTTCTTCGTCGTCGTTTTTAGTAACACGCATGCCTCCGTCGTCGCGTGGTGCCGCTCTCTCCCTTTCACATCCACTCGCTCGATACACGTCTCTCCTCGCCCTTTCCAATCTGGCGCCGAGCGTAGACCGTAAATTCGCTCGCTCTTCCTCCGCTTGGTTTTTAATCTCCGCCATCGTACTCGCGTGTCTCGGAAAGTTCGAGTTCAACTCCTGGTTTTCAAATCGCGTGGTCATTTCCTTCATCGCCCGCTCGGCTACAGCCACGCGCTCTTCGTGCGTCTTTCTGACCTCCTCCGCTTCTTTCGCAAACGCCGCGAACGCCTTGCGCATGCTCTCCTCCAAATCCTTCCGCATTTGTTTCTTACACTTCAACGCGGCGTCGTAAATCCTCTCCGCCGTTTCTAAGTGTGCTTTTGCCATCGCCCGCGTCTGTTTCTCTGCCACATCCAACTCTCGATCCAACTTCTCCATCTTCTCGTCCAACCGGTCAACGAGTCTCTCCTTGGCAATTTCCCTTCTGTCTTTCCTTTCCTCTCTCGTTTTGCGTCGCTCGCAGCGCTGTATCGACCGCCATTGCTCGTGTAAGCCGAGCTCGTTCGTTCGAGACTGTTTTTGTTCTTTCGTCGTCGGCGGTAAAGGTGGTGGTGGTAATGGTGGCGTCTGGATCTCTCGCTCTTCTTCTTCTTCTTCTTCTTCTTCTTCTTCCTCTTTAGGGGTGCTCGTTTCGCTAAACTCTTCCCGTGGTGATGGTTTTCCTTCGATTTCAGTTTCCTCCGTCGTCTCCTCCTCGTTCGATCCTTCCTCCCTCTCGCTCATTCTCTCTCTATATGTCTAACTTTCGCTCGCTCTTCGTGTTCTTCTTCTTGTCTTTGTCGTCGTCGTGGGCAAGCGTATATTTTTTTTTAACGTGTGATCTCTACGTGCGAAGACATTTCACATGCGTTGACCGACGAAAAAAGAAAGAGACATCATAAAAACTTCCGCGCGAAACGCGCGGACGGAAGGAAAAGAGAAGAAAACGTCGAACGCGACGATGGATCGCGACGACGACGCAAACGACGACGAGCCGCAAACGCCGTCCTCCGCGCTGTTCAACTTCAAAAAATCCGCCGCACGAAGAGGCAGAACACCTACCCCGTTGGCACCTCCTCCAACGCTTTCCCCGATGTTCAAAGAGGAGAAACGACGCGTATTTTTTGCACCGTCGTCGTCGTCGGATGAAGAAGAAGAAGAAGCTGACGATGTCGACGACTTTTCGTCCGAATCGTCGTCCTTAATACTCTCTTCCGCGCAAAAAACAATCGAACAACAACAGCGCGATCGCTTAAACCTGTTGAGAGCGAGATTGCAAAACGCGCAAAGTAAAGCGGAGAAGCAACGAAAAGCGAGAGAACAAGTCGCGGTGATTTTACACGAAGACCAAAAAAAAATCAAACGCGCGAACGAACGCGCAGTGGCAATGGAACGCGACGTGCATTTACTCACCGAGAAAAGAGAGAAGGAAGAAGAGACGATGGAGAAGGAAACCGAGCGGTTGGAAAAAGTACGCGCGATGGAACGAGAGGAGATGGGGAAGAGCGAGAGATTACAGCGGGAGTTGGACGAGACGGCGAGGGCGAGACGCGAACGAGAAGCGGAGGTTGTGAAAGCGGAGGCGAGGTACGAACGGACGATGAGAGAGACCGCACAAGGCGAAAGAGTGGTGTCGATGAATGAAAGAGTCATTTTTGAGAGAGAAGAGCGGGTCGAGAACATGATGGAGACGGAAAGAAAGTTGAGAGAGAAGACGGAGACGCTGGAGAAGAGGACGGCGCAGGCGAGAAAAGACACGGAGGTGATGAAAGAGGAGAACGAAGTGCGAGCGATGGAGATTGAAAAGCAAAGGAAAGAAAATGCAAAGTTACGGGAGAGGTGGGCGCTAACGGTGAAGACGTGCGAGAAAACGGACGAAGAGGCGAGACGGTTGTTCGAGGAAACGTCGGCGGTTAAACGCGAAGAAGCGAAGGTGAGATTGGAGATTGGCGCAGAATTTAAGGAAATCGCGTTGGCGAAAAAGGACATCAAGGCATTCGACAGTGAGAAAGAGAAGCTCTTATTCGATATTAAGAAAAATGAAGACTTGATTTCGGCGTGTAGCATAACCTCGGAGCAACACGCGAAAGATACCGACGAGGATAGAAAAGAGACGGACGGATTAGTCGCGACGGCGGCGACGCTTCGTTTGCGCGCCTCGGAGGTATCGCGTGAAATTGATCGAGTCAACGAAGAACGAGAAAAGCTTCGAGAAAAACAACACGCTTTGGAAGATGAAATAGTGTCCAAACTCTCCAACGAGATCGCGGCGAAAACCGAGCGCGCAAAATTTGACTCGAAAAGTATCGAGCGTTTAAAGAAGCAAACGAGAGACATCGAATCCGCGACTGTTCGTTACGAAAACTTGAAGGCGATGGCAGACGTGGATAAGCTCGACTTCGAGTCAGAAATGCTAGACACGGATCGCGAAATTGAGGAAATTGAGATTGAGATTCAAAATATGGCTTTGGAGACGGAAGCGAAAGAGGTTAAAATAAAGAACGGACGAAGAGAGTTGGAAAAGTTAGCGATGGAAAGGGACGCTTTGGACAAACGCGCGGAACGCATTAACGATCGCATATTAGCCGCAGAACGTGTGAAGGCGTCGTCTAATAACAGCACGAATGAATCGACTGGAGGACCATTGAACGCCACGCTGGCGAGCTTGAAGAAGGAACTCGCCGCGACGCGGAATAAAAGCAACCAGTCGCGTCAAAACTGGTTAAACGCGCAAAACGAACTCTTGACGCTCGCGGAAGGCCAAAAAAAAACCGCGTCGTTGTTACAAGAGTTGCTCTCCGACGAACGTCTCTACGAGGGTAAAAAGAACAGACACGAGCGAGATGCGAAAGTATACGAGCGAGACGCGCTAGCTATAAATAGAGAAATCGATCGATTACGGAGGCAGCTTTCGATGTTGAACGAAGAAGTTTCACTTTCGGAACAAATATTGGCGTCTGCACCGGAAGAGTTCAAAGTCCTGAAACAAACGCTTCAAACGACGCTCGATGATGCCAAAAGAGAACTTAAATCGGCGGAGAACAACTTAGCGTGCGAAGTGCGCGACGTAGAGAAAGAAAAAGCGAGAATTGATGCGCTTCGCGAGGAAGTATCGAAATGGAACCGCGAGCGCAAGATGGAGATTGAAACGCAAAACAAACTCGACCCGAACGTCGGCAACGTCGAGTTACTACGAGCGCGAGAAGAAGTGCACGCCTTAGAAAAACAGTTGGATAAAGCAAAGCGATCGAAAGAGACGATGGCAGCAAATCTGGAGACGAGGCTTAAGAAACGTGAGATTTTAGCGAGTTCGGCGAACGACCTCGTGTTTGTGGTTGATAACGCGGCGCGCGATACACTTCAAAGCAACGATGACGGAGAGACGGACAACGACATCAAGGCTGCAAGAAAGAACAAGTCCAATCGAAGATACGCGGACGAGTCATACGCCATCATCAACAGCGTAGATTTTGAGGACAAAGTTCTCTACGAAGATCCGAACGACGACGACGTCGCCTACGAAATTAAGCGCAAGCGTAACGAAGACATACATGCGAACAGGCGGCGAAAGCAAGAGAAAATCGCGCAACGTGAAATCCGAGAGGCTTTAAAAACAGCCGCCGTTTCGAACGAAAACGCCGAGTTGCTCGAGCGCAAAGCGAAAGAGTTGAAAGCATCGTGCGACGCGGCGAGAGCCAGTGCGAAGATGGCGATGCACGAAACGCAAAGATTGAAGATTGAAACTGGTGCTGCGCAGAGAAGAGCGGAAGCGCACGTGATTGATACGGCGAGAAGTCAACGCGCGAGAAAAATGTTGGAGGCAGCGGCGGATAAAATTCGCTACGAGGTAGTGGAAGACAACGATGAGGATGAAAGCGAGAAGTATTTAGAGAATAATCGTTATCGCATATCGGAATACGATAACCAGTCGTTAACAAACGAGCAGTCTGCTTCGGATAAGTTGCGAGAAGTCGAAAGCGAAAGAGAGCGACTGTCTCGTTTACTTCGACACGCATGGGAGCAAGAGGAGGAAGAAGAAGATGATGATGAAGACGATGAAACACGAAGCGACGACGATGAAGATGAAAAGTTGCGCCGCGCTATCAATCGCGCGCAGCATCTGTTAGAATCTCGACACCAAATATCGTTTGCCGCCTCCTACGTCCACGATGCCATTGACAAGCAGAAAGCAAAGTTTAAGGCGTAAAAAAAAGGAGAAAATGTCATGCGTTTTCGCGCCGCGTTAATCTGCTTATTATTCCCAATGATACATTACCGCCTTTGTCTCTCTCTGGTACCTACTACTGCTACTGCTATACCCACGCTTGCCTAAAATTCGTTAATTTGTTTGACGCCTGAATTGTGCGCTCTCAATATCTCTTTGTGTAAACTCTCCTCGTTCGCGACGACGACGGCTTTTCCTTGGGGCGAAAACACGCGCCTTGGATCAACGTCATCTCTCTCTTCGAAATCTCCTTCTGCCTTTCTTGGTTTCCTTTTCAACGAGAGTCTATTACCAAACCCATCTGAAACAATCGCCCCAGCCTCTTCGCAGCACAAAACACCAGCCGCGTGGTCCCAAACGTTCATCGAAAAAGTCCACGGTTTGTAGTGCACGAATGCATCGCACGCGTTTACTGCTATCGCGACGTATTTAATCAACGAACCGCTCCCATACGGAATTTCATCTAAATTCGACTTCGGTACTTTCCAACCGGAGTTCAGTGTCGTCGCTTTTCCGACGTCCGATTCCGACACCGCGACACGAATCGTACACAAATGGGACATCAAACAACATCGCTTCCATCTCGACGCCGGGGTGAACAGCTCCTTCGAGAAGCACCCTTTCCCCTTCACGGCACAAAGCAGCACACCACTACCTCTTTCCCATCTCGGCGCCGCCACGCACGCAGCCAAAACCTCTCCAGTTTCCCCATCGTGATAAGACAAACCAATGCAATACTGCTCCGTAAACGCGTACGCTCTCGATCGTATCGTCGGTTTCGCCGCAAACGCCTTCGTCCCGTCGATTGGATCTAACACGAAGTAGTTCCTGCCAGGACCACACCTCTCCTTTTCGAGCGATACCATCCTCCCGCACGGAGTAAATTTCTCGACTAACTCCTTCACTCGATCAAACGACGCATCGCCTTCGACCGGGCGCCGCTCCTCGCCAACAACCTCTTCACCATCACCCCCTAACACGTTTTCCATCAACGTTTGAATCGCAAAATCCGCCGCGGTTACCGGCGTCCCGTCTTCTTTTTTCTCCACCATTCCTCGTAAACGTTCTTTGTCTTCTTCTTTGTCCACTTCGTCGGCTAAATATGCGCTCGAAATCGTCGCTTCGAGCATGCGTGCAACGCGTTCTTTCGTATCTAAAGCAACACCTACGAACGGAGGGAAATCGAAATCAACAACGAAAGACGACGACGTATGGAACGTATTTTCGCAAGCCCCTGCGGGATTCAAAGCGCATCTTCGTCGTCTGTGCCTCCTCTTCCATCGTGCGCTTTCTTTTTGCGGGAGTGGTGTCGTCCTCGCCGTCGTCGTCCGCATCTCTCTCTCTCTCCTTCTCTAACGGTCTCTCTCTTGGGAAAAAAGTGAAGACAAATCGCCACTTCAAAACCACGCGATAAACATGCCATGACGACGAACGCGAAGAAGTCGAGACGTGCAGACGACGACGACCGCGACTCTTATTCCATATCCAACGCGATTTTGGAGGAATCCATGAAGCTGTGCTCGGAATTCCGCTCGTACGTTCACTTCGCATTCTCGCTCAAATCAATCCGCCTCGTCGTGTTCGACACGTTCCCTCGAGCGATGCATTCCATCTGGTCGAGTTTCCACGTCATCGTCGGCGCGTTGATCTGCACATCCGCGGCGATTTCCCTGGCGTTCGCGTTTGACGTGAGCGCGATGTTTTTTACCATGCCGCTGTGCTTTCTCGCCGTCGGGGGAAGGTTGATGACGCCGACGGAAATCGACGACGAACGGTTACGGAGGAAAGCGGCTGAAGCGTATTATAAGGCGAAGGCGACGTTCGAGCGAGGACGACGACGACGGAATAAAATGATGAAGAAGAAGAGACGAATAGTAAACGCGAACAACAATAAGGAGGATGAAACGGAATCTTCGAGCGATGACGAACACGTGCTCGGTAAGGAAGAGTACGAGACGAGAGAGAGAGCGCGCTTGGAACGCGAAGCGAGAGCGGCGTGGCGAGAGATGCGCGAGAAGCAAAAGGAGAAGAACGACCCGCAGTTTCGACCTCTGCCGGAATGCGGATTGTGGCCGCACGGGCCGGTGTTTATTCGGTCCAGCGCGAGAGAACCGAGTCAGAGGTGCGTAAACAACTCGTGGAGTAGATTGAAGAAGAAGAAGGATACGAAGGAGGAGGACGAGAAAGAAGAGAACGAGGAGGAGGGAGAAGAAGAGTACGCCGAATGGAACGAGTTAACGGACACGTGTCCTGTCAACACGGAAACGGCGTTAGAATTCGAAACGGATATTTTCAAAGGTAAAGTCGTGTGCAGATTTCTCGGCATGGAAGGGGAGACGCCAGAGCAGTTTTACATCGAGCGCGGTCAAATATGCAACAACATCGCGTTTCAGGTTGTCGTGCAAGGCGAATTTAAAGAGCGGATACGGATGGACCAAGTCGTTACGGGTGGTGAGTTTAAGCGTCCTTTTGAAAATATTCCTCCGAGAACGATCGTGTACACCGGTCAAGAGTTGTTCAAGGTGATCACTCCAGGATTAGCCTGCGACGTGACTGCGAACGAGCCATATTACTTAGCCTTGCTCGGCGGATTAGTTTCGCAAATGAGCGTAGATACGAAAGAAACGGTGCCGAACATTTTAGATTTTATGATTCCCGAACATTGCGACATAGTCGAAGGGAACGATGGATTTTTCCAAGGCGTGAAACACTTGAATATGCAAGCGAGAGGGTCGAGGCGCGTAAAAGAACTCGCCAATCCGGCGACGGCCAAAAAATATTACTACGAACCCGGGTTAATATACACCTTCGATAACATGCAAAGTTATTTACATTTAGATACGTATAGCTTTGACGTCGGAAAAGTGCTGACGCTCAAACTCGAGCGACATTTGAACGGTCAACCGATTCAATTCTTCGCGAAAACGGGCGACGGGCGCTACGCGTTTTGTTTCGAAATGTGGCACGAAAAGTTGTTGCCACACGCGCCGGAATGCAGCGAGGAAGATTACGTCAGGTTTGCGTTAGAGGGTAAGATAAGACCAGTGTAAAACAGATGCATATATATTTATTGGATGATAATTATTTCTACTTAAAACTACGACCTACTGTACAAATTGTTAATATCTCGGCACCGACTTATCAATCGAACTGTACGCGTCGATCCCACCGACGACGTTATGAACGTCCTCAAAGCCAAGCGAAAGCAACATTTGACACACTTTCGCCGAACGAATCCCCCCGTGACACATAACAATCGTCTTCTTTTCCGGATCGACGTCCATTTCAATCGTCATCTGCCACTTCTCCGCTCGCGATAGCGGATACAGTTTGAACCCGTCCACTTTGGCAATTGCAAACTCGTGCTCCTCTCTGCAATCGATGAGATTAACCTCCGAGAAACTCTCACTGTCGACGTACTGCTTCACCTCGTCCACTCGAATCGATTGCATTTGCGGCACCGCCTGGCCGGATTCTTTCGCGTCCAGTACCTTAATCAAGTGATGCCCAAACGGAGTGGTGGCAAACGCCACCTCGTTTATCGGCGTCGAAAACGCCACGCGTTCGAATTCCGCAACCGTTTGTCCTCTCGTGATGTACCCCAAATTCCCACCTCTCGAAGAGGACGGGCATTTCGAGTGCATCGTCGCTAAACCTTCGAACGTCTCCGCTTCTCCGTCGAGTAAAGTTTGGAATTCCGAAAGCAACGCTTTCCCGGGTTCGGTGGCGTCGACGAGGATGTGCGAGACTTTCACCGCACCTTCGTGGTTGACTTTTGATGATTCAGACGACGAGGATACAGAAAAAGTTCGCCGCCGAATGCGAGAGGATGTGGACGGTCTCGCGGACGCCGAAAGGAGTCTTCTAAAAGCGGAGGAGTATGCGCACGCTAAACTCATTTGTTGTTGTTTCAGAAGGGGAAAAAAGTGAAGAAGTAAGAGGAAAAGCGTAAATATAGTATTATATATTTCAAACTTCGTTGATTAACTTCACCCAATTCTTGATGATGAGCAACCCGTTGTCGGTGATGATGCTCTCCGGGTGAAACTGGACGCCTTGAATCTTCGGGTACTTTTTGTGTTTCACCGCCATGCACACCTCGTCTTCGGTCCAAGCGACGGATTCGAGCGCGTCGTGCGGGAAGTCGTCGTTGCTGATGACCAACGAGTGGTACCGCGCGGCTTCGAACGGGGAACTCAAACCGGATAGAACGGTGTCCACGTCGGTTTTATGAAACACCGGGGAACTTTTCCCGTGCATCAACCCTAACGGCGCTCTCGTGATGGTGCCTCCGAACACTTGACCGATGCACTGGTGGCCCATGCAGACGCCAAAGACGCCAAACTCGGGGCCTAACTTTTCGCACACTTCCAAAGAAATTCCCGAATCTTCCGGTCTCCCAGGGCCAGGGGAGACTAATATCCCTCTCGGGTTCATCGCGCGAATCTCCTCTACGGTTTTCTCGTCGTTTTTAAACACCAGCGGGTTTTTTATCCCGCAATCGCCTAAATATTGCACCAGGTTGTACGTGAACGAATCGTAGTTATCGATGACGACGATTGGTCTCGACGAGGACACGTTCGAGGACGCGTCGTTATTATTAGTATTCGCCTCTGACGCTGCTCTCACCACAAAATTCTCCTCCCTTCTTCTATTATTATTATTCTCGTTAAAGCTACTCCTACTACACCGCTTCTTCTTCATCACACTCATCATCGAAAACGATGATTGCGAAGTCGATGCCTCCATCCTTCCCGCAGAACAACAACAACAACGAGAAGAAAAAGAGGAAGAACCCCGACCATAACCACCACCACCGGCGGTCAAAAACCCTCTCGTCATCGAAAGAGTCGTCATATAAAACAAAGTATATAATGTTTGTCGTCCCTGAAACCCCTCTGCGCTCTATCAATAATGGAGAAAATGAAACGAAAGAGAGAGAGAAAAACACGGATAAACATTTAGGGTTTAAGTAAGACCCTAAATATAACTTGTGCGACATTTTTGAAAATTTCAAAGGACAGCTCTTTCTTCACTTTTCGTAAGATTTGACACAAACGCGCACTCATTCTATTCTTTCGAGATGGAGGAGGAAGCTTTCAACGCTTCTTCTCGCGAGAACAACAATACGAAGGATGAAGACGAGGCATTTGAGGATGATCAGCTGACCTCGGACGACGATTATTCCGGAGACGACGACCAAGAGGAAGACCAAGAGAGATTTCGAAGCATTTTGAAAAACGAAGGCAACCAACGACAACGAGTGAGAAGAGACGTGCGGAAATGGCAAAAGATGAACGCGATGCGAGGGAGAGGCGATTTAGGGAAAGCGAGAAAGAACACAAAAATCGTGTGTCCTCCAGTTTTACCACCGCACGTAGACGCCACGCAACAAGTGCGAGGGGTGAACTGTGGAAACATCGGCCCGGAGTTGGAGAAATTAAGATTTGAACAAGGCGAAAATCGAGAGTATTACACGAAAGAACACTTCGACCGTTTATACGGCAGAGCGCGCGCGTGGAATCGCGACCAGCGAGCGAACAAAGTGTGGTGTAAAGACATTCACCCGGCTGGAGTGACGTGCAACGAGTGCACTTCGTGCCATTTTTGTCGACAGAAATCGAGCGACGCGAAGACGACGTGTCAGTGCGCGACGTGGGCGAAAGCGCCGGAAGGCGGGAGAGGAAGAGGGTCGTGGTGTGGATGGTGTTTGGAAATGCGCATGGGTGAGAACATCGAAGAAGCGATCGCGGACGACGAGTGGAGATGTCCAGTGTGCAGAGATATTTGTAACTGTTCCGGGGCGAATTGTTTGAGACATAAGCGGCATTTGTTTCCGACGCAACAGTTGACGAGAGAGGCGGAGCAATACGGATGGCAATCAGTGGCGCATTATTTGATCACCACGGCGTTGGTAACTGGGAAAGATGCACCACCGATGTTAGATTTGCCGGCGGCGTATGTGAAAAGAAGACAACCGAAAGGGACGATGAATTGTGGTAACGCAAAGTTTACGACGACTGGGAAGAATTCGACGCGCGGCGGCGAACGAGCGAGCGGTAAAAACAAGGAAGAGATGGAACGCGAACGCGAAGCGGCAACGCTTCGACGAGAGATTGAGATGAAAGTCCGAATGGCGTTTGGTGCCGTGAATGAGGAAGAGGATGACGATGAAGATGGAGGTATGTTGAATGGTGGTGACGATGAGGAGGCTGGCGACGGACAAAGGAAAGCGTCGCGTAAGCGCGCGGGCACCAAGCGGACTTCGAATACTGCCAATGCGCCTGTAATACGAGAGGAAGAAGGTGGGGAACGTGATGTCGATATGGACGAAGAGGACGCGATACGTGTCGGAGATGGTGCAACTTTTGGCGAACAGCAGCAGCAGCAAGAAGAACAAAACGCCAAACCGAAAAAGTTGGCAACCATTACCACCATGTTCAAACGGTTCGCCGACAGGAACAGCGGCGCGTTCTTATTCGCCGCGTCCTCGGACGACGAATCCGAGCTCGATTCCTCCGACGGTGAATTTGACGACGAAATGTTAGCGCAGCAACAAAGAGAACGACGAGAAAAGCACGAGCTGGATTTGAAAAACAGAGTGGGAAGAGAAGGAGAGGGAAGAGGAGGAGCAAGAGAGGGTGCCCACATTCGTGGAACAGACGAGGACGACGACGATGTTATTATTATGAACGACGGTGAAGCCGGAGAACGCGTGAAAAAAACCGTCACGAGTACCTCGGTTCCGAATCACGTAGATACCAACAGTATTGGCGGAGAACTCAGGCCACCGCGTCAGACGCAAGACGTACACTTGAACGACGAGACGAGCGAAGAGATGGAGTTCTTTCGCCGAAGGCGCGAGCGAAGAAAACGTCGTCGAGCGATTCAATCGGTCGCTCGCGCGAGGCACATCAATGGTGCTACCGGTGGTGGTGCGTTGTTGAGAAGTGTAGGTCCGGGTGGAGTCAATATAAATCGACCTGGGCAAACACACCCGGCATCTGTGGATGAATCTGCCGCGACTGTTTTGCAGCCTCCCGCGATGCCGCAACAACCTCCAGCGAGCACGACGACAACGACCACTACAACTATTTTCCCAAGCAGCACAGAAGATATTCCGACTGAAGAAGTGTTGTCAGCCGAAGCTGCGGCATCTGAAATGCACCGCCAAGACGAAACACAGGCCGAGAGAGCGGACGCGCAAGAAATGGAAGAGGAACGGCGCGTTTTGACCGCCGCCGCCGCCTCAACTTCCGGCGAAGTCGTACAGATTTTACGCGAGTTTATCGAGTTAACCTCGCCTTCAAACGAAACGTTTCAAAAACGGAACATCGAAGACGCGTCGTTTGAGTTGTTCAACGAGAAGATTTTCGATTCCTTAGAGCGCGCGGAAGCTTTATTATTCGCGAGCGAGGAGTCCGAATTGCGCGCGTTTTACGCCTTGTGTCTTCGCGCGAATAAATACGCGCCGTATTTAAAGCACAAGAAACTGTCCTCGTTACGCGTTCGTAAGAAAATTACCGATTTGATCAACGATGATGTGAAATTTCGAGTGTTTGACGTGTCACAACGCGCGACGTGCTTACGCGCGTCTTTGAGATTGATCGAGCGTTACTGGTCGGGCAAAGATTTAGACGTTTTCAAAGTGAACGAGGAGGAGGAAAACGGTGGTACATTCGACGACGGGGAAGTTATCACCGACGGCGATGGGAATGCCGTCCGATGCGAAAAGACAACGAGAGAATTCATGAGAGAGCGCGCGAATTACGCTTTGGAGAGTTGCTTGCGTCTCGTTTCTTTGTGTAGCAACGAGTTCGCGTTGGCGAAAGAGCGCGAAAACTGGATAGCGAGCCGTAAACTGCTCAATCCGTCGTTAATGGAAGATAGCGATTTGATTGCGCCAGCAGTAAGCGAAGGGTGTCAAAAGCGCATAGACGATGCAAATTTGCGAATCATGAAGGAATATGAAGTCGAAAGGGCGCGTCGAAACGAATCTGTCATTGTCGGTTTGTCGGATTCGTCGCAGGAAAACGACGACGATCCAGCCGTTGCCACGCAACCGCCGCCGCCCGTTGCGGACGAAACCATTCACTTACAAAAGCGCGCGACAGACATCGCCGTGGCGACGGCGACAATACTCATCGAAACGACTGAGTCTACGCACATTCTTCTTCTAGCCGCGCTATCCGTGTTACGCGTCGTTGCCAAAGGGTTAGCGTTTACGCCCTCGCACGGCGCGTTCTTGCGCTCCAAGATGCTTTCAAATACCATCGGTATGTTTGTCTCGCCAAAGCTTCCTTTTCGACCGAAAATTCGCAAGTGTGCTTTAGGATTGATCTCTGTGTGTGTCTCGCGAGGCGAGCGCGATTGGCTTGAAAGTCGTTCAGAGGAGAACAAAGTCGTCGCCGATGCGTCGGCGAGATTTTGCTGGCCTCATATTGCTGATTTGTTGCGAGAGAACGAAGACGATTACGAAAATATTGAAACCATGCACGACAAGAGCGGTGGCTATTCGTCCGCGGTAAATCGCGCGGCTACGGAAACGGCGGCCAGAACGCTCAATTTACTCGTCAAATCCGGCGTGTGGCCGTGGGGTAAAGCCGAGCTCGCGATTTCGCACCCGTTCGCGCCGAAAGATTTCTGGAAACTAGCCAATCCAAGAAAACGCGCGAAAGCGTTTCGTTTATACGCGAGACTGGTCGATTCAACTCCGGTTTTACGCGGAGGTATCGGTGCACCGTTGTTGAAGTTGTGGGCGTTGTGTGCCATGGACGTTGCCGCTTCCGAGAAGGGTGAACGACGTCAGCAAAACGCGCTCCTGCGGGCCAACGGATTACACCGAGCGCGAGCGAGATTGGCGCGAGCGTGCGCGAGACACCCGCGATTGTTTGATGCCTTTTCGTCGTCGACGATGCTGAAGAGCGAAGCCATGGACGCTCGAAATACTGCGGGTGTTCTTAAGCGAAGTTCGTGGGTTATTGAATCCTTAGTTCGATGTTGCGAAGTTGGCGGCAATCCGGTCGCCACGGTGGCTGCCATCAACGCTTTACAAGAAGTATTCGACAAACGCGTGCAAGAATGTTCGGGACGTGCAAGTGCGAATAAATCTAGATCGTTTCGAATTGGCTTTAAAGCTGTCATGGCTGCCGCTTACTCGAGAAACACCGACTTGAAACTCTTCGGCGTGGAGCCGCGCGTCCAAGCGTTGCGAATGGCGCTCGATACGTTCACGTCCATCTTATTCGAGGAATCAGATGCGTTACAAGTTGATACCATTCTCGAAGGCTTAATCAACAGTGCGAAATCCCTAGCCATCTTCTTCTCTTTGGACAACATCGCGTGCTGTAGCCTGTTAAAACAGCTCTGTTACGCGTGTGTCGAACGGAAACACGCGAAGAAAGCGACGGGTCGAAAATTTTCGCGCGGCTTCTTTGCTTCTCTGTACGACGCCTCGTACATCGTCGACAACAACGTCGACATTCGGAAGAGTAGAGAATGCATGCGTTCAGCTGTGTTATTAGGTGTCTTAGGAAATTGCGTGGGATCTGCGCGAAATTTAGCAACAGTCCCGTCTGCAAACATCGCGTGCGAGAATTGGGTGTTGGCGTTTGAAACTGCTATGGAACGCTCGTCGAATTCAGAGGATCAATTCGACGACACCAATTTCCTCTTCGCGGCGAGCGAAGATTCGTCGTTACTAGGGCAAATGTGTGTGAAATTTCTCGAGGCGATTTTACCGCCGGTCTGTGCAATTGGTCGAGGCGCCGCGCCGCCGCCGATTGCCGTCGCGGATGCGAAAATTCGTTCCATGTGTCTCAACGCGCTGATTTTGTTGTTTGAAAATGAAAAGGCACCGTTACACTTCAAAACGAAAAGTGACTACCAGAACGCCCCAGTTTGGGTGAAATGTTTCACTAAAGCGTGCATGAAAGCGTGCGCCGGGGAGATCGCGGCATGTTTGGGGGGATGCAAAGACTTTTCGCAAAGCCGAGCGCGGGACGTCGTGGCAACGCCGATGACCAAGGCGCACGCGATGGACATTCGACAAAAAATGCTCGAGTCGATTTCATGCAATCACGCGCATTCCTATCGCGTATTAGAAGAGGCGTCCAGATCGTTTCGCAAACCACCCGATCACGTGCACGTGTTGAAAGAAAACGGTCTCGAAGAAGAGCGCGTCCCGTACCCGTGGATCTGCGCCATGAGTTTCCTCACTCGATTTTCGAAAATTTCAAAGTTTTGCGCGATGGAAATCGCCTCGAAAGTGGTTCCAGTGATCGAAGGGGCGTTTAAATACGGCGACGCGCTCAACAAGAGACACATGGACGGTCCTTTGCATGAATTACGGTACGCTATTGAAGGCATGATTAAACAAAATGACGACGAAAAAGAAGAGGATGTTGATGAAGAAAGGAAGCGACCATTTCATCATCAAGGCGACGACGACAACGCAGAGAACGTCGATCCGTACAACAAGAAAATCAAAGCGGAACCAATCGAGATTATCGAAGAGAAAGTCGAACTGAAGGATAGTGTTCCGTGGTTCGAACGCTGCGATCGAAACGTCCTATACTCTTCGACTCGAGCCGATTTTGCCACCATCGCTTCGCGAGTTGACGATGCGAACCCTTTTACGATAGTCGGTAAACTGTGCTCTCGCGAACCGAAAACTGGCGTGACGAGTAAAACAAATCCCAAAACGAATAGAACGTTCGAAATGCTTTTCGTCACTTTGGAAAACGAGAAAGGATTGAAAGTTCGTGCGCAAATGGTTGGCAAAAGCGCCCGCGTGCTCGCCGACGCCTTGGACGAACTCAAGAAGAGAGATTTCGAAATCGTACGTATTGACGGCGTCTTACCGCAGAAAAAAGCGGAAGTGAAACCAGGATTAACGGCCATGGTCTGGGACCCGAAAGGCGCGTCGAACATTTCTGTATCGAGCTTTGATTGATTGAAACACAATAGATGTAATGCTAAATAAATGATGGTGCGTTCTCGGAACTCAACTCTCTCGCTTCTCTCAAATTTTACATGCAATCCGTCTTACAGAGCGGGCACGTTTTATACTCCTTCAACCACGGCCGCAAACACTCCTCGTGAAATCCGTGTTTACACTTCAGCTCTAACATCATCTCGCCTTCCTCGAATTCACATCGACACACCGAACAACAATCTTCCTCTTCCTCCTCGTCACCTCCCTTCCTCTTCGCGCCGCTCGCGCCAGACCGAGTGAACTCTTTCAGCGTGCAAAACTGCTTAATCTGCGACCCGGACATGCCCGTCGCTTGTCTCCCGACGCACTCTCCTAGCTGCAACAACTCTTCATACGTCATATCATCCGGATCCGCCACATCGTCGTCTTCTGGCGGAATATCTTCGCCTTCAACCATCACGTGATCTTGCGTCGTTTCGGCGGTATTCAGAGAAACCCCGGCGTACGCCAACATCCTCTCCCTGTGCAATCTCTCCTCCTCCTCCATGAGCTTCCTCGCCAACGCTTCCGAAGGGTCCATTTCTTCTTCCTCCTCTTCTTCTTCTTCCTCTTCGCTCGTCCTCGTTTCCTCTTCCTCTGTTTCTTCTACTCCCGTTCTCTCGCGCCCCCCTCGTCCTCGTCTCCCTCTCCGAAACGTATTCGTCCCGAGCGGCGACCCCTCGTCTCTCGACGACGGCGAGACCGCTCGCGTGCTGCTCTTTGAATTCGTATTCCCATCCTCCATACTATTATTATTCGTGTTGTTGTTGTTATTCGTATTCTCCGTGTTGAATTGTAACGCGAAATACGCTCGCTCTTGTTCTTGCAACACTCTCGCGAGCGCCAAGTCTGGATCCTGTTGGTGGTAAAACTAAGGGGTAAAACTTTAAGGGAAAAGGTCACCGTACCTCACGCGTCTGCTTCTGCATCGATTGGTCCGCATCATCATCGCCGTCCTCGAGAAAAAACGACGAACCCTCTACTTTCGTATCATCGTTATCACTGCCAGGAGGAGGAGAAGACGCGCTCATGCTCTCGCGTAAGCGCGCGGTTCGTACGATTCCGTTTCCCTACTTTTAGGGGAAATGTGTATCTAAACCTCCTTTTGTGAATGATCTCTTTCGCGCCTAAATGCCGCGCGGATGATCGGGTAAAGCACCCGTCTGTCTCTGCGCGCGTAACAGAGCACACAGAGAGAGGGATCTTCCTTTTGCGGGTTATAAAAGCAGAAAGGGAGAGAGACTTGATTCTCGTATTCTGCGGGTTGCAATTGGAATTGGAAAATGAAGAATTCGCTTCATACTTTCGTCGTCTCTCTCGTCTCTGTGAATAAGATGACGAACGAACGAGACGTGCTCCAAACCTTCCTGAGCTCGCATAATTTATCGCACTTATTTCAAAACCTGGTTGAATTCGGCATCGACTCTTTGGACGCGTTGAAATACGAGCGAGACTTGCGAGGTTTGTGCGAGGATATCGGGGCGATGGATTTGGACGCCGAGCGGCTCGAGCGGGCGAGGAAGAGTTTATCATCAGAGGAGGAGGAGATCGTGAAGAAACGAGAGCCTGAAAAGCTTAAAACCACGAGCGCGAAAGAAGCCATCGAACAAGCCAAGCTCGCGATGAAAGCGAGGACGGAGAACGTGAGCACTTCTGATGGACAACGAAAGTTACGGGAGAGTCTGTTGGAGAAGCAAAGCGGGGGAGTAGGGGTCGGAGAACGACACCAACACGGAAAGATCGAGAAGCAGTTGACGAAACACATCGAACCGTTTACGCGAGAAGAAGTCGAGAGAATGCTCGAACAATGCAAAAAGAAGATGTTCTTTGCGATTTTTAAGCTTCCGAAAGCACCCGTGGATGATTTGACGGGGAAGTGCGAATGGAGAGGGCATCCGGCGACGAGCGGGAACGCGGTGTTGTTGGAGAGCAAGATGGTGCAGATGCGATTGATGAAGACGAAAGAGGTTGATGAGAGCTTAGGAGACGCGTGTAAAAGGTGCACAGAAGATATCAAAGAATTGACGCGCGTATTTAGCGACCAGAAGTTACGGAACTCGATTTTGAAGAGGGAAGTGGAGAGACGAGTCGAGGAGTTGATAGCGGAAGGGAACGAGGACTTAGCGGGTGGGTTTGTGACGGTGACTGGAATTCATTACGGCACCGGAGCCGCCGCAGCGGCAGCAAAACAAGCCGAGGAGGAGGATTTCTCCGATGTGTACGACGGTGAAGGCCCGAGAGCGTTGCGTTTTCCGGGCGCGCGTTTGCCACCATCGGCGAATGAAGATGGATTAGACAAGATTGACCGATTATACCGCGACCTCGAGACGAATAAGACAACAACAAATAGCAGAAAGATTGAAGACGAAGAAACGAAGGGTAACAACACAGATAGCGGGGTAGACTTAGAAGCCATTAGAAACAAGTTGAAAAGGAAGAAACCAAAGTTTATGTGATGCATATGCGTGGTGGTACATTGAATAAAAATACAAAATGTTGCCGCTGGCGCTGTCTAACTATAGCACAACTCTCGAACGTAACCACGAACGCGCTCTGTATATATCATCGCTGGTCACGTTGTGCCCGTACCCTTCGCTGAAAAACGCCTGGACGTCCAATCCGAGCGACTCTGCTTTTACTTTCGCCTCTTTTGTCCATCGAACTGGGACTAACGGATCTGATTCGCCCGCGAGCATGAGCAAAACATTCTTGTTGTTCACGCCAGTCGTATCGTCACTCTCCTCGCTCGTCCTCGACGTCGTCTCGTTTCCCACCTTCATCTCGTCTGGTTTCCTCGGCAAGTACCCTCTAAAGCTCAAGCATCCGACTAAATTTTTCGGCTTTTGATTCCCAGAACACATCAACGATACCGCCATCGCCGCACCTTGCGAAAACCCGCTCAAAATAACCTCCCGCGGGTATTCGTTCTCGACTAACCGTTTCAATCTTTCGAACGAGTCTCTCATCCCGTCGCACGAGAACGACCGTTTCTCCAACTCCGCTTGGTTCTCGTCCAGCAAGTCTTCATATTCCGCTAATATGCTCTCGTAATCCGTTCGACTCGGTAGCAACCTCGGCGCAAACCACGCTCGGCCGCTGAATAATTCGCCTCCACTGCCTTGCGTCTTTTTACCGTTACCACCGGATGAGGATGTCTCTTCCTCTTCCTCTTCCTCGTTTGCGTTCGTCGCGTAATACCTCTTCGGCGCGGACGGTAAAACCACATCCACGTACTCTTCCATCCCGCGCACGAGCGTCCTCGCGAACGCTTCCCACTGCGGCGCGGTGTCCCCGAATCCGTGGAGGAAAATCATCGTCGTCTTCGCGTTGTTCGCGCGAATTACGACAGAGTCGTCGTCAAAGTCTTCCGCTACCGCTGCTCCTGCTGTTCCTGCTGCTGCTCTTGGGGGTCGTTTCCCAAGCAAATTCTCACCTTTTCCTTCTTCTTCTTTATCTACCCACTTCGCGTTCGCTTTTGCGACTTCACCGGACGTCACAGAATCCACGCCTAGAGATATCCTTCGATTGACTCTTCGAAGCGTCGATTGGATGTCGTCTTGTGCTGCTCCTGCCGCGCGCTGCTTTTGCGGATTGGATGAAGTGGATAACGACTTTGACAAAAACATTGTTCCTTTTCCTTTTCCTCCTCCGTGACTACCACCGAGCTCCGCTGCGGCGGCCGCCCAAAAGTGGCGGCGAGGAAGACGAAAGTTCGACGACGAAGAGGAGGATGCCAAAAGTTTAGAGAGCACGAGGTCGATTTGCCGTCTTCTTCGGTGCATTTCTTTTCTTCTTTGGTAGTCGTACTCTTGTTGTAAAGTTTCGCCCTTTTCGTTTTGCTTCACAAAAAAATGTCCAAAACCACGCTTCGGGAAAGCAATGCCATCCTCCTCACCAGTCCTCGCGGAGAGGAGGATGCTGATGATGATCAACAGACGACGACGAAAACAACCACCACCGCTCCTTTAAAGATGACTTTAAAGAATACTGCTACTACTACTATTACTAACACTGCGACTATCAGTGCGGCTGAGAAGGTATTCATCACTTTTAAGATGTGTTTTCCATTCGATCTCTCTTTTCCCCCTCTCCGTGATTTTGAAATTTCCCCTTATTAGGGGATGTCACATCCGCTGTGAGATGTGTGTTATATCTCACGAATCAATCTCTCATTGCTATTATTATCACACCACAGGCATCGCTCGCGGCAAAAGAGTACGCGTTAAAGCGCCAACGCATGCGACAGAAAGCAGAAACCATCCGTTTCGAGCGAATGAATCAAGAGAGGAAATCTGCGCAAGAGAAGAAAGTTCGAGAGCAAAACGAAAGGCGAAAAGCGCTCGATGTGACGAAGAAACGAGAAGCATTTTTACAACAAAAAAAGCAGGAACGAGAGGAACGAGAACGAGAGAAAGAGCAGAAAAGAGTGCAAGAGAGAGAAAAGATGGCGAGAGAGGCGGCGATGTGGAGTCCGAGGACGCAAAATGTGGAATTGGGGAGGTACGCGATGCAGGTTAGAGAGCAACAGCGGGGACGGATGGATGCGACGGCGGCGTCGCCAAAGTCGCCGAACGATGTCTTTTACGACGCGAAGGAAAGTTTGCCGGCAGTGCAGAAAAGAATTTCGATCGTGGAAAAGAGTAGCGTCGTCGGTAATGACAACAAAGTGAGGAGCGAGTCGATGGTTGGTGAAGAAAAAGAGGAGGAGTTGGTGAGGAAGAAGACGAAGACGTTGAACATCGCGAGCGAGCGAAGACGGGAGACGAAGAGTAAGAGTCCTTTCAGTTCTTCGAGCGGCGCGGGTGGCGAAGGGGTGAATAAATCCTCGCGGCGGTCCCCGTTGATGCTTTCCAAGCCACCGACCAAGAAACCGGCCTTTTCGGGGTCTTCGAGCTTGTTGCTGAAGACGAAGAAATCGACTCCTCCGTCCGCGTCTTCTCCATCCTTGGCGCCAAAAGTTAAAAACGCGATGGTAAACGCAAAGACGGGAGAGATCAAATCGCTTCGACCTCCGACGTTTTTAGCGTCGCAGAGTAATAAATCGACACCCGGTGTCAATAGAGTAGCAACGAGGACACCGGGAAGTAGCAATAGCGCAACACTCGTGAAGAAGAAGAAGAAGATGAAAATTTTGACCGACACCCCTAGTAGCGGCGCCGAGACCGACGAGAAGGAAAAGGAGGAAGAGAAATCGCTTCGTCAAATGTTCGATAAGAGAGAATCGAGACGAATACACGCGAAGCAGTTCAAAGCGGCCGTGCAGAGATGGCGCATGAAGAATGTGAAAGATGAGACGTTCGATGCGATGAGTATCAGTTCTGACAACACTAAAATGATTAGCGTCTACGCTCGGAAACGGCCTTTGTTTGAACGCGAAACGAGCAAGGGCGAGTTTGATGTCGTCACAGTTAGCGCGTCTAAATCGAACGAAATCGTCGTGCACAACTGTCAAATGCACGCGGACTTGAAGCGAATGTTTGTGAAACACGGGACGTTTTCGCTACATGGCCAAGCGTTCGATGAAGACGTGGAGGAGATTGAAGTGTACGAGACGGCGGTGAAACCGTTGGTTGAAAATGTCATCGAAAAAGACGGAGGATCGGCGGCGTTGTTTATGTTCGGCCAGACTGGATCTGGAAAGACGCACACGATGTCGAACATTGAATTGAATGCATTCAAAAGTCTCTTCTCATCCGGGAATGGCGTTGAGAAAGTATGCGTGCAATATTTTGAAATTCAAGGCAAGAAATGCTTCGATCTTCTCGGCGCGGAAAGGAACGAAGTCGTTTTGAAAGAAATTTTCGAGACGAATAGAATGACAAAATGCAATAGTAAAGATAAGCAAGCAAACATGGAAGTAGAGTTGATTAACGCGACATCTGTGGCGTGCTTTTCCGCGAAAGATGTTGAAAATTGCGTCAAGGAGGGCGTTTCGAGGCGAACGGTATCGGCGACGCAGTGCAACGCGCAATCGTCTCGGTCGCACGCGGTGTTACGTCTGACGGTGTATAAAGTTCCGTCGTCGTCATCATCAATATTGACATCAGAAAGGCGCTTAACACTCGTGGACTGTGCCGGAAGCGAACGGAAAGAGGACAACGTGCATCACGACGCCAAACAACGCGAGGAGACTGCTGCTATCAACGCGTCGTTATACGCGCTGAAAGAGTGCGCTCGGTTTCGAAAGTTGCGCGCAGACGCGAAAGACCCATCATCTATCCACGTTCCGTATAGAAATAGTCCACTGACGAAAGTCTTGGCGGAGTGTTTCGTGAGCGACGTGGCGAAGATGGCGGTTATCGGTACCGTGTCGCCTGCATCCATCGATACCGAACACACGGCGATGACGTTGAAAACCATCGTTCAAATCGGTGGCGATAGTTGCGAAATCGACACGAACAGTAATTCTACCAAGAGTAGTTGTTACAAAGAGTCGAGAGAGGACGTGGAAAGAACGCTCGAAATTGAAGTTTCAAAACTCACCGGCGAGAAAACCGTCGTGAAAAAAGATGTCGCGAGACGCATACCGCCGGTGAAATGGAAACGCGATGAACTCGAAAGATGGATTCAAACGACCAAAAACGGCGCGTTCAAACACGCAAAAGTTCCAACAACTATCGCAGGAAGAGAACTCGTTCGCATGCAACCGGCGGCGTTGAGTAACATGTTCGGAGGCGACGCGAGTATGGGTAAGAAACTGCACGAAAGTCTCCGCGCGGAGATTCAAAAGTGTTCCGTGAAAACCGGTAGCGGTAACGGTACTTAAAAGATTCGCATCATATATACGCGTGTACCGGTAGTTAAAAAAGTGTGCGTAGTAGTATTGTATATCTTTGTTCATCCAAATCATCATCGTTCGTAATAAATATCTTTCTGTTCTGTTCTGTTCCGATCGATGGGAGAGCGGCAGCGGCTGTAAAAGGCGTTTTCGCAGGAATTTTTGTAGACCAAAAGGGGGAATAATAACACAAATTCCTCACTTTAGTACTCACTTTGCGCAAGCACATTTCCTTTCCCATTCGTCTTGTTGTCATCATCAAAGCATCCACATGTTGTTTGCAAACACCACCCATTCCCCGTCGCGGAGGAATCGATCGTCTGACCTCACGCCTCGAACGCGAGAGTTGGCGAAAGATATGCGCGAGAAATTCGGGTTTCCGTCTGCTGGGGAAATGCGTCGAGGAAATGGGAGAAGTCATCACGACGACGCAGAGAACGCCACTAAAGAGACGAAGAGTGTGAAATCATCATCTCCAATGGTTATGAACAACACTCGAGATTTACCGAAGTCGCCGCTGAGAGACAGCACGAATTCGCCTTTGCGATCTGCATCGAAAGAGATTCGGGTATCGATGAGTGCCAACGTGAACCAGTGGCGGAGCGAGCGAGCGGAGAAGAATGTAACATCATCATCGACCACGAATACACCGACGAGACTGAGAGAGGTGAAAATGGCATCGACGCAGACGAAAGAAGTTACTAAGGAGAAGAAGGCAGATGTGGATGTCTTTGGCACTCGCTCGATGATGGCTGCTTCGCGAGCGAAAAGTTCAAACGCGACGGCGACAGCTGTTGTTAAAGAGAAGGATACGACGACGACGACGAGAAGAGAAGAGAAGCTTCTCGATGATCTGGTAAAGAAAGAGAGAGAGTTTGAGCGCGTGACGGAAGCTTTGAACAACATGAAAGATGCGGAGTTAGAATTGTCGAGAAACAATAGCAAAGAGAGCGTTGAGTTTGCGCAGGCGTTGGAACGACAGATTGAAGAGAAGGTGAGTAAACAGTTGAAAGAGAAAGAGGAGGAGTTGGTGCACTTGAAAGTTACAAATCAGAAGGGCTTCGAAACGTTTACGGAACGCATTCGACAGTTGGAAAGCTTGGTTAAAGAGAAAGACATCAAGATTAAAAGTTTAGAAATGAATGCGCAGGAATGGCAAGCGTTGGCGAAGAGGGACGCCTCGAGAGCAGAGTTGGAAACTTTGGACATGGAGAAGAAGTTAAAAGAGTTCGAGAGAAAGAACGAGGAGTTAAATGTGGTCGTGAGCACGTTACTCGGCAAAGCGACGAAAGGAGTGGCTCTGGAGAAAGATTTGGAGGCGATTCGGTTGAAACAGACGACGGCGAAATCGGTCGGGACGAACACGAAGGCGATTCCAGTGGCGCAACCGATTCAGTTGCAATTTACGCCGGAAACGATGAAAACACCTAAAGAGATGGTAAATGCGAGTGCACAGGTGAATATAAAAGCACCGCAAGCTCCGCCATCCGTTGGAACGCCTTTGAGCGCGATGAAGCGAAAGTATCAAGTGCATCAAAACGCCATTTTTGCCTTCCAAAAAGAAATCGAAGAACGCGAGAAGCAACAACAACAACAGCAACAACAACAAGAGACGCTCACTCCGAAAGAGCCATCGCCGACGATTGGATTCGAATGGTCTGCCGCATACGACGCGAGAGAGATGGCCACGCAAACCAGTATCGACGAAGAAGTCAAAGCCGAGGCAGAAGAAAAAGATGAACCAACTTCATCCGAATGTTTCGACGACGATAAGCAACACTGGGTGCCGACGCCAAACACGCGCAAGCACGTCGAGGAGAAGTACGTCGGCTTACAACGACAACACCCGAAAGAACAATCATCATCCTTTAGCAATACCATCGACCCAACCACCTCTCGCTTTGCAACGCTCACCCCTATTCGAGTCCCGCAAACGAGACAACCCGTCGTGCAACATCGAGCGCCAGAGCGGCAGTCTCTACATTACTCCCGCAGCGCCGAAGAATCTCGACGCATGTACGACGACGAGCGCATGGCGAGACTTTCCCGAGCTATGAATCTCAGCGACTCCCCTTTCAGACGAAGGCATCATTTATAACTCATATACACTACATAACATCTACTAGAATACACGCGTACAACATCTCTCTCTCTTAATACTCGCTCGGAGGTCTTGGCCCGAAAATCAAAAGCAACACGGGCAAGGTCACGCAGACAATCGCGCCTATTTTAAACTGTAACTCGTCCGTCGTCGCATCCAAAGCTTTATCCACTCGGTTTCCCAGGCCGTATTTCCCGCCGTCTACGTTTCCGAAGCGTTCATTTCCCTTTTGAGAAGGAGCCTCCTCGTCGTCTTGGGAGGATTTCGACGGAAGACGCAAAGCTTCCCGAGTTTTCTCGTCGAGTTCTCGTTCTCGCTCTTCGTTTTCATTCGCCGCGAAAAGGTGGACTTTACGAAGACGTACACGACGAGACGCGGGAGAAGACGCGAGCAAAGGTGAGGAGGAGGAGGAGGACGTACACGACGGGAGACAACACGTTCGCATTTTTTCCTTTTGTTTTGTGAGGAGTAAAAGTGACGAGATATTCTTCGCTTTGACGATGGTATGGTCGGTTGGTGAAACGCTCCGCTGTTTACGCGAAGAATCATCCACACAATGTTACATACTAGTACTTTCTTTTTATTTATTATTATATATGTGTTTTATAGCTATACGTGTAGGTAGGTTCTCTCTTCTCTCTCTCTTTCTCTCACGACGCTCGTAAAATTTCTCTGACCACGTCTTCGTTCAGCTCGGCGCTGCCGTCGCTGGGAGAGTCGGAATTCGATTCGGAGGCACGCGGTGCGTCCCCGCCTTTTTTGGATAAAACGACCGGCGCGGAGGCGTGGATAGCGTTTAAATCGACCGATCTTTTCACCGCTCGTTTCTCGTCCTCGTTTCCAGAGTTGGATTTCGAGACTGAAGACGGTTTGTTTGCTTTTCGTCCTCTCGGCGATTTACCGCCGTTCTTTTCTCTTTCGGCTTTCTTCAACAGTTCGAGAGGCATGCGCGCATTTCGTTCCATGACTTCGTACTTGGCGTGTCGAGTAGCGAACGCTTCGTCCGAGATGTCTTCATCCGAGGAGTCGTCGCCGTCTTTGTTTTTCGCGTCCGCGGTCGCCGCCGCGTCCATGTTATTCAGTCTTCTCAATTCTTCTACAGACATGGTAAACGTCGTCACGACTCGTACCGAAGGCGTGTTGATGTCTTCGTGCAACGCGCGCTCGACGTATTTCGCACCAACGATATCACCGACGACGTTGTTAATATCGTACTCGTCCGTCTTTCGCGACATGTGTTTTCTAGTGTTGTTGTTGTTGTTTCCAGCTTCGGCTTTATTGGTGTCGTTGTTTCCGTCTTTTCCTGAACCAGCTCCACCGGCGTTACCACCACTACCACCGCCGTGCGGATAGTTCCTGTTTCTATTCCTTCCATTTCTATTTCCGCGGCCGCTACCACCGCCACCGCCACCACCTTTCCCTCCTTTCGCGCCCCCGCCGGAGCCTTGATTCGAGGTAAAAATCGGCGGCGGTTGCCCTAATCGTTGCATCAAACCTAAACAGCGCTTTTTCAAATCCTCGCATTTTTCGTGCATGACGGTGTTGGAGACGTCCGAATCACCACCCGACCCGGACTTATTCCCTTTGTGTTCTTTCGACGTGTCGTCGTCGGTCTTCGCCTTCTTGTTCGATTTCCCGTCCTCGTCCGGTACCTCCGTCGCCATCTTCGCGTCCTCGCCGTCCTTTTCCTTGTCGTCGTCCTCATCACTCGTCATCAATTTCCTTTTCTTCAAAATCTTCTCCCGTCGTCTTCGAATTGGATCAAAAAGCGGATGTTCGTTAAACACCACCATCTTTGCCAGCTTCCCGTTTTTCGATTTCGGTTTGCTCGTTCTTTCCTTGTCTCCTCCAGCAGCCGCATTTTCATCCAACAATTTCAACTTTTTCTCGTACCTATTCTTGTGCGATTGCAACTCCTTCAGTCGTAACTCGAGCCATAAGCACTGCCACTCGATGTCCCTTCGCTCTTGCTTCCAGTGCACGTCCAACGACGGGTACGATTTCTCTTTTTGATGATGATGATGATGATGATTCGTTTGTTGATGTTGTTGCTGCTGGACTTCCAAACCGCTCTTGCTCGTCGTGATGTTGTTATTCCCTCGATCTTTCTCGTTCGGTTCGTCCGAACACGTGTCGCTGAACGAGGACCACCCGTCCACCCCGGCGGATAAGATCTCGCGCCATTGCGACGGACGCTTGTCCTCCTTCATCTTCTTCGAGCTCGTCGTCATTCTTAACCTAAGATTTCGCGAGATTTGATCGGAAATTTCAGATCTGAGATTATAAAGCCCGTGTAAACGAAAACGAAAGCGCTCAAAACAAACGCCGCGCACCAACGAATGCGCACACACACTCTCTCTCTCTCTCTCTCTTTCTCTTTCCGTTAAAGAAAACGAGAAGACGAAAGCGACGACGTTGAAAGAACAACAAAAGTTGTCTTAATTTCTTGGTGTTAAAACGTGAGAAATTTGATCTCTCCAAAGTGACGTAAATGTTCTTCGACAGCCAATTGAAAAAAAAAATGAAAAAAATGAAAAAACGGAAATTTTTCATTCAAAGAAGAACAGGAAAACATGCGAGATGCGAAAAGAGTGTATGCGTAGAGGTAAGACGTTTTGCTCTCTTTCAGGTTTTACACGTACACACACTCGTACAGGTGTTGGTGTATAATCACGAGTGTTATATATATATATACATATTTATTCAATTTTTTTCTACTTTTACTTAAACGAAGCTAAAGCGCAACTTCAAATCGGGCGTGCCTTTGTTGAACAACGCGACGCGTTGGCGGAGAGGATCCGCTGGTTTTTTCGCCAACGGCAAACCGAACAAACCCGGTCTGACGGATTCTTTTTCCATGAAACTCCAACAGCGCGTGGAGACTTTATTTTCTTTCTTTTTGAAATGTCTCAGTTCGATTAAAACGGCAGAACCGGCGGGCCAAGTCGCCGGCGCGGAGGATAAGGTGACCGCGTTTTGTAACGTGAGCGAGTTGGCGTCGTTCCCGGGTCGAGCGCCAACCGCCGTGTTTTGCGGTTGTTCCAGTTCTTGACCGTTCGTGTCGACTAAAGAAACTTTACAGTGCACCTGTTGCATTTTTGAGGCATCTTTGACGTTTGCGACGGAATCGATGAAGACTTTTAAGCGTTGCGACTGACCTTCAATCGGAAGCGCGTCCGAGCCGCGACGCGTCGGCGAATGCTGCCCGCCTGCCGAACGACGCGTCGGGGAAGCTTGCTGCTGTTGTTGTTGTTGTTGTTGTTGTTGTTGACTTTGCGCGTGTGGCGGCGTGGCGATGTTCACGGGCGGTGGCATAGCTTGTTGTTGTTGTTTTTGCTGCTCTTTCGCTGACTTTTCTGTTTCGCTCTCTTCGTCTTTCAAAAACGAGCCTTTCGCTTCGTTCGTCACTCTCGCTTCTTCGTTGACGATATCCGCGCCTAACATTTCCTCGCGAAACGACCCTTCGATGCGAAAGTCTGGCATACTCCCACCGTTCAGCGCGTGCTTTAACAAGTGCATAAACACGCAGAAATCACCCAAACCCAAACTGGATCCGTCGGACGTGCAACTCGCGTTCCACATACCCGCCAGCTTCTCGTTCGGCAAACCAGTTTTCGTCGCCATGGCGGCGACTTGCGCGCCGGTAACGCCGAGCGCGTTCGGATCGTTCAATGATTTCCTGAGCGTATACCACGCGTTTTTAGAACGTTCGAGATCGTCGCGACTGATGTAGAGTGGAAGTTCGTTTTCTTTATCGCCGACGTCTTCGGTAATCTCCGGAACAGCGACAGAACTTTGTTGTTGGCGATTCGGCGACGACGGTTCATCGTCCTCATCCGTGGCGTCGTCGTCGAACGTGGTATCGACGTTACTCGTTTTCAATGCTTTGTTCGTAAACGAGCCAGCAGCTTCGACGCTTTGCCTGGACGATTCAAAATCACCAAAATCGTCCGAAAATCCGTCGTCGTTCATGTTGTTATTGTTCGCTCCGTTGTTATCGTCTCGAGAATTGAAATCGCCGGAGAACTCGTCGTTGAACGCATCGTCGTCGTCGTCAAACTTATTCCGGCCGAGCTGTCCTGGTTGTTTGAACGCATCGTCGGTGTCGTTGGTATCCTCAAATCCATTATTCGTTCGCTGTTCACCTCGATCGCCAATCGTGTCGTTGAAATCTTCGAACGATTGAACAGGTTTCTGGGCAATCGGCGCGAAGAAATCTTCCTCTTCAAACGCGAGATCGTCTTCCGGAGGCATTCTTCCTCCATCGTTCGCCGCAATTGGCCGACCAAATATGCCATCGTCGTCGTCGTCGTCGTCGTCTAAATCGTGTTGTTGTTGCTCGTGATCTATGGAATTATTCATGCCATCTTCGAACCATTCGACATTTTCTTTGCTACTCTCGCGTTCCATTTGTTGTGACGGAGGAAACGCGTCGTCGCCGAAATCTTTGAAGAACGCGTCGTCTTCTTTTGCCTCTTTGCGTAAATTGTCCTCGGCGACGGTGGCGGTGTTTTTCTCCGTACCGAAATCGACGTCGAATGGATCGTCACCGTCGATATCTTCGACAGCTGCTGGCGCAGAACGTGCGCTAAATAAGGGTTGTTCGGAACTTCCCGTCGCTTTCGGTTTCGCGAACGCGTCAAACTCGTCGCCAAAGTCAGCGTCGTTCATCACGGTGCCGCCATCATCGAATGCGAATGCGTTGGCGGAGGACGACTTCTTCAAGTTCACTTGCGGCGAGAAAACGTCTTCGGCTTCGGCAAAGCCACCCGTGAACGGCTCCGGTGCGTCCGATTTAAGCTCCTTCGATTCCGCGAACGGCGAGGCGCCCGACGCGAATTCAAACGAACTCGTCGACGTCGTTTCTTCGGCAGCAGCGGTGGTAAAACTGAACGTTTCTCCTCCTGTAAACTTCGACGAACTCTTCAATTCCGTGTTTGCGTTGCCAACCATCTCTGCGAGCTCCATCAACCTCGCCATGTTCTTTTCCGATTGCGCCTCGGATTCCGCCGCCGACCGTTCAGCCTCTTCCCTCGCCGATTCCGTCGTCGCAATCATAGCTTCTAAAGCGTACGCTTGCTGAGCGGCGGCGCTTTCGCGCGGGAAGACATCTCTCGCGCGATCGAGCGCAGCTTCTAGTTTAGTCGTTTCCAATTCCAAGTGTGCACGCTTCGCCTCTAAATCTCTCTGCACCGCGCTGGTTTCTTCGTTGACGCGCTTCTCCTCGGCTTCAATTTTCGTCCGCAACTCGTTCACGTCTTCTTCCATTGACTTGATCAACGATTTCGACGATTCGGCGGCATTTTCAGCCTCCGCTTCTTTCTCTTGGCACGCCTGTTCGCGTAAATCCAACTCTTCTCTTTGCGCGTCGACTCTTAACTTTGTGCCGCGTAACTCCTCTTCCGTCTTCTCCAAGCTTTCCGTCGCGACTTCTAACCTCGTCTCGAGTTCGTTCTTTCGCTTTTCTAAATCGCGATCGGCGTTTTCAATCTGGCGAATTATATCTTCCGTCCTCGATTCTGCGCTTTCAATCTTCTCCTCGATGTCTTTCAAAACGCCTTTATGTTTTTCTTCGGTTTGTTTTAATTTTGCTTTCTCGGCGTTCAATCGAGTTTCGGTTCGCTGAAAGTTTTCATTCGCAGTGGCGAGCGAAGCTTTATGCTCAGCCTCGATGACATCTCGTTGTTTCTTCGCCTCCTTCAGCGCGTCCGATGCTTCTTCTAACATGATGCGTTTGTTTTGAAGTTGCAAACGGTGCGCGTCTCGAGCTTTTTTTGTCACGATGCGTTGGCTCTCGAATTCTTGCGCGGCTTGGGCGCGTTCCTCTTCGAGTTTCGCCAGTTCGCTTTCGAACTTCTTCTTCGCCGCGACGAGCGCTTCTTTCTCTTTCACGTACTCTTTCTTTGCATCGACGAGTAGTTCTCGAACGCGCTCTACGCGCTCAAAGTGTTGATTTTCCGCGTTTAAGGTTGATTTTTTCGCCGCTTCCAACGCTTGCTTGCCTCGCTCTAAAGCTTGTTCGCTTTGCTCTCGCTTTTCTTTAAATTGACGTTCGATATTTTCGGCATCTTGAATCGCAGCAGCCTTCAAGCGCTCCATCTCGCGAATTTCCGCGCCTTTTCTCACGAGCTCGGCTGATAACGCGTCTTGCCTATTCTTTGCGGCTGTCTTTACTCGAGTGACTTCAAATTGCAGCGCGCGGAGCTTCGATTCCATCGATTTCAACGGCAACGCAGAAACAGACTCGGCTTGTTCAACTTTTTGACGCAACTTTTCCAAATCTCTATTCGCGACCTGCATTTGCTTCTCTTTCTCTCGCATTTGCTCTTCCACGCGAGCCTTTGCCGTCATCGCTCGCGTACGGTATTCCGAGCGTTTCTTCTCGGCGTCTTCGATGACGCTTTGCGCCTCGCGTTTGGCCTCTTGCGCGTTCTTCTCCGCGCGTTCCGCAGCTTCTCGCATTTTATCAACTTTCGCTCGCGTGCTCTCGATGGCATCTCTCGCTCGTTGATTTCTCTGGTCACTTTGCGATACTTTACTCTCGTATTGATTCAACTCTTTCTCGAGTTTGGCTTGCTCTCTCGGGTCCGCCGGCGTCGCCACCGCCGCGTTATCCATGCTAAATCCCAAATCTAAAGGAGGTCTCGAATACGTGTCTGGCGTGTCTAGTCGTGCCAAAGTCGTATTATTGATGCTATTGTTGTTGTTATTATTATTCCTGGACGCGGTCACAAAAGTATCCAACGACACGTCGTATTGGTTCTGCGGCGTGTTCAAACTCGCGAACTGGGCGTTCATGACGCTTCCCGGAGTCGAGTTCGCACCCGCGCCGCTGTTCCCGCTCACCATCGGCGTCACTCCGTGTCCTCCACTTCCTTTCGCCTTTATCACCGCGTACACGTCGTGCATCGCCAACGAAAACGCGTCGCAAGTCAAACTCATCGCCCCTCTCGACCGTTTCCGAACAATCTCCCGAATTTCTCTCTCCGGTAAACTCGCCTTCCCGAGAAACTGCACCGCGTTCTCCGCGGTCACCATCCCGGATCTGTTCACGTCTAAGCTCGAGAAATGCTTCTCGTACTTCACCTTATCTTTCTCAGACATCGGTTTGCTTTGAATACTGTTGCTCGAAACGCTCGTCGGCGTCAATCCGCCGCTCGTCATCATCATCAATCCGCCGTCCGCCGCCGCTCCGCTCGAAGTCATCCTCCTCCTCTCCTCCTCCTCCAACGCCTCTTTCACGAGCGTCAACACCCGTCGCAACCCGTCTCGATCGCTAATTTCTCCCGTCCCGTTCGTTCCATTTCGCCAAACTCGGGATAAAGTTGCGTCTGGTAACCCCGACGGGCGTAAAAATGCGACCGCTTTTTGTCCTTTCACGACGGAAGAGTGAACACTTTCATCAGATTCACCTCCGCCTCCATCCAATTTCCCGTGACGCAGATTCGAGAAAAGCGCATCTAAAAGCGCGGGTGAAGAGAGGGTTTGGATCAAAGACTGGCGCGAAGACCAGTCGAACGAACTACCAGACATCATCGTCGGTGCGCCCGCGGTGTCGATCAGCAGAGAGAGCGAGCAGTTTTTGCGCGATGAATAAAGAGCGTGTGTCGAGTGTTTTATGCGTTTTATTCCTTTGGAGAATTGAGGAAAAGTAAAGGGGAATCCCCTTTTGAAAAGAGAAGGAAAAGAAGGCATTTTCAAACGCGAAACGCTCTATAAATGTTGGATGATTTTAAGCGACGAACCAATCTAAACCACCCGTATCAAAATCGTCGCGCATGACTCGAAGAATCTTCTCCCTCGCTTTCTGCATGCCAAACGCGAAGAGGCGACAAAGTTTGGTGTTTTTGTCCAGACCGTTTTCTTTCGAGCGCTTGCGTTTGGGGAGGCCGGGCATTTCGTCGCGCTTTTCGACGACGTAAAGAAGTTTTGGTTGGTACGTATCATCGTCCTCGTCGGTGGTGGTTATGGTGGCGGTGGCATCGAGGGGCTTTTTGTGTCGCGCGTAGTGTTCCTCTTTCTCTTTTGCGCGGATGAGTTCGATTTCGCGGTTGATGTCGGCGACGTAGGCGTTGAGCGTTTCGCCTCTGCCGAATACGCGGATGATTAATTTCTTTTGCTCTTTGCTGCCACGAGGAGATTTTTTTATCTTCGCCGCCGACGAGTCCGGTTCGGAAGAGTTCGCGAGAGCGTCGACATCGCGAACGTCTGCGTCCGTGTCACCGTCGGCGGTAAACAAAGCGGCGAAGCCTAACGGTCCATCCTCCTTCAACATGTAGTGTACTTTTGCCGCTCGCAAGCGCTCTAAGCTGCACCTATCGTGTACTTTCGTCGATTGCTTCGCGTATTGTCGCCACCAGTACATCGGTCGTTCTACTTTATGGCAACGCATGCCACTATTAAACGCGCGATGGAGGAACGAAACGTCAACCGGCCACCAGTGATTGGGATTTCTCTTCAAACTACTGCACGTTCTTTGCTCTTCTGAAACGGCGAAATCGACCACTTCGTCTCCTATTCTCCATAAATCATCGTATATTCTAATGCCCTCTTCCCCTTCTTTATTCAAATTCATTTTCTTCTCCAAAAACGATCTCCGATAACAGCCGCTCGCTCGCATCGCGGGAATCTCTATGTATCGCCCGGGCGCCATCTCCGTAGTACCACACGTCAATGAATTTTGCCACCTTCTGAACCGTTCCATCCCAATCCATCCCTCTTGCGGCGCATTACTCGAAGGTAAATCGCCAATCAACGAAATTTGGCTAAACGTCGCGTCTAAATCCTCCCGCGACTTCAACGCGTTCAACAATTCGTAAAAGCATCTCTGCGGCCTCATATCGTCGGCTTCCATTTCCGCCACGTACTCGCACGTGGACAAACTATACGCCAGGTTCAACGCCAACCCTTGTCCAGACCGTACCTCTTTGCTTCTTTCTAACTTCCTAAGGATTATTTTATGCCTCTTTCCTTTGCAATATTTCCGCACGATTCGCTCGTACGTATCGTCGTTTCCTCTTTCCTCCTCCTCCAACTGTGCAAACTCTTCCCTCAAATTACACTCCACCTTGTTCGCGTAGAAATCATTTCCGACGTCCTCTTTTTCCTCCTTCTCGTCTTCCGTCAATTTCCACTCCCCGCCTTCTCCTTCTTTTAGTGTTTCGTACGCTCGTTTACATGCACCAATCCTTTCGAAACTTCCATCCGTGCTCGAATCATCCACGACGATGATTTCCAATCGTACCTTCTCTTGTGCGAATAAACACAGTAAACACGAGGTTAAATGTGGCAAGGCGTTGTGCACCGGGAGTAACACCGACACGTCGAACTGGCCTTTATCGTCTGAATCATCCTCGTTTTTCTCAAAGTCGTTTCTTTTTCTCTTGTTTATGTTGTTCTTCGTCGTCGTTATTCGCATGTTCAATGCCGCTTTAAGGGAGAAAAAATGATCCAAAAAAGGCCGTTTTTTCTTCACAAAAAGACCCAACAAAAATGGTCGTAAACGCGCAAATAAACGCGACGGAATCACCACCGGCGAACGATGAAAACGACGCACACAGGCCTCGACGCACGAAAGACGACATCTTAAACCCGGAGAAGGTGAAAGAGGAAAAGTTACGGTCGCGAGACGTTCTTGACGACGTGTTGAACGCGGTAAGAGTTTACGATGATTTTTGAAATTATTTCTTTTCCCCCTACGGGAATTTGAATTCGATGGATGCGTTGCTTTGCGAACGCGGGATACGAACGCGCGAGTTTTATAGAAACTGACCTCTCGCTCTCTTTCTTTCTCTCGCTCTCTTCTTTTTATGCTTTTACAGGTGGAAGTGTACGCCGCGGATGGCTTCGATACGCTCGAACAATGCATTCGAACACAAATGATGGATTCTGGGAATCACCCCCAACACCAGCAGCAAGAGCGAATTCAAAAAGGCTTGGACTCGCTGTATCAACACGCGCAACGGAACATTTCGAAACATTTTTCTCAGTTCAGCTCGAGAGCGTCGAGCAGATGTTTTACGGTACCGCACGAGATTGTGAAGTTACCGTCCGATTTTAGCGAGAGAACGATGCACACGGTGGAACGTTTACCGCAGTGTTCGGTGGAGGAGGAGAAAGCGTTGGACGAACGCTTGGAAAGCTTGAGAAGACGAATCGCGAAATCGAGAGCGGTGACGATGAGGAGTAAGTCCGAGATGAAAGGGTTGTCGAAGGAAATCGAGATGCACGGGGAATTGACGAAGAAGTTAGGGGAAATCCCGGAAGTGGCTTTGAGAGAGACGAACGAGAACGCGTGGGAAGGCGCCAAGGCGTGTCGATCGGTGGTGGAGACGGCGAAGAGGTTACAGCCGTTGTTGCACCAAGCGGAGAGGATCGCGGAGACTGGAGCGTTTCTGAGTAGCAACGACGCGATGGCTAGTAACGATGAGAGGAGAAGAGATGCGGTGGATGCAGCGCAAGAGGCGATGAGAAGTTGTTTCGTGAAAGGCGGAAGCTTGGAGGCGCTTAGACTGATCAACGCGAAGCTCTTGAATGCGTCGTCAACGACGACGATGACGACGGATACTCAAGAAACAGGGAACGATGACGCGATGCTGGTTTAATCTTCCTCTCTCTGTAGTTTATCTATTTACTTATACAAATTGTACACTAATACAACTCTTCTTTATTCCGAGTAGTCATTCTTCTCCTCCCGCCGCGCTCCCCGGGGGTTCTTCTCTCAATAAGCACACACATATATATGTTTTCTTTATTCTTAATACGTGTGCAACCCGCTCTTATACGACGCTTGGACACCTCTCGGAAACACCACCCTCACCAGCATCTCCCACTTCATCTTCACCCAGTCTAAAATTTGCAACACCACGTTGCTTCGTTTCTTCTCTCTGCTATTACTCCCATTCGATCCCGGACCGTACACGCCATTCCCACTAATCCCCCCCGTCGCCGCTCCGGGACCGCCCCCAATCCCACTCGTGCCTCCCGGCAACACGCTCTCGTTCGCCGCCAAGGAAATAAAAAACCCAAACGGCACCAACCACGTCGTGCACAAGAAAAATCCCATGGCGTATTCCGTCGAATACCTCTCCTCGCGGAAGTATCGCATCCAATACACGTGCGTTAAGATCAACATCACGACTGAACCCATGAATTCCATCGTTTGTACTTCAATAAACGGGTATCTCTTGAGTAATCTCGAATACGCGATTTGTGACAAACCTCCCACGAGACACGCGGTAAACGGCATGCCGTCGACGAAAAATAAAAGCACGTGTATACACACGGTAGCTTTGATCGCGTTTTGGAGGAATTTCTTCGCAAAACGCGTGTACTCTTCGACCATTTCCGCGAGGTAATACAGACCTGTTTTATTATAGTAAAAACACGCAGACAGTGAGAGAGAGGGTAACGAGTTCGTCAGAGAGGAAGACTCGTACAGTACTCGCTTGGTTTACGACGAAAATCAAAACTTATAATTGCGCGCGGGGAAAGAAAGAGCACGAGAGCGAGAGGAAGAGTACACGTACCGGTGGCTAAACACACCGCCAAGAGGACGAGAAATATGTACCCTCCCGTGTACGCCAACGTCGTGGAGACGATCGTTCTCGACGACATCTTTAATACTACTACGACGACGACGACTGAGTATGTGTACGAGTGGAAGAAAAGTGCGGGGAAATCGTTTGAATTTCGATCCGAATTGGAGAAAATTCTTCAGTTCTTTCACTCGCTTTACTCTCTTTAAAAGCGTCTACACGCGACGAGACGAGGACGAGAACGACATCTTTTGATACAAAACACACACACAAACAAACGAGAAAGAGTTAAAGAGAGAATTCAGAGATACATGACCGCCACCACGGGCGACAAAAGTGGTCGCGAAAAGGAATCGATTCGTCAACCTTTGGACACGGTCGTTCTGAAATACCTCCAAAAGCGAGGTTTTAAAAACGCCGAGCGAGCGCTCGTGGTGGACGCGAAACTGCAAAAAGACGCGACGAGCTCGATGTCTTTAGTCGCGTTAGGCGCGGACGCGGCGTTGAGCGATTTGCTGGTCTTGCACTCCGTGGAGGATGATTTCGAGGAGGAAGGCGGAAAGTTCAACGCCGAGCAGGTTCTGGACGGGTACGCGAGAGTGAGAGATTGGATTTTCGGAGCTTTAGATATGTACAAACCGGAGTTACTGCGCGTTCTGTTTCCAATGTTCGTGCACTGTTACTTGACGTTGGTGAAGAAGAACAAAGTGGAAGAGTCTCGCGACTTCTTCGCGAGGTTTCACGAGGACCACGTGAGAGCGCACTGCGACGATATTCGAGGGTTGAGCGGCGTAGCGTTGCCGGAACACGTGGAGACGGATCCGTGCGCGATGAAGTTTATTAAGCACAAGTTTTCGATCGAGATGTGTTTTCAATCGTTCGATTTGTTGGTGAGGTTTTTACGAGCCTCGGACGGGAACGGCGCGACGAAGTGTTTAGCCATCTTGAACGAAAACGTCGGCGTGAAAATTACGCAGAGGGACTCACCGTCCATGTTTGTCGAAGAGGAGGAGGAGAAAAGCATAGACGCGGTTTTCAGCGGTGTCGTAACTGGGGAGACGACGGCGTCGATTGCCGCGTATAACAGCGGACCTGGGAGATTTGGTTTACTCGAACAGTCTTTAGAAATCAAAGCGGAGAAAGCTTTTCGGGAAATCGAAGCCAAACACGAAGAGGCGATCAAACGAGAAGACGCGAGAGTGGCCGCGTATAAACCGAAGAAGATTTACAAAAAGAGGAAAAAGAAAGGTTCGGACAGCGAGAACGACGACGACGAGGACGACGACGATAAAGAAGAGAAAATTTTAGACGAAGAGACTATCGAAGTCGACGGGTATAAGGTTTTGAAGAGAAGAGAGATAGACGTGCCGAACGTGCCTCCGACAATCAGTCGCTTACGAAATCCCAGGCTCGTGGAGAGCGAGATACCTATTCCCGAGTACGATTACGACGACGGATTGAGAGCTTTGGAAGACTTCTCGAACAGAGTGAAAGTGACGTCTGACAATTTACCTTCCTGTTGCTTCTTTACGTTCACGCACGCGGAAGGCAAGTTGATTTGCGCGAGCATGTCGCCAGACGTGGAGAAAGTTGTGGGCGGCTTTTCTGATTCTGTGGTGAGAACGTGGGATTTAACGAGTGGCGAAAACGACGACGAGGAGGATAACGAAGAAGACGACGAAAAAGAAGTTGGGGGCAAAGAAACGGCGGATGGCGGGACGACGACCGAAACCGGCGAAAATAAGGAAAAGACCAAAAAAGTATACAAACGCGGCGATAAGATTGGGAAATCCATGAAAGTGAAGGAATTCATCGGTCACTCCGCACCCGTTCACGACGTTCAATACTCACCCGATGGCATCTACCTCCTCTCCGTCTCTCGAGATTGTACCGCGCGCATGTGGTCGTGCGAACTCGAAATCCCACTTTGCGCGTACAAAGGCCACCAAACCCCGATTTGGTGCGCGAAATGGGCCTCGTGCGGTAACTATTTCGCCACTGGTTCCCACGACAGAACCTGTCGAATCTGGACGACTGAATTATCCTCTCCGATCCGAGCTTTCTGCGGCCACATCGGCGACGTCGATTGCGTCGCGTGGCACCCGAATTCCAACTACGTCGCCACTGGTTCCTCCGATAGAACCGTTCGTTTATGGGACGTCAGTACCGGTCGATGCACCCGCCTCTTCGCCGGACACACCAGCGGTGTCACCGCTTTAGCATTTAGCCCAGACGGTCAATCCATATCCACCGCGGACGATTCCGGTATCATCCACTCCTGGGACTTGGACTCTGCGCGCTGTTTCAAAACCATGCTCGGCCACGAAAACGCGGTCTACAGCTTAGACTACTCCGGCGGCGGCGGCGAAATCCTCGCCTCCGCAGGCGCCGACGACACCGTGCGCATCTGGGACCACAAAGACGGCTTAGAATCCGTCGTGACGGGTATCATCCCGAAAATCGCGCCGACGAAAACCTTCCGCACGAAAAATTGCCCCGTCGTCAACGCCCAGTTTACTCGTCGGAACTTGTTGTTAGCCTTTGGAAGCCGGCGTATGCCGGTGTACCATCACATTAATTAAGAAATGGCGCATTCATCAGTCTACGTTCAATCCGTGCTGACATCTGTGAATCAATACGGAATAGGAAGTTAGTCTCGCGGAGAGTTTTAATACATATTACTAGTGAACCTTATGGAATAATTTTGAAATTCTGTGCTGGCGCATTTCTCTTGCGTGCGTACTCGTATTTTAATTGGATTCTTTAATTGTTTTAAATCCCAAACCTCTTCAGTGCACAGCGCGCGCGCATAACTTTAACGACTCTTTAAGCGCTTCTTTTCCTTGAGCTCTGCTTTCGTCGTCGCACGACGCGACTTTTTTATTTCATAACGCGAAAAGAATGTCGCCGCCTCCCTCGCCGAACGCGAAGCTCGATCGGTCGTACACTTTACACAAGGACCGGGAAAAACTCGAACAAGTCAAGTCTGGTCTCCAATCCGAAGCCGCGCAAGGGAACATCGACGTCGTCTTGGAACAACTCTTAAAGCTCGACGCGAAAGTGCACCCGAGAGATGTGCCCGCGGTATATAAGAGAGCGTTGTTGAGGTTTCACCCGGACAGACACGTCGGGAAACCGATCGCGAAACGTGCGAGTTACGAGGAGAGGTTGGTGGTTGTTGTTGAACGTTTTGGAACATTTCTCTCGAATTTGAACTCGTTTGCGAGCGCGCGCGCCATGTTCTTCTCTCTCTCTCTTTTCTCGAGTTACGAGGGAGAGTTCGAGAAAGAGAGAGAGAAAAGCGATGATTCTGCCACCGTTGCCTTCGTCGTCGCTTGTGGTTCTCCTCATCCCTCTCGATTAAATATTTCCTTCTCGCTCTTAAGAAAGCGGTTGCTCTTTCGCTGACTTTTTAACTAACTAAACGAATCAATCCTTTCTTCTCGAACAACAAAACAGGTTCAAACTCGTCCGTTTGGCGTGGGACAATCACGTCGCCAGACGAGTTGGGAACGTGGTCAAAACCTCCGAGGATGGGGAGATTTTAGAGAAAGCGGAGATATTTGATTACGCGCAAGTGCAGAGAATGATTGCGATGCGCAAAGCGCGAGAGGCGGCGAAACAGAGGTACGAGAAAGAGTTGCGAAAGAAACGCGGCGTAGTATTGGAGGAGAGCGAAGACAAAGACGAAGACGCGAGGAAGAAGAAGAAGAAAAAGAAGAAGAAGAAGACGCAAAAAGCCAAACCGGGCGAGCCGGAAAGTTTAGAAGCCATAGCGAAAAGACTCGCGGAGCAAGAGTTCCGGGACGACGACGACGCGTTCTTCGGCGAGAGCACCACTTCCAGCGACGACGAAAACGAAGGTAGCGACACCGAATCCGACGTCGACGAAAAAGAGTTGAAGCGAGAGAAAGAGAGGCACGATAAGTTGTTAAGATTGCACGTGAAAAACTTGCACAAAGCCGAGAAGAAGACGGTGAAAGAGAGCGTGAAGACGAAGGTGTTGCGATTGTTCCGTCGGGGTCCTCCTGGTCAGTAGAGAAAGTCCGACGAGTGTAGTATGCAAGCAATGGCACTCGCAGCTTTGCGACCACTCGCCGCTGCAGCGCCGCGCCGCGCGGCGGATATCGTACTCAAAACACCCCTTCTGGTGGGGGAAAATGTAAAATAAGAATAAAAAGCAAATGTAGTAACGCATCATAAAAAACAAACGCGTCGTCGTTCTTTAATCATCTCGCGACTTTTAGGAGAAAATGGTGTCGCTCTCCTTTTCCTCGTCGTCGCGGGTCTCTTTTTCTCTACGTGAGGAGGGTAAGAGAACGACGGCGACGTCCAGAAACAACAAAAACGCTCCCGTTTTTTGGCGGCAAAATCCTCGTCGTCCGAACCGTTGTTATTGTTTTAAAGAGGAAGAAGAAAAGAAGACGAAATACGAACCGCCATCACTGATCGTCGTCGTGGAAGGCGTAAACGACGCCAAACGCGTTCGCAAAGCTTTGAACGTTGCGCACCCGAACGCGGTGTTCGCGATGCGAGGATCGTATTTCGATGTAAAGGCGAACAAGTGGAAAATTCAACCGAATATCGTGCGCGCGGTGGAACGCAACGCCGGATGGCTAAAAGAAGAAGAAAGAGGAAGCGACGGGGAAAGAAGAGGCATCGTGGAGGCAGAGGAAGTGATTGTGTTTACCGATCCTGACGTCGCAGGAAGGCAGTACCGACAAAATTTTATCCAATATTTACCTCGAGCGAAACACGCGTTCGTGTCGCGGTATCGAGCGCGGTGTAAGAAGAAGACGAAATGGCACGAAGTGAACGATTGCGGGGTTGAGTTTGCGACGGATGGAGCGATACGAGTCGCGGTGAGGGAAGCGAGAGCACCGAGGACGATAAAAGCGACAACGAGTGGTAGTCGCAGTGAAACGACAACGGCAACGGCAACAACGACAGAAGGGCTTTTGGAATGGATGACTGTGGACGACATGGAGCGAAGGGGATTGAAAGGAACGACAAAAGCCGGCGTTCTCGGCGTTTCATCGAAGCGACTTCGCCAGGTCTTAGGTAACGTCTTAGGCATCGGCGATTGCGACGCGAAGCAAATGCAGAGACAGTTGAATATGTTCTTCTCTTCGGAGGAGTTCGAAAGGGCCATGGAAACTTCTTTAGAACTGTTAGAAAGCGGCGAAGCAGACGCGTGCGATTTTCACGACGTAAACGACGACGACGCATTGGAATCGAATAAAGAGAACGAAGATGGTTTCGAAGAAGATTTTGGATTCGACGCGAACGCGTACATTCCTCCCGGCCAAGCGCCGCCAGGTTTTGAATAATAATAACGCATGAATAACAATAACAATTAGTAAGGTTGTTTAAAGAGTAGTTTTAGTAGTAGTAGTAGTAATAGCAGTACTCGTTTTAGTATAATAGTAGTAGTAATAAAGCGCGATCCCATCGCTCGTCATCATCGTCGTCGTCGTCATCGTCATCACACGACGAGCGCGATCCAACAAACAAACTAATACCCGGTCAAACTCCCACCTCTCCCGATAATCTCCCCGACGCAAAACCACGCGTACGTCTCTAACCCGAACAAAACCGCCACCCCTACTTCTTTCACGCTCATCTCGTCCACTTTCTGCCACCGTTCTTTGACCACTCCCGCTTCTCGTTCGGCCGTTTCGATCGCTTTCGGGATTCGGGCGAGATTGGTATACAAAAGTTGCTTCGGGAGCTTCGCCGCTTGCTGCTCGTCTTTGACGATAAACTCCGCATTTTTCGCGATGGACGTTTCCAGAGACTTCTTTATCGACGGTAAGACGGTGTTCGTGACCGTCGTCGCGGATTCGAGCGCGAGCGTTCGCGCTTTGTGCACGTATCTCGACATCTCTCTCTTCTTTTTCCCTAAAATCTAATCTCACTAATCTTTCTCTCCCTCACTCTTTCTCTCTCTCTCTCCCCTTTTCCTTCGGTGTTCAAACGCAACGACAGATCTTTATAACAGATCTCTCTCAAACTCTCTTCCTCACTTCTCTCCTCGTCTTTCTTTAAGAACAAACAGAAAGGCAAGAACACACAGGTGTTAAAAATGACTTTAAAATGAAGCAAAAGAAGAGGAATAAAAAGAAAGAAAAGGACTGCACTACGAATAGGGTTTAACATTAATTGGCCGAAATATCTTTTTTCACGTATTTTCTCTCTCTCGTGCAATCTCTTTATACGAATCGCCTCACTCGCTGCTTCTCTAAACATAGAGTACATACAGATTGTTTTGCAGACAAAAGAAGAGGGGAGAAGACTCTGAAGAGAGAGAGAGAAGTACAAATATTTAGTGAGGGTTATTATAGAGTTTTGTTCTTAGTTTTGTTCGCGCAAAAGTGCGAGAGGAGTAGAGTAGTAACTCTTAATTCATCAGAACGACACGCGGGGATTTTGTTAAAAGTGCGGAAGAATTTAATCCTGTCCGAGAAGAGATTAAGCGGAAGTCGTTTTCTGCGCCTCTTCCTACTCTTTTTTAAAGAGAAGAGCGGAAGAAGAAGGGGTTTCTTTCGCTTCGTGAAGAAAGAACGAGAGAATGGCGGTGAATACTCTCGAGAGCGAACGAACGACGACGGAAACATCGACGACGATGAAAACGC
>Ga0255756_1000099_pt1 | contig 91903 bp, 46 predicted proteins | sample 011ome_20_FD_179956 | JGI IMG/M metagenome (GOLD analysis project Ga0255756, IMG submission 179956) | Coastal salt marsh microbial communities from the Groves Creek Marsh, Skidaway Island, Georgia - 011509CT metaG (version 2) | ecosystem: Environmental > Aquatic > Marine > Intertidal zone > Salt... | reverse complement strand
ATGCGCATGCGATCGATCGATCGATCGGACCCACGCGATCGATCGATCGATCGATCGATCGATCGATCGGACCATCAGAACCCACGCGTTGCGGGTGTCCATGCGATGCGATCGCGACGGTCGACCGGTCGATTTAGTCGATCGATCGATCGATCGGACCCGTGGGTTCGTTCGCGAAGGAATATCCGGTCGACGTCGTCGGTCGTTATCGTTCGACGACGACGACGACGACGACAGTGTGCGACGACGACCGTACCCGACGACGACGACGCGCGACTGCGCCGCGTGGACGCCGCGCATCGAGACGCATATACCCCGTGGGGTGTCGTTCGGTCGCGCACGCACCCATCGCGCGCCGATGACGACGACGACGACGACGATGGCGATGGCGATGGCGATGCGCGCGACCGTTCGCGCGATGATGACGATGGGGGCGTCGGGGCGCGGGGCGCGCGCGGCGCGAACGAAAGGTGCGATGCGCGCCGTGCATCGACGAATGGTCGCGCGAGGTGCGTGTGATGCGATGCGATGACGATGCGTTCGATGCGGTGTCGCGTCGCGGTGGATATCCACGGATGGATATTCGCGATGAGATGGGTGGTGATTTGGTTTTTTTTTTGAAATTTGAAACGCCGTTTTGGCCGTTGACTGATTGATGGTGGATTTGAATCTCGCGCGTCGACGAAACAGTGGGTGCGGTTGGGGTTTTTGATGGCGATAACGCGCGGGATGTGGTGTCGGCGATGCATGCTGACGTTGCGAATGCGGACGATGCGGAGGAGGAGGCGTTGCATGTGCAGGATGATATCGAGTCCATGCTCGCGGTGCTTCCGAGCGACGTGCGGGACGCGGTGGCGACGCACGCGCATCGGGATCATTTACTCGAGATTGTGCTTGATTTAGGCCGCGCGCCGGAGGCGAGGTTTTTGGGTGATCTTGGGTCGCAGTTTTTACGCGATTCCCCCGTTGAGGAGCGCGAGTTGCTCGCGGCGGCTGAAGCTGTGGGGGAATTTGGGGGCGATAACCGCGCCGGCATCGAGGGCACGCTGCACCGGATTTCGTGCATTCGAAACCGGCGAGGGCGAATCGTCGGTATGACGTGTCGCGTTGGGCGTGCGGTGACGGGACATGTGGATATGATTCGTGATATATTGCCCAGTGGAGAGAGCGTGTTATTTTTGGGTCGACCTGGGGTGGGGAAAACGACGGTGATTCGAGAAATGGCGCGCGTGCTGAGCGACGAGTTGCACAAGCGCGTCGTCATCATCGACACGAGCAACGAAATCGGAGGCGATGGCGACGTCCCGCACCCTGCGATTGGTGGTGCGCGTCGCATGCAAGTCCCAGATCCATCCTTGCAACATCGCGTGATGATTGAAGCCGTGGAGAATCACATGCCGGAGATTATCATCGTCGACGAAATCGGCACCGAAGCCGAAGCGCTCGCGTGCCGCACCATCGCCGAACGCGGCGTGCAACTCATCGGCACCGCGCACGGTCAGCTCTTGGAGAACTTGATCAAGAATCCGACGTTGACGGATTTGGTGGGTGGTATACAAACCGTCACGCTCGGTGACGACGAAGCGCGCGCGAGAGGATGTCAAAAATCCATCATGGAGCGCCAAGGTCCGCCGACGTTTCCAATTTTGATTGAAATGCACGAACGCAACATGTGGGTGGCGCACAACGTCGCCGAAAGCGTCGATGACGTGCTCAGTGGACATCGTCCGGTGGTGCAATTGCGAACGCGTGATTCGAAGAATGAAGTGTCGATTCATCGCACCGTGTACGACATGGATGTGAGCGTGGGGGCGTCAAACATTTCGCACACGCTGGGCGCGATGGGCGGCATCATCTCCCCGACGACGACGATTCGCAACTCGACGGATGACTCTGTTGATGATCCCTATGCCTGGGCCGCCAACATTGGTCGCGTGCCGGATAAGGATTTGAACATGATGGAGAATGACTTTCAAAAGAAGAAGCGCGGGAAGAAGACGCGCGTCAACGCATCGAGAACGCGTTAAACAAAGACAAGTTTTATTACAGTAGTACCAATATGCCCTCGTCCCGAACGTGCGACGGGAAATGTATCTACGCACGGTATACTTTTATTACGCGAAGAAAAGACCACCACAGTTTGTTGTATTGTAAGCTGTTGTTTTATCACAATCGCTGTCGCGTATATTTTGCAGTCGCCCGCTCGCCTATATCTAATACACAAGGGAGAACATCGCGTTAGCCTCGCCCGTACGCTTTGCGAAGGTCGGCGACTTGCGCTTTCGACATTTGCGCGGCAACCTCACCATCCAACACGGTGGCGTTTGCAAACGTTACTCCTTGTGATTCGCTGTAGGGAACATCTGAAGGTAAACCTTGAGCGTGAACGTCATCCACCGAGAGAGTGATGATGGATGGAACTTGGATTGGAATCACTTCGGGCGCGGCGACGCTGGCGGTTTTGCGCTTGGGCGTCGGTTTTGGCGGCGCCGATAGCTTGGAGCTCACAGTAGCCCAGCGCGTGAGGAAAGCCGTGAGCAAAGTTGATGCTGCGCGCTGTACTTTACGCTGTACTTCTTCGACTATAGCACGCGTTTTCTTGGCGCGCTCACCCGGGCCGAAACTCAACGAAATCACTGCCGAAAGACATCCGAGTTGAATGAAGCGCACGACGGCTCGCGTGAGCTTGTTCTTAGCTGGCACTTCCTCATCCTCGTCGGCTTCTGAGACGTCATCGAGGTCTGTGTATAAATTATTCCTCGTCGTCATTGATCGCACAGACCCTGCGACACTATAGCGTCTTTGAGCACCGGGCGCGCGCTGAGCGGCGGCACCGACGGGCCAACGCCTCGTCCCGTTGAGCGATGAGATGTCAGAGCGCGCACCAGGGGAGCTCGGAACGCTCGTTGGCATCAGTCTCGATTTCATTGGCGACAGTTGCGCGTCAAAAGCGTTCGGCGCTTGATCTTCTTCGACGCGTTTCTTTCCGTTGCCGATACGCGTCAACCGTCCGAGAATGTTAAACGGTGCGCCGAGAATGTTCACCGGCGCGAAGGCAGCAAATTTAGTCACCGCAAACGCGGCACCTATGGGCTTGAATAAAATACCAACCAAAGGTATGCCACTCCCTGAGCTACTCACTTTAAGGTCCATGTCAAATCCAACGTCGTTCGCTCGAGTGTACGCCGATTCGTAATCGTCGCCAAAGCGCTGGCGCACGCGCTCCCGCTCAGCGTCCACAACATTCAAACGCCCAGAAAACGCCCTATCGGTCGCATCAAGCACTTGTTCGAAAGCATGTGTCTGCTTTTCTAGCACCCGCTGCGCTTTAACGCGAAAAGCATCCTGTTCTTCGGCAGTCAGCGCACTTTCTTCCAACGCCGCGTTCAAATTTTTCCTCACAAACGCCGCCGACTCATCCTCGTACCGTTCCACCTTATACTCCATGCGTTCCATCGCCTTACGCGCGCTATCCTCCAGCTCGTCGCTCACCAACGCATCATACTTTCTCGCCGCACGTACGCCACGCATCGCTCTCGACGGCTCTCGACGCACTCCCGCGACGTACGCCTCAAACGCTTCGAAATCTTCCACACCATCCCCGTCGCTCTCTGAATCATACCTCGCCGTCCGCGATCGTCTCACCACCGCCGACCCCGTGATTGATTTCGCCGCTCGCGCGTCTCCACGCAACGCCGCCCACGCTTCATCCTCGCTGTCGTCGTACTCGCCGCTGCCGCCGCGCGCCGCGCCAATGTCAACCTCGCTGTCACCGCTCGCATCGGATGCGTACTCGCGTTCGAGCGCCATCATCGCACGCCTGCGCGCCGCCGGGGAGTCTCCATCGCGATCGGGGCTCACCACCGCGTCGTACCCGCTCAGCGCCGCATCGATCGCCGCGGTCGACGCGTTCATCGTCGCCGTAGCCCGCGTCTGCGAGTGGCGCGGGGAAAATTTCAAAATGCTGACCACCTGTCGCCACACGCTGCCGCGACGCGACGCGCGACCGACGCGCGGACGCGAGCAGATACGCGACAGAACGCGACGCGACGGCGATATGGCGCCGCTGAGCGAGAACGTCGGGCTCATCGCCGCGGTCACGGGCGTGGTCGTGGCGCAGGCGCTGAAGCCGTGCACGCACTTCGTGGCGAGCGGTGGGCGGTTTCGACCGGCGCTGGCGGTGTCGAGCGGTGGGTTTCCGTCGTCGCACAGCGCGTTCGTGACAGCGCTCGCCACGGGCGTGGGGGCGCAGAATGGGTTGGGTGACGGCGCGTTCGCGTGCTGCGTGGTAGTGGCCATGGTGGTGATGTACGACGCGATGGGCGTGCGGCGACAGGCTGGGTTTCACGCGAGCGCGATTAACTCGCTCGTGGCGGGGGTATATGGTACGCAATCGGGCTCTTCGTCGGGGTTGGGGGCGGCGAATTTAGATGTAGGCAATCACCCGGCAACGGACGTGGAAAGCGAAGGAGGAACGCCCAGAGCCGATACGTTGACGGATACGTTATTCGACGAGGGCTTTGAGGCATTCGTGAGGCGTTTGCAAGAGCGTCCTTTGCGGGAGCACATCGGCCACACGCCTGTCCAAGTCGTCGCGGGGGCGGTGACGGGAGTTGTCATCGGCATCGTGATTGGTCTAAGTATGGGCGAGGTGTAGGACGAGGCGTCGTCGTCGTTGTAAATATTTTAATAAACACGTGTGTGCTTTTCATATTTATCGCCTACGCTTTCTCAAACAAAACTATAACGAGCATCAAAACAATCATCACGAGCAAGAGATATATGCACATGATCGCCGCGCTGTTCTTTTGATGCTTCTCTGCCTTGACGAGCTCCTCACGGCCTTGTTCCACCGACGCCGCGACGGCTTCGCAGTTGTAATCTATGCGGTCTAAAATCGTCCCTTGATCGATGATGAGCGTCGAAAGATCTTTCATCACCGCGGCCAAATCTTGCACGGACTCTAAAATCTTCATCACCTCTCGGTCGCGCTCGATGCTCACCGTTTCGGCGCGGTTGAGCATTTCCATTTGCATCAAACCGCCGGCGCCACCGAAACTCTCTTCGCCACCGCCGCCACCTCTGCTAAACTGCGCAAAACCGTCAATACCCGCCGCACCCGGCCCACGGTCTTGCTGAGACTTTAATTTCTGCAAGTAATCCTTTTGCTGTCGTCTAAAATCCTGGGACAACTTGTTGAGCTCCATCGCGAGTTTGCGTTGGGCGTTGACGCGCACGCCAGCCTCGCCAGCCTCGCCAGTCGTCGTCACCGATCGCAGCGACGCATCGCATCGTTTAAACAGCTTTGTCACTTCCTTTGTCAATGCCTCGGCGACTATTTCCTCCCCTCCAACGTCGTCGAAATTCGGTAACAACGCCTTGGCGTGCGCCTCGCCCAGCGCCTTCAAGTTTTCCCTAATCCTCGCGATATCCCTCGACGCGTGCTCGCATCGCTCCACCCACACCGGCACCACATCACCACCGTGCGTCGGAATGTCCACCGCCAGCGCGTCATCGCTCCGAGGCCCGAGCGCGGCGTCGAGTAACCGACTCGTGCCGCGCCCGGCGTTTCCGAGATCGAACCCCGACGACGACGACGCCGACGTCGACGCCCCCGCGTGCGCGTGCGTGCGGTGACGCACGTACGCCGACGTGAGATTCCTATGCGCGCCCACCACCGCACCGCTCGACATGTCACGCCGTCGCGTCGCGCAGTGCCGTCGGCCTCGGCAGTGGTGGGCACGACATCAAACGGCTTTTTGCAACGTCGGCGTTGACGCCACTTTCGCACGCGTCGACGCGCGCGCACGATCGCGCGTTCGCGCGCACGATGTCCGCGAACGACGTCGCCATCGCGCTGGCGGTGAATACCGCGGTATGGGTCGACGCCGCGCGCGTTGAGGCGCCAGACGCGCGCGCGCAACGAGATGATGATGACGCGCGTGGTTGCGTCGAAGTCGTCGGTGGTCGCGTGCCTGGCGTCGTCGTCGCCGTGGACGTCGATGCCGATGCGGTGGACGTGGACGTGCGTCCGTATGCCGCGCGTGCGGTGCGCGTGCGGTGCGGTGAGTGCTTGCTTCGCGACGTCGTGGTGCAGGAAGACATGGTGAAGCTCAACCACTTGCACGAAGTCGGCGTGTTGGATAATTTGAAGCGACGATACGCGATGGATGACATTTACACGTATACGGGAGCGATTTTAATCGCGGTGAATCCATTTAAAGCGATGGGGCACTTGTATGACGAACACATGATGGGGATGTATAGAGGCGGGAAACTTGGGGATTTGAGTCCGCACGTGTACGCGGTGGCGGATTGCGCATACGACGCGTTGCGCGCGGAGAACGTTTCACAAAGTATACTTGTGAGTGGGGAGTCTGGGGCGGGGAAGACGGAGACGGCTAAATTAATCATGCAGTACATCGCGCATACGTCGAGTTCAGCGATGAGTGGGGGAGATGATGGACAGAAATCGACGCAGGATAAAGTTCTAGACAGCAATCCGCTGTTGGAGGCGTTTGGCAACGCGAAGACGTCTCGAAACGACAACAGTAGTCGATTTGGAAAGTACGTTGAGATGCAATTCGACGCAGATCATCGTATAAGTGGTGCTGCTATTCGAACGTACTTGCTCGAGCGCAGTCGAGTGGTGAAGACGAACGACCCGGAGAGAAATTTTCATATATTTTATCAGCTGTGCGCAGGCGCCGACGACGAAGACAGAAAGGCTTGGCGATTGAAAGATGCATCACATTACCATTACACGAATCAGAGTGCGTGCTTCGAACTCGAAGGCGTTGATAACGCGGAAGAGTACAAGCGCACCGTTCGAGCGATGCGTGGCGTGGGTATATCTGAGGCTGAAGAAAAGAACATGATGAGCGTCGTCGCTGGTATTTTACATTTGGGCAACGTTCAATTCATCGATCAAGGGGACGCCGCTGATGAAGGATGTGTGCTCGCCGATGATGCGGCTAAAGCCGCTCTAGGCGATGCGGCCGCTGTTCTCAAAGTCGGCGTTGCCGCTCTCGAACAATCTCTTCGCACGCGGCGCATAGTTCTCGCAGATGAGGTGATTTATAAGCCGCTCCCGGCGGCGGAGGCGACGCACTCGCGAGACGCCTTGGCGAAGAGTTTGTATTCAAAGCTGTTTGACGCGCTCGTTGAGCGCATTAATGCAAGCATTGGGCAGGATGCGAACAGTGTTGCATTTATTGGCGTGTTGGATATTTACGGCTTTGAAAGCTTTGCGGTCAACTCTTTCGAGCAGTTTTGCATCAACTTTGCAAATGAAAAGCTGCAGCAACATTTCAATCAACACGTGTTCAAGACGGAACAAGAAGAGTACGAAAAGGAAGGTATCGATTGGTCATATATTGAATTTGTCGATAATCAAGACATGCTCGATGTCATCGAGCGTCGTGCGAATGGAATCATCTCATTGCTTGATGAATCGTGCATGCTCGCGTCAACGACGGATGAGCAATTTGTTCAAAAGCTTTATTCGGGTCTTAAAGATGAGCCGCGTTTCAGCAAGCCCAAAGTCTCGCAAAGTGCGTTTACGCTTTCACACTATGCGGGCGAAGTGACGTACGAAAGTGCAACTTTCCTCGATAAAAATAAGGATTTTGTGGTGCAGCAGCACGAAGAGTTGTTGGCAAAGAGCGAGCGAGGGGTCGTCGCGGAGATGTTTACGACGTCTGCGACGTCTACATCAAGCCGATCATCCACAAAGTTAAGTTCGGTCAGTACACGGTTCAAAACGCAGCTAGGAGAGCTCATGGCTAAGCTGAACGTCACGGAACCGCATTACATCCGATGTATCAAGCCCAATACCGCGTCCAAGCCATCGAGTTTTGAAAGTTCAAACGTTTTACAACAACTTCGATGCGGAGGAGTGTTGGAAGCTGTGCGTATTTCTTGCGCCGGTTATCCTTCGCGCAAGCCTGTTGAGATGTTCCTCGCGAGATACGGTTTACTCGCGCCCGACATGGCATCGTTGTTCTTTGAAGGAAGCGAACGCGAAGCGCTCAAAGGAATTTTGTCTGCCGCTCATGTTACAGGCTGGCAGATTGGTAAGACAAAAGTGTTCTTGCGCGCGGGACAAATGGCAATCTTGGATGTTCTTCGTCAGCAAAAGTTGAACGCGGCCGCTACCGAAATTCAACGACGTGCTCGCGCTTTTGTGAAGCGCAAACAGTATCAAGATTTACGTTCGGCGTCCATCAAGGTTGCCGCCATGGCTCGTGGGATGATTGCGCGTAAGCTAGTTCGGACCATGCGTCAAGAAATCGCAGCTGTACGAATTCAAACTGCATTTCGAGCTATTCGTGACCGCGTCAAGTACGCACGTACTAAGGAAGCTGCGGTGAAACTGCAAGCTATTGTCCGCGGCGCTCGCGCGCGGCAGATACTCAGAGAGACGCGTGCCATGGAAGCAAAGACGAATGACGCGGCGAGAAAAATCCAATCCAACTGGCGCGGCAAGAAGGCTCGAAAAGAGTTTGCGATAGTTAAGCAGAAAGCTCGCGAGACTGGAGCATTACTTGAGGCGAAGTCGGCCCTTGAACGTCAACTTGATTCGGAACGTTCACGTACGGCGATGGAACAACGCGCACGCCAGGACGACCAAATCAGGTTTTCCCAAATAGAAAGGGATCTCAACGTACGAGTCAAAGATTTAGAGGCTGCATTGATGCAATCTAAAGCGCAGATTGTTGAAGTTGAGCGCGAGTCACGTGTTGCAAAAGATGAGACGGCGTCAGAGATTGTCGAATTGAAATCTCGCGTTGAAAAAGCGCTTTTAGACGTTGATGCAGCGATTCGCGAGCGCGATACCGTCGCTACTGAATCCGCAAGCGCTCTTGAGACGTTGAATTCGCGGATTGATGAAGAACTCGCTTTGAATGCAAAATTGCAGACCGAGATTGAATGTTTGTCACGCGAGCGAGATGCGTTGACGCAAGCATTGGAAGAGGCACGAATGCACGGCGGTATTATTGGCAAAGAAAACGAGTCCGAGCATGAACGTGGTATGTCGTCATACTCGACGCCTACGAAGACGCCTACGACAAGCCGCTTTACTGGTATCTTAAGCCCGCTGATGTCGCCATCAACCGAATTGAACACGCCTGAAACACCTTTGACACCAAATGGTGATGACGCAGCCGCGGCGCTTGAACGTGAGCAGGCTGAACTCGATGCTCGCAAGGCCAAACTAGAGCAAATGAGAAGCCATAACGATTACTCTGTGCTTTTGACATTTATTGAGCACCATGCACTGCGAGATGCAGGGTTCATGGAAAACGGTACGCCAGTATTGGCTTGCATCATTTTCAGATGCCTACTAAAGTGGGGTACGTTTGAGGCCGAGAGAACATCTCTGTTCGACAAAATCAATGACAGTATGAACTTAAGTCTAGAACGAGCCCCCGAAGATTACGTTCTGTTGACGTACTGGCTCAGCAACGCCTTCACGCTGCTTAATCTCTTGCACCGAACGCTCAAGAGTTCTAGTTCAAATAGCAAAGCGAATCGCAGAAAGAGCTCAACGTTTTTGCTCGATCGCATGGCTTCGCGATTTAGATCATCATCGACGCCAGTCGCGTCTTCACCAGGTGTCAAAGGTGTGGAGCAAATCAACGCAAAGTATCCCGCTTTCTTGTTCAAACAACAGTTGGCTGCATTTGTTGAAAAAGTGTACGGCATGTTGAGAGATCACATGAAGAAGGACATGTCAAAAGCCCTTGCTGAGTGCATCCAAGCACCAAGGCCCAATCGTTCCAATAGCGCTAAAGCGCCGAAACTGAGCGAAAGCTGGACAGTAATTATCGAAACTCTTGATAAGTGCCAGAAAGCGATGGCGAGCAGCTATGTACCGCGAGAGTTGGAGAAACCTTTCTTTGTGCAAGTGTTCTGCTTCATTAATGTTCAAATGTTCAACGCTCTTCTACTGCGACGCGAATGCTGTTCATTCTCAAACGGTGAATACATCAAGATGGGACTTGCAACCTTAGAGGAATGGAGTATACAATCAAACAATGTCGTTAGCGAGGAAGCGTGGGAGGAGTTGCGGTTCATTCGACAAGCAGTACAGCTGTTGGTGATTGATCACAAACCGAAGAAAACTCTCAACGAGCTTTCACTAGAGCTGTGCCCACAGCTTACTATACAACAGCTATACCGAATCAGCACAATGTACTGGGATGATAAGTTTGGTACTGAAACAGTGAGCAGCGACGTCCTCGTCGACATGAAAGCTCAAATGACGCAAGATTCCAACACGCAGAAGAATTCGTTCTTGCTCGATGACGACAGCTCTGTGCAATTCAGCGTGGATGCTGTCGCTGGGCATGATCTCGAGGTGCAACTCTCGGGCTTCAGCGTGCCGGAGACAATGCTCAATAATCCATCTTTCGCTTTTCTCGTTTGCGATCCAGCGCAACAATGAACGGATTTTGAACTGAGCTCCGAAATGTAATTTTACACGAACTTTGATTATACTTATTAAACGTCCACGCAGTCGACAATATTATTATGTTTTGTGAACTACTCTTCATGCGTTGTCAGGCGAGGTGGCCCGAGGTTAGCCATTGGAGACCGCGGTGCGCCCGACGGTGGCGGCGCCGGCGTCCTACCGCCAGAGTGCGAAATATCAGAATCCATTATTTCAGAAAGAACCATGGCAAATTTAGCAGCATCGCCAGCGCGAACACGCATCTCCATCGAGCCTTCGCCGCCGCTCTTATCTTTGAATTTGAAAATCGTTGTTTGGAACTCCGTATACGATTGACCGCCGTGAACAGATTTATCGAGCCCGTGGCTCTCCAACTCTTGGCTCACTCTGAGCATGTCAAACCTCTGCAAGGTGAACAATACGATAAGCACACATGCAGAAACCCAGCCTATTATGGCAAGAATGTAAACAATCATGGCAGCGAAAACGTTGCCACCATTTTTACATCCGTAGAATAAACCGCACGCGTTGTAGTCGTCGCCAAAAAATTGGTGCAAGTTGGTCTGCGTGCTGAGCAGCGCGCTACCAAACAAGCCGAGCGCGCCACCGCCGAGATGAATTGCCACGGCATCGACGACGTCATCGAGACGATGTTTTACCATCAAATCAGAAATCCATACGTACACGAGTCCCGAGAGCACGCCAATTGTAAGCGCATTCGGTATCGCTACGTAAGCGCACGGCGCGGAACTCGCAACGAGCCCGGTGAGCACGCCGTTAATCATTCTCACCGGTCGAATCGCGGTTTTGTCTCTGTACCAATCGACCACCACCGTGGTTGCGCCTCCCATCGCCGCGCAAAGCGTGGTTATGATGGCGATTCTCGATACTATAATCAAATGATCATTCGCCAAAGTTCGCACACTTCCACAGTTAAACCCGTACCAACCGTACCACATAAACAACCCGCCAGCGATTTGAAACACTGGACTCTGCTGTGGCATCGAGCTCTGCGAGTTATTGCGCCCGTGCTCGAATCGCCCGATACGAGGGCCAACCATATACACCGACCACAACGCCGCCAAGCCGCCAACCATGTGCACCACGCCCCCTCCCGCGTAGTCGAGCGCCCCGACGTCGAAAACCGCGCTCCCGCCCTCGCGCGCCGGATTAGCCCACCCCGTCGTCGCCCACGGCCAGTGCGCGACGACCGGAAATATCACCCCCGCCATCGCCGCACTCATAATCGCATACGATTGAAACGGAAACCGTTCCGCCACCGCACCCGACACAATCGTCGCGCTCGTCGCCGCAAACGCAAACGAGAAAAACGCGTGCGCGTGCGCCCTCGCCGACGTCTCCACCACGCTCGACGAAAACACCGACGACGTCAACGCGAACCCATCGCGCCCGGCAAACCCATGTTCACTCTCCCCATTCGATAACCCGTACCCAAACAAGTAAAACACCACCGACGTCACGCACAAGTCCAGTAAATTCTTCAACAAAATGTTCTTCGTGTTCCGAATGCTCACGCTCCCAACTTCGAGCAAGGTGAACCCAATCTGCATGGAGAACACCAGGGTGGCGCAATACAGGGTGAACACCACATCCACGGTCTCGTCGTCCACCATCGCGCGGCGCAGCCTCGGCGCCTTGCGCGACCTCTCCTGCGCCAACCTCTGAGGGGGTGCCGGTGCGCCCAAAAAGCGCTTTTTTTCGCTGGCGGCGGATCGCGAGATCGCGATCGAGATCTTCGGACATTCGGCGTTATGGGGGGCCATGCGGTGCGGTCGCGATCGATGGCATCGCGGCGCGCGATCGATGCGAGGAGTCGATCAAACGCACGCGCGATCGATGCGTGGTATCGATCGAGCGAGCGCACGCGCGGGGTCGGGTCGTCGGCGTCGGCGTCGGCGTCGGCGTCGGCGTCGGCGTCGGCGCGCGGTGCGCGGCAGAGCGCGGTGCGCGGCGCGCGGTGCGCGGCGAAGGTGCGCGGTATGCGTCGCGTGGTGTGCGTCGCGGAAAAGCCGAGTTTAGCGCACGCCATCGCGCGCGCGTTGGCGAATGATGACGGCGGAGAGGGCGATGGGTCGTTGCGCACCCGACGCGGGGGGGCGACGGATGTGCACGAATTCACGCGCCCGTTCGATGGTTTAGGCGCGTGTGCGTGGCGCGTGACGTCAGTGACTGGACACGTGATGTCGGTGGAGTTTCCTGAGCGATATGCGAATTGGGATCAGTGCGATCCGGGGGAGTTGTTCGCGGCGCGCGTGGTGAAGCGGGCGGATGGACGCGTGGCGAGGCACTTGGAAACCGAGGCGAAAGGATGTGATGTGTTGATTTTGTGGCTTGATTGCGATAGAGAGGGGGAGAATATATGTTTTGAAGTCATCGAGGCGTGTGGACGCGTGGGTAAGGTGTTGAGGGCGAAATTTAGTGCGGTGACAAAGGATTCGGTTGAACGCGCGCTGCGGACGTTGATTGAACCAAACATCAACGAAGCGCTCGCGGTGGATGCGAGGCAAGAGTTAGATCTTAAGATGGGTGTGGCGTTTACGAGGTTTCAGACGCAGTATTTTTTGAACAAGTATGATCGCTTGGATGCGCGTGTGGTATCGTATGGTCCGTGTCAGACGCCGACGCTCGGCTTTTGCGTCGAACGTCATTTGGAAATTATTCGTCACGTACCAGAGCCGTATTGGGTGCTTGATGTGGCAATTTCGCGCGATGATGATGGCGATGACGTAGTTCTCGCGTGGTCTAGGTCGAGAATATTTGATGAGCTCGCGGCGCGCGTCTTCTTACAACTCGTCCACGACGCTGTGCGCCTGCGCGTCGTCGCCATCGATGTCAAGGAGGAGAAACGAGTTCGACCGAGTGGTTTGAACACGGTAGAGATGCTCAAAACGGCGTCGGCAGGACTTGGGATGGGTGCCCATCGCGCGATGCAAGTCGCCGAGCGTCTATACATGGCTGGTCACATTTCATATCCTAGAACAGAGAGCACGGCATATCCGCGAGGATTTGAGCTCAAGGAGACACTCGGCATCCAAAAGTCGCATCCAACGTACGGTGTGTTCGTCTCGCGACTTCTCGACGACGGTGCGTTTACCGCGCCGCGACGTGGAATTGACGTGGGTGACCATCCACCAATTACCCCCATGCGAGCGAGCACCGAGGACCAAGTCGGCGGCGGCGAAGCGTGGCGACTGTACGATTTTATCGCACGACACTTTATTGCGAGTGTATCTCCAGACTGTGAGTACGAGACGCAAACTGCGAGATTTGACGCCAATGGAGAATCATTTTCAGCGCAAGGTGTACGCGTTATCACGCATGGATGGACGGAAATCATGCCTCGTCGAATGATTAAAGACTGCCCGCTACCTACATGTGTTGTCCCGGGTGCAAACGTGGAGATGAAATCTGTACGTTTACGCAGCGAGATGACGGCACCTCCGGGGTACTTGACGGAAAGCGAGTTGATTGGTATCATGGAAAAGAATGGCATCGGTACTGATGCATCGATTCCGACACACATAAACAACATTCAAGTTCGCAAGTATGTGGACATCGAGAAGGGTCGCCGTATGGTGCCAACACAACTTGGTATCACGCTCGTACAAGGATATTATGCCATCGACGCCGAGCTCGTGCTTCCAACAGTGCGTCGCCACGTTGAGCAGCAGCTAGATCTCGTGGCGAAGGGTGAAGCGCCGTACGAGGGCGTGGTCAGTCACACGCTTGCACAAATGTTTGACAAGTTCAACTTTTTCACAACAAACATCGCGGCGATGGATGCTTTATTTGAAGCATCCTTTTCGCACACGACCACGGAGTCGACGCCTTACTCAAAGTGTGGACGGTGTCTGAGGTATTTAAAGCTCGTCGGCGCAAGTGGACGAATACAGCGCCTGTACTGTCCTATGGAGGAAGTCGTATACGAGCTCCCAATCGGCGGCGCGTTCAAACAGTTCAATGGCAAGACATGCGCGCTATGCGGATTTGAGCTTTTGATTTTTACCGTCAAGGGAACGGGAAGGAATTTTCCTTTGTGTCCGTTCTGTTTTAACCACCCGCCGTACGAAGGGAGTCCGCGAGTCAAGGCAATGTTGCGTGGCTCGCCTCATCCGTGCACGCATCCCGTCGCCGACGCCCTCGCGGTGTGTCCTTGTCCGGAGTGTCCACCAGATAGAGGATCGATGGTCATGCTCGATCCAACGTCAGGATACAAATTACATTGCTCGACATGCGACGTTTTAATGAAGCTCCCGGCGAGTATTCGCAAGGTGAACGTCAGCGAGGACGCCGAGTGCGCGGCGTGCCAAGCAAAATGTTTAGACCTCGAATACTTTAGTGGCGATAAGAATTTAGCATGCTTGGCTTGCGAAGACGAACTTAGCGAGGGAACGAAACTTGTACATAGTAGAAACACCTCGTCCAATGGACGCGGTCGCGGTCGCGGTCGTGGTCGTGGCGGTCGAGGAGGCGGTCGAGGACGAGGAGACGAGAGTCGATGATACGGTGGCGGCGGCGCCAGTCAGTGTGCCCCCAAACTAGCTTAGCGCGCGCGGAGACGGTGAATTGTTTGAAACAAGTTTGGTATTAGCAAAACTACGCCGAATTCAATAGATGATTGATTTTCTAAAATTCTTTCCACCCACAGTCATCGACTCAACTTCGCTCAGCGCCAAGCCTTAATATTCCTACTAGTTGAAAGAGAGCTAATGACGACACGAATCTTACGCGGCCAAGGCCTTCTTGACGAGGGCAGAACGCTTCGTACGCGCAACCGCAACCTTGAATCGCTCAAAGTCGGTGAGGTTGGCGCGCGCATCTTGGCGCGCAATCTTCTTGCCCCACGCGCTTGCCGCCCATTTGCCCGCAACGTCCGCGCTCTTCATCGCCGCTTCGAGCGCGGCGCCATCGCAAGCGCGCTCGATGTCGACCTTCAAGTCGGTAATCGCCACACGGCGGAGACTGATCACATCACGCTTCACGCCCGGGGCGTCAACGAGCACCTATATTATACGAAAAACGACGTTGGTCAGTACTCGCTTTCGCCGTCGCAGTCTCTCCTCGCGCTCGCGCCCACAAACCCCTCGCAGACACCATCCCACGCGCATGAAACCCTCGCCCGCGTGCGCATGGACGCTTAAAAAATATCATCCGCATCAACCCATCGCACGCACGCGCACATATTCCCGTCGCCCGCGCGCACAGCCCCGCCCACGCGCCGCGCCCCGACTTTAGGGTCTGGCGTGACCCTAGCCTCAATCATCCCGCCGGCCGTCGCGCGTCGCTCGACCATCACACGTACCCGGTTCTGGTCAATGATATCAACAATCACCAAAAGCTTGCCGTAGCGCTTATCCGCCTTCAAGTTGCACAACGCAACGCGGCCGATTTCGATATTTCTCTGCGCGCGCGACACACATCCATCGACATTTCGGGGTCAGTCTCCACGCGATGATCCCGACGCGGGTCACGTCGTCGTCGTCGTCGTCACCCCGCGAACGCGAACGACATCGACGTCTCTCGTGCGCGGCGACGCAACGCATCGAATGGAATGCGCATCGATCGACGCACGTTGAAAGGCATGGGGTCTAATGCGTCGGAAAGAGGCGTCGCGGCGTCGCGAGGCGCGCGCGCACACCGTGATGGCATGAGGGCTTCGCGCGCGCGAGTTCACCGCAACGCGTGGACCGCTACTGGGGTGGGGTGTTCGGACTTTCGGCGATGTTCGGACTTTCGGCGTTTTGGAGCGACGAACACGATGGACCTCTGTATTCATTCATTCTTTCATTCATTCGCCCGTCGTCGTCGCGCGCGATGCGTCGTGGACGCCGACGGCGATGGGGATTGCGAGCGTTCACCGCGGTGTTCACCGCGGTGTTCACCGCGGGGGCGTTTGCCGGGGTGAGAGGCGATGCGTTCGCGCGGGATTCGCGCGGGACATTTGGCGCGGGGCGCGCGCGAGAGGCACCGTCGGGGGAGGTCAAAGAGGCGGCGCGCGCGGGAGAGGCGCTTCGTTGGGTCGTGGAGTCGCCGTGTGATGTGTATTCGAAGTCTTTCGCGGTGGAGTCGGGGGAGGTGCTTCGTAGGGTGACGGTGGGTGCGAGCGAGCGCGCGTGCGCGAGAGAGCGCGCGAGAGAGAGCGGCGCGGATTCGCAGGCGTGCGCGGCGTATAAGGATGTGGTTGCGAAGATAAAGACGATGTCGCGAGATGATGTTATTACGACTTTGCGGTTGGTGCTGCATGAGGCGTGTCAGAGCGCGGCGATGGAGTTGTCGGATCCTGAGAAGAGGTCGGCGGCGGAGGCGGAGGAGTTTGTTAAAGACGCCGTTCGACGGTCGGCGGAGGAGGAAGCGACGGCGGGGAAGTCTAGCGCGAACCCGTGGGGGTCGAACGAGGAAATTTTAGCTAGGCAGCGCGAGGAAAAGCTCGCAAAAGATGAAGAACGCACGACAGGGCGTGGGATTTGGGGTTGGTCTCGAGACGTCGCTCAATTTCGTGAGTTTAGCGACGCGTTTGGAGACACGTTAAGCAGAGATTCCATCCAGGTGCAAGAGAGGAACGCGTTGATGGATATTTATAGAAGAACGAATGGTGCGAACTGGCGTCGACGCGATCGGTGGATGTCGGCAAAGTCTTATTGCACTTGGTATGGTGTGACGTGTCAGGACGCCGACGCCGGCGTGACGTTTGTAGATTTACGCGACAACAACTTGAGAGGTGATATGCCTCAAGCGATTGACGAGTTGCGCATGTTGCAAGGTATTGACATGTCACATAATCGCCTTGAAGGGCGTTTGAGCCCGATGATTGGCGAGCTCAAAGCGTTGCGGTACTTGCTCGTACGCTCCAATGAGCTCTACTCAAACATTCCCGCCGGCGTATTTCGCAAGGATTCTGGGCTGGTGCATGTGGATTTGAGCGATAACATGCTTTCAGGGGCGATTCCACAGGAAGAGTTTATGAATTTGCACAATCTCCGCATGTTCAACGTGTCCGTGAACAGCCTCAGTGGAGTTCTTCCAGATGTTTCAAAACTTCCAATGTTGGAGGTGTTCTCGGCGTCGACGAATTCGCTCCGAGGCGAGTTACCACATTTTGAACGCGATTCAAACATGCGCTTCTTCGATGTGAGCAAAAACTTGATGCATGGGACCATACCACCTTTACATGTGCAAATGCCATGGGTGTTGTTTGACGTTTCAGGCAATTCCTTATCGGGCGAGCTGCTGCCGGTTGAATTTCCGCGCACGCTTCGCGTCTTCTCTGTAGGAAACAACAATTTGAATGGCTCAATTCCCTTAACGTTTGGCAAGCTTCCATACGTCGAACACTTGGACTTTTCTTCAAACAAGTTCACTGGGATGTTGCCATCGACGGTGATGCGTAAACCAAGTCTTCGGTATTTCAACGCGTCGCGAAACACGCTCGAAGGCGAATTGCCGCAAAGTTTCTACCAAGGCGAGAAGGAAAGATCCGCCATGAAACTCTCCGAGCTTGACGTCAGTCACAACCGCCTCACGGGAGAACTTCCGCGGGCTCTAGTTGAACTCGAAAATATCCGAGTCATCAACGTCGCGTATAACAAGCTCGCCGGAGAACTCCCGTCAGAGCACTGGTCCACGCGCAACCTCATTCGGCTCGACGTCAAAGCCAACGCGTTCACGGGTCGCGTTCCACCCTCCCTTGCCACCGCTCGCAAGCTCGAATACCTTGATTTGAGCCAAAACCGATTCACGTCAAGAATCGACCTGAACGTGCTGACCATTCCCACGCTCACGCACCTCGACGTCGCCGGAAACGACTTTGATTGGACCAACGTCGCCAAAGCCGGCGCGTCCTCGCCCGCCGCCGCGCGCGCGCGTCAAGACCCATCTCGCGCCATCAAACCCCCGCGCGCGGATGAATTATAAAATCACGCACCATACCGCTCACCTCTTCTAGTCCCGCGTGCGCCTCGTGCGTTAGCCACTGCGCGCCTTGTAATATACGCGTAACATACGAACCCGCGCGCGTTCGGCGCCTTACCCTACGCGAGGACAAAAAGATCACCATGGATTGATTGATTGATTGCTCGCGCGCCCCGACACACCGCGACGCGGCGCAACGCCAGGGCGCCACCAACCATGGTTCGCGTCGTGCATCAAGGCAAATACACGAAGAACATCTCCAAGAACCTTCCTCACGCCGGCACGACGAACGACGACGACGACGACGACGAGGAAGAGGAGGAGGATTCTCGACGTCGCGAATCTGGAAGCGACGACGACGCCGGCGACGGTGCTGGGGACGACGACGACGAGGATGAGGACGACGACGATGAGGAGGATGAGGACGACGACGACGACGACGACGACGACGACGCGAGCGAGGAAGGCATCGCGTTGAAACCAAAACCAAAACCGAAACGAAACCGCTTCGTGGACGACGTCGCCGAGGAAGACGACGACGACGATGACGGTGGGAAGAAGCGTAAGACGAAGAAGGCAAAGAAAGGTGGACAGCTTCGTTCTGAGTTTATCGATGACATGGCGGATGTGAATGATGAGGATGATGACGAGGAGGACGAGGGCGACGAGGAGGATGATTTGGATGACGCCGAGCGGGAGACGATTCAACGGGAAATGGATTCTCGGTTGCACGCGCGTATGGAGAATCAAGGTCAATTTGAACGCATGGAGAACGAAGAGGAGCTTGAAGCGATGATCAAGGAACGTTATGCGCAACCGGTATACCGACATACCGATAGCGGACGAGCGCAGTTGGATGAGAACGTAGATCAGCAGGCTTTGCACCCTACCGTGCGCGATCCTAAGCTTTGGCTCGTCACCGTGAAGCTTGGAAAAGAACGCGAGACGGTTGTGTGTTTGATGCAAAAGATGATCAACTTACGCAAGCAAGGTAAGCCTCCGATGCCGATCTTGTCGTCGATTACGCAAGATCACTTGAAGGGATACATTTACGTGGAAGCGGAACGTGAAGACCAAGTGCGTAAAGCTTTACAAGGGATGCGACACGTATATCACGGCAAACCGGTTCGTCTCGTACCAATTGCAGAAATGGTTGACTCTATCAGCGTGACGAAGAAGGAGGTTGAGGTTGTCAAGCTCGACTCTTGGGTGCGCATGCGCACCGGTGTGTACAAGGGAGACTTGGCCCAAGTCACCGATGTAAACTACGCCGACAACCAGTGCACGGTGAAACTCGTGCCACGCATCGATTACCAACACCTTGCCGACAAGGAGTCTGGCGCGGCCAAGGGCAAGGCGAAGTCGCAAGTGCGCCCGCCGGCGCGTTTGTTTTCCGAAGGAGAGGCCAAGCGTTTGAACCTTACATTCGAAAAGGGCCGCTTCGACCGGGCGATTAATGACTACGTTGACGTTTTATGCGGCACGACTAAGATTCGTGACGGCTATCACATGAAGACATGCTCTTTGGCGACTGTGAAATTGGCTGATACGCCGACGTTGGACGAGTTGCAAAAATTCGCCGTCGGCGACGCCGGCGACGAAGAGAACGCTGGTGGTGCCGGTGGCTCCTTGGCGGCGTTGACGCAAGCCATTGGTGTACGTAAAACGGACCTTAAGTTCATGCCGGGTGATCAAGTCATCGTCGTTGAAGGTGATTTGCGAAACCTTGAAGGTGTCATCGAACGCATCGCCCCCGACGGACGCGTCGTCGTGAACCCTTCGCACAAGGAATTGAATGAGCTTTTGACTTTCAAGCCGGAACAGCTTCGCAAATACTTCAAGACTGGTTCTACTGTTCGCGTGTTGCACGGTAAACACGAAGGCGTCGTGGGTATGGTGGTGAAGGTTGAAGGCGACATCGCGCATATCTTTTCCACCGTCAGCAACGAAGAGTTCCAAGTCTTCATGCACGACCTCGCTGACAGCGACGAAAATACGCAACGCATCGATACTCTCGGCGAATATGCTCTGCATGATTTAGCCATGCTCGATGGTTCCGAAGTTGGTTGCATCGTTCGCGTCGAGAAGGATGTCGCATTCGTGATGACCAACGCGGGTACGCCTGAACGTCCCGAAGTGAGACCGTTGAAGCTCCAAGATTTGAAGAAGAAGATGTTCAGCCGTAACATCTCCGCTCAAGACGTACACATGGATACCATCGATCCCGGTTCGATGGTTCGCATCATAGATGGCGTGTACAAAGACATCACGGGAACGGTTGAGCACATTTACAAGGGAACGCTTTGGATTCGCGCGAGACACGTCAAGGAACACGGAGGTATTGTGTGCATTCGCGCGCGTAATTGCACAGTGCATGGTGGTAAGGGCTCTACTGGTGGTGGTCTCGCTGCACAGATGATGTCTAGCTCCGGGTTGGCCCCCAAGTCTCCCGGTCACGCTCTTCTTCAAAGCTCGTTCACGAGTGGTATCCGTGCCGAGTTGATGTCTCCGCGTCACCAAGAGATGAGAGCGGCGCCTCAACGCGGGTCGTTTGGTGGTCCTCGTGGCGCTCGTCGCGACGATAGCTTGATTGGTCAAACGAAGAAGATTCGCGCGGGTGTTTACAAAGGATACATCGGTCGAATTGTGGATGCGACAGACACTACCGTTCGTGTTGAACTTCAAGCGCAAGCGCGCACTGTCACGGTGCAGCGCGAGCATTTGGATGTGCCTCAAGTCGCGGCGGCGCGCGATGCCTACGCGGCTCCTCGCGCGTACAACGCGTACGATGCTCCAGGTTCGCGCACACCGGCGCATTACCCTATGACTCCGGCGCATGGCGGTGGTATGACCCCGATGCATGGCAGCATGACGCCTGCGCGAGAGCAAGCGTGGAACCCGACGGCGACGCCCGCGCACATTCCGAGCGACTGGGCACCGACGTCTACGGCGGGTACGGGTTGGGGCGCCACGCCCGGAGCTGGTGGCGGGTACGCCCCGAGCTCGTACGGCGATGCCGCCGGACTCGCTGGTCCGACACCGGGCGGATACGGTCCGACGCCAGGTGCAGGAGGCCCCACACCCGGCTACGGCGTCACGCCTGGCGGCTATGGCGTCACGCCCGGCGGCTACGGCGTCACTCCGGGTGGCTTCGATGCACCGGCTGATGACGTCCAAGCGAATGAACCCGCGGTTTCGATCCCAGATGATTACAGCGGTGTGTTCATCCCCGGCGTTGTCGTTCGTTTGTCGAATGGTTCGCAAGGCTACGTCGTCTCCGTCGGACCGGCCGGGTCGAGCTTCAAGGTTAAGATTGGCGCCACGCGCTTGCGCGACGGCGTAGAGGTTTTAGAATCCGTCTCCAAGGCGTCCGAAGTTGTATCGGTGAAGGAGGACGAATTAACCGCGATCAAGCCCGAGAAGAAGGATCACATCATAGTCACGACGGCCTCTGGGGAGGAAACGCAGCGCGGAGAAACTGGCGAATTGTTATCCGTCGACGGCATCGACGGCGTCGTTCGTCTCTACTCCACGGGCGATGTTGTCATTTTAGACATGGGCTTGCTCGCTAGATACTGGCAAGCTTAGAAAAATACATTTGCAAAATCTAATGATCTCTAACATGTTGTCAAATATTCTTTGACCAACTACCATACTACTTTACGCCTCCTAAAATTTTTGCGCAGCCAATGTCGGATTGCATGCACGACGTATACGTCTGCCGTTGCAACTTCACCAACCCGCCGACGACTGGGGAGTTTTCAGTGATAGCTCCATCGGCGAGATAATCGCGGTGATAAATGATTGTATCAGAATCAGGCTTAAACTTCAACGTCGAAATGCCCGATAAATTACGCAACGGCCCCGTGGACAACAACATGTCGAGCGACCACGTCGCGACGTACGAATCCGCCGCGCACGTCTCCTCCTTCACCGTCAAAAACTGCCGAGAAAAATCAAACTGATTACGCAAATACCGCTCCATTTGTTTCTTCCCGCGCACTTCAGTCAACCCAGGCCCGTCGACATAATAAAACTCATCATCATAGTTGTTCAAGCACCCTTCGCGCCAGTTGTCCTGGTTACACGTCATCACCTCTCGAGCCTTTTTCAACCGACTCTCACTCAGCGTCCCATTCGCGCACGACGCGCTCGCGGGCGCACCCGTCGTACCAGTAAACGCCGACCCACCATTTAACGACGACGACGACGACGACGACGCGCCGACGGCAGATAACATCGTCGCGGCTACGCCAAACGCCACGACGCTCCGCCCGAGCGCCGCGAACGCGCCATCCACGCTCGACGTCGCCACCGCCCCCGCGCGCACCACCGCGCGGTCACCGTCTAAAACACCGCCACCACCATCACTACCAACATTCGCACGCGCGTCCGCGTCCACCGCCGCCGCACCATCGCCCGCGCCCGCGCGCGCCTCCTGAACCTCCCTCGTCGTCGCCCGCGCCCCGAGCTCACCCGCGCGCGCGCGCCGCACCGCACCGCCGCGCGCGCGCCCGCGCGCCCCGCACCCCCACACGTCGCTCCGCACCGCCCCCGGCGCTGCGCCCGTCGTCGCGCGCATATCCACCGCGGAGTCGCGCACTGAGCACCGACGCAAAAGCGTCGAGAGTGGATAACGACAATCAATCGCGCGGCATATCGCGACGCACGGCACGCCCGTCGACGCACGGACGCGAATCGAAACGTTAAGAAAGCATGCGAGCGGCGATCGCGCGAATGGCGCACGCGACGCCGACGCCGGTGCGCGCGGGTAAGGCGACGAGATTGCGGGCGAGCGCGGCGCCGATGATGGCGACGTCGTTGAGGTTTTGTGCGCGGGATTCGCGCGGCGTGACGACGCGCACGGGTGCGAGACGAGGTGCGGTGCGCGTGGCGTGTGAGGGATTGAATATTACGCCGCCACCGAGCGATGGGAAGGTGCGCGTGCGGTTCGCGCCGTCGCCGACGGGATCGTTACACGTCGGGGGAGCGCGCACGGCGTTGTTTAATTACTTGTACGCCAAGCGCACGGGCGGGACATTTGTGCTTCGCGTTGAGGATACGGATCAAGCGCGATCAACGCGCGCGAGTGAAGACAGTATGATTGCGGATTTGAAGTGGCTCGGGTTGGATTGGGATGAAGGTCCGGATATTGGAGGTCCATGCGGGCCGTATCGGCAGAGCGAACGCGGGGAGATTTACAAGGCGCTCGCGAATAAGCTCGTGGAGAGCGGTCATTGCTACAAGTGCTTCTGCACCGATGAAGAGTTGGAAGCGATGAAGGCTAAAGCGGAAGCGGAGAAGTTGCCGCCCAAGTACATGGGGAAATGGGCCACCGCGAGCGAGGCTGAGGTGCAAGAAATGTTGGATAAAGGCGTGCCGTATACGTATCGATTCCGCGTGCCCGAAGGTGAGCGCATTGAAATCGATGATATGGTTCGTGGTAAGGTTGGTTGGGACACCGACACATTGGGTGATTTCGTGTTGTTGCGCTCTAACGGTATGCCGGTGTACAACTTTTGCGTCGCCGTTGACGACGCGACGATGGGTATCACGCACGTGTTACGTGCCGAAGAGCACTTGCCGAACACGCTTCGCCAAGCGCTCGTATACAACGCGCTCGGCTTCCCGCTCCCGACGTTCGCGCACATGTCTCTGATTCTTGCGCCGGATCGCTCCAAGCTTTCCAAGCGCCACGGCGCGACGTCCGTTGGCCAATTCAAGGAGGAAGGTTACTTGAGCAAGACGATGGTCAACTACCTTTCGTTATTGGGATGGAACGACGGCACAGAACAAGAAATCTACGAAGTCGAAGAGCTCGAAAAGCTTTTCGGCGTCGATCGCATCAACAAATCTCCGGCGGTGTTCGATAAGGTCAAGCTCAACTGGATGAACGGACAGCACTTGCGTTTACTTCCGGAATCGGATGTCGAAGCGCTCGTGGGCGACGCGTTGAAAGCCGCCGGCGTCGTTAAGGAGTCTTCTGGCCCGGCGGTTTCGGCAATCATCCCTTTGATCAAAGAATCCATCGAGCTCGTGCAAGATGCGATTCCTCAAGTTCAACAAATGTTCGAATACCCATTGAAAGCGAACATGGAGGACGAAGCCATGAAGAAGGTGCTCGAAGATGATTTCCAACCGATTGTCGACGCCATCGTCGCCGCGCATGAAAGTGGCGCGCTCGCCACTGCCGTCAAAGAGGGCAACGTGAAGAAGTTCATCAACGACACTGGTAAGGCGCTTGAGCGTAAGGGCAAGCGTCTCTTTATGCCGTTCCGTATCGCTCTCACTGGACGCATGCAAGGCCCGGAAGTCGGCGACGTGCTCACGCTTTTGGACAAGGCGGCCGGTTCTTCAGACACTATTGTCAGCCTTGATGAACGCGTCGCCACGCTCAAGGCGGCGTTCCCGAAATAAACGCGCAGCAAAAATGAAATTTTAATAAATATTCTAGCCATTGTTCGAAACGACGACGATAAAGAAGTAGGGAAACGGCTGATATTAATCTTGTTTGTCTTCGTGTTACATGCTAACAGTAGAGCGTGGAAACCTTCTTGTTTACCACGAGCTGCTGTCTTCCTTGGATTCTTCGACCGCCGCCCCCGCCATCAAAGGTTCGTCCGCCTTCTTCGGGTACGAAGTTTTGGAGGAGGAGGTGGACACCTTGTCGGTGATTGAGCTCACGGCGCCGATGGCCGAGTCGAAGATGGCTGGGATGTCAATACCAGTGCTCGATTCAAGATCTTCGAGAGTGTTCTTGAAGTCTTCACGGCTTTCTTCGAAGAGCAAATAGTTGTACGTGAAGTAGAGCGTGTAGGCGATGCCAATAGTTTCCAACGCAACATCAGCAATGCCCGGGAGGATCGCCAAAGACAAGAGGAATGAACCGGCGATGATACCAGCGAAACCGAGATCCGCAGTTTGCTTCAACGACATCGTCGTGTTGATCGGCTTCTTGGCTGCCACGCGGCGCCCGGCAGGTCTAGGCTTCGCCTTCATCATCGGTTTGCGGGAAACGAGCGGCTTCTTAGCAACAACCTTCTTGGTTGCCATCATCGGCTTCTTGGCGACAATTTTCTTCGCCACGACAGGCTTCTTAGCCACAACCTTCTTGGTCATCATCAACGGCTTGACAGCCTTCTTGGCCAACGGCTTCTTAGCCACGACAACCTTTTTCACCGTCGCCTTCGGCTTGCTCGCGATGAGCGGCTTCTTAACGATGGGCTTCTTCTTCGCCGCGACGATGGGCTTCTTCTTCGCCACGACGGGACGCGGCTTGACAACCTTCTTCACCACTGGCGTACGCTTTTGCGTGCCAGCGCCCGCATCCATGTAACCCTTAACCTTAGGCTTCGTCGCATCCGCCTTGGTGGACGAACCAAACCCAAAAATCGCCTTGGTCTGTGCCCGAGAATACGCGCGCGTTTTACGGTTAGTCTCTCGAACGCGCGCGCGTCGCCCCCTCGCCCCCTCGCCCGTCGCCCCTCGTGCGCACCACACACCCGCACCCGCGCACATCGCACGACACACCATTCCCGCGCGCACAAACCACCCATCGCGCGCGCGCCCCGCCCTATCCAACGCACGCGACGCGCATCCCAAAAAAGTCATCCGTATCTCTCCCACGATCGGCGCGCTATCCAAACGCCAATTGCCGCATCCCGACCACGATCCGCCGTCACCGCGACGCGCGCGACACACACCACGACGCACGTACCATCACATTCCGCTGCGGTCTCGCCGCTCGCGTGCGCGCGCGCGCATCAACCACGCGCGCGCCGGCGACCGCCGTCGACGACGCCATCGACATCATCATCTTTGGTTCAAACGATGCGCGTGACGGGAGACCGACGCGTGCGAGCCTCGAGAGCGGCGGCGGCGGCGTTCACCACTCGACGTCGAGGATGAAAAACTACGCGCGAGGTCGCTGTGACCCGCGGTGCGTGTGCCGAGATGACGCGCGGGGACGACGGCGGCGAGTCGGCGACACCGCAGCGACGACGCCGGGCGAGTCTTGAAAAAGATACGGAACGCCGCGCGCGCGCGTGATGGCGTGGGTATGCATTCATGTTATCAGAGGGTTTAGCGTCTATAGTAGTACAGGTCAAGGCCTCATGGATGGCGAGTGATATACGTGTACACCAGCGGCGTCCATAGACGTTCTGTCGCTCCAGTACGTACGTAGGCCCTATACCCTAACGGACGGCGACGTCACGGCATTCGACGCGGCATTCGCCGACGCCCATGGCGAAAAAGTCGACGAAATCAGCGCGCGCGGGCGACACCAGGCGCGATGGATTGGTGGATATGGGCACCACGTCCACGCATCTCACCGTGGTGCGTGCACAGATGCGTCGCGCGTGCGAGCGCGCAGTCGTGCGTATGATGGCGTTGAATTCGTGAAGAGGGGAATTATAGGGCATTGGGACACCGCGCGCGCGCGCCGCGGTCCCGACGACGACGTTCGATGATGACTGACGCGGTTCGCGGGTGTGCGTCGTATGTAGAATCGTAAGAAAAAACACGTGCGAAAGTTATACCAGCGTTGGTCGGATGACGAGAAGCAGGCGTTGATTTTGGGGGTGGAGCAGTACGGTCTCGGTGCGTCTGGGACGCGCGCGCCTCGTCGCGTCGAACAAGGCGCTCGCTCGTTCGTGCGCACGCGCGATGACTGACCAAAGTATGCGAGTGATGATTATATTGTATTCGGGTTTCGTAGGTCAGTGGAAATTGATCAAGGAAGACTCGCGGTTTGGTCCGATATTGGTCAACCGAAGTAACGTCGACTGCAAGGACAAATGGAGGCAGACGACGACGCCGGTGAAGACGCAGAGACGCGCCGCACCGCTTTCACCACCGCTTCAAGCCATCGTGAGTTCGCCCATGCATAATGATAGGACGTTTCAGAATGTGATGAATATGCCACATTCACCCATGGGGTCGCCGCGATCGCCACCGAGTCACACGCGAGGCGTGCTTCCGGAGCTGTCGCCGGCGCCGTCGCCTCTTCGTCTCATCCAGCAGCCGACGTTTGAGCCTTTACCGAGCTCGCCGTCGTCGTCTGAAGACGGCGATCTCGCGACGCGCGATGAAGGTGGATGCACGGTGATGTAAATCATCATCGTTTGTAATAATGAATGTGTGTCTGTTCATGAAAGGAGCTATCTAAGTCTACGGTACGCCTCGTACGCGTCAATGTGTTTTAGTCTTGCGCGCTCGCCATCTCAAACCATTGTCGTAACAAATCGGACAACGTGGCTGGGAGCTGCGATACGTCTTGCACCAAGACGTAAAATGGAAACGGAAATGAATCCAAGTATTTCTTCATCACTGGTTTACCACCTTCAAAAGACACGCTTTGCATGTTTAAGAGGCTGTTTTGTGGATTATCCAAGACGATGAACGCGACGAGCAAACCGCGTTGCGCGCCGACCTCGCGCATGCAACGACGGAGTGCTTCCTTTTCGTGGAAACGTCCATCAGCGATGATAAGCACGAGCTGTTGAAGCTTAGTTCCCCCGCCGCGCAGTTGTTCACGAGCAATCGCCAGGCGGGCCGCCATGGTTTCCAAAAGCTGTACCATGGGTCGATCCGCCAACGTGTTGTCTTCGGCAAACGTGAGTTTGCTCACGAGTGAAGGACCCTCTTGATCGGTGAATGGCGCCCCGAGAGGATGAAGCGTTCGCACGGCATTCGTACCAGCGCCAAATCCAAACACGCCAACTTCGCCAACCTCCAATCGCGTCATTGCGCGCGCTAAAAGTACCATCGACTCGAGAGCGATGTGCCCGCAGTGGTTTTCAGCCATGGAACGCGAGTCGTCAATGGCGATTAACACCTGATACTTGCGCTGCGAAGGACGCGAACGGCGGAGCCAGATTTTATCCTTTCTAAAGTCACTGGCAATGTATGGGATAATCTTCCGCATGTTCAAACGCTTACCAGTCTTGTAATCGCCCTGTAAACGACTCGCGAGCGTCGGCTCGAGAATTAAACGTAACTTCTCCGCGAGTTCAGCTGAGAGCGCAGTGGTGAGCTGCTCGAGCTTTCGCCAGAGATTCTGCGCGCTCGCTTCGTTACCACGTTCTGATGTCGACTTTTCGCGCCATTGTGTCAGGCTCTGTTCAGCTTCCACTCGCGCCTGCTCAATGTCTTCAGCCGTGAGCTCGTGTTGCAAGCCGTCGGCGTCTTGAAGCGACGTGTGCTCAAGCTGAAGCGCAATCGTCGACTCCTCACCAGTTTCGCCTTGACCGCCAGGAACGAGTTCTGGATCCATATTTTCATCTTGTACGATGTCATCGCCCTCCATAGCGGCCACGGTGGTGGCGTCTTGCGGAACGACATCATTCTTTGTGAGCGGTTCGTTCTTCTTGCGTTGTTTGGATGAGCCTCTTGCAGACTTATCGTCCTCACGTTGCTCGCCATCCACACCGTCGTCGTCAGTAGAGTCATTCGCTGCGTCGACTTTCTCTTCTTCGCGCATTTCCATCTTCTCTAAATCGTCATCATTGCTTTGATCGTCGTCATCATCGCGTTCAGGCATGTCGTTCATATTGTGTCGCAGCGCTTGCTCCTCTGTGGCATTTGCAAGAGTCTGAATCCCGCCGTCAACGTCAACGTCGTCGTCACCCATGCCTCCGCGCTCTGCATCACGCTCGAATTCGTATTCATTTCCAGTCGTAGCGTTCGGATCACCTCCACCTTCCTGAGCATTCTCCTTCTCTTCAGACGCATCGCCGACGACGTTGAGACGGTCTCGCCAATTCTTCAAAGCATCACCGAGAGAGCGATGTGGGTTTGCATCGGGTTGCTTTTGTTGCGGTGGACGCTTTTTATCTTGCTCACCGCTTGACCCTCCCGTCATGGGCGCGGACATACCTTCACCGCCACTCGCACCCGCGCCTGTACCGTCGCCCTGCGCTCCGGCGCTCGGCACGTCTGTAGAAGACTGCGGTGGAGGAAGTGCGTCACCCTCTCGCTCGTTGGCGCCATCGTCGCCAGTGTCCATCGTTCCATCAGGTCGTTGCGTTTCCTGGTCGCCTTCACCTTCAGCACCTTGCGCATTCGCCCCTGCGTCGCCACCCTCGCCAAAAGTATCATTGGCATCCTGGTCGCCGCCGCCGCCGTTCCCTTGACCTTGAGGACCGCTTTCCTCGCCATCATCGTTCATGGCATCGTCAGCGGTGATAGCGTCATCAGCGAGGTTATCAGTGGCGAGTTCATTGTCGTCATCTTCTCCTTCGTCATCTTGATCCTCGTCAACATCCATGGTGTCTTCGACGAGGCCTCCGTCGCCGTCGTCATTCATCTCGCCGTCAGCATTTTCGTTATGCTGATCAGCAGGCGTTTCCTCGGGTGCGACCTCGTCCGCCTCTGCTGCGTCGTCGGTTTGAAGAGAGTCATCATTCTCGTTTTCTTCGCCGTCGTCATCGAGTTGAAAGTCGTCGTCAATTTCCAACTCTTCAGGCTCAGGAGCCGATGGATTGAAACCGTGATTGTCCTCAATTTCCTCTTCCTTCGGACCTCCTTCGTCTTCCGGTGGCTTGGACTGATCTCCATCCTTATCTGGCTTGGCCTCTTCTTTTTTATCGTCATCACCGTTAGATTCGTCGTCTCCTTGAGGTTCCTTGGGCTTTCTGTCGTCGTTATCCTCTTCCTCGGCGCCCCGCGTTTCCGTCTCTTGATTTTCATCCTTTTTCATGCTAGAACCTTGTTCGTACTTTTCAGGACCTTGACTCTTTTCATCCTCCTTGTCATCTTCGTCGTTCCACATACGCTCATCGATGACGTCCCCGTCGTCACCATCTTCGCCCATTTGTTTCTCGACATCTTCTTGACCGTCGGGATTTTCTTCATCCTCTTCGCCAGCGCTCACGTCTTCCATGGCGCCTTCGAAATCATTTTGCATTTCGACACCGCCATCTTCCGCTTCGCCGTTCTTATTGTCTTCTTCGTCTTGCTTTTCCAAGTCTTCCATGCCCATGATTTGATCTTCGTTTTCAATTTCGTCCGCGACATCCTTCTTGCCTTCGCCCGCACCCATACCGGTGCCCGCTTGGTCATCCATCAAGCCGCCACCGCCTTCGCCGTCTTGTTCTTCGGGCGGCGTACAGAAGCCTTCGGTGCACAAACCAAGGAATAATGCAGTGAGCACGGACTCGAGTTTACACGAAGACTTGTGGAAATCAATGTACTCGAGGAGAACACGTCGCACGGCGCTGCGCAAGAGGCCCAAAAGTGGAGCAATTTCGCCCACTCGCGCGACGACAAGTCTCGAAACGTCTTGGTCGCCGATCGCGTGCGCTTCATCGGCGACGCCTTTGACTTCGCGGACGATTTCGGTCACAGATTCAACGATTCGATCGAGACGTTTAGGGCTGATAGCACCACCAGAGGCGGCTTCATATGTTTCCATAGTTCCGTACGCCTCTTCTTCATCGTCTTCGCCTTCGATGGACACGTCACGCTTAACCATGATGGGTTTCGAAGCCGCGTCGACGCCTTGCACCCAAATCAGTGTCGACTGTACCACATTCTCGATGCTATCACGAATAATGGAGAGCCGAGATGCAATAGAATCAGCATCACCAAGGACGCGGTTGCCCGCTGGCAGGACGCCTCGAGCAAACGCTGTCTCATGACTCTGCGCATCCGCATCAATGATCGACCGTAGATAGTCCCAACCAGGCGCTGCATTAGCGCCGTGAACGCTGACCTCACCACTGGTTGATTTCGTTTCGGCTTCTTTGTATGCAGAGGCCAGGATTTCAGATATGCGCCTGAATTCATCAAAGTTCGTCTGCATAGCCACAATTGCATCGCCAGATGCGAGCGACGTCATACGCCACGCTTCCGAAGTCGCTCCCTCATTACCGACGCGCAAATCAGCACTTTCTAGCGTACATGTCAAGAACGGAGCAAGTCGCTTGCGCGCTTGCGATGCAACGTCCTTACATGCAATCAGTGCCTTTGTTATCGACGGCGTGATGGGCTTGATGGTATCCAAAGGCTCCGCCGATGAAACTGCCCTGTTGAGAAGACTGACGTCCAAACATGCAGCATCGAACCTGTCGATGAGATTTCGCTGTTCCACGAGCCACTGGCTTGCAAATGACTGCGACGGCACCGACTGCTGCTGCGAGCTTATTGCGCTCAGGGACGTGTATGCGAGATTGATGTTATCCTCCGCGGCGGCGGCAGCTGAAATCGTCGTGCGCTGCGTGCGCAGGATGTGCAACAAATGTTCACACGACATCACGGCAATTTCAACTTCACGACTCGTCAAATCAGGGTTTTGCATACCACGCGTAGCCCACAGTCGCTGTATTCTTGCCATTGATCGGAAGTAATACGCATCTGCTGACTTGAACGCCTCAATGGCTTCGGCGCCGATGGCGTCTAAACACCGTGGCATTTCCATAGCGTGCTCGATGAACCAAGTCGTAGCCGTTCGATATTCAACAGGAACGGCGCCACGAGAGTGCTTGATACCCATCGCTGGTAAAGATTTAAGTAAATCTTGCAATGCTTTCTTTTTGATTGCCTTCTTAGCTGATTTGTCGTCTCTCAGCGCGTGGGCGCGTTGCGCGATTGTCGCGGCAAAGTCATCCAATGATTCCGCCCCAGCGGTGCGAACGTCGTGACCTTCCTCGCCGTGAAGTGCATTATCAAGCACACTTCCCATGCGCTTCATCAATGCCGGTAAACGGGACTGATAAGACTTCTCATCCCGAGACATGGCTGCTTTGCTAAATTCACTTTTGACGCTTTGTGCCACGTGAGCCGCAGATGCCGCCGCGGTGCCCGTTCTACGGATTGCCTCTGCGCAAGCAGTAGTCCACGCTTCTTTTTGCATTTTCAATGTTTGTAATTCCGCTTCGCGCATCGTCTCGATTTCCGCTAACCGCACCTTTTGCACAGCCGCGAGTTCCTCCTTGGACGGCTTTGCGTCAGAAGAGGCAGCAACCGGCGCAGGTGTGGGCGCATTAACTCCACCATCGATCGCGAGTTCTTTAAAACCAGTCTGAGCCGATGCGGTTTCCAATATTGGTAGCACCAGTCCGTTCAGTGCGGTGTCGAATGCGCGAACAAACTTGTGTAAAGATCGCTGGTTAGCCTCGCCCTGGACCTTCATTGCATGATAGCCACGGTCCTCCCATTTAGCTAACTTGGCATGATCACGAAGCTTGGTCTCACACGGTTTACGAACAGAGTCGATGTGTTTGGTGATCGTGCTTTGAAACTGCGAGTAGTATCGCCAGATGTTGTACAAGACAGCACACAAGGCATCATCATGTTTCGTCACATTGACGCCACGCGCCTTGCATGAACGAATTTCAACTTCCATTTCGGCATAGAAACACCAGATGAGTTCAAGTCGAGTATCAAACTCGCCTATGGTCGAACTCTGTAAATATTCTTCCAACGCAACTGTGACACTTTTAATCTCTTCCAGGTTTACCTTGTCCTCATCGGAGACAACGACATCGTCATCGCCACGCAACACGCTTGATTTCATAGAATTCAGCAAGCGGTGGATTGCAAACCAAGTGCGCTTGGCGCGAGAAGCATGGCGTTCACTACAGCGTGCAAGTAATCTCGGCCAAGTACGAAGCTCGCGTGCGCGCCATCGTAGTGCGAGCTTGGCGCACTCGCCAAGCTCAGCCTTGAGTGATGTGTGCGCCGCAGCTGACTCTTCCCAGATTTGTGCCCGCGCTAAGAGTAGTTCGATCCCAGTGAGACCAGATTTTACAGGCCCAAGCAGCGGTAACGCTAACATACGATCGCAGATTTCTGCCAGCTGCGTCAGTAGAGGATGCTCCGGCCATTCCTCCAAAAGTTCCGTAATTCGTCGGCGCGCAGCGGCGACTGGAGGAACAATCAAGGCCATTTCACCAGGGCATCCACCGACGGTAAGCTCAGCGTCGAGTGCATCGGCAGCGGCATCTTCGTCAAGTTCAGCTTTACTTTTCTTCTTGTTTGCTTTCATAGCCTCTTCTTCTTCTGGGGTTGCTTGGGACTCGTACGGTGACGTGCCAAGCGCTTCGATGGAAAGTGCCGGTCGTGACACCGCAGATTGTTCCAAAGCCGCACGAAGTGAGTGGCCCAATCGAGCGGCGTAATCTACAGATGCGGGAAGAGACAACTGACTTGCTTTAAGCACAGCGATACCAGTGTCGTACGAGCGTACAAACTCAGATGCGCGTAACGCTTCTTCACTTGAGAGATTCCGGACGTATTTACCATACTTGGTTAAACGAGTTGAACGAACAATTTTCTCTTGCTCATTTGCGGAATCCTCTGCACCGTGCGCGGGAGCACCTCTAAGGGTTGCAAGAGCAGCATAATGCACGTTGACAAGCTCTTCAGCTAGCTCGCCTTCGAGAATGCCCGCCATGCGCGCTGCTCGTGTGATGTTTGCTTCGTCGTCCTCATCCTCATCCTTGGCTGTTTCTTCAACACAGTCATGGTCAAGCATTAAAGCAGCACCGGGTACTTCCTTGAAGTCAGAGTATTGCTCAGCAAAGTCTTTGAATGCGACACGATACGCTCGTTCCTCTGTCTCTTCGTCGTCGCCCTCGTTAATCTCACGCGAACTCGGTCCCTTTGTGGCTTGACGGAACACCTCAGCGGCTAAGCGTTCGGCTTCAATATCCTCTTCACGGCAGCTTTCATAGAGGGCAGCAAAAGAGTCGAAACATTTTTTCAACCGAGACCAACTCGTCTTACTTAATGCACCATCTCGCCGCGCTTCGGTTAATGCACTCGTGAGGGCGACGCGTAACGTCCCAACCTCAAGGTCTCCAGATTTGGAGTTTGATGGCAGATGTGCGGCGGCGGCGTTCTCTGCTATCGTCAACGCCCGCAACACGCGACTTTCACTAAGCATCAACGCCACTGAACCTTCGTAAGTTGTGCTCACCACAGTTGGGAAAGAAAACATGGCGGCCGCGGCTGATGCAACGTCGCTAGTGTTTTTGATGCGAGATTTCGCCGCGTCGGCGGCGAGCGCCACGCCGCGACGAAGCTCGTAGACGGCGAGTTGGAGAGGCTGCGTCATATCGCGATACGATTTGAACTGCTCATCGAGTCTACTGCTCCATTGTGCGCTTGAGCTCAACCACGTTTCAGCTTCCATGATGGCGGACTCTGAGGGTTCGAGTGCGGAACACTTATCAAGTAACGCCGTGAGTCGCTGCGTCGCCGCCAATCCTTCGCGGAATTGTATAACTTCTCTTCGAAGTGCCGCCCAGCGTGAAGGCGTGGGACGCGGCAAAGAAAGTGCACGCAAATGCTCGCGCTCACCCGACAATCGTTCCTCTTGTCTCTTGCACGCATCCAAGCTATCTGTGTCGACACTCGGCGCGCAAGGCGTGCGCTGCTGCCAAGTTAATACGCCCACCAACGGACCGACTTCGCGCTCGAGCGCGGAATCTAAGTGCCAAAGCTCTGTACGCACAGTCACTGCCGGATCTGAAAGTCCAGCAGGCAATAGTAAATTGAGACGAAGTAAGCCGAGCAATGCCCACGCGTTGCCGCGGCGGCCTCGGTCACGCGCGTTGGCGTCACCCGAAAGCGCGGCGCTGTTGAGCACGTCCTTGTTCGTTGAACCTTCGCAGATCAATCTCATGAGCGAATTTAAGACATCATCAGCCATGGCCGCAAGCGGTGGATATATGCCATACAAACATGCGCACGCGTCGTTGAGTTGCGCCAACGTCGATTCGCAAACAGACTTTGAAGACGGTGATTCAGACAATTGCACCATTGACTGCGCCGCGTTCACGAGACAGGCCAATTGTTCGGAGTGACCATCTTCATCTAGTAAAGCTCTGTGACTGAGAAGCACTTGAGCAGTCAAGCTACTCAGTGATTTCCAATCTTCCCTTGAAGCGTGTATGGGGTTATTGCGCTCGAAGCGTAATAATCGAGATGCGATTCGCAGTTGAACCATACGAGGAAGTCGCTCGGCGCAGCCGATGTTTGCGTTTGCGATGATACCAGCCGCAAAACACGTCGCGGTTGCGCGTTCAAATCTCACAGGCCCCGAAGCAGTCTCCCAAATAGCTGGAACTGGGCTTGAAATGTCCGAAGTTTTAGCGCTTTTGGCGATCAACGCAATTGGTACGCCATCGAGTGCGTTATCCCATTGCGATGCGTGCCAGCGTACCCACATGTCGTGCAAATTTTCACTCAACGCTTGCGTTCTATCAAATGCGCTGGAATTCATAGAATCTCCATACAACCAGAGCAAGTGTCGATGCGCTACAAAATCTGCTGGGGAACGTGGTGATGCAGTTATGCCAAACGTCAAACTTTGAGCTGCTAGCGTCGCTTGATACGCATTCATGATTGCGTCATCGCTCGAAGGTGAAGACACGAGGCGCATTGTCAACTCGCTCAAAAGCTTGGCTTGCGTTGCAATGGACCACAACTCAGCGACTGGTATGAGTGCTGAATGAAGACGCGCGCACGAATCCCACTTCAACGACCACGCGGGGAACCCTAGCGCAGGATATGCTGGGACTTTTATTCCTCCGACGGCATCGAGCGACCAAGGATCATCCTTGTCGAGGGATTTCAGCAGTTCTTGCGCTGGCAAGTCCGAAATGTGCGAATGAATACGCATTTGCTCATCTTCCTCGGTCTCAATCGTTGGTGCATTCACGAGAATGCCCAGCAATTTTGCGCGCACTTCGCACTTCTTCCCCAGCAGTTTCGGTATTTCGTCGGCGCTGCTTTCCATTTCCAGGTCGTGCGCGCCGTTTGACGTATTCGCCTTGATGTGAGTCCACGCAAAGAAGCACAAGCCTTCAAGCGCAGCAGCACGCAAGCCCACGCCAGCTGCCAAGGATGCGCACGACGCCGCAAAAGTTGCTGCGTTTAATGCAGAATCCCCACCAATACGCTGTCTTGTCAATATATGATCAATATCAGTGAAGAATGTCGCGCGGGATTGAAGAGCGAGACAGATTTCTCTAACGTTAGACTCAGCATTGAGTAATGTTGAACTTTTGGGCAATGATGGTCTCCCAGCGTATTTCCACAGCAACGGATCGATGGGTTTACCAGCTGGGATTTCTAATGCGGTATCCATCATACTTGCTGCTTGCTGAAACTGTTCAACAATCACATCAAGGTTTGCAAGGTCTACCGACGCGTGCTCAAGTGTGGATGAAAATGCTTCTCGCACTTTGATCCAGGCCACAGCGATTGTTTCTACGGTATCTGAAGACGAAACGTGACCTGATGCAGGATCTATTTTAAACGCATCAGCGCTCGAAGACGATGCAAGTTCTTCAAGGCGAAGTCTCCAGTCTTGAAACTGCGAAACAAAATGATAATCTTCATGCGTGGACGTTTCGCTGACGCACATGAGGCGGAGGAGCGTATCTTCAAACTGAGCGCCAGTACCAAGTATGGCACTAATGGCGTCCACCACATGATGCACAGGTGCCGCTCGTGCTCGTGCGACGTGATCTTGACTTCGCCACACCGACATTTGTAAGCACGAAGCGCAGCCTTGCTTTACGGTTTCAGAGCTTCGTTGAGCGTGCAGCTCAGTTTTGGCTTTGCACAGTGCGCCGCGAACGATGAGAAGTCGTAATGTGAAGTCATCAACATACGGCGAAGAAGCGAATGGATGTTCATTAATCGCATTCAATGCGTTCAGCATCGCCAATAACTCATCGTGTATCTTTGGCAGCGTGTGAAGGTTGGCCATGTCGGCGAAAATAGTCAGCCGCGCAATAATTCCTGCAATATTTTGAGAATCACCAGATTTGACGACAACATCCAGAACTCTTCGCGCGCTTGCATGTAGAGTATCAAATAAATCCCCAATCGAAGCTTCATCCGCCGCCTTGATTTTATCAGATTTCACGTCGAAACCAATACGGCGCATAGACTTGACCACTGGTAATGCCGAGTGAATGACTGGCGAAAGCAAATGCAGATTGTCTGCTCCCGCGAGTTGTCCTGCTATTTGCGCAGCAATCGCCTCAACGAGTGCCGTTTGAGCGCGATGACAACTTTCATCGTCCCATGCGTTGTAGTTCAGCGACTCATTCGAAATGGTAACGTTCGGCCAGCTCATGGGTTGATAAAGAACTGAATTCGCGATGTCGTCTTCAACGTCGTGCTCGCCAGTAGCGATGTCAACAATCGATGCAAACGCGCCAGCGCAAGCGTGTTGAAACGCATCACGTGCGGCACTTCGCACGACGTCGCTTGACTCACCTCTCATGTATACTTGGCTCCAACTCGTCGCGAGCGCAACTTGAACATCATGCCCACGAGCTAATAGTTCGACAGTCAGCATCGCCCATTCAGCGGCATCGCGTGACGATATCGCCTTCATACCCGGCTTTGCCAGAAACTCAGCAAGAATCATATGCGCATTGATCATAATGGATTGTATGAAACCTCCCGGGATACCAAGAGACTCGAACACCTTGCCAAGATCGCCCACCGACGTGGGCGCCGCGGATGGCATGCGCAGCGGCGCCGGCAGAATGGCTCCAACATCATTTTCAGCAGATTGCTCAGGAGCGAGTAGGAAGACTTCTACGCCTCTGTTTCGCATCGCTCGCGATACTTCACCATGGCGCGGATCAATCGCTAAGAACAACCGGAAGTTTGGATGTGCTTTGACAATTCGCGGCTCTCCTCCAATCAAGCCGCACTCATTGACAAGTAAGAAGCCTTCGGGTTCAAGAAGAGGATTTAACCGATCAAGAACCGTCGGCGAACATAGGTTTGCATTTTCTAGAAGTACCCATTCTCCGTTTATCACAGCGTTCAGGAGAACTCCGTCGACCCATTCAAATTTACCCGCGTCTGGTGAAGGACCCGGCGCCCACGCCGGTTGCCCAAGGGTATCCACACGTTGCTTCAGGTCAACTGAATACGTTCCTTCATCAATATCATGTATGGCTTTCAAAACCGCACACAAAGCTGCAAATGCGTCTCCGCCAGACATATCAACGCTGGTTTTTGTCAGAGTCTTGTACGTTTCCCAAGCGCTCCAAGCCGTATTAAACGCGTTGCCGCCGTCGGTCCATGTCGAATGCAAGCCGCAGATCGATTTCAGTACCATAAATACGTCTTCTTCGATCGCAGCGCGATCGCGACTTGGATCACGTTGTTCAAATGACCCCAATAGTTCACTAGTATCCGTCGCCGCCGTCAATGCTGCCTGGCGTAGCTTATTCCCGGATAATGTTGCCAAAAGTTGAACAATGGTTGTCTTGCCGCTCGCTGCAGCGCCAACAAGGATGGACATCCAACCGCGCTGAACGCAATGTGCCACTGCTTCGAGTGCTTCAAACTGGCCTGGAATTAAATTAAACTTGCAGTCATCGGCGTCGCACATTTTGGATTCGCCACGAGTAATTCGAGCATCACCGATGCACAGCGTGTCTCCATGTACAAATAATTGGCGTTCGACGACGCTCGGTGGCAAGTATCCAAAAGCGTCTTTGAAGAATTCAGCGCATTGCTCACGATCAGCGTAGGTGCGCAGTCGCTGTAAAAATAACGTCCCAAATAATCTTTCGACCGCCACTTCGGGAGAAAGTGTAGTCGAACGTTCGGCGAGGTCACACCATCTTAAAATATCACGCAAGTTGAATTCCCAAGGCGCTCCTGCGCGAGCAAACGACCCCCCGGTGACATTGGATGCCATCGCAAGCGAATCATTGAATCGAACCATCGCTGATACGCTTTCTACTGGGATTTCAGGATGAAGAGCTTTTGAGATGTGATTCAAATCATCTGCACTCATAGGCTCAACGTGCACACGTGTAAAGCGATTAAGAAACGACTTTGGTAAGCCTTTGCGTCCGCCTCCTTCCTGTACAGGGTTCTGCGCGGCAAACACTCGAAACGTCGGGGGACATCTAAATGTCTGCCCGAGTTCTGGCACAAAGACTTCTGCGCGATGATCCAATACAGCGTTCAAACCTTCAAGTACTGGTTGCGGTGCCAAGTTCAGTTCATCGAGGAGCACCCAATCGCCAGCTTTTAAAGCCGCTAAAAATGCACCGTCAGACCAAACGAACTCGCCCGCAGCGCCACCCGCCGCGGGTAAATCAGCACCGAGGAGGTCCATCATATCAGTTTGCTCGCTCAAGTTCAGGCGCACAAGCTTGTGTCCTGATGCAGCGGCGAGTGCAGAAATAATGGACGTCTTCCCTACACCCGGGCTACCTTCGAGAAGAATTGGTTTACTCAATTGCATCGCACGCATGATGCGTGCAGCGTTTTTCTTTGTGGAGGGTGCAGAAAGTGCGAATCCTCCACGCTTGGTCTCGTACTTTCCGCACGGAATCTTGAAGGGAGGTGAGCCAAAGTAGCCGTCAGCGTCGATGTCAAATTCTTGCTCCACGCTGCCCTCTGGCGCTGCGGCAAAAGCAAGAGTGCCATGTTCCTGCAAAAACGTAAGAATCAACTGTCAGTAACAGCGAAAAAAGTCGAATGTTTTTATTGATTGTAATAATGTGTTTCTTCACTGGAGGTGCTCAGGGTTGTGAGAATGTTGTCTCTCAATGCCGGAGCTCAGAAACTTACCAGGTACAACGAAGCATCATCGCACCTCCAGTGAATCAAACAGTCGCGATCGATAGTACGCACCTTTTCTGGAAGTTGCTGGTGTAGAAATTCCAAGCATTTTGTCTTTATTTGTCTGGCGGCTTCAACGGGCATGCCGAGACCCAACCCCAAGCCGTCGAGAAGCGTCAAGTACGCTCCGTGGGCGTACGCTTCCGCTGGGCTGAGCGGTACACGTCTCGACGATTCAACCATTTCGCGCATGAAAATGGACCAACCAATCAAATCACGCACGGCTAATGCCGCACGAGCAGCCGAACTTCCGGCATTTTCATGGTAAAATTCCCAAAATTCAGCGAGTGAGCGTGCAAATGGCAGAAGAGAAGCTGTTGGCATGCGTCGTGCGACGATGCTCTCCATTTCGCTCGCTTTACCGACGCTTCCGATCCAAATTTCAGTAAAACGATTTCGAAGTGCCGGTGAAAGTTCCTTTTTACCAAAGTCACCGCCCGGATTCATAGTGCCAAGAATCAAAAAGTCAGGGTGTGCTGTGAGCTCTTCAACTTCAGCGCCACCTTTTTCTGGTAATGTGATAGTCCGACCGGGCTCAAGCACGGAATTCAAACGTTCTAGCACGGAATCTTCTGCTAAAGACAGCTCATCGACGAGTAGAATGTCCCCGTTGCGCATGGCTTTGATCAAAGGACCATCTTCCCAAGCAAACGGAGCGACGGTTTTGCCTTCGTCCATCATTTCTTGGCGCTCGGCAGTGCGAGTTGGTCTAAACCCACCAATAAAATCACTCGTCTCCGTGTGTTGATGGCAGTTCAAAATACGCAACTTCTGTCCTCTCAGCAACGCCAGAAGTTGGCAAACAGATGTTTTGCCGCAACCTGTCTCACCGACGAGTAGAGCGGGTTCTCTGTGATTCATGCAGCCTTCAACGAGAGCGAAAAGACGTCGCATAGCTGGCGTCCACGCGATTGTTTGACACAACCCCGCGGCGTCAGCTGCTTCCAAACCTCCGAGTTTTTCAGCTTGCGAGGCGGCACTCTCCAAACGCTGCTCAAGTACGCCTTCCTGCGCGCACGCGTAAAGCGTGCTCTCGACGAGCTGCGGCACTTTCAAGCACTTTTCAAGCACTTCACGAATCGAGTTACGTTCCGCATCACTACGCAGACGTTCGCCCAGCACTTTAAATCCGTCAGCTGCAAGTTGTTCGTATCCGTTACTTTGGCGGTTAGCCCAACGGAAAAGATCGCGCGCAGTAATATAGCCATCCTTACCGGCGAATGCTCTTGAACCTTGGCGGCGGCGCTGCAACTCTCGCATCACTTCAACCAGCTTCACACAATACGATGGAGCGATTTCGCATCGCGTGTGTAGAATGGTCTTCAGCTCTTCATCAGGTATGTCACCAATATGAAGCTCCATGAAACGATTCCTAAATGCTTTACTCAAGACTTTTCGTCCACCGTATACTGCGCCAGGCGGATTTTGCGTTGCAAAGAGCATGAAATGCGGGTGCGGTCTGATCGTTTCTTGCAGCTCTGGAACAAAAAGTTCCCTATTGTCGTCCAAAAGACGATTCAGTGCTTCTAAAACGTCGGTAGGAGCCAAGTTAAGCTCGTCTAGCACAACCCAGTAACCTTTGCGCACGGCTTGAACGAGAGCGCCTTCCTGAAATACCAGTTGGCCTATAAATTTGAAGGAAACAAAAACAGTCAGTAAGTAAATACACGCGAGAAAAGTTAGAAATTTAGGAAACGAGAACCGTTATCATCCTGGGTATCGGGGTTCTACTCCCGAAGTTCGTCGACGAGCGCATGTTCAAGTTTCACGTTTATGTTCGGCCACTTTCCGAGCCCCCGTTCTCATAGAATTGGAGATGACGGCTAACGAACTAGTGGCCGGAAGTCGGGAAGCGATAAAACTTCGACACCATGTGCGTAGTAACACGACGTACCATTTTCATCTGTGACATATGTACCGAGATATTCTTGCAAATCTGTGTGCTCGTGATTGTTGATGCGCATGAAACGGTGCCCGGTTCGTTGCGCGAGGTACTCCACGAGCGATGTCTTACCACTCGACGTGGGACCCTGCAAAAGGATCGGGTGACGACGTAATAACACAGCTCGAGCCAAATTTGACAAGTGGCCTCTCACGGTTGGCGTCACAACGTACTTCCCTTCTTCTGGATTGATACGAGGAAGTTCGCCAGCCTCGACCCAAAAGTGCTCCAGCAAAACGTGCGAATCGCCTTGAGGGGCGTTGGGAGGATGCTTCATAGCCTGCAATTGTAGTGAAAATAGCGACAAAAAGGTTAGTATCAAACAAACGCACAGGATGTATGAGATGTAGAAAAACGTCTTCCAAAACCTCAGTTGGTCAGAGATGGAATAGGTATTGTTTTTCATAAATTTATCGCCGCAGACGCCGAACGTCCTGACCTCGCTAAGTCCATAAACAGTGGACCTCGAGGTCGTGCGCGGCGAAGAAAAAAAAGCGAAGAAGTCGGATAACGGGTAACCCTACACGTACCTTGAGCGCCGTTCCGCGAAGCAAATGCTTCACCATGAGCTTTTCTAAAATAACTCCACTTTCGGTCTTGAGCAACGTCAGAAACGACATGGCAAAGCCATCGAATAGGGCGCGTTGTAACCCGTACATTCCAGTCGCTGCACGCACGTACTCACACGCTCGTGAGAGCGTACGCAGTGAATATTGTGGTTTCTGATCAGCGCTGTCGAGGAGTGTAGTATGCGCCGCCTGTCTGGAAGCGATGTAGAACTCCACGATGTCGTCAACGCTAACGCCCGGGACGCCGTCTAAGTACATGTTGACGATCATGGCAAGATCCTCTTTACTTTCTGTTTCGCCAGCATATATCTCAACAAATCGATGCTTCAATGCCGCTGGTAGATCGCGTTTGCCAACGTCAGTTGCAGGGTTCATTGCGCCGAATAGACGGAAACGAGGATGGCGTGGAATGGGTTCGCCGTCGCCTCGTTCGCTCAGCACGATGCTCCCATTCTCACTTTCTAATATGCCGCCGAGACGCTCTAAAGTCTCGGCCGGGGCCAAATTAATTTCGTCTAAAAGAATCCAATGACCTTCTCGAAGAGCGGTAATAAGTGCACCTTCGACGAATGCGAAGACAGGTCCGCCATTCTTGCTCGCCGTCGTCGAGTGCTCGACGGCGCTCAAATCACGTTCAAACTCTCGCCATTCCGCAATAAGCTCGTCCGAAAGTGCGTTGGTCGTTTTCCTACGTTTATTGGGGTTATCATCTTTTGTTCGTTTCTTCGACGACTCAGCCGCAGCTTCAGCTAGCACAGCGACGCGCTCAACGCCTGCTCGGAAGGCGTGCAACAGATGCGACCATTTACGCTTTTCAGCATAACGCGCGATGCGAGTAAGAAACTCAGCATTTGAGGACGATGGAAACGTCTTCATGAATGCGTTATGGAACTTTGGCACGAGCGGTAAACACAAGTGTCTAGAGCTCACGGGCTTGAATCCACCTAAAAAGTCTGCAGATTCGGACTGATTACTCAAGTTCACCACGGTGAGTGGCGCTCCAGTAAGCCTTGCAAGCTCTTGAATCAATGCCGTCTTTCCAGTACCAGTTTCACCGACGAGCAACACTGGCTCAGTGAGCTGCACAGCTGCAGCAGCTCGTTCGAGCAGTCGCGAGGCGTGACCAGTTCTAGACCATTTTGCGCCGCGTGCAGTTTTCTCTCCCACAGGTAAAATACACCGTCCAATCGTGACAGATTGATGCGCTTCACGAATCACTGGCTTGTGCAAGCGATCCGTGGCTTCAGCTGTGTCATCTGCGGGCAAGCCCCACGTCGCGGCAATCATTTTTAACACGCGCCGGCGCCCTGGTCCGGCGGGTAACATCCCCGCCAAGACATCTGCTGCCTCTTCGTACGCCGCAGACCGAAGTTGCGGCGGAGCGGCTTTGCCGACCTGCATCAACGCCAACTCGTTGTCACGAAGCGTAGTGATACGCCGTGCCCATCGAAGCAAATCGCGCAACGTGTACGGCCGCCCCGCGTGCACGCGCGATAAAGCATGATTGGCGTCGTTTGCCTGCGCCTCTAAACCCGACTCGGCGCGCTCTATATCCATCGCTACATCGCTCTTCCCATCACCCGTCGCTTCCTGAATCATCAAATCTTGTGAAGATATCGCCCCTAGCCCTGCAGCCTCACCCGCTGCCGTTCCGCCTTGCCCACACAGGCTCTGCACTTGTCGCACCGTGGCTAACATTGATTGCGCGAGTTGCGTCAACGCCGGGTACAAGCCGCATAAAATAGCCGTCGCCTCGTCTCCTCGCGGAGGCTCGACGACGACTCGCGTCCATAATCCCGACAGCGGATCGGCACCCGCACTCGTCGAACGGCCGGCTTCGGTGGTCACAGAACCAAACAGCTGAAATCCAGGTGCGGCTTGAATGCTCTCGCCTCGGCCCGGGACGTACAGCTTGCGCTTTTCCAACAACGGCACGAGTGCCGACAAAACTTCAAATGGCGCTAGATCAATGTCTTCAATCAGCACCCACACGCCTTTGGTCACGGCCTGTGTCAAAGCTCCGGGTTGCCACTTGAACTCACCGGGCGCGGCACCGCATACGTACGCACCGAGTAAAGACTTGGAGTCGGTTTGCGCGTCGAGGTGCAACGTGACGAAATCGCCGTTCCCTGTGACGTGCGCCACTTCCTCGAGCACAGCAGATTTCCCACACCCCGCCGGACCTTCAAGCAACACCGGTCGGTTTTGACACAACGCCAACGCTACTGCACCTAGGTTTCGGCGCGCGCTGGAGGTGTAAATCATCGCCTTTCGATGTCGCCCGCTCGATTCCGCGCCGTCTCGTCTTCGCACCTCTACACCGCCGATGCGCACGTAGCCCTCGGCGGGGGGTATTTCACTCGCAAAATCCTCCCCAACGACAACAACACCACTGTTCATCGTATCCGGGCGCAACCAAAACATCCCGCGCTCCGTGTCAATCTCTAAATCTCTCGCCCGTCGTCTGGCGTCGTAGCCATGAAAAGCGCTCGCGTCCCGCGTCGTCGCTCGTCGCATTTCAACCAATCCACGCGCACTCACCCCGAGCGCGCCGCACACGAGCGCACACGCACTATACCGTACTTCATCACTCTCATGCCATACCCACGTCAACGCTGCAGACCAATCAAACGCATCCCGAGTCGCCGAACATGCGCGTCGTAAACTCTCGAGCGCTCGAATAGCCTCTCCCGCGCGCGTCCGCGACGACCCACTCGATCGCACACAGCACTCCACAGGCGCTCGAATCGCGCGCAATTCACTCTCACACACCTGCGCACAGTGTGGCAACAGCGCACAGACGCTGCCAAGGGCGATAATGATGTCACACACGCCCTCGGCGTCGCGCGCGCCGACGTCGGCGACGACGCGCGACACCACTCGAGTCATCACTTTTCTCAACGCGCTCGCCGACACGATCGCCAGCCCCGGTGTCATCACGCACCGAACGGCGCACGATAACAACACATCGTCATCCCCGCTCGCATCATACGCCGCGAGCGCGTCCGCGATGGCCAAACCAGCGCCAACGCGCGCATCATCGCCCAACGCGCCGCCAGAGCGCGCGGCAATTTCACGCAACGCCGACGCATACGCCCGCCCCAGCGCGTGCTCTCGCGTCATCGCACGCGAACGCACGCGCGTGTGATGCCTCTCGCCGTGCGTGCGCGCGCGTCCGTGCGCGCGACGCGTCGTAAAGTCGCGCCAACGCACTGGGTCTGGCGGCGCCGTCGGCCAACCGACTGAAACTACGTTCGCACGCACTCAATCGATCTGCGCATCGATCGTTTTAAAAATTAATCGATGCGCGCGTGGTTTCGATGCGTTTTTTTGTGTCGTATCGTCCAAACGTCCACGCGTGCGCGCGTGATTCGTCGCCGCCGCGGTCGCGATGACGCGCGAGCGCGGCGCTCGCGCCCTGGCGGAGGATGACGGCGACGCGGACGTGTCGTACGTGCGCTACGGCACGGCGATGGACGTCGCGGGCGCGGGCGCGGGGGCGGTGCAGGTGTGGGCTGAGCCGGTGCGCGATGCGAGCGGTCGACGGCGATTTCACGGCGCGTTCGACGGAGGGTTTTCGGCGGGGTATTTCAACACCGTGGGGAGCGCGGAGGGGTTTACGCCGAGCGCGTTTACGTCGTCGCGCGCGCGCGGTGGCGGTGGTGGCGGCGGTGGTGGCGGGAATGAAGGCGGCGACGGAGCGAAGCCTCGCGCGCAGTCGGTTGTTGATTTCATGGATGACGACGAACGCGAAGCGTACGAGGCGACGACGATGCAGACGGCGAGGGAGTACGATACGTTTGGGCGCGAGGCGCGCGAGGCGCATCGACGCAGCGCGACGCAGGCCATGGGACGCGTGGGCGCGGCGGTGAGCGGCGCGCTCGCGGCGTCGGCGGCGGTGTTGGACTTAGTCGCGCCTCGAGTGCTGTCCGTGGGTGCGCGGTTGCTCACGAAGATGGGTTGGCGACGCGGGCGTGGAACGGTGCTGGCGAACGGGGGCGCGTTTGGCGGAGATGCGTTTGGGTTGGAGGACGCGCCGGAGTACGTGCGCGAGCCAAAGACGAATCGACACGGCGTCGGCTACGATCCATTTGACGGCGCAGAGGAGTTTCGGGACATTGCAGCGGGAAGGAAACGCTCGAGAGATGATGAAAATGCGGGCATGGATCGCGGTCGTCGTCGAGGCGAGGCGTTTGGACTTGGTGTGTTTGAGGAGGAGGACGAGGCGCTGTACACTGAGGACGCGCCGAAATTGAGCGAGTACGCGTTTGAGCTGGAAGACGAAGAAGATATCGATGCGCGCGCGCGAGCTCGACCAGGATCGGTTCTTGCACTCGGTGCAGCGTTACCAAATGATTGCGTCGTGCGCGGATTTCAAGTATCGAGCGATACTTTGTCACCGCCGAAGTGGTTTGCGCCGCCGGTGATTCCGCGAGACTGGCACCCGTCGCGACGCGTGGCGGCGGTGCGCCCGGGACGCGACAGCGTAGCGACGACACAACCGGTAGTGTTGCCACCCGAACCTCCAGCTCCAGTCGACGAAGAGCGCCAAAAGGTTATCGACACGCTCGCGGTGTTTGTGGCCAAGCACGGTGCGCAATTTGAGGAAATGGCAAAGGCGCGGCAGGGCGAAGATAAAAAGTTTTCATTCCTCTTTGGCGGCAAGGATTCTGGGTATTACAAGTGGCGTTTGGCTAAAGCTACGTTGGAAAATGCTCAAGAGAGCGAAGCACCTCCAGCGCGGCGCGCGAGACCACTCGGGATGGAAGAGCGCGCAAAAATCCTTGGGGAGGAGTTGTTACCTGCGACGTCGAGCGCTCAGAGAGAACAAACCGCTGCTGATGGCGAGCCGAGGAAGAAACTGAGCATCGAAGGCATCGCTGCGAGCGATCGAGAGCGAATCCAAAAATTACTGACGAAGACGTTCACGTCGGCGGGCGTCGTGCAGACGGCGGAGGTTGAAAAAGTCGGCTTGCACGTGTTGCAAAAGAGCGCGTCAAAGCCCGCGCCTGAAAAGGCGTCCACCACGCCGACACCGTGTGAGGCTTCGCGAATGCCGATTATATCTTCGCGCAATACCATTAACTGGGCACCCGAACCGCTGCTTTGCAAGCGTTTTGGCGTCCCAGATCCGTATGCAAACAAAACTCGACCTGATACAAGTCAGTACAAGTTCCGCACGGATGTTTTGGAGCTCGACGACACGAGAGCAAAACAAGAAGCTGACGCTCCCAAATACTTGGACGTGCCCCCACCTCCCGCGATGACGATGCAAAATGTGCCACCGCCACCACCGCTGTCTTTAGACGCATCAGCGCAACAGGTAAATGTCGCGGCAGAGACCCAAAGCGTGCCTCCTCCTCCGGCTACGTTCATCGAAAAGCCTATTGATCTTTTCAAGCAGATTTTCGAAAACTCGGACGATGACATCGAAGAAGAAGAAGATTTAGATCTCATTCAAGCCGCATTGACAACGAAGGCACCGCAGGCGCCACCACCACCACCGCCGCCGCCGCCACCACCGCCGTCGACGCTTCCTCCACCGCCACCGTCCTCACACCGAAATGACGAGCCAATATGGTCGGCGGCGGTGATGAAGAAACCTAGGTCCACCTCTGAGCGCGACGAGCGGCGCTCGGAACGCGAGTCCTCCAAGCGCCATTCCTCTTCTAAAAAGGAAAAGAAGAGTAAAAAGGAGAAACGTTCAAAGGACAGAAAGGACAGAAAACGTAGTAGTAGACACTCAAAGAAAAAGCGTTCAAGACGCGACGATTACAGCTCGTCATCTTCTAGTTCGTATAGCGATTAGCATAAATAGCGTTTGCATTGCACTTCCTAGTTATTCTTAGTTTCTTCCGCGTCAAAGTCTACGATTGGTTCTGCCGAAGCGCCAACGAAGAAGAAAATGTTCCTAATCATTTCTTCGCGAATGGAATCGACGAGCGCCACAAACGACCGGGCGCCGTCAATTCTGAATTCATCTCGCGGGTCTAAATGCCCAAAACTTCGTACTTGAACGCTGCTGCGAAGGACCTCCATTTCAACGAGGTGCTCTTGCCAGAGATTATCGATAGCGCGAAGCGCCCAGAGGCGTTCGACGTGTTCCAATTCATCCCGAGCATAGTTTTGCACCGCCAGTCGAGCAAAGCGATCCAAGTACAACTGAATCGCAGCTTCAGTGAGATAAGATCGCAATCTTCGCGCCTTAGCTGCATGCCAACCTTTATTCCAACGACTCACGTACGCAGGATCTTCGTCGGCATCCACAGGTACTGGTGAAAGCCGCTCCGCTAATCTCTTTGAAATCGCCTCTGGCGTGGCCTCTGGCTCGGTGTCTAGAATGGTGGGTCCAAAGTCTTGGTCTTCAGGGTACACCATTTCGATACCAGAGAGCGCCGCCTTGACCACGGCAGCCGGCATTTTTAGCGGTGGCATCTCCGTCGACTCGGGCAGTGGAGTTCTGTCTACGACAGCCTTCATGATTTGCTCAGCGTCAACGCCAGGCAGGTAGTGAGGATTTTTGCCGAGCGGCCGTCCGATGTCGCAAAGCCATTTGTCTTTCCTTCCAGGAAAAAAAAGGCGAAGTTCATCGAGCAATTGCACATAGTTCCATTTTTTTGGGTTGACATTGCCGGCTACGCCAGCACGCGCGCAAGTCTCATCGACAATCTGGCCCATATACTTGAATAAACGCTCGCGCAATGGCTGTTGTCCGCTGAGTAAAATCAGTCTGCGCAATTTGTACACTGCCTCACGCTGACCATCAAGCACACGGTCCGATTCAAAAGTCGCTTCTCTGTGCGTCGCGAAGAAATCTTCTATACGCTTCTGCACCATCTCGAGTTGGTTGTCGACGGTGTCGGAGTAAATGGGCATGTTTGGGTCGACGCCGGCAAACATCCACAACTTGTCCGAGCCCCATCCTGGGCAATACGTTTGAAGTAATTCATCTTCACTAGACACAAAAAATGCCGTACTTCCAAGATCGCCTTGCCTACCGGCACGTCCACGAAGTTGATTGTCTACTCGGCGGCTTTCATGAATGGATGTGCCGATGACTTGAAGCCCACCAAGTTTGCGAACAACGTCGCGTTCGGCATTACACTGCTCCGAGCAATCACGAAGGACGGCAAATGCCGCCACTTTTATCGCGCGAATGAAGGGAGAGTCATCTTTACAGGCATTAGCTCCATCCATGTTACGACGCAACCGTTCAGCGGCATCGAACAAGGCGTTCGCAATAAGCTTTTCTGCCTGCTCGAGGTCTAAATCTCCAGCCATAGCTCGCGCCGCTCGCGCAAGTATGGCAGCTTGTTCGAGCGACTGCTGCGCTATCGGAGATAGGTCGCAGGATAACAACACTGCTTCATCGTCAAACGCGTCTGCAAAACCCAATACTGGCCAGAGTTTTTCCATGAGGGCGTGCTTGGCCAAACCTTCTGAGCTACCGCCGAGAAGGATGTCCGTGCCTCGTCCCGCCATATTTGTCGCGATTGTCACAGCGTACTGTCTCCCAGCTTGCGCAATAATGTTTGCTTCGCGCGCGGCGTATTGTGGACGTGCGTTCAACAATTCGTGAGGTATACCTCTCATCTTGCGCCCGTCTGGGGTTGTCCACAAGTAGTTGTCTAAAATCGCGCTCAGCCTCTCAGAATTTTCCACAGACGTCGTCCCTACAAGCACTGGTCTACCGTCGTAATGGCATGACTCGATGAAGTCGGCCACGGCGTACCAGCGGGCTTCAGCAGTTAAAAACAATGCTGTTGGGGCATCCACACGAAGGTTTGGCTTGTTTGTCGGCACGCGTGCCACGCGGAGCTCATAAGTACTGAAAAATTCTTCCGATTCCGTGCTTGCCGTCCCGGTCATACCGCTCAACTTTTGGTACAACTTGAACAAGCACTGATACGAAATCGACGCGATGATGGAGTTTTCTCCTTGAATCTCAACGCCTTCTTTTGCTTCGACGGCTTGGTGTAGGTTGTCGTTCCATCTACGATTCATTTGTACGCGTCCCGTTGAAGGATCGACGATGATGACTTGCCCGTCGCGAACAATATAATCCACATCCTTGATGAATAATGCCTTAGCCTTGACGGCGAGCAAGATATATTTGCCCCAAGGTTCTCGTGTATCCCAAAGATCTTTCACCTTCAAGATTCTTTCCGCGAGCTCCATGCCCTCCTCTGTGAGCTCAGCGGTTTTCTCTTTCAGTACAACTTTGTAGTCGCGTCCAGGCTTCAACTGCTGCGCTACTTTGCTCGCGGCCACGTAGCGATCTTCGTCGCTCACTCCACCCGAACCCGTGATTAAAAGTGGGTTACGTCCTTCATCAATCAACACGCTGTCTACTTCATCGACAATGGCAAAGTTAAATGGCCTCGTAAGTACGACGAGTTCTTCAGCATCCATAGCCATGTTGTCTCGCAAGTAATCAAACCCAACCTCCGTGTTCGTCACGTACGTAATATCGCACGCGTATGCGAGTTGTCTATCAATCGAATCCATGGCAGACTGAATCACGCCAACAGTTACACCCAAAAAGCGATGAATTCGACCCATTTCTGTTGCGTCGCGTTCGGCTAAGTAATCATTCACCGTCACCACGTGTACTCCTTTCCCTTCTAAAGCGTTCAAATACGCCGGCAACGTCGCTACTAGCGTCTTACCCTCACCCGTGCGCATTTCAGCTACCCAACCACGGTGTAGCAACACGCCGCCAATGAGCTGAACGTCGAAATGTCTCAACCCGAGCTCTCGCCGCGACGCCTCTCGTACCACCGCAAACGCCTCCACCAAGATATCATCCAACGTCTCGCCGTTCTTCAATCGCGCGCGAAACTCATCTGTCTTCGCCCGCAGCTCCTCATCACTCAACGCGAGCATTTTCGGTTCCAACGCGTTCACGGGCGCGACGACGCTCGCTTCGAGCTCAGCGACTTGCCTCGCGTCGCCGCGCAGCCACTCGCCGTCTTTCCACGGCTTTCGTCCCGCGCTGAGAGATGTCGACGTCTCCGAAGCGACGAGTTCAATCTCATCGTCATCGAACGACATCGACGCGTGCGCATCCGTCACGGATGACGCGCGCGCGGTGGAAAGTTGTCGTTCGATGACGATTTTCGATTGTTGCGTCGCGCTACGTCGGCGCGGGCTATTCCGCGTCGTCGCCGCTGCCGCCGCCGCACCGTGGCCTCGGTGGCTCCGCGCGCGCGAGTGTGCGCACACTCGCAGGTTGGCGAGGACGCGCGACATTATCGTCGTCGTCGTCGTCGTCGCGCGACTAATAGTGGAGAGTGAGAAGTCCAAGTTGCTTTTTCATCCGCGGGACAGCTCAACGTCGCTCGCTAGTTTGATATCGTATTACAATGCGCAATAATGAGAATGAATGAATTTGTATGGCGGCACTATGTCGCGTGTGCGCTACGACACCGCCCGCGCTAGGTTATTGCTGCTTCTCTGGGTCGTTTTTCTGGTTGTCGGCGCCGGCTATCCAGTCGTCGAGAAACGCATCTCGTGTTTTACGACGATAATTGCCCCAATCCTCGCCATCTTTCGTCTTGAGTTTGAGCTCAGCTGCGGCTTGCTTTTCATTTCTTTTTGCTTCGGTTTTAAGCTTGGATTTCGTCTTGAGCTGCGCTTTCATGCGCTTACGCAAGTCTCGCGTTTTTTCATCAATGTCGTCGTCGCCCGCGGTGGCCGCCAGCGTCGCTTTGAACATTTTCTCTGTCTTTTCAATCACCGCGCGCTGACGCTCGAGCTTTACGACGCCAAGTTTGCATCCTTTCGCTTCGCATGCGCTCGTACCAACGCCTTGGCACGCGACGCACGTCGTCCCGCCTTTCGGACGCGCCACCGCTCCGCCCGGCTGGTCGGCGTCCCCCACCCAATCCAGCTCTTCGCGCTGCTTCCAACCACTGCTCCACTCCATGCGATCTTTCATCATCTTAATAGGCACATCGACTTGCACGCTGCGGTCGCACGTCGCCACTAACGTGAGCGTCTTTTTCGTCGGCGAGGCGCCCACGCACTCAAAGTGCCTCCACCCTCGCGTGCGTTTGTGCGCCGTCCATCGACTCCCCGCCGCGGTTTTATAGTTGACGTCGTTCTTGTTATGAAAACCACCTGGCGGAAGGTAGCCGCTGCCCTTACACGTGGCGCACGCGCATGCGCCGGTGTCTTTGCACTTTCTACACGCGTACGCGCGCTCGTCTTCGGCGTCCCCAGCCGCGTCGTTCTCGGACAAAGAACGCACGCGAATCGGCCGCACAACGTGCGTCTGTGCACGCACCGCGTGCATTGCCGTCGTCGTCCATCGTGACGACGACGCGATGTGCGTCGTGACACCGACTCGCATGCTCTAGAGTGGCGTCGAGCGCGATGCGTCGCGCCGGTGAAAATACCAAAACAGCAAAAAATTAATCGCGCAAAACGCGGGCGTAATCGCAATCGGCATCGTACAACGCGTAAATAGCATAAACAAAGCCGTTTGATATGCCGCGGTGGGTACGACGCGCGATGTGTGATAGGATTTCAACGCGCGCTCGAACGCGAGGCCAGCGGCATTTATCGCAAAGAATTTCACCCACGCAACGTCGAACCCGTGAAACAAGAAAGAAAACGCCATAACGGCAAACATGGCGCATGTGCTCGCACCCAATGGGTCGTAAATGTACGCCACGAATGCTTCGTTCAAGCTCGCGTGAAATGTGCGCCAGAAATGCGAAAACGACGTACCTGCGGAGCGCCAATCGAGCGCGACGTCTCGCGTCGAAACTTGGCCTTCAATCAAAGCCAGCGCGTGAGGAATCGTGAAAACCACCATGGATGACATCCATATCATAGTCGTGTGTGTCCACGCGAATAAAACGGCGTGAAGTGCGCTCGAATTAATGGTGTCTATGTCGTACGCGCCGTAATACGAACCGCTCGCCAGCCGCGACATCGCCAGCCACGCGCACGCGTCGACGATTTCAACACAGCTCGTCACCAAGCGCCACATCGATCGATTTCGATGCCGCTCGAACTCCCGAAATCGCAGCAACGGTCCGCTGACGCGTAGAGGCGGGTAGAACACATACCGAAGCACCTTGAACATGGATTCGTCGCCAGCGCCCTCCAAGCCGTACGACCACAACCGCAACGCGTCGTACCGCGCCGCCTTAAAGACATTAAACGTCGTCGCATTCAACCGCCCCGAAGCCCGCCACGCACGACGCCGCTCAAGCGCATCAATCACGATAAATGCCACGCACACCCCCGCGAACGCCCCCGCGCGCCTCTGCCTCCGCGCCTCGCCCGCCGCCCTCGCCCACGCGCGCGCCGCCCACGCCGCCCACACCACGCACGCCGTCCCCCACACCCCATACGCCTCCACCGCACACGCCACCGCGAACGTCGTCCTCACCCACGCCCGCGCGCGCGCCCGCGTGAGCACCGCGCACGCCACCGCCCGCGAAATCTGCCACCCCATCACTCGTCTCGCGTACTCCTCCACCCGACCTCCGCCGCCCGCGCGCTCGCCCGCGCGCTCGCCCGCGCGCTCGCCCGCGCACGACGCCGCGATCGCCGCGATCGCCACCGTCGTCATCCTCGCCGTCCTCGCCGTCATCGCCATCATCGCCATCCGCCATCCGCCGTCGCGCGCACCGACGCGCGCGAGTGAATGCATCGACGATGCGTGACGTGACGCGTCGGGATGGGCGATATGAACCGTCACTCTGGATCGCGATATGGCGCCACCAATGTATCGCATATCGATGTTTAGGGTTTAGGCTGGTGCCCCGCGATCGATCGCGCGCGTGTGTCACTCACGCACGCGCGATGTTAACGGCTCCCACGCACGGCGTGCGAGGCGTGCGCGCGCGAACACCGCGAGAGCAATATCAAGGACGACGCGTCCGCACCGTTCGCCGTGCGCTTTGCGTCACCGCGGACGCCAAACGCGAGGTGGATGTGTGCATCGTCGGCGCGGGCGTGAGTGGTTTATCCACGGCGTTCACGTTGATGCAAAAGAGCTCGAATACGACGACGTTGGTGACGGAGGCGCGGGATTATGTGGGTGGGAATATTACGAGTAAGAATGATGGCACGTATGTGTGGGAGGAAGGGCCGAATTCGTATCAGCCTGGGGATGCGATTTTGACGTTGGCGTGCGACGCGGGGATGCGGGACGACATCTTGTTGGCGGATCCGGCGAGTAATCGATATGTGCTTTGGGATGAAAAGTTGCGTATTTTGCCGCATTCGATTGAGAGTGCGGTGTTAGGGGACTTTTTGACGTGGCCAGGGAAGATTCGCGCTGGGTTGGGGGCGATTGGGATTCGCGCGCCGGCGCCAGAGGGCAAGGAGGAATCCGTCAAGGAGTTTGTGAGTAGAAATTTGGGCACCGAAGCGTTCGAACGTTTGATCGAGCCGTTCTGCTCGGGCGTTTACGCGGGTGATCCGGCGATGTTATCCAGCGTCGCCGCTACGGGTCGTGTGCAGCGCTTGGAGCCGCTTGGGGGCTCGCTCGTCGCGGGGGCGATTATGGCGCAAAAGGAAGCCGCGGCTAACAAAAAGCCGCGCGACCCTCGATTGCCGGAAGTCAAGGGCCAAACCGTGGGTTCGTTCCGTGGTGGCTTGAAAACGTTCCCTGAAGGCTTGGCTAAGAAGCTCGGCGACGACGTGGTGAAGTGCAACTGGAAATTAACATCCGTGTCAAAGGCGAGCGACGGCGTCGGCTACGAGTGCGCGTACGACACCCCCGAAGGCCCTCAAATGGTGCGCGCGAAGTGCTTGTTGCTCACCGCCCCGGCATACGTCGCCGCGGAAGTGGTCAAGGACATGGCACCCAAGGCATCGACGGCGTTGAACAAATTTTACTACCCGCCCGTGGGTTCGGTGACGATTTCCTACCCGAAGACGGCGTTCCGCACCGACGGCACGTCGGCGCTTCCCGAAGGTGGGCTCACTGGTTTCGGCCAACTGCACCCGCGCTCGCAAGGCATCCGCACGCTCGGTACAATCTACTCTTCCTCTTTGTTTAAGGATGACAAGCGTCAACCGGATGACGAATTCATGTTGTTGAACTACATTGGCGGAGCGCGTGACGTCGCCATCAAGGACATGACTGAGGCGGAACTCGTCGAACAAGTCCACCAAGACTGCTTAAAGACGCTCTTAAAGCCCGGTACGCCCCTGCCTAAGGTTGTCGGTGTGCGCGTATGGGAAAAGGCTATTCCTCAATTCAACGTCGGTCACTTGGACGTCTTAGCCGAGGCTAAGTCTGCGTTGAACGAAGCCAAATGTGGTGAATCCGACGGCATGTTTCTCGGCGGCAACTACACCGCCGGCGTCGCCCTCGGCCGCTGCGTCGAGTTTGGCATCGAGCAAGCCAACGATGTGATGACGTTCTTAAATGCCAACACATCTGCCAAGTCTAGCGTCGCTGTTTAATACATTTATACCATTTACCTTCATCGCGAACGCCCACACTTTTTGTAAAAAACGCCTGAAAAAAGTGATTGACTGATCGCGCGATTTTACGATTAATCACGCAATTCCGCGCCTCGCGCACCCCAAACCCTCGTCTGTTGCGAGGCGTACGTCGCACACGCGACTAGAACACCAAACCCGGCGTGCGTATCACGCACCTGCGCGAGCGTTGTCATCGTCGACGACGTAACCCGGCGCCATGGGTGTCCCGAAATTCTTTCGCTGGCTCGCCGAGCGATACCCATTGTTACAGCAACAATGCGCGGGAAGCGCGTTGCCGGACATCGATAACTTGTATTTGGATATGAATGGTGTCATTCATAACTGTTCGCACGGTGCGGGCACGGATGTGAATACGCGTATGAGCGAGGATGAGATGATGTCAAAGGTTTTCGCGTACTTGGATCATTTGTTTCGCATGACGCGACCAAACAAGTTGCTGTATATGGCGATTGATGGCGTCGCGCCTCGAGCTAAGATGAATCAGCAGCGATCGAGAAGATTTCGGTCGGCACAAGAAGCCGAACGCGCGCGTGAAGAGGCTCGCGCAAAGGGCGAACCAGAGCCGGAGGGTGAACCGTTTGATAGTAACTGCATCACGCCTGGGACTGAGTTTATGCAACGATTGACGGAGCACTTGAAGTTTTACGTGCGCAAGAAGCAAACGGAAGACCCATTGTGGGCAAAAGTGACGGTTATTTTGTCTGGACACGAAGTCCGCGGTGAGGGTGAGCATAAGATTATGGAACACATTCGCTGGGCACGCACGCAGCCGGGATGGACGCCCAACCAAACGCACTGTTTGTATGGTCTTGATGCCGATCTTATCATGTTGGCCCTTGTCACGCACGAACCACACTTTTGTTTGCTCCGTGAAGTGGTCAAGTTTGGTGGCGGCGAAAAAGGTCAACCGAGTCGGGAAATTTTATCAAATCCCTCAGACGACGGTTTCATTCTCCTGCACATTGGCTTGTTGCGCGAGTATCTCGATTTAGAGTTCCGCGAAAAGAACTTGCCATTCGGGTACAATCTCGAGCGTGTCATCGATGACTTTATTTTGCTTTGCATGATGGTCGGGAACGATTTCTTGCCCGCGCTTCCGACATTGAACATTGCCGAAGGCGCGTTGAACACGTTGTTCAAGGTGTACCACGACACGCTTCCCACGCTTGGTGGTTATATTACCGGCGACGAAGGTGGTGGTACGTTCAATGCCACGCGTTTGGAAGCCATTATGAGTATCATGGCTACATTCGAACGTCAAGTCCTCGAAGAACGCGCCATGGATGTCGAAAAGGAGGAGGAGAAGAAGTCGCGCAAGAACAACCGCAACGCCTCCGCATCCTTCTCTGAACTCACCCCGTCTGAAAAGTTTGACGCCGAGGTTGAAGCCATGGAAACAATGGATGCTGATGGGCAACCGACGATTTCGAAAGATCCTACGATGATGAATGCCACGAAGCGCGCGTTGATCCTCGACGGTGGTGAGGAAGGGTTGCAAGCGTGGAAAGATATGTACTACCGCGAAAAGCTCGGCTTGAAGATTGGCGAGCCCGCGCCTTTGGCTGAAATCAGACAATCATACTTTGACGGGTTGAACTGGGTTTTGCGGTATTACTACCGCGGTGTGGCGTCTTGGACGTGGTACTACCCGTACCACTACGCGCCGATGGCGAGCGACTTGTGCGCCGGTATGGGTGGCTTGGTATCAGAGTTTGATTACGGTGAGCCTTTTCGCCCGTTTGAGCAGCTCATGGCGGTACAACCACCGTCGAGTTCGAAGCTCCTTCCCGAGCCGTTCCGTCACTTCATGGAGGATCCGACGTCGACGTTGGCTGAATTCTTCCCATCAGAAATCGCGGTTGATTTCGAAGGCAAGCGCAACGATTGGGAAGGTGTGGTTTTGCTTCCATTCTTGGACGCCAAACGACTCAAGGACGCGGTGGCGTCTGTCGAAGAAAAGCTCTTGACGCCGGCTCAAATCGCTCGCAACGTACCGGGGAACTTGATCTTCTTCAATCACGCTCCGGAAGGGGCGGGTGATGTGCAAAGTACGTTACCAAAGTCCTTCGCCGGGTTGTTCCCAGCTAAGAGTAAGATGACGATGAAGACGCCACCCGGCGAGTTTCCCGACGACGTCAAGTGCTTTGGCGGGGACGATTCAGTGTTTCCTGGCACCAAGGTTGGTCTCGACAGCCCGAGCGGGTTTCCGACGCTTCAAACGCTCCCCGTATCTGGTGCGTTGAAGAATGCCGGCGTCAAAGTGTTTGGTAACGCATCGAAGAAGGAGTCGCTCATCGTGCAAATTAATGGCATCGACGAAAATTTGGTGGGCGACGTTTCGAACACGCGTGATGTCGCCGCGCAGTTGTTAAACCAACGCGTGCAAATTAAGTGGCCATACTTGCAAGAAGCGCTCGTCGTGGGAGTTTCTGATGCCAAGGAGCGATTTGTCCCCGTGCCGGGTAAACCCAAAGAGTTGGCGAGCCGACCGAACGGCGCCGCGGAATGGGGTGCCGAATTGCAACGCATTTCTCGCGAGTACATCGAACAATACGGCGTAAGCTCCGGATCATCGCGCATCGCCCTTCACTGTCGTGCGTGCGAAGGTCTCGTGCGTCACCCTGACGGGTCATTGCAAAAGCGCTTCGCCAAGACAGAAACCACGGTGCCGTTGCAGCTCGTCATCGCCAAGCACAACGCGCCGCCAAAGCGTCTGGACGAGCGTCCTGCACTCGACGCCAGTGAAGCCGCGGGTGATTTCACCGAAGGTGAAGTTGCGCTCTTCCTCGGCCGCTCTCACTTTGGCGCTTTGGCCACGGTCACAGAGGTGTCATCAAACGGCGTGTCCGTGTGCGTGGCGCCTGTGCCGCTCGATACCGGCGCAGCGCGACGTATTTTACAAGGCGTCGGTCAGAGGTACATGCAAGGCGGTGAGCTCGCCCGCAAGTTGGGCGTGCATCCAAAAGTTGTGGGCCAAATCACCGGCGCGGTTTGGGTGCAAGAAAACGCCAAAGCGAGCCGCGGAGACCGCGTTGACCTCGGTTTGAACTTGAAACACAACGGCAAAAACTTGTGCGTGGCTGGATTTTGCCGTCCAACGCAGGGTGAAAAGGCTGGTTGGGAATACAGTCAAGATGCGCTCCGTGTGTTGCTCGAATACAAGCGCGCGCACGCCTGGGTGTTCAGCGCGGTTGACGCCGTGGAGGACATGCGAGAAGGCGTCAATCTGGAAGATGCCCTCAAAGAACTCCCCGAGAATGCGCGTTTATCGGCAATGAACGCCGCCAAGGCGTGGCTTAAGGCACATCCGATTGCTCGACGTCCCCTCGTGCCGTCGTCCTCTGTTGTCGCCACGGAGGAAGGCGTTCGCACGCTCGTGAGCACCAACGCAAGCGGCGCCAAGGCGCCGAAATTGATCGACTTAGAGGGCGTATCTCCGCTGTTGCTCATGCGTCCGGTGACGCAAGGCGCGGTGGTGGACCTGTATGCGGGTGGTGATTTCGAGCTCGGCGATCGCGTGGTGATGGTTGGCGATAGCGGCCAACCAGCGTTTGGTTCGCGAGGCGCCGTCGTCGCCGTGCATTCATACATGGATGCGCACACGCAAGCCGCGGTGGCGGAAACCGTGGAGGTGTTATTTGACGAAGACTTTGTCGGTGGTAACGATTTGCACGGGATGATTACGAGCAAGCGTGGCGCGTTGCTCCCCGTGGCGCAGTTGATAAACTTGTCCCATCCGCCGGCAATGCCAAACCTCGGCACCGCCGCGCCAAAGGTTGTCGTCAAGGATGCCAAGGGCGACGTGAACAAACCCACGCAATGGAGCGAACGCGCGCCGCGCATTCAGCGCGAAGTCTTAGTGCAACCAAAGATTCCCGAGAAGGATGCTAAGGGGTTCGCCTCAGCCAAGGGCGCCGGACGCGGCAAAGCCAAACCGGTGCCAACCGCCGCGGACGTCTCGAGCGCGCGCATGTTATCCATGCTCGACGTCGCAGCGGCGAAAGCAGCCAAGCCCGCGTCGGCGCCGACGGTGAAGCTCGTGAAGACGCCCATGACGGTGGCTGAGTTGGAGGCACAAATGGTAAACATGATGTCTGCGCCGCCGCCACCCGCGGGCGCGCCGCCAAACATCGAAGGTCTTAAGAAGCTCGTCGGCGTTAAGAAACAACCCGTGAGCGTCAAGGATTTAGAACAGTCGCTGCTCTCTCGCGCGCAACCGCCGTTACCTCCCACTGCGGCGCCAAACGTGCCGTCGGCAACGAACGAGCCGCGCAAACCGCGAACAAAGAAGCCCGTGGCGCCGCCGCTCCCATCGGACCCTCCTCCGCCACCCATGCCTTCAGCCGCGTTGCTCGCCGCCTCCGTAGCCGCCGCCGCTCCGCTCGCCGCCGCCGCGCCCGCGAAGGACGCCGCGCCCGACACCACCGCACCCAAACCCGCCGCGGCGCAGCGCATGGTTCCTAGAAACGCCCTATTACGCGCCGGCGCCAGTAAAAAGTAAACGTACCATACTAGTGTCATCATTGTCATACGAAACCATACGATAGTCGACATCCGACGCGGTACCCTATCCAAAAGATTACTCCCTGGCTCCACCTCGCGCGCGCCACATCATCGCGCACACCTCGCCTCTCGCGCCCCGCACGCCGACGGACGATGCTGACGACGATGACGACCATGACGCCGTGCACCGCGACCGCGTCGGCGCACGCGAACGCGCGCGCCATGCGCTTGAGCGCGCGCCGAGCGCCGAATGGCATGGGTGGCTCGGCGATCGTCGCCCCGCGCCGCGCGACCAAGGCGACACAGACGATGACTCGGAGAACGACACCGACGACGATCACGCGCGCGTTGTTCAACTCGTCGAATGATTCGCAAGGGAAGGATAACAGCACGACGGCGACGCGCGTGAGCACGGACGCGGTGATGATCGACCCAGTGGTCGGCGCCAAGCGCTTCTCGAATTACTTTTGGGCGGGCGTCGTCACCGCCGGGTCGACTGGGTTCTTACTCACCGGCGCGAGCGCGTATTTACATCATAATTTAGTGTTTTTCTTGGATGCGAGCGAGATTAAGTTTTTCCCGCAAGGGTTGGTGATGTCGTTTTACGGCGTCGCGGGCGCGTTGTTGTCCACCTATCTGTGGTTGACGATTACGTGGGATGTCGGTGCTGGGTACAACGAATTCAACAAAGACGAAGGTATCATGCGTATTTTTCGTTACGGCTTCCCGGGGAAGAACCGCCGGATTAACTTGGTGAGCGATCTCGCGGATGTGCAAGCGGTGCGCGTGGAGATCAGCGAAGGCGTTAACCCGAGGCGCGTGGTGTACGTGCGCTGCAAAGGTAAGCGGGACATCCCGTTGACGCGCATCGGACAGCCGTTGACGTTGGCGGAGGTGGAATCACGCGCGGCAGAGCTTGCCAAGTTTTTACAAGTCCCTATCGAGGGACTCTAGTCACGCACACGCGGCTCGATCATCGACGGCGCGCGTTTGATATTTGACATTGTTTAATGAAGACGCTTTACACTAGATTACAACCAACGCCGTGCCTTCACTTTGCGACGCATTCATGACGCGCGACGGTGGTGCCGATGTCGGCACGGTCACAGGCGACGACGATGGACGACGGGAGCGGGCGTTACCGGTGACGTGCGCGCACGCGGACGTTCCAAAAGCCGCGCTCGAGGCGCTGGACGTCTCCTCTCGCGCGCTGGACGTCGCGTCTCTCGCACTCGCACGACGCGTATTTAGCAAAGAGCTCACTTTGCTCGACGCCATGCGAAGGAAATCTCACGCGCAGCATCGCGCATCGAAGCATCACGGGATGCTGAGCGACGCGTGTAAACGGGCGCGGGACTTACGCGCGCTCGGCGCCGCGCGAGCCGTCCAAGCGTTGGCGCAGGACGCGAACGAATGCTTGCGGGCGTCTCGCGTGTACGGGTGCGTCTCGCTCACAATGCCCGCACGCGCGAGTGCAGACGATGCTATGCGAGCGCTGTATGCGAGTTGCGTGGTGTGCGATGAGCTGCGCGCGGCGTGCGAACGCGTCGTCGAGGCGTTTGCCGGGCAGCTCGGGCGCGGGTACTTTATGCCGTTGAGCTTAACCGCGACCGCGTGCGCGAGTCGCGTGCGATGCGAGTGCGTGCGCATGATTGGGGAGTACATCAAAGCGTATAACGCCGTCGGGCGCATTAGAAGCGCTTTACCACCGCCCGGGAGGTTTCAAAAAGGCGCGGGACCGCCGCCGCCGGCGGAGCTACGGGTGCGCGAACGTGCCGATGGCAGCGCGTATGCTGTGCCTGTCGGCGACGACGTGGTGAGCGTCGACGACGATTTAGATGTGGCATGGAGTGGGTGTGTTATGCGCGATGATTTCGTCGGTGGTTCGCGCACTGCGGCGGTCCGGGCGACGTTAGCCACCACGTCATTGGCGGCGACGTCGGCGGATTTATTAGACTTGGGCGTGCGCATCGATCGTGCTGATGTCTCAAAGAACGTCGTGACGGTCATGAAATCGTCACAAGTTCCGCAAGCACCGATGCGCAAGTACGACACCGTGAGTTCGAGGATTTTGGGGGGCATGGCGCCGCCACCGAATCCGTTTGGCTCATCGAAAAAGCGTCGAAGGAAAAAGACGGCCGAGGGCGGCGACGCTCAAGCGGGCGCAGGCGCCGCACCAGAATCGAACAAAAAGAAGAACAAGAAACAAAGACAATCCAACGAGCCGATGAGTGCCGAAGACGCCATCGCACGGCTGCAGCGACTCAGTTCGTTTTAATCATCGCGTGGCGGTTATCAATAACGTTTCAGTTTCAACAAGTTCCCTAAGAGCCTAGCGACGCGCGCGCCGTTCTTTGCGGCGCGCTCGCGTGTACAAATCACATGTCAATATTCTAGTAATAGTAGTAGCAGTAGCATTTGTGCGGCGACCGTTCTCGGTGCGCCGCTGTGTATATCGTATCTTGAGCATAATCCACGTCACGCCATGACGGTGAAAATCTCATCCCAAAACAGATTCTTCCATCGCGCCGACGAAGCGAGCTCGCGCGTTAATTCTCGATCATCCACCAACACCGCGAGTGCGATTGTGATCCAGAAAATGATCCATAAGAACGCACACGCGGCGGCGACACGCAGTATTCCGCTCGTCACGGCTTTGGCGCACGTCGCGACGCTGGCGGGCGACGCCCACGTCCCTTGGTGACGCCCCGTCGTCGTTGTCGTCGCTTCAAACGCGGCGTTATCCAGCATTTTCACAACTTCAGCGCTCGCGCGCGTCTCGGTGGGTGGCGCATCGCAATTGTCGTCTTCGTCTTCGTCGTCCGCGTGCCCAAATGCGCGCGCCTCCAATCGCTCCAATCGTGCCTCCATCGCGAACAATCGCTCCTCGAGCGCCTCGGTGAGCGCATCAATTTGCGTCGCACCGTGTCTCGCCAATGCCAGCGCCTTTTGCACGTCCGTGCTTATGGCGTGCTTGACATTTGTCAAACGTGTCGAGAATGTCTCGAGCGCCCGCGCGACTCGATCGTCCTCCGCGTCTTCCTCCGCGCGCGCCTTCATCGCCGCGCTCGGCGACGCATCAATGTCAATGTGCGTCGTGTACACATCGTCTCGATGCTCGACGACAGCGTGTCCAGTGCGCGTCATCGGCGAACGGCAGCGGCGGACAATGACGCGCGAGCGAAGCTATTTCTGGCGCCTTCGCGTCGACGCGAATCCATTCCCGTCCTAGGATCCGCGCGTCGTCTCAAAATCATCCGAATAACTCACACCAGCAAAGAATAACCCACCCGGGGGCGCGGGCGGCGCCACAGCGCGTCGATCGCGCGTGGCGGCAATGTTAAGCAACACGTCGTCGTCGCCGGCGAAATTCGCGGATTCGCGCATCGTCGTCGATACGAGGCACCGCACGAGTTTTCGTAAGAACCGGTCGGCGACGAGCTCGATGACGATGACATCCATGGTCGACGGTGATGACGCCGACGCCGACGCGATGGCACCGTCGCCGTCCTCGGCGCGTATGGCGCGTTCGCGAGTCACAGCCGAGCGACTTCGGCGATTCGCGCGCGACATCGCGTCTTCGGCTTGGTCTTCAACCGCGTCGTCGCCGCGCACATCAATCGTGCGCTCGAACGCACGGGCGACGACGAAACGTACGTGCGTAGACTTTCCTTCTGGCGTCGCGCGCGCGTAGGCATACATATCTACGTCACCGCGATCGACTAATCGCTGGAGCACGCGATTCGCGACGTCGACGTCAATCGACGCGCGCGGCGTTCGCGCTTCCCGAAATAATTGCGTCTTCGGCACGACGTAAACATATCTCCTATACGTGGCCGAAAACGTGGCGTGAAATGAATGCGGAGCGATGGTGACATGCGTAACGCGCAACGCCCCGACGCGGCCTGGCGGAGAATTTGCGACGGCGCGCTCGATGTCCGCGACGTCGACATCCAGTCGCTTGGTCCAAAACGACACCGCGCTCGCCACCGCGTGCACACCGCGATCGGTGCGCCCGGCACTTGCGATTGGACGAGTTTCTTTATCGAGCAGCGGCGCCCAGGCGTGCGTGAGCGCGCGCGAGACGCTCCACGAGCCCGGCGTCCACGTCGTCGTCCCGGCGTTATCCGTCGCCGCGTTCCACGCAAACCCCGCAAACGATGGTCCGTGATACCACACGCGCGCCTTGTACGCCGCACGTCCCGGTCTGTGTTTGTTATTCCCATCCAACGCCGCGGCGCCGAACGCGTTGTCCACGCGCGCGTCGGGCATCGACAACGCTTCGCCCAACGTCGCCGGCGTCGGCTCCGTCCCGCTCGAGCTCACCCCTCGCACGCACGCGCGCGCCAGCGCATCCACCGCGCGCCACGCGCGGTCATCGAGAAAACAATTCGACGCCACCGGGTCCCATCTCGCGCGATTGAAATCGCGTCCGGCGTGGAATTCGCCGCACCGTAAGCTTTGACTCGCGTGTCGCAGCGCTGGTTCCGAAGCGTCTGGCGGCGGCGCGTCTCGCGTCGTCGTCGCCGCAGCCGCCGCGGCGGCGATGGCGGCACCGCCCGTCGTCGTCGTCGTCGTCGTCGTCGTCGTCGTCATCATCGTCGCCGTCGGCGGCGCGGTCGCGGCGAACGCGACGCCGCGCGCGGCGATGCGAGCGCGCGACACGGCGAGAGAAAAAGCGTCACACAATGCCGCGCGAACCGTCACCGGCGCCGTCCTCGTCCTCCTCAGCGCTCGGTGACGTGGGTGCACGAGAGCGCGATGAGTTTTTCGACCCAAATGCGGACGACGCGGACGCGCGCGCGCTGTCGCGCGCGAGTGGAGGTTCGAGCGCGACGGATGCGATTTTGAGCTGCCCTGGGTGCTTCACTGAAGTGTGCGTTTTGTGTCAAAAGCACGCGCGGTATGCGGGGCAATACCGCGCGGTGTTTGCGCAGAACGTGTGCGTGGTTCGTGAGAGCGCGCTCGTCGCGCGCGGGGGCGGTGACGCTCGGGGGACGGGTGGGACAGAGGCGATGTTGAGCGACGTTGGGGAACGGTTTCACGAAGTCAAGTGCGAGACGTGTCGAGAAGTCGTGGGCGTGATTGATGACGACGAGGTGTATCACTTTTTTAATGTCTTTCCGAGTCAAGGGTGATTTATGCTGATTTATGTGTGCTGCGCGCGCGTACGCGATGCGTCGTCGTTCGGTGCATGGGTGCTGTCCCGTATTCGACGTCGAGAGACGGTTGGATTTCGGCTCTGTTATTTTTGTCTCACGAGTTCATTTGCGCGCACGCGCGCGCGCGCAACGGTGTGTTTAACGATTGCGCGTAGAGTGTGAGTTGGTGCACGGCATGAATGACGGCATGGATGCGCGTGCTTTCGCAATGGCGCCAGAGGGCGCGTCGGGGGCTGCGGGCCTCGATGAGTCAACCGGCGGAGCGTTGACCGCATCTTTCAATACCATGGAGAAGATGCGCGCGCGCGAAGCGAAGACACAGTCTTCATCACGACTATGGGAAGTCATACACGATTGGTTCATCATTCAAGCGTGCGTGTGCTGCGGATTACTCGCGCTCACGGGATACTTTACATTTATATCAACCTCGGTGTGGCGTAAATGCACCCGCGGCTTTGATGTAGAATTTCGAAACGCGCTAGGGCGCGAAGAAGTCGTTCGTTCGTTCTTGCAGTGTACATTTGGGCGAGAATACGGCAACGTGTACCGGCCGTGGCGTATGGGTGACTTTTCCGTGCTTTTCGTGCGCACGTCGACGCTCGCATACTTTGGAGAAGTCATTTTTCATCAACTTAGCGCGTGGCACGCGTCGAAATATAGGAAATGGCGCACCAAACTCGCCGTGTACTCGTTTGCAGCGTATTACATTGTATATTTCGTCATGATTTCAATCCTCGGGAATCATTCACAGTATTCTCAGTTTGTATGTATGTCGTGTTTTGGTGTGCTGTTTTACTGCGGCGCGACGAGCAAAGAATTTTGGTCTACAAAGGGTCTGAGTTGGATTTACACGTACATCATACTCATGGCCATTATCGGCAAGGCGGTCGTTGAAATTTTCATAATCATCGCTGCAGATCCCAGCGTGAGCGTGACACTTAAACTCGGCGTTCGGTTCGTATTGGATCCTTTATTTTGGGAATTCGTCCGCGCCGTCGAACGGCATTACGCGCGACTCAATCCGTCACCTGGGCCATGTCTACAACTCCCGTACTTTGTGTCATTTACGCTTCAACAGGCGTTCTTCTCTCGATACATTATGTTTCTTTTGTCCGCCGGTGGCGCGGTGAAGAATATGGCGACTGTACAAGCAGTGCTTTCGCTGCACGAGCTCATGATTAACGTCGTCCAAAAGGACCGTGACGTGCATCTGGCCAAGATTTTTCTGGGTAAGCAAACAGCAGAAGCGATGTTAATCTCCCGTAAACAGCACGATATCGTAGCTTTAAACTCAATCGTGTCGTCGTTTGCCGAGATATGTGCAGTGATTGTCATTTCACTCTACCTCTACGTATTTCGCATGGCAAGCATCGGGAACGAGGACATCGTCGACTTGAAGGCGTACGGCATACAAGCCCTCAATTTGATCGCCATCGAAGTGTTACTGTCATTCTTCATCATGTACGCCCAACAACGATTTCATGGCATTCGCCATCGAGATGTTTTCCCGCGTGGCAATTTCGCTGGTAAAGGTAAATGGTTTTGCGTGACGTATCGTTTTGTCGTCTTCATGTGGATTACGGTGATGATGGCGCATAAGATAACAATTTATCTCGTCGGCTCACAATTTCACAAGTATTTGTGTCCGCGTATCAATGATGATGGGAGTATTTTTTCATATCAGTGCACCACGGAGGACTTAAAACTCGCACCTGGCGGCTTCTACCTCAACTCGCGAGCCTTTCTGATACAAATGTATGATTTCCCAGTGTCAAATCTCGTGAAAGAGACGAGCCGTTGATTAAGAGCGACCTTATGCTTTAAATTACAAATCTCAACGCCAAAAGTGTTCTTTCTCCTTCTATTTACAAACGCTCATCAATAGCAGACATCACTTCGATGTAATTCCTGTCTTCGAGGGAATTCCTGGCGCTATTTGCTGCGCTTGGAGGTCTTACGACACTTCCGGAGGACGTACTCGCCGCGATGTCAGGAAACTGCTTTTCGGGCCCCCATACGTCTGCAAAAGACAACTTACGCCTATGTTTTGGCACCGGTGGCGCCGCCACTGGTTCGACGCCTAAACTCTCAACAACGACACCTTTCAACGTTCCTAAACGACGCGGAGATTTCACAGTGATTTCGACATCCGTGTTCACCGTGATCGATTCTCTATCGGACTTAGTTCGCGTGTTGCGCTCATCCGCGTCGAAATCTTGCACTTTATCCGCAAGTGTTGGATAATAGTTGCGACGAATCGTGATCACCATTATGTACGGAAGTAGGCCAGCAACTGCCACGGGCCAAATTCCAAGCCAGAACTTGGCTGACTTGGATACAATCGGCACGAAAGTTTTGTAACTGAAGGTCGAGTAGTACGGATCCGTTTCACTCAAAACGGTGTTCAGAATAAACCACAGCACAATCGATCCCCAGATGGTGATGTGGTGATAAATGGTCCAAAAGTTAGAGTACAACGCCATTTGAACGTTGAGTGTCACGACAATGGATGTATACAGCGTCGTACCCACTTCCCATAGACCAAACGTGCGACCGCTGCTTGTGTCGGATTCGCCGCCATGAATGCCGTAAAAGACACACATGTAACTCACTACGCCCACGTAGATGCCGTTTGCGAACCAAAGAAGACGACGCTTGGAAGTAAACTGTGTGTTTGCTTGCGTTTCTTTGTACAACGCCGGGTACTTCAACGAGCTCGACGGTCTCACATCTTGATCAAGGATACCGAGCGCTAAGACGGGGAAATTCGTAAAGAAGATGTTGAATGACGACATCAACCAGTCATTGTACACTACTTGTCCACTCGCGTTCGTATGCATGTTGTAAATGAAAATGGTCAAACCAAACGCAATGTTTTTGTAGAAGAAGTACGTCACCATACGCGCGATGCGCTTGTAGTTGTAGCGTCCGTGTAAAAGGATGAGGCGTTCCAAGTATCGGAACTGAGCGAACGAGAAATCGGAAGCCATGACAGCTTGCATGCCTTCTTGACCACTGATGCCAACACCAATGTGCGCCGCTTGAATCATCCCAACGTCATTGGCTCCATCACCGATGGCAAGCGTGATACGACCCGAGTCTTTCACGAGCATTGTCACGAGAGCCTTTTGAAGCGGAGAAACACGGCAGCAAATTACCGCAGCACAGTGCGTACCGAGCGCCAAGAAGCTCGCACTTAGTTCTTCAGTGAGTGCCAACGTCAAAGAACGACCATCAATAACCATACCAATATCTGCATCGAGTAACTTAGCCGCTTCGGCGTCAATCAAACCAGCCTGAAGCTGCTGCTTAACAGAGGCCATGGCAAGTTCCTCAAACTCCGCGCTGGAAATTTCACCATCATTTTCCTTTTTAACCAAGTCTTCTACATTGATGATGCGTAACTTCATGTTTGGCGTAACTAGAGAGCACGCTTGGCCAATATTGATCGCGGTATCTTGCTTATCACCAGTAAGAACCCAAACCGCGATGTTTGCTGCCATGAGTTGCTCAATCGTGCGCGGAACGCCTGTTTGCAACTTGTCTTCAATAGCTGTCGCGCCCAAGAGAGTGAGATCCTTTTCAACAAGTTCGGCGACATCCTCAAGGAGCTCTGTACGTTGCTCTAAAGCTTGACTCGCTTCGATAAATTTCTTGTTCCAGCTGTTATACTCTTGCGCTTCAATTTCACGCTCGGCGATGCATAACGTACGCAAACCACACTGCGCCCACTCATCCATATGCTTTTGCGTTGCCTCTTTGTAGCCGTTTGCGGATGATGCGAGTCGCTGGTAAATAACAGAATCCGCACCTTTGCAGAAGAGCATGATTTTGCCATTGCTCGAGCGCGCAATTACACTCATGCGCTTACGCTTTGACGAGAATTCGAGAATGTTCAAAATTTCATACGTGACGACGACGTTCGGCTTTGACGGATCGAGCTGTTGTTCTTCGACCTCGATGCTCGACACCGTTCGCTTCTTGAAAAAGAAACCAAATTGCTTAGCCGCAACGACGAACGCAAGCTCGTCCGGACTTTCCGCTTGATAAACAATTTCCTCCGGCGTCGGGTTGCCTTCAGGGATCACTGTCTGGCAAACAGCGAGAACTCGGAAAAACCCACTGCATAGCTGCTTATCGCTTCGATCGCGCCAAGCTCCATCAGTCAATCGCTTATCACGGAAGTTGAAAGACGGCTCGATCGCATGTTCATGCTCGCTAACTGGCGGAAGTTTGATGCCCTTGCGTGCTTGAATGGCTCGCTCGATTTCAGTAATGCCTTCGCCGTAGCTCACACCACCGATGGAACACTTGAAGAACTCCATAGAGTTACACGTTAACGTACCAGTCTTGTCACTCAAGACTGTGTGAATCATGCCAAGTTCTTCGTTTAAGTTCGTGGTTCTGGCGACAGCGGGGGTGTCCGTATCCTTGTGGTACATTTTTCGATCCTTGTTCAAAAAGACGAATCCTTGGAAAACTTTGACAAACTCGAGCGACACATACAGTGAAATGGGAATCAAATAGCCGTATAACACGTACGATGTGAAGAAAGAAATCGTACCAACAAGAGTTTTGTTGTCCGGATTGAACGTCACATCTTGCTCGTTCACATCAATGTACCAATGCTTTGCGGCACTGGACGTGATCCATTGCGAGCAAAACACTGCTGAAGCAGTGCCAAGAACCGCCAAAGAAAGCAACATGGTGATAACTACGCCATCCATCTGCTTTTCCACGTGTGAACGCTTAGAAGGTGTGTCAGTAGAGTTCATCATGACCTTCGTATCATGACCCGTGTACACCGCGATGCCAACCACCCATTCAGTGTTTCTCAAGTTGGAACCTCGTAAGAGCATGTTGGATGGGTTCAAAGAAATCTTCTTTGGCTGCGGAAACAATGGCGCACCAATTGACAAGTTTCCTGAATATGTGTACAACGAATTGTTTGGATGCTCACACTCGACGCACGAAGATCCTCGCGAGAGCTTGGTCATGTTTGCTACGTTAAGCGGCCCAATGTCTTTCACCAAATCCACCGCCCGCTTCGTCTTCAAGTTCGTTTCACCATCGAGATTTTTCGTTTCGACGTAGCAAGAATTCTCTTCCGACGAACTATCCAACATGATCAAGTCGCAAGGAAAAAACTGGTCCCGAACAACGCGAACGATATTCCCGACGCGAATATCCTTCCATTCGCAACGTTCAAACGACGTTCCGTTGAAACGTTCAGCCGCTGACAAGTTTTGCGTTCGATCCTGCACGTGTCGCTTGTAATCTTCAATGCCTTCCTTGAACATGGATAAGCCAACGACAATCGTCAATGGCGTCCACGTCGTGTACGGCTCGATCGGTGAAACCGTATCAAACAGGGAAATAATCGCCACCGATAAAAAGTACAAGTTCGCCACGCGTCTGAACTGCTCGTAAAGCCCTTTCGGGAAAAACGTCGCCACATTGTACTTTCCCGTCGATATAGCGTTATCTCTAAATCTGAGCAACTCGTTGGGGTGACCCGCGCCGAGCACCAGCGTTCGGTTTGTTGGTTTGGGTCCGCGGTTCCTCAGTCGACGCAATGAACCGGACGGGGTTACCGTCACTGGCGCCGCAGGCGTGGCACTCGCGTCAGCCATGGCTATCGCCGCGTGCTCTCACGCGTCGATGTCGCGTTTGTCGTCACGTGCCGCTGAAAAGTCAACAAAGAGACGGCCGATCGCGATTGAACCTCCGCACGCGCGCAAGTTCCGGCGTTCGACTGCGCGCGCGTCGCTCGGCGCGAGGACGCACGAATGGACGCGACGTGTAGGTTACACTTGTCACGTTCCACGCGTCGTGCGCGTTGGAGACGGACCGTGCGAGCGAATGACGCGCTCAAAATGGTCGAGGAGCATGAATTGGCCACCTCAGCCGCGCGCCGGCGGTTACGCGCGCGCGACTGGATCCACATGTGGATTACTAAAGCGTAAAATGAGGATATTCGTTACAACAACGACGTCAGAGACAATTAATTAGTCGCGCCTAATGGATCGCGGACAGTCCACGATGAGTCATCGCGAGGAGCGGCTTCGGAACTGCCAATAATGGCGACGGCGGAGGACGTCTTCATGGCAGGCGCGAGGTGCTCGCGCGCGGCTCGGGCGATGTCTTCGGGCGAACACGCGAGTAAACCGTCACGGAAGTGTTGACGTTGTGCGTCAGTGAAGCCAGTGTTGAAACCGGACTTACCGCGAGAGCTCGGCGCGAGAGGGGCGTCGAGAGCCTTGAAGGCGCGAAGCTGGGCCTCTTCGAGTTCTTTGGACGTAATCGAACCGGGCGTCGTCGCCCACTCGACAGACTTCACGAACGTCTCGAGCGTCTTCGTCGTGTTCGGATCACGGTAAGAAAAGAACTGGAACAACGCACTCATCGGGTCGCTCACGGCGCCACCGCCGTAAGCACCACCCTTTTCACGAATTTCGCGGTGAAGGTAGCCCGCGCTCAACGCTTGGGCAAGCAAAAAGAGCGCTGGAGCGTCGGGGTGCGTGTACGGCAAAGCTGGCACCGACGTAGAGCAGTAGTTCGTTTGACCCGGGATCGTGATGAACGTCTTGGATAACTCAGGTTTGAACGACTTCAACTTGGACTCGAGCGTAGAGCCGGTGGCGTTGGGGCTCGCGGCGGCGGGCTTGATGTCGCCCAAAAAGCGCGAGAGGGCGCGTTCGACAGCCGGGAAGCTTTCAGATTGACACGCAATACGGCATCGTTGCACGCGCTCAGGGCGGAGTGCGAACGCGGCGATTTCAGAAAGAGCGCTTTGCGCTTCTTCAATCGCGTTTTCTTTGGACAAGCGCGTCACGAGCGCCACGTATGGCAACCCAGTGAGCTCATTTGCAAATGCGCTCGAGGCGTTGATTTGTGCAGCCGAAAGCGAGCGGGCGTATTGCAAACCGTTCGAGCCCACTGAGGAGCCAAGAGATGCCGCTTTGCGAGAAAGTAACAACTTCAATCGGTCTTCTTCGCCACGCCACTTGGCGGTTTGCAAGTCGGTGAGAATTTCGAACATGTCATCAACGTTGCGCTCGAGCGCGTGCGAGCCAATGGCCAACGACACTGTCGGCGTTCCCTTGCCATCAGCGATCGGACGCAAGACAGACTCGACGGAAAACCCACCCGTCTTGAGCTTGATCTTCTCCGCCAAGTCCTTGTACTTCATCTTCTCCGTACCAACTTGGTCGATGAATTCGCAGAAAAGATCCAAGTACGGCACGAGGCGCTCGGGAAGACCATCCAAACTAAAGTGCGTAGTAAAGTACGCCACGCCATTCGTCGGTTGCTCGTCGTATTGAAGCGGGATACCGTTAGCAATTTTCATATCCTTAGACCCCCATTTCTTGATCTCCTTCGGTACTGCTTCGGAGACGACGAGTGTGGGTAAGATGGACACGTCCTCCTTCATGTCTTGGTTCTCCTTGAGCGCCAAAGCATTGGCGACAATCTTTGCCTTTTGTTCTTCCGTTAAAGTAGCTTCGATAGACTTGAGCTTCTTCTTTTCCGCTTCGTCGAGCTTCTTATCGTAATCTGGATCAGTACGAGCGGTCACTGTGAGGCGGTGAGTGTTGTCCAAGAACCATTTCTTGATGAGTTTTTGCCAGAATTGAGGATCGGCGTCGAGCGCGGCGTTCAACTTGGCGGCGAGCTCAGGCGTGCGAAGCGAGCGCAAAGAATCCCCATCGTGAACCCAAGTGCTGAAGGCACCGAAACCAGCGTACAAACCAAATTGTGTGGTCACCACAGCGGCGTCGAGTTCAACTTGATGCATCACCGCTTCGACGCGGTCGCGAGGAAAGCCTTCGCGAGAGATGCGCTCGAGAACTTCTAAAATGGTCGTTTCAACCTTCTTAAGGTCCGCGTCGGCGACATCCTTCAAGCCAACGGCAAATGAGGTTTCACGACGAGAACCACCATAACCAGTGCCTGGAGCAAATCCGCTACCCAAGCCAGGTTCGAGGAGCGCTTCGTAAAAGTAACTTTGAGGTCCACTCGTCAATAAATCGCCCGCGACGTTCAACGCAAAGTTCTCCAACGACACCGGATCCTTAATCTGGTTCACCATGAGCCAGGCGAGGGAGATGATCGATTGTTTGTTGGCGTCGGCCACGATGGCATCGGCGGGCACGGTGACTTCGACCGCTTGCGGCGCCTTGAAGCGTTGTTCGTCTTCTACAATCAACTTGCTCACGTCGAGGCGGTCGAAACGGTGAAGCGCCAAGTCTTCAATCTGTTGCAACGTCTCTTCGAGCGGCAAATCACCATAGGTGTAAAACTTGGCGTTACTCGGGTGGTAATGCAAGGCATGGAAAGCCTTGAGTTGCTCGTACGTTAAATCCGGGATGTTAACCGGATCCCCGCCGCTGTTCCAGTGGTACGTCGACGTCGGGAACAAATTCGCCCCAAGTTCGCGCCCAAATCGCGCGCTTTGCGACCCCATGGCCCCTTTCATCTCGTTAAAGACAATGCCCTTGTAAATTAAATCACTCTTCGGGTCATCCATCGTCGCAAACTCAAATCGGTGACCTTCCTGTGAGAAGTCTCCTTCTTTAATCTTTGGAAAGAAGCACGCGTCCAAATACACCCCCAACAAGTTGCTGTAATCCACCTTGTTCATCGTACTGAACGGATAACACGTAAAATCACTCGCCGTCATGGCGTTCATAAACGTACTCAACGATCGACGCAACATATTAAAAAATGGATCGCGAACCGGGTACTTTTCACTCCCGCACAACACCGTGTGCTCGAGCACGTGCGCGACTCCCGTGGAATCTCTCGGCGTCGTTCTAAACGCCACGTTAAAGCATGCGTTCGAATCATCCGCGCCGACGTGTAATAACTTTGCCCCAGTGCGTACGTGTTCCAATTCAACCGCCACCACGTCATACGGCTTCACGCGTTGCACAGACGTCACCACGAATGCGCCCTTGGCGAGCGCGCTTCCGACGGGCAACGCCTCGAGCGCGTCCAACATCCCACTCGCGCTCACGGGTTCCACCACCGCGCTCGCCCCGTTCGCCCCACCCGTCGCGATCGCCGCATTCGTACCCACCACGGCGGCGCCCGTGCCGATCATCACCTCGCGTCTCGACGCCAGCGTCGACGACGAAAGTTTGCGATGATGACGATGATTCGCGCGCTTATTCAAGACGACGCGCCCAATCGACGCTCCTCGCGCCACGCACGCCGTCGTCGTCGCGCGCATCAACCGTGCGATGTGCGTATACGCGCGCGCGTGCGAGTCTGTGCGCGTCGTGCGTCGAACGCGGCGTCGCGTCAATGACGTCAATGACGTCACGCGAGCACCCTTTTGGCGTCGTCATCGACATCGATTCGCGCGCGTCGATCGACACCGCGCGCCTCTCTCTCGCGCGCGCGAACGACGCATCGCGACGCCTCCTCGCGCCTAGCGCCTCGCGCGTCGTCGCGCGCCTAGCGCCTCGCGCGACGCCGGGCCGTAGCCCGCGACGATGATGGGGCGTCGGAGCTGAATCGACATTGTTCGCCTCGCGACGGTCGTCGACGTCGTCATGGCGTCTCGCGTCGCGCACACCGCGCGCACGGTGCGATTGTTTCGCCGCGCGTTCGCGTCGTCGTCGTCGTCGACGGCGTCGTCGTCGACGGCGTCGGTGGCGCGCGCGATGACGTCGAGCCGCGCGCGAGTGCCGGCGGCGGTGGCGCGCGCGGTGACGTCGGCGTCGTCGTCCGTCGCGCGCCGCGCGGCGTCGCCGGGGATGACGGCGTGCGCGGTATCGTCGTCGCGCGCGCGATGGTTGAGCGCGCGCGCGATGGTGGTGGCGGGAGACGGGCGTCGCTGGGGCCGCGAGCCGTCGCGGGCGCGTCGGGGCGCGGAGACGTCGGTGGCTGCCGTCGCGAACGACGACGAGCGCGTCGCCGGGTTGGCGATTCCGAGCATTTGTCCTGGCTGTGGTGTTGGGTTGCAATCGCACGATAAGAATTTGCCCGGGTTTTTCGTTGTTCCGAAGAAGGTTTTGGACGCGCGCGAGGCGGCGGCGGCGGCGGCGGTGGAGGAGGAGGAGGGCGAGGACGCGAACGAGGATGGTTTCGACATTGATGGTGGGTTTGGATCGATGGATGACGATGATTTCGATGACGATGATATTGATGAAGACGCGGTATTGCCTGGGTACGCGTTGGCGGAGGATTACGTCGAAGGTGAAGAGGAGCTGGCGGCGTTGGACGCGCTCAACGCGATGTTTGACGAGGAGGAGGAGGAAGACTCGCTCGCGGACAAGCGTCGTGCGCGTAAGAAATCTGGCCCACCAGCGATTATTTGTGCGCGCTGTTTCGCGTTACGCACATCAGGCAAGGTGAAGAACGAAGCGGTGGAGGTGTTACTGCCGTCGTTTGACTTTGAACGCGTCATCGGCGATAGCTTTGAAAAGTTGCGCGCTCCGGGCTCCGCCGTGGTTTTACTCATGGCGGATTTGCTCGATTTTGATGGCTCGTTCCCCGTCGACGCCTTGGATGTCATCGAACCTTACGTCGAAAGCGGCGTAGTGGATGTCTTGCTCGTGGCGAACAAGGTGGATTTGATGCCCGTACAGTGCACGCGGACGCGGTTGACGTCGTTTGTGCGACGACGCTCCAAGGCGTTTGGATTATCGCGCGTCGCTGGCGTGCACTTGGTGAGCGCTAAAGCCGGTATGGGGGTGGCCATTTTAGCCGAGCAACTAGAGCAAATGTTAGATAGAGGGAAAGAGGTGTACGTCGTCGGCGCACAAAACGCTGGGAAGAGTTCGTTGATTAATCGTTTGAGTCAGCGATACGGCGGCCCGGGCGAAGAAGATGGCGGTCCGATTGCGAGCGTGCTTCCAGGCACGACGCTCGGGATGGTAAAACTGCCCGCTCTGCTCCCAAATGGCACGGACGTGTACGACACCCCAGGGTTGTTGCAACCGTTCCAACTATCTTCGCGATTAAACGCCGAAGAGATGAAGGTGGTGCTACCGAATAAGCGCGTGACGCCGAGGACGTATCGCATCGAGGTTGGCGGCACGCTCCACATCGGTGGCTTGTGTAGAATTGACCTATTAGATTCCCCGCAACGCACACTGTACCTTACAGTTTGGGCGTCGAACAAGGTGGCCACGCATTACACCACGAGCTCAAAGACGGCGGACGTGTTGCTCGAAAAGCACGCCGGGACAAAGCTCACGCCGCCTGTTGGTGAGCTTCGCGTCAAGCAATTCGGTGCATGGGGGCATCGCACGTTGAATGTGTACGGCGAAGATTGGCAAAAAGCGACGCGCGACATAACCATCGCCGGTCTCGGCTGGGTAAGCGTCGGATGCAATGGCAACGCGTCATTTAGAGTATGGACGCACGAAGGCGTGCAAGTCGAAACGCGTGAGGCGTTAATTCCAGACATGGACAAGGCGCTCATGTCGCCTGGGTTTTCGTTCGAAAATGTCGGCGGGAGCGGGAGCGCGCGCAAACCAAATGACCGCGCCAACCGGCAGCGCGGCCGAGGCGGCGGCCGAGGCTCAGTCGGCGGTCGAGGTAAAAAGTAAAGCGAGGACGATGGTGGGTGGCGCTGCGCGATTTTTGTGTATTACACTGTTTAAATAGAAACTCATTCCTCACCATCCTCCTCGTCGGTCTTCACCGCACCGGGATTATTTTCCTTGAACTTTTTCATCAAATCATCCGCCATCTTCTCCTTCCAATCACGAGGTGGGGCGCCAGCTTCGCGAGGTTTCTCCCTCGCCACTCCGTCGTCGCCGACTTCAAAGCGCTCGCTCGCGTCCACCTCCAACGACTTCGCCACCCCGAGCACAGATTTCCCCATCACCGCCGCGGTGATGACATCAGCGACGACTAAAATAACTCCAAGCTTCCCAAACTTTGTCGCCGTACCGCTGACATCCACCGGCGTTTTGTCTTCCTCGTCTTCGTCCTCGGCGCCCGACCGCGACGCCTTGGCCGCCTCGCGTTCACGTTTACCTTCACCCGGCTCATACTCCTTACCCGCTGCAGCGTCGCGCATCATCCGCCCGAGGTCCAAGTCCGCATCGGCGTCGAGCGTGGACGTCAGCAGCCAGTCTATGGGCTGCTTCGCCGCGCGCGCGTCGCGAGCGAGCGAAATCATCGGCGACATCGCCCCGAGCAACGCCATCTGTTTCAACGCCGCGCGTCGCGTCCCACGCGTCGATGGCGGCGTCGCCGCGCACGCCGTCGCGCGCGATGACGACGATGGCGCCGTTGCGCGCGTCACCGTCGCGCGCGGCATCGAGGCGGCGCGCATGGCTCGAGAATGAGAGTTTTAAAGCTGCGCGCTCGAGAGTGACGCCATCACGCGACGCACGACCGCAGACCGTGCGCTCCCGTCGCACACGCATGCACGCGACGCAGGCGTCAGTGCATCGGCGGTGCGTCGACGCGTCGAACGCGAGCGGAGCGCGCGCGGCGGCGGCGGCGGCAGCGCGGGGAATCGACCGCGCGCGATCATTGTTTGTGAATCGTCGTGGAGGAATTACGCCGCGTAGCGCCGCGGTGATGTGGCCGTCGACGCTGGTGCGATTGGCGAGGCGCGGTAAGACGGTAGAGTGTGCGTCGCGCGCGATCGGGGTGCGATGCGCGGCGACGCAGGGTGGGAACGGCGCTGGAGGTGGTGACGGCGGCGCGAGCGTGCGATGGTTGGGCGGGACGCCGCAGAATGGGAGTAACGGCGGTGGCGCCAACGCGCCACGAGGGCAGCCACAAGCGCCGCCGATGCGAGGACAACCACAGGTACCACCGCCTCCATCGCAAGGCGCGCCCGCGGTGCGTTCGAATGGTGGTCAAGCGGGGTATAATCGACCGGCGCCGGCGGGGAATTCTGCTCGAATGGCGCCCGCGGCGGCGACACAGAAACCCGGTGGAGCAGTGGCACAAAGTGCGGTGAAAAGTAAAAGCAACAATGGGCAATATTTTGCCACGCCCGCACCGGTGGTGAAGCGATCGAAGCCTGAGGAGGAGGGCGAGTACGCCGCTCCAGAGAATACTGGTCCGCCGGGCTTGCGGGACGCGATGATGGAGAGCGGCATCGTACTTCAGAGCTACACTCCTGGACAGCATAGAATCATATGTCCGACGTGCAATGGTGGGTCCACGGGCGAGCGTTCGTTGGCGGTCAACATCGAGGATTGCGGAAAACGCGCGCAATGGATGTGTCACCGAGCGAATTGCGAGTGGACGGGTGGCACGGATACGAGCGGTCGCTCTCGCGCGCCCAGGGGTTCGGACGGCGCCATTTCCAATCGACGCGTGGCGAAACCTAAACTTCCAGCGCCAGAAGATTTGCAGCGCATCGGGCCGGGCACCATGACGCCCGCTGCCGCGAAGTGGGCGGAAATGTTGAAGCAACGCGGCATTTCGCTTGAAACCGCCGAACGCAACGGCTTGGCGGTGCAAAATCTGTACTCCCCGGCGTCGAGTGGTTACGTCGACGCTTTGTGCTTTCCCTACATGCGCGGTGGTGAATTGATCAACATTAAATACCGTGGACCGGATAAGACTTTTTGGCAAGTCAAGGGTGCTGAAAAAGTGTTATACGGCTTGGACGACATCGAAGGCGAAGAGGAGGTCATCATCGTTGAGGGCGAAATGGACAAATTGGCGCTCGAAGAGGCTGGGTTTAAGAATGTAGTGTCCGTTCCCGATGGAGCACCGGGTAAGGTGAAGGATGGGCCGACACCCGCACCAGAGGAGGACAAGAAGTATGAGTACCTTTGGAATTGCCGCGCGCAGCTCGATTCAATTTCTCGATTCGTCATCGCGACCGATTCCGATGGGCCAGGGCAAGCGCTTTCGGAAGAGCTCGCGCGACGACTTGGAAAGGAACGATGCTGGCGTGTCAAATGGCCGGAAGATTGTAAAGACGCAAACGAGGCGCTGCAGAAGCAAGGCGCAGAAGCCGTGCGAGAGTGCCTCACCACCGCCGAAGGATTTCCTTTGCGCGGCTTGTTCCGCTTTTCCGAGTTTGCGCCTGAAATTGAGTCGTATTTCAACATGTCCGCCGCGAATGAACTCCGCGGTGTGTCGTCAGGGTGGAAAAACGTCGACAACCACTATCGCATCGTGCCTGGCGAACTCACCGTCGTCACTGGCGTGCCGAACAGCGGCAAGTCGGAATGGGTCGACGCGTTGATGTGCAACTTAGCGGTTCAACACGGCTGGTCGTTTGCGTTGTGCTCGTTAGAAAACAAAGTGCACGAACACGCGAGAAAGTTGGTGGAAAAGTATGTGGGCGAACCGTGGTTTGAAGGTAAATATTCCAAGGCGGCGCGGATGCATCCGGATACCATGCGCAACGGCATGCGCTGGTTGAATGAACATTTTGTATTGATTCGACACGAAGATGACGAACTTCCGAGTGTTGATTGGATCTTAGGCTTAGCTCGCGCCGCGGTGTTGCGCCACGGCATTCGTGGCTTGTTGATTGACCCGTACAACGAGCTCGATCACAAGCGTCCTCACGGGCAAACGGAGACAGAGTACGTATCGCAAATGCTCACGCGCATCAAGCGATTCGCGCAGCACTACGACGTACACGTATGGTTTGTGGCACACCCTCGGCAGTTACATAATTGGAAGGGCGAAGCACCGGGGCTTTACGATATTTCTGGCTCGGCTCACTTTATCAACAAGTGCGACAACGGCATCGTCGTCCACCGTAACCGCGACGAAAAGATGGGTTCTCTTCGCGAAGTCACAATCAACGTACAAAAAGTTAGAAACAAAGTTGCGGGCTCTATTGGCGATCCAAAGCTGGAGTACAACGTCTCAAATGGACGCTACACTGACGTCGTCTAACAAACTAACGCGCGCCACCGTGTATTGTAATAAATCCGCTCGTCGTTGTGGAATACATTAAGATTCGACGCGTTTACACGAATATGTATCAGTCATGAATGATTACAACGTAGCATTCTTACGCGCATCCTCTCATCACATCCTCCCTTGTCCTGGTCCATTGCACGTCCATCGCACGAAGAAATAAAACGAAGAAATAAAAAATCCTCATTCGCGCCAGCCCTCGCGCCAGCCCATTTCATCAGTATCAACCGTCATCCTCCGCATCACAACGTCTTCCCCGGAAAGCACTGCTCAAACGTATTCTTCGGATGCTTACTATCGCTATGATCCTTCAATTTGATCGGCGCCAGCGTGCACATGAACGCTTGTCGACACACTTGACAAATCACATTCATCGCCGCCGCATTCGTCTTCGTTTGCGACCCCGCGGCGGCTTTTTGCGCCTTTTCCATCGCCTTCTTACGCGCGTTCGCCGACTTGTTGGCGTTACCCCCACCCATGATGACTCGCGCTCGATCGCTCTCCCGCACGCGCGCGTCAGTAACTCGCGTCCGACGCCGCCGGCGGCACCGCCGCGCGCGTCACGCGCCATCCGCGGACACGTGTGTGTACCCCATGTATTTCACCAATTGTGACTCATCAGCCTCATCCACGCAATCCATCCTTGGATCACGACCCCACGGAATCACGCGGGGGTACACACACCGTCCCCCACAGCGGGTCCGCTGACGTCGTGGCCGGCGTCATAAAGCGTCGCGATGTTATCGTCGTTCGCGCGCGCCTCGTCGTCGTCTCGCGCGTCAACCGCGGTGGCGCTGACTCGAGCGTTGTCTTCGTCGTCAATCGCGAGCGAGAGCGGTGGAGGTGCGGGCGCGGCGGCGCGCGAGACGCGCGCTCGAGGTCGAGGTGAGGGAGCCTCTGCGGTGCGCGATGCAGATGACGATGATGATTCGTTCGATAAGGTGGCGCAGTTGCGACAGGCGTTAAAGGTTGGACCGAATTTTGATGATTTCGTCAAGGGTGATGCAGTCGGTGGCACCGGGCACGGGTTCGCGTACAGCGTGCCGGCGCCGAAATCGCTCAAGGATAAAGCGACGCGGAAGCCGGCGTGGTTGAAGCGCGAAGTCCCGGGGGGCGAGCGATACACGGAAATTAAGGCGAAGTTGCGCGAGTTGAAGCTTGCGACGGTATGCGAGGAGGCAAAGTGTCCGAATTTGGGCGAATGCTGGGGTGGTGGCGATGGACGCACGGCGACGGCGACGATTATGATTATGGGGGACACGTGCACGCGCGGGTGCCGGTTTTGCGCGGTGAAGACCTCTCGCGCTCCGCCTCCGCTGGATAAGGATGAACCGACGAATGTGAGCAAAGCGATCGCGGCGTGGGGGTTAGATTACGTCGTACTCACGAGTGTTGACCGTGATGATATTGAAGATCAAGGGTCGGGGCATTTCGCGGAGACGATTACTAAATTGAAGGCGTCGAGCGACATATTGGTTGAGGCGTTGACGCCGGATTTCCGAGGCGAACCAGAATTAATCGCCAAGGTGGCGCGTTCGGGTTTGGACGTGTTCGCGCACAACGTCGAGACAGTACCAGAGCTCCAACGTGATGTGCGCGACCGCCGAGCGAATTGGGATCAGTCCATCTTTGTCCTGAAGCACGCCAAGGCGTCGGGCGCGGCGATTACGAAAACCTCAATCATGCTCGGCCTCGGGGAGACGAAGGAACAAGTCATCGAAGCGTTAAAAAAGCTACGCGAAGCGGACGTGGACGTGGTGACTTTTGGTCAGTACATGCGCCCGACGAAGAAGCACTTGCCGGTGGTTGAGTTTGTCACCCCAGAGGCGTTCGCGGCGTATCAAAAGATTGCCGAAGACCTCGGATTTTTGTACGTCGCGAGCGGGCCGATGGTGCGCTCGAGTTATCGCGCCGGAGAATTTTTCCTCGCGAACGTGATTAAAGAACGCAAAGCTAAAGCGACGCAGCACGCTGCTTTATAGATCGTTGTTATTAGATTCATATGTGCGCATCATCTATTTGATTCGTTTTCGAGCCAGCTTCATGATGAGTTCTGTGTCGTCGTCGATGGAAATGTATTCGCGAATGCGCACCGTGAGCAGCAGCAGTTTGAACGAGTAATCCATCGTCCACACGCTCCAGTTTGGCCGTCGCCCACGTCCATCGTATGTCGGTCCCTCCGTGGTAAACTTCATAAACTTTAACGTCGATCCGTCGCCTCGCGCCGAAGAAAGCCGCATGCGCGTAGACATTCGTTGGACGGATTCATTCAAACTCTTCAACACATCCGCGCGTCCTTCAAAATATTCTCCGTGTACGTTCATAAACTCCACATCGGGATGAAACATGTTCACGACGTCTTCCTTCGTCGCCCAATCAAACTGTTGATGCCGAATGGCCTCGCCGAAGCGCCGCGAGAGCAGAACCGGAAGCTCGGGCGGCTCGCGGGAAAGCCACGCGGGACCGCCGTCTCCCTCGCGTTTCGGCATTTCATCCGGCAAATTCATCAAGTGCTGAAACGTCTCTGTGTTACTTTCCCAATCTTTTGCGCACAGACGCGACGCCATGGTACGAATGATTTCGTCACTCGAACGCAAGTTCTCATTCAGCGCATCTTCGACGAGCTTTTTGGACGACGCGCGCGAGACGACTCTGTCTGCATCTGCATCTTTGTCTTCGTACGATCCATCATCGTTTACGCTCGCACGGCGATCGACGAAACCAGTAATATGAAGTGGATCAAACTTTATCGCATCACGTCCATCGTGGTCGCCGTCGTCATCGTCATCATCGTCGTCGATGTTGACGTCTTCGGCGCTGTCCCTCGGGTCCTCGAACGCGCGTCTCTCCCCACGCCGCCGCCCATCGCGCCGTCGCGTCGCCACCTTCCCCTCGCGCGCATCCAACGCATAGTCGTCACGAACGACATCACCTCCACCGCCATCGCCGCCATCGTCGACGACGCGCGACGCCAATCCCCTCGACGCGCACGCCCCCATGTGCGCACACACCCAAGACACGTACGCACGATGCGTTTTCCTCTGACGCCGCACGCATATCGTCACCCGCGACGGTATGCGTGCGGCACACGGCACGCACGCCTGCCGACGGTGCTCATCGCGCCGTCGGTCGCCGCGCACGTCGCGACGGCGGCGCGGGTGACGACGCGAGGTGACGCCACACCGCGTCGGCGTCGGTTCGTCTTCCAACACCAAAAAAAGTGGACGCGTGGCGTTGACTTGACGTGACTTTTCGACGCATGGTGTTCGCACCGGCGACGACGACGACGAACGCGACCGCGTTGAGCGCGAACGCGAGAGCATTCGCGCCGTCGACGCTCGCAACCGTTCGCGCGATTCGTGACGCGTTGACGCGCGCGGCGAACGCGAAAGGGGCGACGAGCCGCGGCGTGACGGAGATGGTGTTGGCGAATTCTGGCGCGGTGTCGTCGAATACGGCGTCGTCGTCGACGATGAGCGGTGGGGATGAGGAGACAGCGCGCGTGAAGGCGTTGTTCGCGGCGTTGCTCACGGCGCGACGGGTGAAGTCGGATGCGGAGGCGAGCGAAGTGGCGCCTGGGGTGTTTGTCGGTGGCGTGGGCGCGGCGAAGAATCGCGACGGTTTACTCGCGCATGGCGTCACGCACGTGCTCACGGTGTGTAACGGGATCTCGGCGTTCTATGAGGATGACTTTACGTACGGCTACGCTCGGGTGGAGGATAATACATCGGCGGATATCGCGGCGCACTTTGAGTACTGTTACGCGTTCATCGTCGACGCGCTCGCGAGCGGCGGTTGCGTCTTCGTGCACTGTTTTCAGGGTAAATCTCGCAGCGTGGCGGTGTGTGCGATGTATCTCATGCGTAGTGAAGGTTTGAGCGCGGAAGATGCCCTCGCGCGCGTGCGTGCGGTGCGACACGTGGCGGCGCCCAACTCTGGTTTCGTCGCCGCGTTGAAGGCGCTGGAAGCTCGCTCGTCGACGCGCGACGAGAGCGAGGACGACATCGAGGCGTCGCCGAAGAAAAAGACGAAACGTGCATCGGCGGACGTTTCGGCATCCGAGTCGTAATTGAACGCGCGCGTGTTAGTGTTGAGTAGAGTGTATCTTTATAGTGTTGTGAGCCTCAACGTGCTCAAGTAATCCTCACATCAATCGCGTCACACGCCCGCGCGCTCGCGCCCGCTCGCGCCGCGCGCCGCGAAATCATACACACACATTCGCGTCGCGCGCATGCGCACGCCAGAGCCCCCGCCGCGGTCGCCCGTGGCGCCGCACGCGGCGTCTGCATCGGCGAACGATGATGCGTTGGATCTTCAGTGGCGACGCGCGACGGTGTCGACTGCGGCGGCATCAGTGCCCGTGCCGGCGCCCGCGCACGCGGTGTCGACGGCGAGCGCGGTTGCGGTGAAGCAAGAACGCGCGGCGGTGGCGAAAGAGCTCACGGCGATGCGAAGGTATGTGAAAGAGATGGAGCGCGAGCTGGAGGCGTTGGCGCTCGAACGCGAACGGAGCGGAAATCTGGTGAAAGATGCGGATGCGCGAGTGAAAGCGATAGAAGAGGAGACGGCGACGCGAGTAATGGCACGTGAACTCGAACTCGACCGATTGGCGAAAGATTTAGCGATGCGTGAGGAGGCGTTGGAGGCAAAGTCTTTGGCGTTGGCGCGCGCGGACGCGCAGGAAGCGAGAAATGAAAAGTTTGCGGGGGTTATACGCGAACGCGAACGTGCGTTAGAGGCTTTGCGCGATGAATTAGCTTCAAAGGATGATGCGCTGACGGATGCGGTCATTGCGCTCGAGCGAGAGAGCGATGTTGTGCGACGGGATGCGGCGGCGTTGGAGCGACGCCGCGGCGACATCGCCGATGAGCTCGCGGCTCGTGAAGTATCCGTGCTCAAGCGCGAGGATGCGGTGACGACGCGCGAGCACGAGATTCGAATGGTTGAAAATCGTTTGACAGCGCTGCGCGCGCGCGTGGAGGATGAAGAAGCGCGTGCGACGCGCGCGATGGAGCGCGCGGACGCGGCGGAGTCCCGAAGCGGCGACGCCGACGAACGCATCCGCGCGCTTGAAAGTGACGAGCGTCGGGCATCTTTGCGCGTGCGCGAAGCCCAAAGTGAGCTCGAGCGCACCATAGATGCCAAATCAAGTGCCGAGCGCGAAATGGAGTCCATAAAAAAGACTATCGAGGGATTGCGTCGTGAAGTTGAAGCGCTTGAAAGCGAAAAGACGCGCATTCAAAGCGTCGTCGAAGACATTCGAGAAGAGCTCAACGAACGCGAGCGCGAAACCGCCAAGGCGGCGGAAATTGCCGCCAAGGAATGTGAGTCTATCGCCGTGGCGTGGGAAGAAGTCGAAGCCATGCGGCGTGACCTCGAGCGGCAAGAAAAGATGATTGAAGACACCGCCGTGCAACTCGAGGAAAACGTTAAGGCGTTTGACCGGAACGCGACAACCATGCGTGAAAAGGAGGACGCGCTCGAATTCAGATCGAAAGAACTTGACGAGCAAGAATCTTTCTTAACGAGAGTGGCGCAGGAGAACGAGAATAGAGACGTGGCTCTCCGAAATGCCGAGTCCGCCGCCGAGGCTTTGTCGCTCGATTTATCGACGCGGCGCAAAGCACTCGAGACGCGTGAATCCGAAGTTTCTGGATGGAAAGCCAAGTTCGACGAAGCCGCGGCAAAAGAAGCCGACATAACCGCGAAGATTTCGGATATCGAACATCGAGAGGCCAAGATCCGTGAGTCGCAAAAAGAGATTGATGAATTATCCTCTCGCGAGCACGAACTAGAAGTGAAAGAGGCACAACTCGAGCAAAGAGAAGAAGCTGTGGCGCGACAACTCAGCGCCGCGGCCGAAGCGGAGATGATTTTGAACGAAGAGCACGCGAAACTCAATGAAAAAATGCAATCAGCGGCTCCAGTACTCCTCGCATCGGCCCTTGAGGAGGAGATATTCGCATTGAAGGCTGAACTGGAACACGCCAAGGCACGCGCCAACGCAGCGACGGCTACGGCTGAACTTGAGCGCCGCCGGGCCGAAGAAGCCGAGTCACACGGGACAAATCATTCAACATCACCATCGATGTCGCACAACGATGAAATCGTCAAGGCACTCCAACGTGCACTTGAATTGGAGCGTGTCAAATACGAGTCGGCGCTGCGCGAGATGTCGGAATTGAAAGAGCGCTCTGTCGGCGACGAGCGCGTGCGCGCTATCGAAGATGAGTTTGCGGCAAAATCATCCGCTTTGCTACGCGCCAACGCATTGCTCGACTCGCGTGAAAGTGAACTCATTGAACGAGAGACTGCTATTGGCGAGGAGATGGATCGAGTCGAGCGTGACACGGAGCGATTGGAGCGCTTACACGCCGAGCTCAACGAACGCATGGAGTACGCTATGGCGCAACAAAACGCCTCGGACGATCGCGAAGCTATAAGTGAAGAGCTAGAGCGCGCACGTAAGAGTCGACTAGAGGCTGAGCAGCTACGCCAGACCGCACAAGCGCACTTAGAAGCGGCGGCGGCTACGGTTGAGGCGACCAAAGCGATCAACGTCGAATTTGAGGCGGGCGAGCGACAAAACGTTGAAATGATGAAGCGCGTGTCGAGCGTTGTCGCCGCCGCACTCGCCGCGGCACAGCAAGAAGGTGACCAACTGCGCGCGCAGCGACAAGCGATGACTTCGCACCGGAAAACACATGACGTCAGCCGTCGAGATTCAACTAGAGATGATAAAGCGGATATGCTCGAAGCGCAGCTCGAGTACGTTTCGCATGCAAAAGCTGAGCTCGACCGTCGCGAAGCTGCATTGCGTTCGATGGAGTTTGCAAAGTCATCTCACAAGCGATCGACGGTGGCGATTGAAAACTCACTCTCAAATACCGCCGCACGCTCGGATGAACAACGACTTCGGGAAGACGTGCGGCGAGCCGCGAGTCGGTTGCGTGAGTATCTCGCGCAAGGCGAATCCCGACTGGAACGCGCGCAAGAAGTGCTCCCGGCCACCGAGGTTGCTACTCTGAGACTTAAACTCGCCGGCCTTGTCGGTGTCGCGCAAAGACTCGCCAACGAAGACGGTCGCGCCGACAGCCGCGATCGCTTAGCCGAACGTCTCAAATCGCTCGAGCACGAAATCCGTCGCGCCGGCGGATGGTTTGAAGACCTTCGCGCCATCGTGCGTTCGGCGAAATAGAACCCAAAGCGAACACGCGCGACGTACATTCGCATATATATATAACTATTGTAATAACCATCACAGCGCTCCTAGTCCTCGCACGGGTTAAGACAGCGACACGAAGCTTGAAAATACAACGAGTAATCCACTCACCTCACTTTCTCACGCGCGCTCGCGTGCTCCGCCGAATCGCCATGACCGACACCGCATCGACGCCTGCGTCGAGCGTGTTCGACCGCCTCGCCGCGAACGACGCCGCGCGCCGCGCCGATGCCGAACGGCGTCGGTTGGAGACGCTCGAGCTGGCGCACCCGAGCGAAAGCGCAGCTGCGTTTTCCAGCGCATTCAACGCCACGCGAGAGGACATTGCGCGAGCGTTGAACGATATCGCGCTCGATGATGGTACGGGCGACGCCACCGTCGCGTCTGAGGGCGCGTCGACGAGCGCGATGGATCGGTTACGCGAAGTCAACGCGCGCATCGTGGCGCTCGACCGCTTCCGCGCGGAAGCGTCGTACTATCTTCCATCGTACGACGAGCGCACGAGTGCGAACGCGTTAAAGGCTCTGCGCGAGCAATTTACGCGAACTGTGAGCTTGAAAGCGCCGCGGGAGAAATTTCGATTCAAATCGAGAGCTTTGATGATGAACCGTCGCGCGCCTGCGAAGAACGCGGAGGCGGCGATAAAGTCAACGGAAACCGCGGAGACGTCTTCGTCGATGACAACAGCCACCGTCGCCGGCCCAGGAACGAGAGATAGAGCAAATGAAACCATAGTGATTGATGCGTTGGATGAGAATGAAGATTACGTGCTGGAGCGCTTGGTTGAGTGCGACGTGTACGTGCTCGGAGCGCCGAGAGCGCTTCGAGCGCACGATTTGAATAGATGCAACATCTACGTCGTCGCCGTGGGTGGCAGCGTGCACGTAGAGAACATTATAGATAGCACCATTCACCTCGCCGCGCGTCAGCTGCGCGTGCACGCGGCGAGAAGGGTGAATTTTTACATTCGCACGCTTTCGCGGCCGATTATCGAAGACTCACGAGACGTCGCCTTTGCGCCGTTCGCGTTTGATATTCCAGGCAGGAGCGAAAATACGCTCAAGAAACACGGTTTATTCGAAGAAACTGGAATGTGGCGTGAAGTTGACGACTTTATGTGGCTCAAATCGACGCCATCGCCGCATTGGTGCGTGCTCGACGAAGCTGAGCGCGCGCCGCCGCCGTCGGCTTCGGGACGATCGACCTAGTACGTAAACACCACCACCACCCACTCTAGCGCTCGCCACAACTCTGTACTATTAATTACAATCGGACAAATACACATGCTACGTAAACACGCACTCCTCGGTTCTTGCTTTCCTCTCGACGACTAGAGCTCACATCGAGCTGTATCTTCTGAGCTCGCGGCGATTGACGCTCACTCGGAAAATATCCTCCGAAAGCGGCGGCGCAAACTCACCACCACCGCGCATAGTACTACTACTACTACTCCTATTCGTACTCCTCGCGCCCGCCGTCAACGCCGCGGCGGCGCTATCCGCCGCTCGCGCCCAACTCGCGCCCCCGCTGCCTCCGCCTCCGCCTCCGCCGCTCGCCGTGACCGCTCGTCGACCCGTCGATACCGCCGCCGTCCCCGCGCCAACCCCGCGCACACCGCGCGCGCGCGTCACCACCGCCCCAGCCAGCGTCGCCCGCCCCATCGTGGTCTCGACTTCCGCCGCCCAAACCACGCTCTTTCGCGACTCGCGCGCGCTCGACGATCGCATCAACGACGACGGCCGCACCGCCTCCGCCGAAGCCACCGCCGCTGCATCGCGACCGCTGCATCGCGCCCCGTTCGCGCCCCTCCGCGCGCGCGCACGCGCGCCATCGTCGACGTATTTATCGCCAATCATCTCCGCTCGACCGTGCGCGCTCGCGGCGCTGTCCCAACGCTCGAGTGCGCGCGTCGTCGTCGTCGTCGTCGATCGCGCGTCGCTCGACGATCGCACATCGTTCGTCCCATCGATCACCGTCGCCGGCGACGGGTCCGCGGCGACGTCGACGGCGGACGACGACGCGCAACACGACGACCACATGATGCGATGCGGCGCGCAATGCCGTCACAAAACGCCGCCGCGTCGTCGGATGCCCGGCAAACGCGCGCGCGGGGAGGATGACGCCCGCGGTCGTCGATGGCCCGAGGCTCTGGTCGTGACGCACGACGGCGCGCGCGACGGCGGCGCCGCGGCGTGCCACGCGTGCGCCGAACACGGGGATGCCGAGGACCTCGCGGCGTGGTTATTCGCGCCGCTCGACGCCGAGGCGTTCGCGCGCGAGTGCGTGGACCGGCAGGTGGTGCATTTTAAGCGCACGAATGCGCGCGCGCGGTTTGATGGGTGGTTTGGGTTGGCGGATGTCGAGGCGTTGGCGAGGTTGGGGACGTGCGCGTACGGGACGGATGTCGACGTGACGTCGTACGTGAATGGCGTGCGACGGACGCATAATCATAACGACCGGGCGATGGATGGTGATGGTGATTGTGGTCGTGTGGGTGCGGGGGCGAGCGGCGGCGGTGGCGGTGGGGAAGAGGCGCGAGATGTCATCATCGACGCCGACGCGTTGATGCGACGGTTTCGCGAGGACAAGTGCTCGCTTCGCGTGTTACATCCGCAGACCCGTCACGATGGGATGTGGAAGATTCTCGCCACGCTCGAGACGTTTTTTGGATGCGCCACGGGGTGTAACGTGTACTGCACGCCGCCGAATTCGCAAGGGTTTGCGCCGCATTACGATGACATTGACGCCTTTGTGTGCCAAATCGAAGGCGAAAAGCGTTGGCGCGTGTACGAGCCGCTCGAGGATGAACAGTATCCGCGCGTGTCGTCCAAGAATTTCACGCAAGAAGAAATCATGCACCAGCGCGTGTTGTTTGACGGCGTTTTGAGCGCCGGGGATGTGCTGTACATGCCGCGCGGGGCGATTCATCAGGCGGAGTGCTCGAGAGGCGACGAGCTGAGCGTGCATGCGACGATTTCCACCAACCAGTTGAACGCGCCGGCGGATTTGTTAGAGATGTCCGTCGGTGATATGCTGCAAGATTTCATTAACACCGAAAAAGAGTGTCGGAAATCGTTACCGCGCACGTTCTTGCGCGACCAATGGGCGCAAGACGGCACGGAGGCGGGTGACGCCGTCAAACGCGTGGTCGAGTTCCAACGGGAATTCTTGCGTCGTATGACGAACGGCGACGAGTACATCAAAGAAGCGCGCAACCGCTTAGGCGCGCGATTAATGCTCCAGCGCTTGCCACCACCACCGTCACATTTTGCAAAGAGTCCGTCGTACACCGGACCCGACGCCGCGCGCAAGATGCTCGAGAAGGCGCCGCCGCGCGTGACGCTTCAGCTCTCCGGCGCGCAACGCGTGTGCGTCTTTGACGACCGCTTGGCGGTGTGCCACATCTTCGACAACGCTCGAGACGCGAGCCATAGACTCATCACCACACACGACGTCGCCACGGCGTCATCGTCAACGGCAAAATCAATCGACGACGAGAACGTCCCCGGCTACGCCTACTTTGACGCGCGAGACGGCCAATTTCTCGACCTCCTCCTCGACACCGCCGAAGACGCCTTCATCGATGTCCAGGACCTCGCCACAGAATACATGAATGACAAAAGCGACGACGGCTCGGATGACGACGCCCCGGTCGACGACCGCGACGTCGGCCACTTTGTCCGCGTCGCCGCCCGTCTCGTCGCGTGCCGCGTCCTCGCCCTCGAACGCGCCTAGCCACTAGCCCTACTAGCCCACATCGTGTGCCAACATCACAAAATCACACGAAATCACACGAAAATCACACGAAAGCACACAACACCAAAACAGCGCGACTCGCGACAAAAAACAGTTTCGTCTTGTGCGTATGACGACGGTGGGGTTCGAACCCACGCCCTTGCGGACCAGGACCTTAACCTGGCGCCTTAGACCACTCGGCCACATCGTCCACATCGCACGAATCGCCGGGGCTATACGGCGATCGTCCGAGGGATATATGCATCTAAACCCCGCACATCGATTCCCGACTCCTCGCGTGAACCTATGGTGGCAAAAAGTATGGGTATAATTAACTACGTCGCGTACATAGCACCCCATCGGTCGCCACCGCGTCGCGCGCGCGCGCGCCTCGATCGCCATCGCGTGCCCATACAT